>ENA-ORCT01000867-ORCT01000867.1-marine-metagenome-genome-assembly--contig:-NODE-867-length-12879-cov-4.040462_pt1 | contig 12879 bp, 7 predicted proteins | sample MGYA00248632_ERZ508511 | MGnify/ENA primary metagenome ERZ508511 (study PRJEB26182, sample SAMN06268839) | marine metagenome | isolation source: Tt an P1-techrep anaerobic enrichment on pine from sediment...
ATTACGTAAACAGATGCAATTATCCGAACCACCGCTGATTAACTGTTTTCCATTCGGCAAAAAACATATTGAATTGACTATAGTCCCATGAACCGTCCTTTCCCAGAGTATCTTTGAGGTACTCAATTCCCACGCAATGACATTTCCATCAGAATCACCACTAACAAGATGCTTTCTGACTGGTGAAAAGGTGACGGAATTGACTTTGGCCTTATGGCCCTTAAACTCATTACTAAACGGAAAATTTTTATATTCCCATAATTTTACTGTACAATCAGAAGCGGTAGTAGTGAAATATTTTCCGGCAAAATGGATATAAATGGAATTATCCGCACAATTGTGGCCCGCAATCTTATGAACTCTATCATCTGTGAGGCTTTTTACCAGTATCGAACCGTCCTCATAGCCGCGCACCAAATATTTCATATCCGGGCTGCACCTAACAGCATGGATTTTCCTGTCATTGTTGTACTCTAAACCGGATTTCTCCTTTGATAAAGGAGGCCGTCCATCAATTTTAGTATCCTTTATTTCTTTGGCATTATCAGATGGCGCATTTGCCTTGCCCATAAAATTGTGTGTTTTCAGCTGGTTGGTGGTCGTGAGAAACCCATTTTCACGTAAAAGAGCATTAGTTGTGGAGAGCAATTGATCCTTCACTTGCAAAAGAAAACCATCCGAAGAAAAGCCATTGCCACTGGTTTCCCAAAGAATCTCCTTCGTTTTTTCAATTATTCTTCTTGTTATCGTGCCATCAACCTTAGATGGCTTGTTTTTCTCTTTTTTTAATACAATTATTTTATCGCAAAGATAGGCCATTGTCTGTAAATCATGGGAGGCAATAATGAACGCGGAATCCGTATTTTCATCTTTGGCCTGATTGATGAGGGCTGCCATTTTGAATTTGTTGACCATATCTAGTCTTGAAAAAGGTTCATCACTGATCAGCAAGAGCGGTTTAACCGCCAGTGCTCTAAGAAAGGCCAATCGCTGAATTTCGCCGCCGCTGAATTGGGAAGGATAGCGCCTAAGCAATTCATCTGCGTTTTCCCAACCACCTATATTCGCCTTTGCAAGAATTTCATGTGCCCAGTCATCAAAAACCTCTCCATTCTTTTGAATGAGTTCATAGGTTTCAGAAAGTATTTCTCGAAGATTCATATTGGGGTTAAAGACCTGATCCGAATCTTGGAACACTGCTTGCAGTTTTGTTTTATTATTTTTAATTCTATTATCCGTAAATTCACTCACAATACTGCATTCCCAGACTGATTCCGACAGTACGCCAAGAATATAGCTGATAACTGTGGTTTTTCCGCATCCGCTCTCGCCCAAAATGCCGATGATTTGATTTGGGAAGACCGATAAATCAATAGTCTCAACGATTCCGACGCCATTTTTATTGGAAATTGAAAGATTTCTGATTTCTAAAATAGGTTTTGATTTTTGAATATTTGCAGGCTCAATTGGATCTGTTTGAAGGGAATTCCGGAACAGGTGTCTACAATTTTGATATAACTGAGTGAAAGATGATATCTCTTCCATACAAGGAAATTGATAACAGTGACAAAGAGCTTTGTTTTTCTCCCAGAAATCGGCAACCAGCAATTGATCATGGGTGATAAACAGAATCGCCCTTACCTTTTTTCTCTCTATCAGTTGCTTAAATAATTCCAGGATAATCTCTTGATTCATGAAATCCAAGGAGCTTGTCGGCTCATCGGCGATGAGCAAATCGATATTTTGTCCTGACAGTAATTTATGAAGAGCAATAATGGTTAATGCTTTTTGGCGCTCCCCCCCGCTGATTTGGTGCGGGTAGCGATCGAGAAGAGAATGATCAAACTGAACGATTTTCAGCAAATCAGTTAATTTTTTATTACGATTGTTTGAATTGCTTAAAATATGGGAGTCGTCTGGTAATTGATCTTTTAATCTGAAGGATGGGTCCAGATAGCTCCGCGGCTCCTGAAAAATATAAGCGACATTTTTTAACTCTGTACGCGTGCTCTCATGAGAAGTATCTATCACCTGCCACTCTCGCTTGTCCAACAAGTCATTAATCGCGAGGGAGGACAAGGTTTTTCCGCTTCCTGAATCACCGATGACAAAGTTAAACTTCCGGGTCTGAATTTTAAAATGTATCGTTTTATTTAAGTCTGGGGGCGTGTTGCCTCGATTGTTTATATTTTTAATATCAAGATCAATTTGTATTAGATGGGTTTTCTTCATCCTGTTTTCCGATTTTTCCAAAATGAAAACATCCTTTTCCATCTGTGTATACTATTGCTTTGTTTCAACCAGTTCCCCATCAGGAGTCTATCCAAAAAACACATATCTTCCTCCTGAACTTGCCGGAGTTCATTTTCCTTTTCATTTAAAAAACCACGCTGCATAAAAAAAAGTCCTGATGTCGTCAATAAAATCAATCCAAACGGACTAATCACTTTGAGGATTTCAAACGGATTGGCAAAGATCGAATTTGTCCCGATTTGGACTAGGTGGTTGCGGATGCTCTCTGAGGTGAGAAAACGCCCCAAACTGAAGGCAAGGTTGTCGATAATTTGGATATCGATTTCACCACGGGCGAAGAGGATATTCAAACCCGTATCCAAAACCATGGCCAGACCCCAAATATAAATCAGTTCCGTCAATAAAAGTCCCGTACAGTTTTTCCAGATCGTATGATACCAGATGATTTTCCAGTTTGAAACACCATGGATCCGTGAATTAACAATATAATAAGCCCCTTGCATGTGAGATATACGGTCGGCAGCCAATCTGTGAGGCAAGGACATACAGCTTAATCCGATAATCAACCCTGTGAATACATGAATATTATTATGAAAATTCAAACTTTTATTAAATAGCAGGCATACGGGCGGCAATAGAATACATAGCAGCAGGATCCGTGGAATTGATTCCATGGCCTTAAAACAAAAATCGAAAATTTCATTTAAGAATTCAAACATTCGCTTGATTTTCGACGCTCTTAAAAATCGAACATGTGCTTCTGAACGACTCCCACAAGCAAGGACAATGGCTGAAATGATACCTGAAAATGAAACAACAACCGCAATTAAACTGATCCAATATGAATTCAAGGTGGCGTGCGAAATCGTCAGGACAAAATAATCAAAATATTTTTCGGTACCAACAATTCCCCGGTTTATGAAGGCTGAATCCAGTATCAATATGGATTTTGACAAATTACGGGAAAAAATCGACTTCAATAAGCCGAACTGGTTTAACGGGATCAAAAAAAGAGGAATAAAGCTAAAAATAACAAAAATGAAGCCGATAAATGGCAACATGCTGGAAAAAATATGACTGCCGTTTTTTCTATTCATATAATCGGAAATGAAGCTATGGGTGATTAAACATATAAAAAAAGCAAATAGCAGCAGTAGGATTCCTATTGCGATCGAAAAATTGGATATAAAAAAACACGCTGGCGAAAGCAGGGATACAATGCTCATTAGCAAGAAACGCCGATATCTTATAATCCGAACCGGATATTCAATGTTCATTTTAAGTGACCCGAATCGATATGGCCGCCTGATACAACAATGCATTCAAACAGCGAATACTGACAGCGCAAAAAACCGTAAGTGTCAGAATCATATCGATATGTGCATAGGAACTGATGCCTTTCACCATATAAACGGACAATCCATCTATGTTGAATATCTGCTCAATGACGATAGCCCCTCCGAACAAATAGGGTGTTCTGTTGCCGAGAATCGGTAAAAATGAGCCGAACACATTTCTGAAGGTATGGCGGAGAATGGTCGGCGGATGACTGACCGGCCAAACAATATCCCACAGCACGGCATGGCCTTTTGATTTGATTGCCAGTCCTTTGGCATGAAGGGCGGTGATGTATTTGAGACCGGTTTCATCTTTTATAATTTTTGCAAATTGTTGATAAAAACCGCTCAGGAGACCATCTCCGAATACAAGCAGGATGATGGCCAGAATATACTTGATGAAATACACATCCTGATGGACCAGAGGAATACACAGGTAAGCGAGCAAAAAAGAAGGAATGAACATATAACACAGGAGGTCGGCGAAGCGTTTTTTTTTCTCTTCTCCCGTGAACTTTTGTTTCATTTCGTCAATATAAGACAAAATGGACAAATAAATGGCAAGGCACAATATTAAAAGCATTGAACAACAAGTAATGGAAAGTGTTGTTAAAGCATAGGGGAGAATTTGCACCAAATGAAGAGGCAACTGTTGAATCCACCCAAAAAAATCGCTGATTAGCGTGCTTGCCGAGCTACTTGATTCAATGGCTTTTGGGTATTCAAAATCAATTTTTAGTCTTTGACCGATATTATAATTGACGATATTATTTGCTTCATCGGGCATTTTTAATATATCAATGCCACTTGCTTCAAAGTCTTTTTTAGGTAATGCGAATGAGAGCGTGCCTGTAACGCTATCATATGTGTATATCGCGATTCCAGAATAACTCGTTTTTAAAGATGTTATGGTTAGGTTTACTGTATATTCAACTGTTTTCAGTATTACGACAGGAGTGTTTAATTGAACCTTGAAATCTAATATACGCTGATCATTAACTGGTATGCGTACAGTTTGAATCACATCATTACGATATTGTTTTTTCGTACTAATAATTTTTTCTGATGTAATGGGATCAATTTCCAGATAGGACGTATCATTCGATAGCCCTTTTTCAAATATAGCTGGAATGTACCCCAATTCTGAAAAGTCCCTGAGCTTAACCTCGCAGTAAAAGCGCCTTGCTTCCAGATCATGTGTGTCAGTATTAAAGCCAAAATATAAAATCAGATGTACCATCCAGGTTAAAAGAACAACCTGAAATAAAAAGAATAAATTTTTTTTAAGGAAATACTTCATTCGGACTCTTTAGTGGCTATGGAAAAAAGGCCGACCCGTTGGCGCTGCCTTATGTTGAACCGGTCAATTCTTGCCGGTTAAATTAAAATGGATGTCAAGATCAGAAAAATGCTGTTTGAGATCAGGATGCCAGCATTCAAGGTCAAGAATGGCGTGGTCATCTTCATCATGAATATACATACAAATTAGCACTTTATTATCGAATGCGCTGGCTTTTTGTAAAGCCTGGTATAATAGCCCTTTCAGGTTAGGCACCATTGCCTTGGTTATTTGGGTGGATGTCCTAAAAAAAAGCTCCAATGATTCATTTGGTTTATATTCGATTTCAAGTGCCTGAATTCCGACTTCAGGATTATCATTGAATATTTTTTCTATATCTTTTTTGAAGGGATTTGATTTTTTGGTAGCTTTCTTTAATGATTTTTTGGGCTTGTAATCACTCGTTCCGACACTGGGATTAAAACTGGACTTATAAAATTTCTCCGCAAATTCGCCTGAATCAAACACATTCATATAACCAAATCGGGCGGCACTGAATTGCTCTGTTCTGTCAATAAATTTTTCCTGCTTGATTTCACTGGCTTCGATCCAGATCATGCCATCCCCGGGAAAATAGATCCGTTCAACTTTCACCCATTGATCAGCCACCAGATACCCGATTCTATTATCATCGGAAGATTCGGTGCCGGAAAATACAGGTAAATTCTCCTTGGGTGAGATATAGGCATTCGATTCAGTTATGGTCTCGCCATCCATCATCCATTTTTTTCGCCACAAGGGTAGCCGTGGTTTCCTTTGAGGATTTTCATTTTCTATTATTTCTGATCGGGGAGTTGGCACCGATGACTTGCTTACACCGCTATCATCCAATTTTTCAAAATATTTGCTGCATGGCCCGATATCGCCACCCTGCGACAAGGCAAAACTGAATTTGTCGACACGTGAATCACTCCGATTCATTTCGATTGTTACCCAGGGTCGGAAATGATCATCCGGATTGATATACAGATCTAAGACATTAAATTTTTTATTCAAAATTAATATCTCATCACCGGGCGACGGAGGATGGCTTTGATTCTGATCACCGTCATATAAAAGCTTGATTTCTTTTTGAGATGACAGTTGGGCAAGATCACCGACCAGAAAATTACAGAACAAATCCGGTTTGGCTTCAACCAATACTTTCTTCATTTGCAGGAATTTTTCCGATCCTCTTTGGGGTACGGCAATCCACCCCCAAAAGGCATTATCCTTTAAACCGGCGCATTCCAAAAAGGCCTGACCATGACGGTTTTTTATTCGACTGATGATTCTAAAGGGATCACGGGCCGTTAATTTTCCCATTATTTTATTTATTAACAGTTTGGAATCATTCCTGTCAAAATCAGAATCCGTTAATAAATCAACGGAATACTCTGGATCGTTAATCCGTAAAATTTGATCTGTACTTTTCTCCATGTAATCATGATCATCTTCGAAATAAATTGTATCTTTTTTCACATATGCATAGCAGATTTCATTATGTGCGTTGGCAAATTCATAAAACGGAATATAATTTTGTATAGAAGGGATTTGAAGGATCGGAAACTTGTTGCCTGATTCAAAAGTACTTTGAGAAGAAAAATCATATTCTGTTATTCTTTCCTTTAATTCTTCGAAGGATATATTTATAGGATGACCAGGGTCATCTCCCGGCGATGAACAAATATATTGGAGCGGTTGATTCCAAATCCATATTTCCTTTTGATCCTCATTGGGTATTTCCATGTGAGTGCAGGAGACTAAAGAGGACAAAGTCATCAGTAGAATCAAGTTGCCTGCTAAAATATTTTTTTGGGTGGAAAATAAAATCATGGGGTCAATTCTTCATTTGCCATTTTCGAATATTCGCCAAAAAAGTTTCCGGATGAATCGGATATTGATCGATGTTTCCAATATGTTTCATATAAGCGGCCTTGCGGGGAGGGGTGAATAGAAAAAGATAGGGCTTCTCCTTGTAAACCAATTCAGAAATATCCTTTGCGACTACGTAGCGGTCTTGCTCCGGGTACTGGGTGTTCAGGATATTGAAAAAATAAATCAGTCTGGGTTGGGTGTCATTCTTCTCGAAAAAATGAACCAAGTTAAACGGGTTCCCCTCTTCGGTATATAATTTTGCAATATTGTACCCCTGGTCAAAACCTTCCCAGATAATGACCGCCAGCTCAAAATCTTTTTCGCGCACTATTTGTATGAATTCCTTTGGCTGCTTGTCCTGGATATTGATCGCAAACTGACTTTCGAGGGCGTCGCTGACGGCGATGGCTAACTCCCGGGTTCGGATGTCACCACGATTTCGTAGTAAAACAACTTCTTCTTTTGGAGAAACGTCACCGTCCGGAAAGCACGTTTCTTTTCCTGATACCGGTCTAATGGGAGGTTTATTATAGTTGACAAATATTTCCCAGTTCCAGGGAAAAGGTCCATGATTGAGATAATCCATGTTCCCCGGTTTTGGAACTCCCATTTTTTCCAAGATATCGGATTTGGCGGCGTCATTGATTGTGCAATAGATTTTTTCCCGTTGGGATTCTTCCATTTTTTCCCCCATCAATAGGGCATAAAAATAAAATGGCGTATAATCGATGGTTTTGATATCAGGTTGTTTTTCGATCTCTGAGCGAAGATGATTGGGAATATACAAGGCAAAATTAACCGTATTTCCCAGTGCGGTCGTCAGTTCATCATCACCGATCTCTTTGAAAATCACATGCCGAGGGATATTTTCTATGCTTTTTTGGCGCTGATTCGAGACCAACACAATGCGTTCAGGGGTGGATTTTTCAGGGCTGTGAACGTAAGGCCCAGAACCGATCGGGGACTTGTTGAAAATCTTCCAGTCTTCATCATTAAGCCGCCCCATGTTCTCCGGTTTCAATCGGATTGTACGCCCTTTGAACTTAAATTCCTTGGGAAGAATTTTAAAAGAAAGCAATTGCATCACATCAACCCTATGAAGTGAAACATTAAATACAAATTCAATTTCTTCCGGCATTCCTGTGAAGGGATGAGGCTCTTCAGCCATGTACCGTTTAAGACGATCCCGCCAGGGGGATTTGTTGCCGCCCAAATCGATGCATTGATAAGAATGAATCACATCCGAGGCCAAGACTTTTTCACTAGTTCCGTTCCAGTAACAATCCCGACGTAAACGGATAATCCAGTTTTTCGAAAACACGTCACCATCTCGAGATGAAAGCCTTTCTGCAATACCGTATTCATAGCCGGTTTTACCATTTGCATCAATTTTGCGGTTGAACAAACCATCAAACAGGCACTCTGAAATCGCCATGCCGGTTTCACTCAACCGCAGGGTTTCGGTCGTAAATTGCATCAGCGGATTCAATGTCATCGGCGCCTGGTCCGGCCGAATACGTATAATCAAATCCTGTTGAATGTCACCTTGCCAGGGTTCGATACTTTTCCAGAAAATAAAAAATAATACACCGGCAATCACGGGGATTATAAAGAAGAAAAATTTTTTGGCCATATGAAATTTCTTTTCCGTTTTTTATTGCTCATCGAACAATCGGTTTAACTCATCATGGTCCGGATGGCCAGGCTGGTCGGCGAGTTCGCGACGGATAGCGGCCATCAACCTCACCCGCTCCCGGCTGTTGACCTGGTTGAGTATTTTCAAATAATCCTTGTATACGGGAATCACTAATTCTGTCTCACCGCGATAATATTTTGAAAACTGGTACCTCTTGTATTGCGTGTCCGTTGGCCTGACATGAAAAATATATTTTTGTTCTCGTTGCATGCGTGAAGCTTTTAACTTGTCACCTGATTTAAATTCGAGGGTTTGCGGGAATCGTTCAATTTCAGCCACCTCTAATTGGGGCCTTAATACGGGAGGCGTAATATTTTCTTCAATAAGGACATCACAATCTATCGATGGAGAGAGTAAGATTTTAACAAGTTTATTGGAGCTCTTTACCGCAAAAATTGCGATTCTCCCAATGTCATCGACATTCAGGCGGTTATCATCCTTTGTTTTGATAATAAAAGGTGCCCGGATCTTGAAGTAATCCACCAGTGCCTGAAAATTGGTGTTTGTTCGAGTTCCTTGGATATCTGCTGCTTCCGCCCATTCATAACCCCACAGTTGAAGGTTAACAGGATGATCCGGCTTAAAAACACCTTTGTACCCGCTGGTTGCATATATGGATACCTGAGTCCCATCCGCGTGTTCGAGAACGGTATCGATGAATCTCATTTTCTTTATATCAAGAACGTATAAGGTTGCCTCGATTTCAGAAAATTTTCCACCCATGTTTGGATCTTTAGTCCGGAAAAAATTTTTGAGGGGATCAAAGTAATGAACGGACCATGCCAAAATAATGAGGCAAGCCAGAACAATGCCCCCGTATAACAAAATGCGCGTTTTGCCTGTTTGGAGAATGGTCGAACCATCTTTTGCATTTTTATATTTATTTTCAGTCGGTTCGGAGTGTTCTAAAAAGTTCGAGAGCGTATTTTCCACAGGGGGGGAGGCATTCTCTGACAGCTGAATCTGTTGTGCGCCATCGGGTGCTTCACGTCGGTCCTGGTAATAGGATTCTTGGGGCGAAACAATGCTGGGCCGGGCTAGGCGCTTCAGTTCCTTCAGGCAGTCCATTGCATTTTCCTGGAGGGTATTAATAAATTCGTAGGGGGCACTCTCGGATTCAAAATCAATGGCCGCAAAGTCGATATCAATGTTATAATAGGTTTCGCCCGTCGGTTCGCCGGATGGCGATGACCAATTCAAATGTTGAGCTTCAGGAAACCTGGAAATTAGAACCTTATATTGGGTTTCGGTCAAGTAATAAGTCTTCATTATTTATAATCGTCTATTCATATCTAATAAGTAACAAACTCGATTCTTAAGGAACCGTTGCGCTCGACATTATTTACAGGCTCTATACGTATGAAATACGTTCGCCCCTCATTAACTGAGTATTTACCGGGAATATCAACTGTTTGATACATTGGCTGGAGGGGATTGATATTTTTTTCAGCAAAATCCCGATTGCCGAATAATGCTGGTGCCATGCCTGCCATGTCCCTGAAATAAATCGCAAGGTCGCCGTTGACGATCGGCGTGAAAGCGATAATCTGGGGCTTGTCCGGATTGAATCTTATCTCTATATCCTTATCTTCGGTTATAAGGCCGATGTCGTTGGGATCGGGGATTTCAGGCGGCTCCTTTGGTCTCTCCGGGATTGAATTATCTTTTTCATTGGATGGCCCAGACGAGAATTGTTCTGGTTTTGGTGGTTCTGTTTTTTTTTCAATCGCTTTAAATTGCGCTTTGATGCAGTATTCTTCCATCCATTCTTTTTGGGGAGATTGCAGATAAGTCTTGTTTGTAACATTGATGATATACGTGCCCTTGGAAACCCGGATCTGGCGAATGTCCGGAACACCAAGTTCAGTATCGTCTCTTTCAATGATATAACTAAGGTTGGGCTCCTCATCGGTAAAGGAAACAAATAAAAATCCGCTTTTCGGGATCATTATTTGCCACCGGTTATTACGGCAGATGATTTTTGATGTCGGTTGATCCAAAGGTAAAGAAATCAACTGGTCTTCGTTCGGGCAAAATGGTGAAAACATCGCCTGGATTACATAGGGTATCTCTTTCCCTGTCGTGGTCTTCTCATGATATGGGTTGTATAAATGGATAGAGTACGACCCGCGCTGAATCTCGGTTTCCAAAGTAAAAGAATCAGCATAACTTTTCGGGAAATCAAGATAATCGCTTTTGTCCAGGCTCGACGTATTCCGCAGTTTTTCCGAAATTATCTCGTCTTGGTTATTGGTAAGCCAGAACTCAAGCGGCTGCTGACCGGAATAAAGATTAACGGCAAAATCACCTTCGGTTGGAAGTTCAAGTGTCCAAACCGCAGATTCACAGATCAAACCTTTAGCAAAATAAAAGTGTTTGTCTTCTTCTCCGTATGGGGATTTCTCGTCTAAAAACCGTCGAGCTTCGGATTTGTCAGGCTGGGAGCAAACGCTTGGAACATAGACGGGTCGGGGTGATTTAGGTTTGCAACCATTGAGTGGGCATAAAAACACCATAATCAAGAAAAAGCAGTAAACTGAATATTTCATAATAACCTTCACTTTTGTATTAAAAAAGCGTTCTCTACTTTTTTCAACCCTACAACTTTAAGCGCACCATTTTATCCGCATACGCTTCCGACGGCGTTTCAGACAAGTCCATAGCATAATCGGTCCAGAGAATTTTCTCAATGATATTGCGAACATAATGGATATCGACTGATGGATCAGCCCCCTGAATCGGCATATCATGGTAATAGGCCCGGAACAACTCTGCGATCTCGTTATTATGAGATCCATTGGTTTTCTCAATTGCCAAAATATGCTGTTTGGCAGTATTCGTATATTCAGATAAGAGTTCCATGTATTTGGAATTTTTACCGGTCTCGTTCTCAAACTGTTGGCGTTGGAGTTTGTTGCTGATAGATCGTTCCAGCCTGCTGTCTAATTTTTTCCCGCAACGCAAATCGTCTGGATTAAATTTTTTGCTATTTTTTTTTAATTTGAGGGCTTTTTGGCGTCTTTTCCGGTCATCCATGCTCACCAACATGTAAATTTGCTGTTTGCTTTCGTCCAAGTCTGGAATAATATTACCGAATACTAGGCCTTCCACGGCCAGTTTTTCGTAATTGAAAATAACTTTTTCCGTGGGGGGGGCAAAGTCTTTTAAATCACCCGGCACCATTTGCAGGGGGTTTTCCTTGGAATTTTTAGATATAAAAGTATGCTTGTTTAAGTAGGCCTTACAGGAGCGCAATAAATATGCGGGAAACCCATGTACTTCCCGGAATATAACGATCTGATGCCTGTCACGGGTGGAGAGAAAATTACCGGTCTCTTCACCTGGAAGCAGCCCTACATTGTCCTGAAAGTATACAGGCAACTTGGATTTATCAGAATCATCAATGCCGATGAAAAACAGAGTCTGTAGTTTTTCATCAAACCGGGCGAGATTGGCCACACCCTGATCAAACACCGCGTAATGCCTTGAAAGATCATAATACACCCCCATTTGTTCGAGATAATTAGGTCCACCCCGGTCGGTGGACCTGTAAATTCGTTCTTCCACGTTGTAGCGTTCAATCTCAGCCATGAAAGGCTCTTTACAGGCATTGAGGAATATGGATTTGTATTCGTCGTATTCTTTTTCGTTTAGGCTGTAAAAAGGAAGCCCGATATTGGTTTCCAGCAAATCGCCCATCCCTTCGAACATCTTCAGGCTCTCGCGAATAATCTTACGGGTGGTCTGCAGGAGTTTGGTTTCATCCTGTCCGACGGGATCATAGACATCATGGAATTCGCCGAACTCGGCATTGTCATAAACGACTTGGTCATAGGCTGAGCTTCGAATTATTTTTTGTCGATTGTAGCTATCCTGCATTTCGGTATCCATCCGCATCAAGAGACTTCGGATATCTTCCAGTTGTTCCACCTGACGAAGTAAAAACGGCATAAAGCCTTCATTACGCATATCCCCCTTATTGTTCAGCAAGCCCTCCATAAAACGATTGACGGCACCATAGCGGATTACCGTCAACTCGTTTAAATAAACTTGCCGGATGGCGGCGAATGTACGCTGAAGCTGTTCGCGAATCGCATTTTTCTTAAATAAGGTGACACCGCTCATAATATCTTTCAACTGGCGGCCCTCTTCATTGAGTGAGCTATTCAGCCCTCCTTGTCTATCCCTCCCGATAGACAGGTGTTTCTGGGCATATTCATTGGCGGTGCGACAGGCATCATAGAGACTTTTGCAAAACGCTGCGGCAAACATGACACCGCAGCGATTTTTGCGTTGAATAATAGTGGACAATTCTGTACTGACTGCTTTTTTAGCGTGAAGCATAAACTGGTTTACAAAGTCATCAATACTCTCATAGAACTGTTTTATTTTATTGG
>ENA-ORCT01000868-ORCT01000868.1-marine-metagenome-genome-assembly--contig:-NODE-868-length-12870-cov-3.539983_pt1 | contig 12870 bp, 7 predicted proteins | sample MGYA00248632_ERZ508511 | MGnify/ENA primary metagenome ERZ508511 (study PRJEB26182, sample SAMN06268839) | marine metagenome | isolation source: Tt an P1-techrep anaerobic enrichment on pine from sediment...
GGGCACCTGCCAGTAAAATTGGGCGGTGGCCTGGACGAGGGCCAGGGGATCGTTGCGAATGAAGGCCTCATAGTCCGGCAGGTCGGTAAACATTTCGGCCTGCAGGTGAACGGGAATGTAGCTCTGCCGCCCCGTAATCCGGCTACCGAGAATGGTCAGTTTTTCCGAAAAGCTGACGTCCGTGCGGGTATGTATCGCTGCGGTCGGCAGGATCAGGCTGGCGACCAGTTCGGGGTAGCGGCAGGCGAAGGCGGTGGCCGGAATCGCGCCGAAACAGTGCCCCACCAGATGAACCCGGGATGTGCCGTGACGTTGACCCGCCAGTTCCGCAAGAACCCGGATTTCCTCGATCCACTCCTCAAAGCTGTCCGCATGGCCGCGTTTGGCCTCGCTGAGCCCCGAGCCCTTCCGGTCGAAGGCATAGACCGGCCGGCCCAGGCGGGCGATGAAGTCGGCCGATTGCACGAACCAGGCGGAGTGGCTCTGCAGCCCGTGCACGAGGATCACCGGCGTGCCCGCCTTGTCGCGGCCGAACACCCGTACGGGAATGGCGGGAGCCGCGGTCTGCGGGACAAACTCGAGACGGCCGTTTCGTTGGGCTCTAGCCATTTCCGGGATGGCCGGTATTCGATCGGTGAGCTGGACCGGCGGATAAGGGTTTACCGCACAGCCGCTGATGATCAGGACCAACAGTCCGAGCAGGCCAACCAGGCGACCGATGGAATGCCATTGCCAGCGCCATCTCATTGGATCTCTCCTGTTACGACCCGGGCGGAAGCACGCCCCAGGGAAGACGATACAAGGGTCAGTTCATCCCCCGGTTGCAAGAATCGGAGGTGGGCCAGCCAGTTCTCCTGTGCCTGCTTCATGGAAAAACCGGCTCGCAGAAAATACTCTATTTTCTCCCACAGGTCGGGGACATCGAACAGCACCCCCTCGGTGGTGCCGGTGCTGACCAGCAGCCAAGGAGCCTCGGTGTGGACCGGCAAGTGGTGCTCTACCAGCGCCTCTGGCTGCAGGAGGCATTCGCGGGCCCGCAGCTGTTGACGCAGTTCGCCGTTCAGATACAGGTCCACCTCAAGGGTCTTCCAGGCCGCAGCGTTGCCGATCGCCAGCAGCGGTCCGATCCGCAGGGCCCCCTCGAAGCTTTTGGCCAGGGCAAAGCCAGGTGCCATATCGTCGGGGTCGAAGGTTCGGACCTGAATCCCCCGGTCAGTGAGATCGTTGACGATGAGATAGCCGAATCGGTCTCGGTCGTTCCGGTGCAGCAGCACGCCGATTTCCGCCTCATAGTCGAGATGGTCCCGATAGATAATGTCCTGCCGGGTGGCCTGGGGTGCGGCATGCTTCGGAAAGGTGACTGAGTCTTCGAGGGACACTTCCTTTTGATGACTGGGGTAGGTGAGAGCGTAGCCAAGGCAGGGGATGTTCGTCTCTGGAAGGGGCAGCAGCAGCTCGTTCCAGGCTCGTCGCTCCACCGGACCGTTCGGGGGGATTTGCCCGTGCAGGTCGGCTCTCCAGACCTGGGCAAAGGTCATGGGCTCCCCGGCGGTCTGCACCCCGGAGGCGTCCTGATCCAGAACCCGTCGCCAGTCGTTGTCGCCGACCCGGCAAAATATCACCATGGCGGGCGGTGTTTCGCCCTCCGGCTGCGGTGCTGTCTGCTCGGCGAGGGCAGGCCCTGCCAGAAGTAGAGTCGCGGCGATCCAGCAGGCCGAGCAGATCCGAAGCAGGGTTTTGCGAAGCCGCATCGGGCACCTCCCTCCTCTGATCCCTATGAATTGAGATGGACTTCCGCTACCAGTTCGTCCGGCTCGGGAGTGTAGCCCAGCTTGGAGTCGAGCAGCACTGTCTTGGCCTGGAAGAGTCGTTTGCCCTCTGCGACAAGCTGTTCTTTTTTACGCTGATACCAGCCGGTCCGCATCACTTGCAGAATCGGCGCCTGCAGGCGACCGCTGGAGCGCTTGGCCTGGTATTCGATGTTCAGTTCCCCCAGAGCCTGGTCGATGGCCCGCAACAGATCCCCATGGTGCTCCGCCGACAGCTGGCCGGCTTCGACCTTGAAGACGTAGAGAGATCTGGTAAAGTCCGGCTCGGCCCGGTAGTGGTGGATGGCCGCTTCCACTTCCGCGTCGGCCCGGGCCATGGCCTCTATGAGTTGATTGACACTCAGCTTTTCCCCGGTCATGTTGGTCATGCCGCGGCCTTTGCGGCGAAACTCGATGACCGGAGTTTTGTTGTAGCTGCCGACTACCTCGATGATATCGTTCATGTCATAGCGGTACAGGCCCCCGGTGGTGGTAATGAACACGTAATATTCCTGTCCCACCTCGATCTCGTCCACGCCAAGAAAATCCCATTTTCCCTCTCCGTGGGGGTCATCATCGATCTGGTCCACCGGCACGAACTCGAACAGATTGAGATGCACCGTGAGCACGCCTCCGGCGCCATGGTCGGATATCGGAATGCTCATGCGGGCTTCTGACGCCAGGTAGCCCATGTCGCGAACGGGCAGCATCCCTTTTCCTTCCGGATCGTACCAATCGTGCAATCGTTCGATGTAGGCGCCAACCGTGCCGCCTTTCCAGCAGCCCAGCATCGCTACTGTCGGCCAGTAGTCGGCGGGCAGCAGTTTTCCGTCCCGCCGTTGGCGGGCCGCTTCCAGCTCTCTCGCCCGACGTGGATCGGGCCGCAGTCGCTTTTCAATGGCCTCGCGGATCTGCGGATCCAGGGCCATTTCGCCGGTCAGGGTGCCATCGTGCACATCGCGAATCAGGCTGTCGGCGAAGTGGTTGGCCATCTCGGCCAGCTTCAAAATACTTGAGGGGTTGGCCGTTGCCACCAGACTGATGTTCTCCTGCAGGCCGAGGCGCATGATGGTGTAGTATTTGGCATTGTAATCGCTGATCTCAAAGGCATCGTACGGCACGGCATAGGCCTTCTGAACCAGTCTGGGCATCTCTTTGACGACCATGCCGCTGGTGGACCCAAAGGGCAGGCCCCCTTCGGTATAGCCCTCAATGGCCGGGGAGACGATGGTGATCAGCTTTCCGGCAAAGACCTGAGGATGATCTTTCCGGGCATAATGCATCCACACCGTCATGCCGCCGCCTTTGCGGCAGGTGGGAGTGACCGGGATGTACTTGGGGTCGCCGGTGGTGCCCGAGGTCTGGGCGAACAGGACCGGGGTTTCCGCGGTCAGCACGTTGGTTTCGCCACGGGTGACCCGATCGATGTAGGGGCGGATCGCCTCGTATCCGACAAACGGAACCTGCCGGCGATAGTCGTCCAGGGTCTGGATCTCAGCGAAATTGTAAGCGCGTCCGTATGCCGTGTCCCGGTTTTGCGCCACGATCTGCCGAAGCAGTTGCCGCTGGGTCTCGACTGGATTTTGCGTCGCCTGTTCAAAGCGCCTTCCGGCGCGCCGGGCCACCAGGGCGATAATTGATTGGGCCAGCAGGGGCATATCAGCCTCCTTTATTTATGGTGTTTTCTCCATTTCCAGGCGCAGGGCAGCGTCCGTCGCCTTGTCCAAGGCCTCCAGACGGTTCCATTCCGCGGAAGAAAGCCGAAGGCTCTGCGGACCGGATTTCTGGCGTTTCCGTGCATCCTGAATCAGCGCTTTGGCGATAACCGGTTCATTCATTTCCAGTGCCAAGCGGATGCCGGTAAGTTGCCGGGTTTTTACCGCGGCGACCGCCTTGGTACTGGCTCGAATAAATCGCATCCGAACCACCTCCTCCAGCAGGGTGAGCGCCTCGTGCTCGTTGAGGAAATGGTGAATTCTAAGTTCCAGCGCTTCCTGGCGCAGCCGGGAGAGCTCGTCCTTTGAGGGTTTCAGCCGTTGCGCGGCGATGGTTTTCAGTCTCTCGCTGGTGGTGTCATTTTCCGCATCCAGTTCGGCGACTCTCTCAAAGGCTTTGTCGGCCATCCGCGCATCGAGCCAGAATTGCCCGCCGATAATAAAGATGGCCAGCAGCAGCAGCGTTCCGACGGCCACCGTCGTCAGCGCCCGCCCCGGTTGGCGGCGGGCCCAGCCCTGCACCCACTCGCGCAACGAGAGACGGGCCACCGAAACGTTGCGTCCCTCGCGATAGGCCTGCAGGTCGTCGGCGAGTTCGCGGGCGCTGGGATAGCGCTTCTCTTCGCTTTTCTCCAGGGCTTTGCGGGTGATGGCCGCCAGTCGGGGCGAAACCCAGGGATTCAGTCGGCGCGGATCCTGCGGGTCCCGGTAGATGGCGTTCAACAGCGATTCGCGAGGGCTTTTTCCTTCGAAAGGCTGTACGGATGTCAGGATGCGGTAGAGGATGACGCCGAGGGCGAACACATCGGCCTGAGGCCCTGCCTTGTCCGAGTCGCCTCGCGCCTGCTCGGGCGCCATGTAGCCTGGAGAGCCCATCACGGCTCCGTCCACTGTGCGGGCGGCGTTGGCGTAAGATCCTGTCACCGAATAGCGTCTGGCCAGTCCCCAATCGATCACGTTGACGTAGTCCTGGTCGTTGACGATGATGTTTTCCGGCTTCAGATCCCGGTGAATGACGCCATGCTCATGGGCCACTGCCAGCCCTTCGCACACTTGGGCAAAGATGGCCAGCAGGCGGGTGATCCACTCCTGGTCCGACACCTGGGGCCCGCGTTGTTTGAGCAGGCTTTCCAGGGTTTGGCCCTGGACTTTTTTCATCACGTAAAAGGGACGTCCGTCTTGGTCGCGGCCGGCGCCATACACCGGCAGGGTGCTGGGGTGGTCGACAAATGCGGTCAGGACGGCTTCATCTTCGAACCGGGAGCACAGCGGCGCATCGTCGGCGAGTTCGGCTTTCAGAACCTTGACGGCCGCATGCTGGCCCGACCAGGGATCAAAGGCGTCGTAAACCGTGCCGAAGGCGCCGTCCCCGATGGCCTGCAGCAGAATATAGGTGCGCTCGACGCGCAGCGTCCTGGTTTCCTGGTCTTGCATGACAGAGTTACCTCGTCCTCAACGCTTGATGGTGAAGCGGTAGCGCCCGGGTCGCTGGAGCAGATGTTCGATGCTGGTAATGCCCCAGGTTATAAGTCGGCAAAAAAGGGTTCTCTAATTTTTATAACAGATGTTTTGAAAAATACCCGACAGAGGGGAACGTTCCAGGCCTTTGTCTGCCGGGGAGAACGAGAAACACGGTATTGGCAGTCGACGTCTCGGTCAGGACACGGTCAACTCAGGGGGCTGCAGGGTGGTGATGAGAGCGGACGCTGTCGCCTTTTACTTAAGCTGCTCTGGTTCCGGCTTGGCTATCCCCGCCCGGACCAGGAGCAGTCTCAGGCGTTGGGTCATGCGGGCAATTTGCGGCCAGTCGTGTTTGACGATGCTCTGCCCGTGAGCCAGGTTGTTGCGCAGGGATTCGAGGTTTTTAATGGCCTGTTTCGCCGCCCGTTTGGACGGAAGGTCGAGATCGGCCAGCAGCTGGGGGTCTTCAATGGCGATCTGCGCCTTGTCCGAGAACTGCAGGCAGTCCAGCAGCGGACAGCCCTGGTTGCGTCGCAGGCGCTCCTCGAAGAGCTGGCGGGCCTTTGTCAGTCGCTGCTCCGTAAGAAATTCCGTCCAGTCGCCGTCCGGCCAGCGCGCCTTGATATGGTCGGCAATGGACATCTCCAGGACGGTGATCATGCCGAACAGCCACATGCGCACGATGGGCTTGTCGATGTCGCCCCGGCTGATCACCGCCACCACCGATCCGGAGAGGGCCACAAAGCAATAGGCAAAGCGGGTCAGAACCTTGATCACATCGGACAGGCTGCTGTCCATTTCCAGAACCTGCTGGCTTTTGATCGGTCGCGTCTGCGGGATCGGGTTCGGGCCCTGCAGGTCGTCCGGATGAAGGTAGCCGACCACCCACCCCCCTTTACGGATGCCGACCACCGGCAGCCCCCGTTCCCGGCAGACGGCCGCCACTTCATCCTGGTCGGCCTGTTCGTCAAAGGAAACCAGCGGTTCCAGAATGTCCTGCGCGGTGAAGAACTCTGTGAACAGGTGCAGGCCCCGGTGGTGGGATATGGCCGAATTCGGCAGGCCGAAGTCGATAAGCTCGCTGTCGGTCAGCGGCGAGAGGGTGGAGCGGCCGAGCATTTCCCGGCAACTCTCGACGGTGGCTTCCGCCTGCTGATAAAGCCGGGAATGGCCTTCTTTGAGGACCTCGAGAAGGGCCGCCATTTCATCGAGATAGACGAGCCCGAAGCGGCTGTCGTGACGGCAGATATCCTGGCAGTTGTCGATGAGATCGGCCAGCTTGATGGTCTTGGCGCGGGGACAGGCGGCAGCGGTGTGGCGCCGGTCGATGGCCTTGCGCACCGCCCGGTTGCCGTCCCCCGGCTTGCTGACGTCGGTAAGGTCCATGACCAGGCGCATTACTTCTTTACCGAACAGGCGCTCCACCTCGTCAAAGGTGACCGGGGTGTCCTCCACCGTGTCGTGCAGCCAGGCGGCAGCCAATATTTCCGGGTCATCGGTCACGGCCGCCACCTTTTCCACGACGTTCTTCAGATGGACGGTGTAGGGCTGTTTGGTATATTTACGCTGATGGTTGATCCTTTCATGGGCCCGGTTGGCAAACTGCCGGGCCTGTTCGACCAGGTCGCTCATAGCGGCAATCCCCTGCAGTGGACATTCGTCCGGCTGAACTATAAGAGTTCCTCTCCCGCTTGTTTGTGCAGCCGACCCTGCAGCTTCAGTTTGCGGTTGCTCTGCAAGGTCCCTTCGAGTTCGATTTGGTCATCGCTCTGCAGCCCGGTAATGGCTACGCTTTCCGATTGATGAATGTCCACCAGGCCGAAAATACTCAAGGGATCGCCGGCGTAATAGGTGACTTTGAGATCCCCGGTAAAGCGATTGCCCGCCGAATTATAGGTGCCGAAAAAATAAAAGCGGTCGTTCCCGCCATAGACTTTTCCATGGCGAAAGATGACCACACCGGTGCCAATCTGAAGGTTGTTGATATTGGAACGCCATTCACCTGTCCAGAGTCCGTCCAACATGGCTGTGTCTCCCTTTCTGGGGGGAATGTAGCGAAGCCGCCTCCTCCTGACGGCTCGACTGCTTTCGGTGGCTGACTTGCCGGTAGCTGAAACCCGTGGGGGCTGCCGGCCAGAATCGGGAAAAACCTGTTTCGTCCCGATTAAGTATACTCAAAAAGGCCGGATCGGCGACGCTGCGCGGGTTCGGTGACCTTGTGCAGCCAAATAGATAAATCTGGTCATGCATTTGTCTTCAGCGGGATGAGACTATCCAAGGAATGACCAAAGATAACCCCAAAAGCACTGTCACCACCCGCTCGCTTTGCTCACTAGAGAACACGGAGAAAGCCTATTGCTCTTAACCGACTGAAAAACCTTCCTCTTCCACGGATTACCCTGAACAAACTGAAAACTTTCCAGCCATGCCGTACTTTCCGTGTCTTCCGTGGACCGATTGCCACTGATTAAACCGTTGTTCAGGGGGAAGGCTGTGAATTTTCTCCGTGGCCTCCGTGAACTCTGTGGTGAAAACATTTGGTCATGAAATTAGCTACTTGAGCAAAGTGCCTAACCAGTTAGATCAATCCGGCAGGTGGCCTTTCTCGTCGCTTGAAGACAAAACTTCCTGTTGGGTCGGTTCGTCTTCTGGCGGCTGTTCGGCGAGCATCTGGACTTTCAGCGGGCCAACGGTATCCAGGTGAACATCGCGCTGCGGGAATGCGATGCTGATTCCGGCTTCGCGAAACAGTCGGTCGATGCGGTGACGAAGATCGCTGGCGATAATCCGTACATCGAAGCGCTCGTTGATTTCAATCCAGTAGTAGATGCCGAACAATAGGGCGTCGGAGCCGAATTCCTCAAGCAACACGAGCGGTTTCGGTTCCTTGAGAACCTGGCCGTGCTCAGCCATAGCCTGCTCGAGGATATGGAAAACTTCGCGGGTCGGTGATCCGTAGGCTACTCCAACCTTGACGTCGTAACGCACCAGGTTGTCGGAGAGGGTCCGGTTGACGACGGTCTTTTCCAGCAGGTGGCTGTTTGGTACCAGAAGGTCGACGCCGTCGAAACGGCGAATGGTCGAACAGCGTGCGCCGATGACGATGACCCGCCCCAGCACCCCTTCGGCTTCCACCACGTCGCCGACCTTGAGTGGTTTTTCGACCAATAGGATCAGACTGCTCATGAAATTGCTGATCAGGTTCTGTCCGCCGAAACCGACCCCGATGGCCAAGGCCCCGCCGAGAAAGGCAAAGGCTGCAAGCGGGATCTGAACCAGACTCAGCGCCACGACGATGACGATCATAACAGCGAGGTATTGGCCTGTTTTTTCAAACAACAGGACTACGTTTCGCTCGATCTTGAATCTCCGCTGAGCGAAACGGCTCAGCAGTTTCGATGTCCTGCCTACCAACCAGATGCCGACGGTCAGCAACAGCAGGACGTAGATGAGTTTTTTCAGAGTGACCGGCCGGCGGGCGCTGATTACCTTGCCGTCGGCAATAATGGTGTCGTCGACGGCAAAGACTTCGAAGTTCCAGACCGCTGAGACCTTCTGCTTCAGGGTTGTCAAGGAGATCTTCAGCCGCTCAGGCAGGGAACGCGCATACCTTTCGGTCGAAGTCTCTGCCCTGAGGCGGGCGGTCAGGAATTCAATGGTTTCGGCGCTGGCGATCAATTGTTCCAAGTCTTTCAAGCGCGCCTGGTAGGCATCCCGCTTGGCCAGTTCGATCTGTTTGCCAGGGCGCTGTTCCGGCCAGGTGTTCAGGGTTTCGTTCTGAGTCTGAATCTGGGTACGGATTAACAGACTCCTGGAGTTGAAGTAATTTTTGAACTCAGCAACCCTTTGCTGCCAGGTATCGATATTCTGGATTACTTCGGCCAGATCCTTGTTCTTTTGGGGCCCCTGGTAGATCCGAAACCGTTCCTGCCACAGGATGGACTTCAGGCTGTTGGCGGCCAGCAGCAGCTTGAGGGTTTCTACTCGCTGGGCAGCGGTATCCGCTTCGACCTGGCGCAATTCGAAGAGTTGTCTGAAAAGGATTTGCTCCGGTCCTTCGCCGGCAATCTCCCTTTCCAGCTTCTCTCGGGCCGCAGACACCTGTTCCTGGGCCAGGTTGTCCAGCCTCTCTGCCTCTGCAAGTTGTTTTTGCAGCTTGCGGCGATTCTGGTTGACGTCTTGTAACCGGGCTTCGAGGTCCGTCTTGGGGAAATGGGTTTTGCCGAGAGTTTGTAGCAATTTCTCTTCGAGAAATTCGATTTCGCGCTCAAGAAGAGAAACCCGCAGTTTGTTGAGCTTTACTCTGGAAAGAGCAGCCTGCAACCGGGCTTCGGCCATCGCCTGCTCGTCCTCGGCGGACTGCAGCAGCCAGCGCAGACGAGGTTCATTCTCCTCGCTGGCCTTCTCGAGGGCTTCCGCAGCTTTGCGTACTTCCGGGCCGGCCAGCTCCATTTCTTTGCGGTAGCCGGGAACCTGGCTTTCCTCCAACGTAGTGCGCATCTGTTCGGTCTGTAGTTCCAACTGCTTGGAGCGTATTTCTGCAGCCAGTTGATCTGCGAGGTTCAAGGGGTATGGTTGGTCGATATCGAAACCGGACCAACCTTGAATTTTGCCTGCCAGATCGTGCTCCGCCTGCTGCGTCTTCTGGATGTTGATCAAGGAAACCTGCCAGGATTCCAGGGCAACTCGGGTTGCGAAGAGCTGTATCTGCCGTTTCTGAAGCTCCTCCAAACTGGCGTAGGAAGGCGGATTTTGCGCCGCAAGCGCGGCCCCGATCTCTTCATGGAGGATGAGCACTTCGTTGAGTTTTTGGGTGATAGCTTCCAGGCTATCGCCAGACTCGCCGTCACGATCGGAAGAAGGCTGCGGAAGCGTCTTGGGTTCGGTTGTCTGCCGCAGAAGTTTGCCGGGGAATTGGGCATGTGCAGGGCAAGCGAGTGCCGCAAGGCAAGCGCCGAGGCAGACAAGCAGAAGCTTGCTCCAACGAAGGGATAGGGGCGCGGGTTTGGCAGGCTGTTGAAAAACAGCCTGCGGAGCCAACGGATGGGCGACCAAAATCAAGGGTGGATTGGCAAGTCCTTGATTTTGTGAACAAGCCGGAAACTTGGTTTTCGGCTTGCGGCGTTGAAAAAGGCTATGGAGGGGCTTTTTCAATAACCTGTTAAGGCGACCGGTTTCCGTAGTGGCGGCCATGCAGAGCGCCTCCTGCAAAAGGTTTTTATGGCCCTGGTTGCCTGGGACATAATTCCATGACTGGTTTTCAGTGACCCCGGCTGAAGGGCATTAAAATTTTAACAAGTATTGGGTGAGGGGAAAGAAGGGCGCTTCATATTTATTGTCTGGCTCGCCTCAGGTAGTCTGTTCCACAGGCTTCTTCTAGAGGCGGTGGGGGACTTTTTTGCGGCGTGGAAGGCGCCGAAGCCGCTACCGGGCCAGCGGCTCTTTTTGTAATCTGAAGGAAGAACTTCCGTCATGGTATTTATCTAATTTGAACAATTTATTAACTCAACAGTAATCATATTTTCCTACCGTTGGCGCAAATTTCGTAACTTTCGCGGAACCACTTGTCCACTGGGGAGGAACTTATGAAAACTGCTCTGATCTCTTCGCTACTGATTTTTGGCATGGCCGCACCGGCCTTTTCTCGAGGTTGGGAACCTCGAGCGGAAATCGATTACCTTGCAAAACCGGGTATCAAACTGGTCGCCGCCGGGACCTACGAGTCCGGCGTCTTCGATGAAGGTGCGGCCGAGATTTCCGCTTACGATCCTGCCAGTCGGCGGTTGTTCGTCACCAACGCCGAGGCGAATACCCTCGATGTGCTGGATATCCGCAACATCAACAAGCCGAGACGGCGGTTCACCGTCGATCTGGCGCCCTATGGCGCCGGGGTCAACAGCGTCGCGGTCAAGAACGGCATCGTTGCCGTTGCCGTGGAAGCCGATCCCAAGCAGGCCCCTGGTTCGGTGGTGTTTTTAGATGCTAGCGGCAACTACCTGAACAAGGTAACCGTCGGTGCCCTGCCCGACATGCTGACCTTCACCCCCGACGGCAGCAACCTGCTGGTGGCTAACGAGGGTGAGCCGAACGATGAATATACGGTCGATCCTGAAGGAACGGTCAGCATCATCGACATGACACCGGGCGTCGGCAGTATGAACAACAGTAATGTCACCCAAGTTACTTTTGCGGGCCAGGACCTGTCCACGATCCGTACTTTTGGTCCTAGTGCTTCCAAGTCCTGTGACCTGGAGCCCGAATACATTGCTGTTTCTGCTGATTCGGCAACGGCCTGGGTTACCCTCCAGGAAAACAACGCTATTGCGGTGATCGATCTCAATTCGGCGACGGTAGCGAGCCTGGTGTCCCTCGGTACCAAGAACCACAATGTCATTCAGAATGCTCTCGATGCCAGCAACAAGGACGACGCCATCAATATTCGGCCCTGGCCGGTGGTCGGAATGTACCAGCCGGACAGCATTGCCAGCTACGAAGTGAACGGCGAGACTTTCCTGGTCATTGCCAACGAAGGCGATTCGCGAGATTACGATTCTTACAGCGAAGAAGCCCGGGTTAAGGATGCCGGCGACGATTTCGAGCTCGACCCGAATGCCTATCCGAATTTCGACGAGTTAAAGGATAGCGAAGCTCTGGGGCGTTTGAAGATTACCACCGCCACCGGCGACAGCGACGGCGACGGCGATATCGATCTGCTTCACTCCTACGGCGGCCGCTCTTTCTCCATTCTCGATGCCGACGGCAAGATGGTTTACGATTCCGGTTCGGATTTTGAGAGGCTTCTGGCGCTGGTCAACCCTGAGAATTTCAATTCGACCAACGACGAAAACGGCTCCTTCGACAACCGCAGCGACGACAAGGGGCCCGAGCCCGAAGGGTTGACCGTCGGTAGTGTCGACGGCAGAACCTATGCCTTTATCGGCCTTGAGCGGGATGGTGGCATTCTGGTTTACGACATCAGCAACCCTGTTTCGCCCCAGTTTGCTCAATATGTCAGTAACCGCAATTTTGCCGGCGATCCCGAGCTCGGGACCGCTGGAGACCTGGCACCGGAAGGCCTGCTGTTCATCGCTGCCGATGACAGCCCGATCCGCCAGCCGTTGCTGGTGGTTACCAACGAAGTCAGCGGTTCGACGACTATTTACCGCATTGTCAGCGGGGGCTGCCTGCGTCGATGAGTTTTTCCATAACGAAACAAAAAAGCCCGGCTTTGCCGGGCTTTTTTGTTTTTATGCAGAAGCGATCTTGAGCAGAGATATTTAGACGACGATATTCAAGCAACCGATGATAAAGCCCAGCAGGGCACCGAACAAATTGATATAGACGAAATGTTCTTCCATGATGCTCAGCAACAGGCCTTCGACAGCGAGAACATCGAGAGAATCGACCTTTGCAGTGACCATTTTTCTGATGTTGAAGGATTCGACGAACGCGGGAATTTCCGTTTTGAGAACGTTGAGGATATAGCGGTACGCATTGTCTTCCAGCCAGTCTCGTGCTGCAGAGGGAATATAATCGCAGAGTTTTCCGGCAGGACGTTGCAGGGCCCATTGCTCGAAATTATTCAGCAGCAGAGTTGAGAATACTTCTTTGCTCTGTTCCGATTGCAGGCCGGCAAGAAGCGTTTCAGTAAGCTGGGCCTGCATTTTTTCAAGGTCGTCGGCCCGGAGGACTTTTTCCAGCAAGCCCCGCAACGAAATGTCCTTGATGCGCTGGAAAGAGCTGTCCAGGGCATCGAGTACATGGCTCTTCCATTGGGGACTGCGGCTGATTGCCAGGGCCTGGCGACTGATGACCTGCCGCACCTCGGCAATTTTTTCATATGGCAGCTTTTGCAGTAGGTCCTTTGGAGGGTGTTCAAGAAAGAG
>ENA-ORCT01000869-ORCT01000869.1-marine-metagenome-genome-assembly--contig:-NODE-869-length-12866-cov-3.095942_pt1 | contig 12866 bp, 12 predicted proteins | sample MGYA00248632_ERZ508511 | MGnify/ENA primary metagenome ERZ508511 (study PRJEB26182, sample SAMN06268839) | marine metagenome | isolation source: Tt an P1-techrep anaerobic enrichment on pine from sediment...
CAAGCCTTCATCGCTGGAGTGTCACAGAGCCTTCGGGCTTTTGGGAAAGCGTAATCAACGAACTCGGCATACGCTTTCTAACCCCGCCCGAAACAATCTTGGAAATGCCGGACGATCCGGAACAGGCGCACTGGTTACCAGGCGCCACGTTGAATATCGTCGACAGCTGCTTTAAGGCACCCTCCGATCAAACAGCCATCATCAGCGGCAACGAATCGGAGCAAGGCTTGACTGCCACCTCATACGGCCAGCTCAAAGAACTTGTGGCTCAAGTCGCCTCAGCATTGCACAACCTCGGTTTCCGTCCGGGAGACGCTATTGCTCTCTATCTACCGATGACTCCCCAATGTGTTGCCGCCTATCTGGGTATCATCAAAGCGGGCTGCCAGGTGATTTCCATTGCAGACAGTTTCAGCTCGGTTGAATTAAAGAAACGGCTCGAGATTGGCCGTGCCACTGGCATCATCACCGTTGATCGGATGCGGCGGGGGGACAAGGTTATTGAGCTGTTCAATAAAGTCAAAGAGTGCGAAGCGCCACGTGCCGTGATTATATCCTCCCCTGGTTCATCCCCGGCACTCCGAAACGGCGACCTGCACTGGGAGGAGTTTCTGAACCATGGTGACGGGAACGAGTCCTGGCCTGGCACCCCAGAGACAACGATCAACATACTGTTCTCCTCGGGCACGACCGGCACGCCCAAGGCGATTCCCTGGACTCAATTGACGCCGATCAAAGCAGCCATGGACGGCTATTTTCATCAAGATATCCATCCAGAGGATGTCATCGCCTGGCCAACCAACATCGGTTGGATGATGGGGCCCTGGTTGATTTTTGCAACACTGATAAACGGTGCCACCATGGCTCTGTTCGAGGGGCGACCGACCACTCCGGATTTTTTGCGTTTCACTCGAGAGGCAAAAGTCTCAATTCTTGGACTTGTTCCCGCCCTGGTCCGTGCCTGGAGAACCGAGAGTTCCAATTTGGACCTTAGCGCGATCAGACTTTTCAGTTCCACCGGTGAGGCTTCCAACCCGGAGGATTACCTCTGGTTGATGAGCCGCACCGGCTTTCAAGCGCCGGTCATCGAATATTGCGGTGGAACTGAGATCGGGGGCGGCTATATCACCGGGACCATGATTCAGCCTGCCGCCCCTTCACTCTTTACGACTCCTGCGCTTGGCATCGACTTCACTATTCTGGGTGATGATCAGCAACCGGTTGAGATAGGCCAAATGGGCGAAGTTTTCCTCAAGCCGCCATCCATAGGATTATCCCAAACCCTGCTGAATGCCGACCATCACCAAATTTACTATGCGGATTGTCCCAGGTCCCGCAACGGCCGTCTGTTACGCCGCCATGGAGATCAGCTTCGAGTTCTTGGCAACGGTTTTTATCGCGCCGAGGGGCGGGCTGATGACACCATGAACCTCCGTGGCATCAAAGTCAGTTCAATCGAATTAGAGAGCGTCCTGAACCGCCACCCGGACATTCAGGAAGGTGCCGCCGTCTCGCTGCCGTCACAGCAAACCGGCGAGAGATTGTTCTTCTTTGCTGTCGCCCACCCCGCCATCGACCCGGACCTCCTCAAGCAGAGCTTGAATCGACTGTTAGCGGATCAGGTTAATCCATTGTTCAAGATCCACCAGGTTGTAATAGTCGATGAACTACCACGGACGGCGTCGAACAAATTAATGAGGCGCAGCCTGCGAAATCGCCTCTTGGAGGGCAAGCCATGACTGAGATGATCCAGAATCCATGCCAAAAGTCGCCGCCGATGCAATTAAATCTGAATATTCGCGGCCTGCGTCCCTCGGCAACCGTGGCGATCAACGCTCTTTCAGATCAACTGCTTGAAGAAGGGCAAAAAGTATACAAACTTGGCCTTGGGCAGTCACCGTTCCCGGTTCCCGAATCGGTTGTCAATGAACTGCGTCTTAACGCACACCAGAAGGCCTATCTGCCAGTCAGCGGATTGCCGGCCTTGCGTGAATCCATCGCCGATCATCATCGACGGATTTATAAAATTGATTGTTCCGCTGAAGATGTCCTGATTGGACCGGGCTCTAAAGAGTTGATGTTCCTGTTGCAACTTGTCTATTACGGCGACCTGGTCGTGCCAACTCCAACCTGGGTCTCCTACGTGCCACAGGCAAATATCATCGGTCGCCATGTGCATCTACTGCCCACACGCCTGGAAGATGGCTGGCGTATGACCCCTGAACAACTGGATTTTCTCTGTCGCATCGATCCTGGAAGGCCGCGTATCGTGGTCCTCAACTATCCATCAAATCCAACCGGCACCACCTACTCCCGTCAAGAATTAAAAGAATTGGCTGAGGTAGCGCGTAAATACCGCCTCATCATTCTCTCGGACGAAATTTATGGCAAGCTGCATTTTAACGGTAGCCACGAGTCGATAGTCTCTTTCTATCCGGAAGGTACGATTTTTTCCGGCGGGCTAAGTAAATGGTGCGGCGCGGGAGGCTGGCGCCTTGGCCTCTTTGTCTTTCCGCGCTGTCTGCGCTGGCTCCAGGATGCCATGGCGAGCGTGGCCAGTGAAACTTACACCTCGACCTCCGCACCTATTCAGTATGCAGCCGTCAGAGCCTTTCAAGACAGTCCGGAAATAGATCACTATCTCTTTCAGATCAGAAGAATTCTTAAGGCCATGGGTCAGCACCTCACTGAAGCTATGAAACACGCCGGGGCACGGGTTGTTGAACCCGAAGGTGGCTTCTACCTGTTTCCTGACTTCAGCGAGTTCAAAGGCATTTTACGTGAAAGAGGCATTACAAGCGGCATGGAATTGAGCAGAAGACTTCTCTCTGAAACAGGGGTGGCTGTCCTTCCCGGGCAGGAATTCGGCCTGCATCCCGAACAGCTTGCCTTACGAATCGCATACGTTAACTTCGATGGCACCAGGGCGCTCAAATCGATCGAACAGTTGCCCCGCGAGACGCCCCTGGACATTCAACACCTCAGAGACTGGTGCCCAGACACATTTCAGGGCATAAATCGCTTGGTAGAGTGGATAACAATGGAATTAAATTCATAGTGTTTTCCCAAGACAGATGCGGCTGAACAATCAGATATTTATGAACCCGCAATTCCAAGAAACCCCAAGCTCACCACGTGCGAAGTTCGGCGACCGGACCTGAGCCTGCAACTCTTAACAAAAGGGAAGCATTAGGTTTTTGAAATTTGGGCTCTGCTATAGTTTTAACATAGCTATCAGCGTAACATTCGACCCGATAAACCGACTTTGCCTATCAGGTCTGCCATGACGGAAATCGTTTTCCTTCAGGATATCCTGATTCTGCTGGCCCTGGCCCTGGCCAATGCCTGGCTGTTCAGCCGCCTCAAGCAGTCGCCGATCATCGGCTATCTGGCCACCGGCATGCTGGTCGGCCCCTACGGTTTTCACCTGATCCGGGGGCTGCACGAGGTGGAGGTGCTGGCCGAGATCGGGGTCATCCTGCTGCTGTTCACCATCGGCCTCGAATTCCCCTTTGCGCGCATCCTGCGGCTGCGGCGGCTGATGCTGATCGGCGGTACCGCCCAAGTGGCGCTCAGCATTCCGCTGATCTGGGCCACAGGCCGGTTGCTGGGCCTGGCCAGCGGCGCAGCCTGGGCGCTGGGCATGGCGCTGGCCCTCTCCTCCACGGCGATTGTTCTCAAACTGCTGCTGGAACAGGGGGAGATGGATACCATCCATGGCCGGGTATCCCTGGCGATTCTGCTGGTTCAGGACCTGTGCGTTGTCTTCTTCCTGGTGCTGTTGCCTTTCCTGGGCGAAGGCGCAGAACAGTTCTCCTGGCTGGCGGTACTGAACGCGGTCGTCCTCATGGGAGGTCTCTCCCTGTTCGTCCGCTACCTGCTTAAGCCGCTGCTGCGAGGGGTGCTGCGGACCCGCTCGCCGGAGCTGTTTCGCCTCACCCTGCTGGCGCTGGTGTTCGGCACCGCCTGGGTCACCTCGCTGGCCGGCTTCTCCCTGGCCTTGGGAGCCTTTCTGGCCGGCCTGTTCCTAGCCGAGTCGGACTATTCCCATCAGGCCCTGGCCGACATCCTGCCCTTCCGTGACACCTTTCTGGCGTTGTTCTTCGTGTCCATGGGTATGCTGGTCAACGTTCGGCTGCTGGCCCACTCCTGGCATCTGGTGCTCGGCTTCTTGCTGCTTCTTTCCCTTCTCAAGATCGGCACTGCCAGCCTCGCCGCCCTGATCGCCCGCTGCCCCCTGCCCGTCTCATTGGCCGCCGGCTTGATCCTGTTCCAGGTCGGCGAATTCTCCTTCGTGCTGCTCAAGCAGGCCTCCAATCTGGGCCTGGTCGATCCTCAACCTTACCAACTGGCGCTGTCGGTTATCGCCCTGTCGATGGTCGTCACTCCGCTGTTGGTTCCGCGAGCGCCGGCATTGGCGACGGCAATCGCCCGCTGGGCAGGACACAAAGGCGGCAAACTGGAGCCCGAGACCCTGGAGGCCACCGCCAACCTCGAAGGGCACGTCATCATTGCCGGCTATGGCCTGTCGGGGCGCAACGTCGGCCGGATATTACGCGAGATGCAGATTCCCTATCTGTTTATCGAATTGAACAGCGAAAAGGTCAGGGCCGGCCGCCGTACCGGTGAGTTCATCGTCTACGGCGATGCCACCGCACCGCCGGTGCTCGAAGAACTGGGGATCAAACGGGCGCGGGCCCTGGTGCTGGCCATCAACGATCCCGGCGCTCTGAGCCGGGCCATCCGCGCAGGGCGCGAACTCAACCCCGAGCTCTACATCCTGGCCCGCACCCGCTACCGAGCCGAACTCGACTACCTGCGCGAACTGGGCGCCGACGAGGTGATTCCCGACGAACTGGAGGCCAGCCTGCAGCTGTCGAATTATCTGTTGCGACGCTTCGGCATCGCCGAGGGCCGCATCATGCAGCATCTGGCACGTCTGCGCCGGGCCCACTACAGTCAGCTGCGTTCCCCCCAAGAAGGCGCATCCGCCGAAGCACCGCCCCTTTCTGTGCTGGAAGGCGGGCAAGTGGAATTTCAGGCGGTACCCGACGACTCTCCCTGCCTCGGCCGAACCCTGGCCGAGCTGGCCTTTCGCAGCAGCACCGGATCCATGGTTCTGGGAGTACTACGCCATGAAAGAACCCTTTACAACGTCTCGCCCGACCTGAAACTGGAACAGGGGGACACCCTGATCCTGCTGGGCAGTGATGAGGAAATTGAGCGTGCCCGTGAGCTGCTGCACGGCCACCTGCCTCTGGGAGAAGAGCCGTGAATGGCTATGCTGAAATCGAAAACATCTTGGCCGAACAGCCGGACAGTTGGTGGGAGATCCTGCTAACAGTCCTGCCGGAGCTGGAGCCTATGGCGGACACCCCCCAGTCGCCCTATTACCATGCCGAAGGAGACGTTGCCAACCATACCCGCCTGACAGTAAAGGCCTGTCCGGACGATTGCGACCCCGACCTGCTATGGGCCGCCCTGCTGCACGACATCGGCAAACCCCCAACCACCAGGGTGAACCGCGAGAAAATCAGTTCCCGTGGCCACGAGCGGACAGGAGCCGAGCTCGCCGCCGAACTTTTAAAGCGCCTGGGCATGCCCGAGAGACGGCGGAGACGGATCGTCTGGGCGGTCCGCCACCATACATTTCACCTCGCCTGGCAGCTGAGCAGCCCCGCTCAAGCGAACAAGCGGCATAAAAGTTTCGTCACCCACAAAGACTTCCCGCTGCTGCTGGCCCTGCTGCGAGTCGACTCCCTCGCCTCTGTCGGTCATCCAGGCAAAACAGATGCCTACGAACTCTATCTGGAACTTTGGCAAGACCTCACCGGCCGACCGGAAGAGCCCTGACGGGAAATAAAAAGCGCCGCTGCAACTGCATGGTTGCGACGGCGCTTGCCCTCTCTGCCATCTCTCCTTAAAGACAAGGAACTACCACGTTCAAGAAGTAACAACAGCCTCGTGCTCCACAACCGGCACCTTGACCAGCACAATCGGAATATGCAACTCCTTCATCAGGCTCACCAAGGAGTTTCGCAGCAATTGCTCGCCATAGAGGATTCGCGGAGGCGTCATGCCGTTCTGGACCCGGAACAGGAAGCTGGCATAACCGACCACTGCACTGGCATGATCGGAATGTTTCAAAGCCTGCTGATATTCCTGCATGCTGTCAACGGTCATGGTCATCCACTGCTTCTTGTGGGCCATTTTCATTTTGTTTTCGGCAACCTGCTGGTAGTTGCGCAACCGTTTAAGCGTCACCGGGGTAATTTCCACAATCTGCCTCACGTGCCTCACGTCTACTCCTTCCTCATGTCCCTTGGGCCATGCTCCCCTCCAATGGTCAGATAAGGAAACAACTTTCAACTTAGATGACAAATATTACTTTTCTTGTCATTATTAAGTTTACTCTATGCCCGCACAAAGGGTCAAATCATGGCGCTGGCTATACTTCGCCGAAGCAGCAAAAGGGCCTGATTTCTCTAAGCCAAAGTGAGATCAGCGCAAAGGAAAGGAAGCTAACGAAGCTGAAAACGTACCGGCACTTCAAAAGCATGCCCCGACGGGTTGGCTTCGCCAGGGTATTTCGGATAGGGGGCGCCGCGTCTTACCGCCCGCAGGGACGCCTTGTCGATCAAACCGTAGCCGGAACTTTGGACCAGTTCGGGCCCGGCGATCAGATCACCGGAGGAACTCAGACGGAATGCTACCACGGCGGTACCCTCGATACGTCGTTGTTGGGCGATTTGAGGATAACGCTTGGCCCGGTCGATGCGCATCCGTACCGCATGGCGATAGCCATCGAGAGCCGAACCGCGCCCCTTCCCGCGCTTACCGCTACCTCCGCCACGGGGGCCGCCGGTCGGCCTCTGCAATGCCACTGCCGGACTTCCGGGCAAGGAAGGGACGGGAGGGGCGAGAAGGGATGCTTCGGGGTCGAAACTTTGTGCTGGACGGGGCGGCACCACTTGCGAAACCTGCATATGCATGGGCACAGTGGTCTGGACGGGTACGGTCGCAGTGGTCGGCTGGCTTGGCATCTGGGAAGGAGTCGGCGCCTGTGTGCCGAGGACCTGGCTGGGAACAGCCGCTCCCTCGAGATCTATTTCGATGCGATTAACGACCCGTTTGGGAGTCATCAGACTGGCACCGATCAACAGCACCAGAGCGGCATGAACCAGCAGGGACCCCCCCAAGGCCCATCGCTGTCGGGCTAGCATCACTCAATCACCCTCTTGCAAAGTGGCCACCACCAGTCGGTCCGCTCCGGCCTGTTTGGCTTGTTCCATCACCGAAACCAAGGTCTGCAAAGGCACCTCGCGGTCCCCCCGTACCACCACCGTGGTGTCACTGCCAAGCATTGCCGCCAGCTTGTCTTTCAGGCTGTCCAAAGGCAAGCTCTGGCCTTGAACAAAAAGATTCCCCTGGCGGGTGATGGCCACGGCCACCTCATCGCGGTCGCGGTTGGTGACACTGTTGGAACTGGGCAACTTGACTCCGATACCGTCCTCTTCGATAAACTGGGTGGTCAATAGGAAAAAGACCAGCAGCAGAAAAACGATATCGATGAGCGGAGTCAGGTTCAGCCCGGCGCTTTTGTTTTTTACCGGGATGTCCATCAGCCCGCCTCCTGATGGGAGACCTTCAACTCATGAACCAGGGCCGGCTTGCCGCCGGTTTCCAAGCGGCCGGCTTCCTCCAGGTCGTCAAGGAGCATTCCGGACTCCTCCTTGATTTCGGCCACGATCTCATGCACCTTGCCCTGCAGATAGTTGTGCACCACCATCGCAGGAATGGCCACCCCGAGACCAAGGGCGGTAGTCAGCATCGCCTCCCAGATGCCACCGGCCAACACAGAGGCATTAACCTTGCCACCGAGGTGCTGAATGGCCTGGAATGCCTTGATCATGCCGGTAACGGTACCGAACAGTCCGAGCAGCGGCGTTACGCTGGAGATCAGAAACAGAGTTGGCAAAAAACGCTCCAACTGCCGAACCTCGCGCGCTGCAACATGAGCAATTGTCTTTTCCAGGGCCCCGCGGCTGGGGTGCTGAGATCCATCGAGGCGAGCCAGCACCGCCGCCAGCGCCACGGCAAGGGGGTGCCTTTGCTCATGCACCATGGCCACAGCCTGGGTATAGTCACCTTCAACAGCCCGTTTGCGCAGCCGATCCGGCAGCAGGGCATCCTTGAAACGTAGCTGGCGAAAGGCCCAGCAGCGCTCGATAATAATGAACAGCGCGATCACCGACGAGGCGACGATGGTCATGCCGATGGGGCCGGCTTTGGTCAGAAAGGCAGCAAGACTTTCCATGAGGCAGTCCTCCTTAATGGTGCATTGCTCAAAAAATCCAGCAGATGGTTGAAAAAGTCCTTCCATGCCCTTTTCAACTCCACAAGCCGAAAACAAAGCTTCCGTCTTGCGCACCAAATCAAGGAGGTAAAAGACCACCCTTGATTTGGTCACCCGTCCATGGGCTCCGTCGGCTGTTTTGCAGCAGCCTGTCAGTCCCTAACTACTCTTCCGGTACGCAGGTCGAAAACACCGTCGCCGTCCAGGTCCTCTTCACGGCTTATAAGACGGCCATCGCCACTGAAAACCTCACGAAGTTCCGGAACGCCGTTTTGATCTGCATCGACAGTCTGTTCCATTGTGCCGTCCTGACGAAACTGGCGCCGACAGTCGCTACGGCCATCGCCATCGGTATCCTCTTCGGCACGAAGCGGCTTGCCGTTGCGGTCATAGGTCCAGGTACAGCGCACCTTGCCGTTGGCGGCAAGTTCCTCGACCTTGGCCAAGCGGCCGTCATCCTGATAATATTCGATCTTTTCGTTGCGGCCGTTGCGGTCCTCGTCCAGTTCCGCCCGGCTCAGTTTGCCATCTCGATAATGCCATACCCCGCGCGGCTTACAGACCCGCTGCAAGACACCGGCGCCATATTCCCAGGTTGAGTCCATTTTACCGTCGCCGTCGCCATCTTTTTCAATGCGGAAAACAGCGCCATCGGCGCCGTAATGGGTCTTCTGCAACTTCCCATTGCGGCCCTGCTCGGTAAGCACCGCCGAGCCGTCCATCTTCCAGACAAACTTTCGCTCCCAACGACCGTCGCCATCCAGATCCTCGCGCCGCTCGACGCGACGCTGGTTGCGATAGCGTTCCTCTATTTCAAAACGACCGTCGCTATCGGCGTCGAGTTCGAGGCGCTCGAGCTGACCGCTGTTGTCGTAATAGGCTTTTTGTCCCGGGCTCTCCTGTACCCATTCGGCGGCCCGAGACCAAAGGGGAAGAAACAACAGAGGCAGAACGACGATCATCCCGATCAGGCGCATGGTCTCATCCTTTCGGCAAATGCAGTCCGGTTCAGACCGCCAGCAGGCAGACGAAGGAATCTGCGGTCCAGCGGCGCAGGCGGCAGTTGTAGCAGGAGCGTTCCTCATCGGCCACCCACTCCTCCTCAACATCAGGCCGAAAACCTTCGCAGGCATCGGCGGCATCGCTGGCCAGACAGTAAGCCTCCTGGCCATGACGGAATTCTTTCCTGCCCTGTTTATCGATCAGCCACATGAAAAACTCCTTTCAGAACCTTTTCAACTGCTGGCGCGGCGTGGTCCGCCAGCGTGCCCGGCCACCGTCGGCAAGCGCCGAAACCATCATATAGATCTGTCCGTCGAGCAGCACCGCCTTGGGTTTTTCCTCGACCTCGACCATCTCAGTTTCCGACAGCAACTCGCCTTCCATGGTCCGCACCCCGCCAAGAGAGGTCTGCGATAGGATTTCCCCGACACTGGCCAGGCCGTCCTCGGTCCGGATCTTCAGCCAGCCCTTGAGCCGGCCGTCGTTGCCGCTCAGACGCAACCCGATGCCGGCCAGCGCCCCCACCACTCCCTGGCCAGTGCCGCCGTGCTCGGAAAGATGCACCCCGAGTCGGGCCGCCATATCGTAGGCAGCCTGCTTGGTCAGCACCTCCTTTTTGGCGGAATGGCCAAAAGCGATAATCGCCTCGGGTTCGGTCAACTTCTCAAGCACCGACACACAGAGACCGGGATCGGAGCCTTCGGCACTCTCCTGCTGAAGAAAATCACCTGCGTAAGCGATCAAGGGCTGAAGAACGGCTTCCTCGATATCGGCCGAAAAGCACATGGAGCTGTTGTGGGAGGTATAGGGCACATCGGGATGAACCAACAGCTGATGGCGGGTCACGAAATCGCTGTTCCCCCATGAGCGCCGTTGGATCTCCTCAGCCAGCATGGTCGCCAGCTCCCCCGTTCCGCGGGATTCCAAATTATCGGTGTCGTCGATACAGATCAGTACTTTCATGTTGTCACCTTGTCAGCTGCTATGAGCCGCCTTACGAAATTACCCCGTACGCTTTCAAGCGACGGATTACTACGGGTACCAGAAGGCCGCCAAGGATGCCGAACAACACAGCACCGGCTGCCTCAAGAAGAGAACTCTGCAAATTGATCGCCCGATCCATGCCGGCCAGATAATTCACCAGATAGACGGTGAAGAACTTGGTCGCACCGGCACAGCCGCCGACCAACGCGCACCAGAAATAACTGCGAAACAGGTTCGGCATCAGCAGACCGGCCAGATCGATAACCAGGGCGACGGCCAGGTACTTGACCAGTTGCAGGGGACCGGTCTTGGCAAAGCCAAGGAAAATCGAGGCACTGCCGGCCAGCAGGCCGGCGAAGCTCGCTCCCAAACGGTAGCAGACACTGCCGCGGGCCAGCAGCAGAAAGAACGCAGTCACCAACATGGCGTGACCTGAAATATGCAGATGGAGCCGAAACATCATCCTGATCAGCACCGCAAAGACTGCGCAAAAGCCTATAAACAAGGCTTCTTTGAGGGACAGGCGAAACAGACCGCCGGCAGGTTCCACAACTTGGTTCATAAACAATTCCTCAGGTCTAGAAGGCTGATGCAAAACAGCCGACGGAGCCCATGAACAGGCGACCAAAATCAAGGACGGAATTTTGCGTGTCAACAAGGCGCGGTTTTCGCTGCATACCCAAAGCTATACAGCGGAAAGCGCAACACATTTGACGCGTAAAAGACCAAACAAGATGTAACAGTACATGCCTGACTCGACACTATTCGCCGGGCCAGCAGGTACGCCGCGACTGCCGGCCAAAGTCGCGAGCTCGGGCCGCCACCGCGATATTGCCGGCCAGCGCCATGCCCTGCACCACCGCCGGCACCACAACACAGTGCATGAAGTCGAGCCAGTTCCACGGTTTGGTCAGATCGCGCGGAAGAATGCGCGCGCCGCGCAGGACCTGTCCCTCGTAGATACTTTTGATCTCCGCCAGCAGATGGGGCGCAAATTTCATGCAGGTGCTAAGCACAAAAGCCATCCGGCAAGGCATGACCCGGTTGAGGGCCTGAACGATACGCGCCTGGGAGGTGCTGCGGATGAAGACTACGCTTGGCAAAAAGGCAAGAAAGAGCTGCCAGGAGATCTTGAACCCGGACCAGAGACCGGCCAAATCCTGAAACCGGATCATATAAAGAATCAGAATAATCAGGGTCTGCCAAACAAACAGTTTGAGTTCCCGCCGTAAAGACAGCGTCCTGCCGCCCAGCCAGTAAAGCAGCGTCAGGTTGACGGCGGAAAGCACCAGCAGAAAAGGAACGCTGCGGGCGAAAAACGCCAGGCAGGAAAAACTCAGGGCGAAAAACATGCGGGCACCGACCTGCCATACAGAACCGGCCTGGGCAGGGCCGAAAGGCAACGGAGTCGAAGCGGGCAGGCCCTGTTTGAACCGTTGCTTAATGAGCGACAAGGTGTCCTCCCTGCAGATGCAGCACCTGATCGGCCCAACCGGGCCAGGCCTCGGGATCGTGTGAGGTCCACAGCAGGGTGGTACCGTTCTGCCGATTGTAGCGGACCAGCAATTCCATAACCGCCCGGCTATGACCGTCGTCGAGACCGGCCAGGGGATCGTCGAGCAACAGCAGTTCGGGCCGTGGGGCCAACACCGAGGCCAGGGCCACCAGATGTTTCTGGCCGTAACTGAGTTTGTGCGGCGACTGCTCGGCCAGGTCGGCAATGCCGCAGGCAGCCAGCGCCTCCGCGACCCGCTCCTCAACCTCCGACTCGGCAAGACCGAACCGCTTCAAAGGAAAAGCGACCTCTGCATGCAACGTGTTTTCAAAGATCTGTTTCTGCGGATTCTGGAACAAGCAACCGAGCCGGCCGCGCAACCGGGAGGCATCAGGAGTGCCGCCAAGAATCTGCACCTGCCCTTGCCGGGGGCTGAGGAACCCGGCCAGGCAGCGCAGCAGCGTGGTCTTGCCGGTACCGTTCAGACCGGTCAGGGCATAGCGCCGCCCTCGCTCGACGGCAAAAGTGACCCCGCTCCAGACCGGCTTGTCGTCAACCCCATGAAAAGCCAGGTTCTCCACCTGCAACAGCACTTCCGGCCCTGTCTTTGCAGAGGATGCCGGCGGCTCGCCGGCGGAGGGCTCATTATCATGCCAGCGGCCGTAACTGAGCCTGCCTCCGCTATCAAGCTGCCAAAAAACATCGATTTCCGACAACAGCGCTTCGGGACGATGCTCGCAGAGAAGAACGGCCATCCCCTTGTCCTTGAACTGCTGCAGGCTGCTCCGCAACAGCTCCAAACCATCAGGATCGAGCTGCGCGCCAGGCTCGTCAAGGATCAGCAACTGCGGCTCCATGACCAGCAGAGCGGCTATCAGCAGGCGATATTTCTGCCCCATGGACAGTTTGTCGACCGGGTAGTCAAGAGGTTTATCGAGGCCTACCGCCTGCAACGCGGCTGTCACCCGTTGCGGCATTTCCGCCGGTGACACGCAGAGATTCTCCAGACCGAAGGCAACCTCGGCGCCG
>ENA-ORCT01000871-ORCT01000871.1-marine-metagenome-genome-assembly--contig:-NODE-871-length-12845-cov-3.437343_pt1 | contig 12845 bp, 13 predicted proteins | sample MGYA00248632_ERZ508511 | MGnify/ENA primary metagenome ERZ508511 (study PRJEB26182, sample SAMN06268839) | marine metagenome | isolation source: Tt an P1-techrep anaerobic enrichment on pine from sediment...
GGGTCCTCGCCCGGCGTGGTGCCGCGGGAATCGGCATTGGCGACGTTTTCGGAGACGATCTTCAGCCGCTCGCCCTGGGCCATCATCCCGCTGGCCGCGATGGTGTAGATGGATTTGAGCGGGTCCATGTCCTGCCTCCCTCTTCTGCCCCGTGCCCTCAGCGGATGCCGGTGACCGCCAGGGTCAGCAACTCATGCCCCTTGCGGTAGAGCTGCGCCGCCATCCGGTAGCTCTCGCTGACCTCGCTGGCCTTGATGGTCTGCTGCTCCAGCACCACAGTGTTGCCGTCCATGCTCTGCTCCCAGCTGCCCTCGTCCTGCCGCACCCGGACATTGCCCGCATGCTCGGCCCCGCCGAGATGCCTGGAATTCGTGACCGCCACGCCCGAAACCCGTGCGGCCCCCTCGACCATCTGGGAGAAGTCGCTGACCTCCCGCGCCTTGAAGCCCGGCGTGTCCGCATTGGCGATATTCTCGGAGATCACCTGCTGGCGCACGCTCAGCCACTGCATGCGCTGCGAGGCGACCTTGAAAAAGGACAAGGAGTCGAGTTTCATTTGCAGTTTCCTCAAATCTATTCATGCTATAACATGAATTAATCATGATTACTACCGGATAAACCCAGTGCAAACCGTCTTTTCCGAGCTTTCTACATTTGCTCGAAATCTTGAAGAGGCAAGGATAAGTGGCACGGTCAGTGCCGTTCTGGGGCTGTCGCTGACCGTGGCCGGGCTCGAGCGCGCCATGGGGATCGGCCAGCGCTGCGTGGTTCATGGCCGCAACGGGCCTGTGCTGGGCGAGGTGGTGGGCGTCGACGCCCGCGGCACCCATGTTCTGCCCTTCGGCACCTGGGACGGGGTGAGCGCGGGCGACGGGGTGGAGCTCAGCCCGCTGGGCGGGGAGGTCCGGCCCGACGCCGCCTGGATCGGCCGCGTGGTCGATGCGCTGGGCCGGCCGCTCGACCGGCGCGGCGCGCTGCATGAAGGCCCCCAGCCGCGCCCGGTCAGGGCCGCGCCGCCCCCCGCCTTCGACCGCCGCCGCATCGGCGCGCGACTGGAGACGGGGGTGAAGGCCTTCGACATCTTCACGCCGCTCTGCCGCGGCCAGCGCATGGGCGTTTTCGCGGGCTCGGGCGTGGGCAAATCGACCCTGATGGCCATGCTCGCCCGGCGCAGCGAGGCGGATGTCATCGTCGTGGGCCTGGTCGGCGAGCGCGGTCGGGAGGTGCAGGATTTCATCCAGGAGGATCTGGGCGAGGAGGGCATGAAACGCTCGGTCCTTATCGTCTCCACCGGCGACGAGCCGCCGCTGATGCGCCGCCAGGCCGCCTGGACGGCCACGGCGGTGGCCGAGCATTTCCGCGACCAGGGGCTGCAGGTGCTGCTGATGATCGATTCCGTGACCCGCTTCGCCATGGCCCAGCGCGAGATCGGCCTGGCCAGCGGCGAGCCGCCGACCTCGAAGGGCTATCCGCCCACCGTGTTTTCGGAACTTCCTCAGTTGCTGGAACGCGCCGGTCCCGGCCCCCGGGGCGCGGGCGACATCACCGGGATCTACACCGTTCTGGTCGATGGCGACGACATGAACGAGCCGATCTCGGATTCCGTGCGCGGGATCACCGACGGCCACGTGGTTCTGGACCGCCGCATCGCCGAGCGCGGCCGCTACCCGGCGGTTGATCTTCAGAAAAGCATCTCGCGCATGCTGCCGGACTGCCATTCGCCGGCCGAATACGCCGTTCTGCAGGCCGCAAGGCGCATCCTGGCCAAGTATTACGACATGGAGGAACTGATCCGCATCGGCGCCTACCGGCAGGGCAGCGATGCCGAGACCGACGCCGCCATCCGCTTCTTCGAGCCGGCCGAGCGCTTCCTGACCCAGAGAAAGACCGAAAGCGCCTCGGCCGACAGCGCCTTCGCCGAGATCTACAGGCTGCTCGGCGAGGCGGGCGTCGAGGTGGACCTTCCCAGGGAAGAGGCGGGCTGAGCCGCGCTCAGCCCCGGCCGCGATAGGGCGGGACGCCCTGTTCGGGAATCCAGACGCCCTCGGGCTCGGGGCCCGTCTGGTAGAACACGTCGATCGGGATGCCCCCGCGCGGATACCAGTAGCCGCCGATGCGCAGCCATTGCGGCTCCAGCAGGTCGCACAGCCGCTTGGCGATGGAGACGGTGCAATCCTCGTGGAACGCGCCGTGGTTGCGGAACGCGCCCAGGAACAGCTTGAGCGACTTGCTCTCCACCAGCCAGTCGCCGGGCACGTAGTCGATCATCAGATGCGCGAAATCGGGCTGGCCGGTGATCGGGCAGAGCGAGGTGAACTCGGGCGCGGTGAAGCGCACGCAATAGGCGGTGCCGGCCTGCGGGTTGGGCACGCGCTCCAGCTCGGCCTGCTCGGGGCTTTCGGGCAGTCGGGTGGCCCCGCCCAGCTGCTTGAGGTCGCTGTAGATGTCCTTCTTGGTCATGGCTTTCTCCATGTATCAGGTGTCAGACGCCGCGCTTGTTGCCCCAGAGCAGGACATGAAGCTGCGGCAACACGCGGGCGGCGAACCAGCCATCGGAGGTGACCTTCTCCACCAGCCAGAGCATCCGGCCGGTCAGGTGGTCGAGGTCGACGGGCGCGTCCTCTTCATCGCCTGCGGGCACCATCGGGTTGCCCGGCTGCAGATAGAGCGGCAGGTGCGGGTAGCGCGCGGCGGCGTCACGGGCATAGGCGTAATCGGCCTCGTCGAAGATCACGATCTTCATCACCGTCTCCGGCCCCTCTCCCGCCGCCTTGAGGCAGGCGTCGAAAGCGGACCAGTCGGTCTCCACCCCGCTGGAGGGAGGCTTGGGGCTGAGCACCAGCGTGTCCAGCTCGGCAAACCAGTCCTGGGCCACCGAGCCCTGGGTCTCCAGCGCGAAGCGGTAGCCTTCGGCATGGCCGCGGCGGATCAGCGGGCCGAAGGGCTGAATGGCCGGGTTGCCGCCGGAAAGCGAGACGGTGAGCGGCCGGCGGCCCGAAAGCGCCTCGATCCGCTCCCACACTTCCTCGGTGGTCATGGGCTTCCACTGGTGGCGGAACTCGCTGTCCACCGCGTGCAGGCTGTCGCACCAGCTGCAGCGGTAGTCGCAGCCGCCCGTGCGCACGAAGACCGTGGGCAGGCCGATCAGCACGCCCTCGCCCTGGATGGTGGGGCCGAAGATCTCGGCCACCCGGATGCGCTTGTCCTCGGCCATGTTCACGGCCGGTACTCCGCCCAGGTCTTGGGCGTCTCGCTGACCCGGACGGCCGCGGTTTCCGGCATCCGTTCCTTGCACCAGTCATAGAAATGCCTGGCCAGCCGCTCGGCGGTCACCATGTCGTGGCCCAGCACGTCGTTGAGGTGGCGGTGGTCGAACGCATCGTCGATATAGCGCTTGAGCGGGGCAAGCTCGTGATAGTCGCGGACGAAGCCGTGCTCGTTCAGCTCTTCGCTCTCCAGCTCCACCACCACGATGTAGTTGTGCCCGTGCATGCGGGCGCATTGGTGATCGTCGGGCAGGTTCTTCAGCTGATGCGAGGCCGAGAAGTGGAATTCCTTGGAGATGCGGTACATCAGGCGCCTCCCGCCTGCGCGACAGCCGCGCGCCAGAAATCGGGGTCGGCATAATCGGTGGGGTCCTCGACGCCCGCCAGGTGGAAGGCCTCGCGCCGCTCCACGCAGGTGCCGCAGCGCCCGCAATGTTTCTCCCCGCCCTTGTAGCAGGACCAGGTCTCGGCAAAGGGCGTGCCGTGCCTGGCGCCCTCGGTGACGATATCGGTCTTGGAGCGGTTCACGAAGGGCGTGTAGAGCCGCACGTCGGCATAGCCCTCCAGCGCGTGGCGCTGCATGGTCTCGAAGGCCTGGGTGAAGCCGGGCCGGCAGTCGGGATAGATGAAGTGATCGCCGCCATGCACCGCCGTGGCCACCGCATCGGCCTGCTGCGCCGCCGCGATGCCGAAGGCGATCGACAGCATGATCGCGTTGCGGTTGGGGACCACGGTGATCTTCATGCTCTCCTCGGCGTAATGCCCGTCGGGCACGTCGATCTCGTCGGTCAGCGCCGAGCCGCTCAGGCTCGCGCCGATGCCGCGCATGTCGATCACGTCATGGGGCACGCCCAGGCGTTCGGCACAGGCCGCCGCGAATTCGAGCTCCTTCACATGGCGCTGGCCATAGTCGAAGGACACGAGACGGGTCAGCTCATGCTCGTCGGCCACCATGTGGGCGAGCGACACGGAATCCAGCCCGCCGGAGCAGATAACGATCGTTTTCATACGATGGGTCCTTGTTTTGTTACCCGGGTAGGCTGCGACCGGGAGGTTGAGACTTAATACCGATAACGCCAAACCGCAAGGATAATGGGGGAGTGACCCGGCAGGGCCCCCTGCCTCAGGGCCAGGCCGCGTAGGACTGGTCACCGCGCGCGCGCCGCACCTTGGCCTGGCGGCGGTACTGGCCGGGGTTGGCTCCGGCCTGGCGCGCGAAGAAACGGGTGAAATAGGCGGGGTCCGAAAAGCCCAGGCGAAAGGCCACCTGGCTGACCGGCATCCCGGTATTGGCCAGCAGCTCGCAGGCTTCGCGGGTAAGCTCGCGGTGCAGATAGCGCTGCGGCGACAGCCCCGTGGCCCGCCGCACCGCCGAGCCGAGCCGGTCGCGGCTGACGCCCAGGCTGCGGGCATAGTCGCCCACCTGCCAATGCTCCCGCGCATGCTGGCCCGCCAGGATCACGAAGCGTTCGGCCAGACCCTGCGGCGCGCGTCCATGGGCGATCAGGTCGGCGCGCGACAGCCGCCACAGCTGCAGCAGCACCAGCGAAAGGTAATGCTCCTCCGCCACGTCCGAGCCGAGGGCCCCGGAGTGCCGCTCACCCTCCAGCCCCGCGATCAGCGGCTCCAGCGGGGTCGGGTCGTCATAGGGAAGCGACAGGGTCTGGCCCAGGGTGCGGCGCATCTGCTCGCCCAGCGGCGTGGCCGGCAGGGCGCGCATCAGGGCAAGCCCCGGGATCGACAGCAGCGTTCCGCGGCTGCCGGCCTCGGCCACAAGCTCGCCGCCCGTTCCATTGGCCAGCCACAGCAGCCGGGGCGCCTCGATGCCCGGCCCCGGCTCGGCATCCTGCGCCGCGCCGCGCCGCGCCACGCTGCCGGCCTGAAGCACGGCCAGATGCGCCGCGCCGGGCGCCAGCCCATAGCCCACCCGCACCAGCGGGCTGCGAATCCGCTGGACCGAGGCATGGGCGCGGCGGTCCGGGCTGGGGAGGGTCTCGGATTTCATGGCGGTGGAAGACTGGCCACACCGCCCTTGGAAATCAAGCAAAGATACAATTCTTAGCCTCAACAGTGCATTTTTTGGGATTGGACCTTGGGATTAAGCTTTTGTCGCCGGGCACCGCGACGGAGGCATGACGTGCAGCCGCCGTGACCGGACACATAAAGGCCACAGGGGAGAGTGGCCGCAAAGGGAGGACACCATGACTGATTTCACGCGGCGCGCAGGCCTGCGCGCCATTGCGCTCGGACTGACCTCGGGCCTTGCTCTGAGTGCCGGGGCGGCATTCGCGGCCGACGACACGGTGACCATCGGCTATGCCGTGCCGCGCACCGGGGCCAATGCCACCGGCGCTGGGATCACGACCATCCCCAATTACGAGCTCTGGGTGAAGGATGTGAACGCCGCGGGCGGGCTGAAGATGCCCGACGGCAGCCGCCGGATGATCGAGGTGGTCGAATATGACAGCCGCTCGTCCAACGAGGACCTGGTGCGCGCGATCGAACGTCTCGCCACCCAGGACAAGGTCGACCTCATCCTGCCGCCCTGGGGCACCGGCGCCAACCTGGCCATCGCGCCCTTGATGGCGCGTTTCGGCTATCCGCAACTCGCCGTGACCGCGGTCACCGACAAGGCCCCCGAATTCGCCAAGCGCTGGGACCGGAGCTTCTGGATGCTGGGCGGCGGGCATGACTATGCCGAGGGGCTGGCCGAGGTGCTGAGCGAAGCGCATGAGGCGGGCAAGATCAACAACAAGGTCGCCGTGGTCTCGGTTGCCGACGGCTTCGGCATCGACCTGGTCAACGGCGCCCGCCCGGCCTTCGAAGAGGCCGGTTTCGAGGTGGTCTATGACGAGAGCTACCCGCTGGGCACCTCGGATTTCGCCGCCATCCTGAGCGAGGCGCAGAACAGCGGCGCCGACAGCTTTGTGGCCTTTTCCTACCCGCCGGGCAGCTTCGGCATGACCAAGACCGCGCAGTCGATGGGCTACAACCCCAAGGTCTTCTACATCGGGGTGGGCGGCGCCTTCCCGATCTATCCCGACATCGCCGACGGCAAGGAGGCCGGCGTGATGTCCATCGGCGGGGTCAACGCCGCCTCGCCGGCCATCCAGGACTATTTCGCCCGCCACACCGAAAGCGCGGGCGCGCCGCCCGACAGCTGGGCCTCGGCCATCACCTATGCCTCGCTGGAGATGCTGACCCAGGCGGTGGAGCGCGCGGGCCTCGACCACGCCGCGCTGGCCGAGGAGCTGTCGAACGGCACCTTCCAGACCGTGGTGGGCGAGGTGAAGCTGGAGGACAACCAGCTGCGCGACCTGTGGTGGGTCGGCCAGTGGCAGGACGGCGCCTTCGTCGCGGTGAACCCCGCCGACAAGCAGGGCGCGGCCAGCCCCGTGATCCCGAAACCCGAATGGTAAGCGGCACCTGATCCGCACGGGCCGGGATGACCCCGGCCCGTGCAGCCCAGAGCCGCAATCCCCCAAGACACGGGACGACAATGCTCCTGACAACGCTCATCCTGGGCCTGGTGCTGGGCGGCACCTACGCGCTGCTCGCCCTGGGCCTGACCATCCAATACGGTATCGCCCGTATCATGAACCTCGCCTATGGCGAGCTGACGCTGCTCGCGGGTTTCGCGCTGGTCGCGCTGTTCAAGGGGCTGGGGCTGCCGCCGCTGGCCGCGCTCCTCCTGATCGCGCCGGCCGGTTATGCCCTGGGCTGGGTCCTTTACGCTGTGATGATGCGCCCGCTGGTGGCGCGGTCGGGCGGCACGGGGCGGCTGGAGGTCGACTCGATCCTCGCCACCTTCGGCCTGCTGTTCCTGCTGCAGGGCATCATGCTGGTGCTGTTCGGGGCGAATTTCACCTCGATTTCCTATCTCGACCGCGGCGTGGATATCCTTGGCGTCTCGGTCGCGCTGAACCGGCTGATCGCCTTCGGTATCTGCGTGGTGGTGGGCGGCGCGCTGACCCTGGCGCTGACGCGCAGCCGCTGGGGTCTGGTGATGCGCGCGGTGGCGCTGACGCCGGGCTCGGCGCCGCTGGTGGGGATCGACGTGAACCGGATCGCGCGTCAGGGCTTTGCCCTGGGCACGGCGCTGGCCGCCACCGGCGGCGCGTCGATCGCCATGTACCAGACCTTTTCGGCCACCGATGGCGTGGTCTTCACCATGCGGGCGTTGATCATCGTGATCATGGGCGGCGTGGGCAACGTCACCGGTGCGCTGATCGCGGGTTTCGCGCTGGGGCTGGTGGAGACCTTCGTGGCCACCGCCATCGACCCCGGCCTGACCCTGGCCGCCACCTTCGCCATCTTCCTTGCGGTGCTGCTGTGGCGCCCGCAGGGCCTGTTCGGGCGGGCCTGAGATGACGCGGTTCCTGCCTGCCCCCGCGCTTGCGCTGCTTGCCGCCCTGCCGCTTTGGCTGTCCGATTACGGGCTGGGCCTGATGATCGGCATGGTCACCTATGTCACCCTCGCCTCGGCCTGGGCGCTGTTCTCGGGGCACACGCGCTATGTCTCGCTGGCCACCGTGGCCTTCTACGGCACCGGCGCCTACACCGTCGCCGTGCTGAACGAGGCGCTGCCCTATCCGCTGGTCCTGCTCTGCGCGGGCGGCATCGGCGCGGCGATGGCGCTGGTGGTGGGGCTGTCCACGCTGCGCCTTGCGGGGGTCTATTTCGTGATCTTCACCTTCGGCCTGGCCGAGCTCGTCCGCCAGCTCATCACCTGGTACGAGGTCAACGTGACCGGCACGCTGGGCCGCTACATCTTCCTCGACGTGACCGCGAAGGGCATCTACTGGCAGATGCTGGGCCTCGGCGCGCTGACCATCGGGCTGACCGCCTGGATCCACCGCCACCGGCTGGGCCTGGCCCTGCGCGTGATCGGCGATGACGAGGTGGTGGCGGCGCATTCGGGCATCAACCTGGCGCGCACCAAGCTGATCGCCTTCACCCTGTCGGCCACGATCATCACTCTGGCCGGCGCCATCGCCTCGCCGCGCTGGGTCTATGTGGAGCCCTCCATCGTCTTCAACCCCACGGTGAGCTTCCTGACGGTGATCATGGCGCTCCTGGGCGGGGCGAACCGGCTGTGGGGGCCGCTTCTGGGCGCGGTGCCGCTGTTCCTGCTGTTCGAATGGCTGTCGGTCGATTTCCCCGACACCTACCCGATCTTCCTCGGGCTGCTCTTCATCGGCGTGGTCTTCGCCTTTCCCAACGGCGTGCTCGCCGGGGTCGAGTCCCTCCGCCACCGGCTGAAGGAGCGCCGCGCATGAGCTTTCTGAGCATCGAGAACGCGACCAAGTCCTTCGGCGGGCTGAAGGCGGTGAACGATGTCTCCTTCACCGTCGAACAGGGCGAGATCGTGGGGCTTCTGGGCCCAAACGGCTCGGGCAAGACGACGCTTCTGAACCTCGTCTCGGGCGCGTTGCCGGCAACCTCGGGGCGGATCGCGCTGGAAGGCCACGCGCTGACCGGCAAGCGGCCTGACCTGATCGCGCGGGCAGGCGTGGCGCGGACCTTTCAGCTGGTGCGCATCCTGCCCTCGCTGACGCTGGAGGAGAACGTGATGATCCCCGCCGTGTTCGGCACCGTGGCCCATTGGGGCGCGGCGGCCGAGGCGGTGGCGCGCGAGGCGCTGGAGACCGTGGGGCTGACGGACGCCGGCCGCCGCGCGGGCGATCTGACCTATATCGACCAGAAGCGGCTGGAGCTGGCCCGGGCGCTGGCCGCCGAGCCCAGGCTGCTGCTGCTCGACGAATGGCTGGCGGGGCTGAACCCGACCGAGCTGGCCGAGGGCATCGCGCTGATCCGCAGCCTCAGGGAGACGGGGATCACCATCGTGATGGTCGAACATATCTTGGAGGCGGTGCGCGCGCTCTGCCCGCGCTGCGTGGTGATGAACTCGGGCACGCTGATCGCGGACGGGGCGACGGAAAAGGTGCTCTCCGACCCGCATGTGATCGCGGCCTATCTGGGCGAGGTCGAGGATGCTTGAGATCAGCGATCTGACCGTGGCCTATGGCAAGCACGTCGCGCTGGACGGCGTGTCGCTGAACGTGGGCCAGGGCGAGATGGTGGCGATCCTGGGCGCCAACGGGGCCGGGAAATCCTCGATCCTCGGCGCCGTGGGCGGTCGCGTGCCGCCCGCCGCGGGGCAGATCACCTATCGCGGCGAAACCCTGCTGGGGCAGCCCCAGCACCGGCTGGTGGAGATGGGGATCGCCCTGGTGCCCGAGGGGCGCGGCATCTTCCCCGGCCTCACCGTGGCCGAGAACCTCGCCCTCGGCGCCCATCCCGGACGCGCCCGCGCGGGGCTGGAGGCCCGGCGGGCCGAAATCTTCAGCCTCTTCCCCCGGCTGGCCGAGCGGCAGGGCCAGATCGCGGGCACCATGTCGGGCGGCGAGCAGCAGATGGTGGCCATCGGCCGCGCGCTGATGTCGGCCCCCGACCTGCTGCTTCTGGACGAGCCCTCGCTGGGCCTCGCCCCGATCGTGGCGCAGGAGGTCTTTGCCGCGCTGGCGCGCATCCGGGCCACCGGCCTGACCGTCGTGATCGTCGAGCAGAACGCCCGCGCCACGCTGGCGCTGGCCGACCGCGCCTACCTCATCGAGGCCGGCCGGATCACCGGCTCCGGCCCCGCATCAGAGCTCAGAACCGACCCGGCTGTCGTGCGCGCCTTCCTCGGCGGCCCGGCGGCTGAAAGAAGAAGTGAAAGGAGAACCATGGAAAACCTTAATCTCTATATCGACGGCAAGCATCTTCCCGCCGAGGGCGGGCGCAGCTTCACCCGCGAGAACCCGGTGACCGGCGAGGTGGTGACCTCGGCCGCCGCGGCCTCCATCGCCGATGCCGACCGCGCCGTCGATGCCGCCGCCCGCGCCTTCCCGGAATGGTCCCAAACCGGCCCCGGAGCGCGCCGCCAGGCGCTCTTGAACGCCTCGGCCTCGCTGAAGGCCCGCGCCGATGACATCGTGCAGGCCATGAAGGACGAGATCGGCGCCACCGAGCCCTGGGCGCGCTTCAACGTGATGCTGGCCGCCGACATGCTGGTCGAGGCCGCCGCACTCACCACCCAGATCAAGGGCGAGATCGTGCCCTCGAACCGCCCCGGCTCCATGGCCATGGCCATCCGCCAGCCCGCGGGCGTGGTGCTGGCCATGGCGCCCTGGAACGCGCCGGTGATCCTCGGCGTGCGCTCCATCGCGACGCCGCTGGCCTGCGGCAACACCGTGGTCATGAAGACCTCCGAGCTCTGCCCGCGCACCCATGCCCTGATCGTCGAGGCGGTGGCCGAGGGCGGCTTCCCGCCGGGCGTCCTGAACGCCATCTCCAACGCGCCCGAGGATGCGCCCGAGCTGGTCGAGGCGCTGATCGCCAACCCGGCGGTGCGGCGGGTGAACTTCACCGGCTCCACCCGCGTGGGCAAGGTGATCGGCGAGCTGGCCGGGCGTCACCTGAAACCCGCCCTGCTGGAACTGGGCGGCAAGGCCCCCATGATCATCCTGGACGACGCCGACATCGACGCCGCGGTGGCCGCCGCGGGCTTCGGCGCCTACATGAACCAGGGCCAGATCTGCATGTCGACCGAGCGGATCATCACCGTGGGCGAGATCGGCGACGCCTTCGTCGAGGCCTATGCCAAGAAGGTCGCCAGCCTCACCGCGGGCGACCCGCGCGAGGGGGCCTGCCCGCTGGGCTCGCTCGCCACGCAGGCCGCCGCCGACCGGGTGCGCGACCTGATCGCCGATGCCGTGGGCAAGGGCGCGACCCTGATCGCGGGCGGCGGCGAAGGCACCATCCTGAACGCCGCGGCGCTGGACCATGTCACCCCCGACATGCGCCTTTACACCGAGGAAAGCTTCGGCCCGGTTTCGGCCATCATCCGGGCGGGTTCGGTCGACGAGGCGGTGCGCATCGCCAATGACAGCGAGTTCGGCCTGTCCGCGGCCGTGTTCGGGCGCGACGTGATGCGCGCGATGTCGGTCGCCCGCCGGATCGAAAGCGGCATCTGCCATGTCAACGGCCCGACCGTGCATGACGAGGCGCAGATGCCCTTCGGCGGGGTCAAGGCCAGCGGCTATGGCCGCTTCGGCGGAACCTGGGGCGTGGCCGAATTCACCGAGCTGCGCTGGATCACCCTGCAGGAGGGCGAGCTGCACTACCCGATCTGATCGCCTGCACATGGCGCATCCCTGTCCGGGGGGTGCGCCCACGCAACCGGATTGCGCTGGCTCGGCAACAGGTCCGAACCGGGCGTTGCGACGGCTCATCATCCGCGTGAAGACGCCTGTCCAATCTATGCTATAGAACTGGCATGACCCCGCTCAGCGCCCCGGAACGGCGAGGGCCGGGAACGCAATATGCCGGGGGCAGCATGGAAAGCCATTTCTGGACATCCATCCTCGCAAGCCTGCTTGCCGCTGCGGTCACCACCGCCGGGCTTTTCGTGATCCGACGTTTCGAGGCCTGGGGTCGTGCAAACACAACCTATTTCGCCTGTTTCGCGGCGGGCGTTCTGATCTCGGTCTCCTTCCTCCACATCATCCCCACCGCGCTGGGCATGATCGCCGCCGCGCCGGTCTATCTGCTGGCGGGATACCTCTTGATGCATGTGCTCAACCGTTTCCTGGCCGGTTTCGTCTGCGACAAGCCCGAGACGGCGGATTACGCGCTTGGGCTGATCCCGCTTCTGGGCATCGGGTTCCACTCCTTCATTGACGGGGTCATCTATTCGGTGACCTTCAAGATCAGCCTTTTCACCGGCGTTCTGGCCTCCATCGGCATGGTGCTGCACGAATTCCCCGAGGGGATCGTGACCTACCTGCTGCTGCTGCGGGGCGGCTTTTCGAAGACCCGGGCACTGGTTCTTTCCTTCGTGGCAGCGGCCGCGTCTACGCCGCTGGGCGCGCTTGTCGCCTATCCTTTGGTGGCGCGGATCAGCCCCGAGGTTCTGGGCGCCGCACTGGCGCTGTCGGCGGGCGCGTTGGTCTATGTAGGGGCCACCCACCTGCTGCCCCATGCCGAACGCGAGCCGCGCCGGTACAGCCTGATCGCATTGGCGGCGGGGATCGTGACCGCGGCCATCATCGTGGGCAGCAAGGGCTGATGGCCCATCACTCCAGCCGGGAGGGACAGTGGATATGACGGCGAAACAGGAAAAGGGCGGCGCGGGCTTTAAAGGGCTGAAACTGCTGCTCTGCGAAAACCCTTTGCCGCCGCTCGACGAGGCGATCGCGGCGGCAAAGGCCGAACTGCCCCAAAGCAATTTCTACACCGAGCCCTACTCGGCGCCCCTGCGCAAGCTTCTTGCCCGGCAGTTGCGCGTTCCCGAAACGCTCATCCATATCAATGCCGGCTCCGAGCTGATCCTGCGACAGATCTTTGACCGGCTGGGGCAGCAGGTTCATCTGCTGACACCGACCTATGCGCTGTTTCCCGAAATCGCCCGGCGCTTTACCGAGACGCAGCTTTCGCCCGATCACGCCTTCCGCTGCGACCTGGGCGACCTGGAGGCACCCGAAGGCACGACCCTGGCGGTCATCGTCAATCCCAACAACCCCAATGGCGGCACCT
>ENA-ORCT01000873-ORCT01000873.1-marine-metagenome-genome-assembly--contig:-NODE-873-length-12805-cov-3.541326_pt1 | contig 12805 bp, 11 predicted proteins | sample MGYA00248632_ERZ508511 | MGnify/ENA primary metagenome ERZ508511 (study PRJEB26182, sample SAMN06268839) | marine metagenome | isolation source: Tt an P1-techrep anaerobic enrichment on pine from sediment...
CTTCTTGCAATTTCGTATTGCTCGGCATTCACAGGAACGATCTCTATCCCGGCACGATGAAGTAGAGTGTCAGACAAACCGAATGTCTCCCTCAGCGTCTCGCTGACAGGGATAAGTTCGACGCATTTAAAAAAATCAAGGTTGGCAAATTATTTTTTTAAAAAAACCTCTTGACACGTATAACGCATTGCATCATATTACACCCATAACGCGATGCGTTATAAACAATCGACAGACTGCCTGCTGTTAATCGTCTTTGGGAGAGGACAAATCCATTTCAGGAGGGACCTATTATGGCCACCGCTAAAAAAACTGCTAAAAAAACCACTAAAGCAAAAAAGACCGAGTCCCGGTTTTTCATTGTGCGTACGATTCAGGACGCTGCCGACACCGTCAACAAAAAGGTTAAGGATTACAACGAAAAATACGTGAAAAAACCCGTGGAATCCAGCAAGGAATTTATTGAGACCTTGGAAAAAGACACCCGGAAAGCGTTCGACAACATAGTGGAAACCGGCAAAAAGCGGATGCCGAAAAGCGTTGTCGATCAAATCGAAAAACGAATCGACACCGGCAAAGAATTCATCGAGGCTGTTGAAAAGGACACCCGCAAAACTATCGATAAAATGGTCGAGAACACCAAGAAGCGTATGCCTCAGAGCATGGTTGATACCCTTGAAAAACGGGTAAATAACGGGAAAGAGTTTATCGAGGGCGTTGAAAAGGACACGCGAAAGGCGATCAACGATCTGCTGGACGGAACGAAAAAAATGGCCCCGAAAAATGTCGTTGAAATGATGGAAAAGCGTATATCCAAGGGCTTGGAAAATCTGGCGGATCAGGCCAACCTGCCGCAAAAACAGGATATCGAACGTTTGACCGCGGCCATGACCACTCTGAACAAACGGGTGGACACCCTGAACAAGAAATACGCCGCTTAAGACGGCCGGGGTACATTGACAGGCCGCTTATAAAAACAGGGACGTGGACCATGCATAAAATAAAGAAGTATGCCAACCGAAAACTCTACGACACAACAGACAAGCGCTATATATCAATGGATCAGTTGGCCAAACTGATCAAAGCTGACGAGGACGTTCAGATCATCGACAACCAGAGCGGCGAAGACATCACCGCCACGGTCATCTCCCCCCTTCTCGCAAGGCAAAAAAAGGGACAGGATGACGAAGTGCCTTCCAGCCTGCTGTTTCAGCTGATTCGCAAGGGCCGGGGAACGCTTACTGACTACGCCCGGAAGTACTCGTCACTCTGGCAAAGCGCTCTATCCCTGGCCGAGGATGAGACAGACAAACTGGTCAATCGGTTGGTGAAGGACAAGGAAATTTCAGAGTCAGAGGGCAGCCGGTTAAAAAAGGAACTTTCCGGCTACACCAAAAATCTGAAGAAATGGATCAGCGACAGCGTTGACCAGCGGGTCAGAGAGGTTCTTTCGATGATGAATCTGGCCAGTAAAAACCAGATAGTTGGTCTCACTGACGAAATCAAAACACTGAACCGGAAAGTCGCCAAACTGGAGAAGCTGATTGCTGAAAAAGAAAAACAAAAAAGCAGTGAGGCTAGTGCTCCGGCGGCCAAAACCAAACAGAACTCGACATCAAAACCCAGTGTAAAGAAAAACACCGGCAAATCAGCGGCAAACGCCCAGCCAACGGCCCCGGTCCCGCCAAAAGAGGACGCACCAGCAGAGAAAGTCTCCGAAGCGTCGAAAAATGCCGGATAACCACCGATAGAAGAAACATCTCCGGTGTTTGAGGCGTAATACGGCCATGGAGAAGCGATTAACGCATTCCTTCCGATAACAAAAGAGAACCGTCAAGGTTCTCTTTTGTTTCTTGGGAACGGGGATTTTGTTATCCGCCTTAGAATCAGTGATCGCTCAGAAAACACCGTTTCGCTCATCGAGCAGCCGGTCGATGTTCGCCTGGATCACCTGTTTGACCTCAGAGCTGATCCGGGAGATCAGCAGGGGCTCTTCCCGGGTTTCAAATTTCAGGTCCTTGACGGAAATCGGTTGGTCAAAGTGAATAAACCATTTGGTGGGCATGGGAATCAGCCCCAGCGGTCCAAGAAACGGAAACGTCGGGGTCAGCGGAAAATAGGGCAACTTGAGCAGCGATGCCAGTGGTTTAAAATTTTTCACATGGGGATGGATTTCCTCTGCACCGACGATTGAAACCGGTATTATCGGCGAGTGCGTTTTCAATGCAAGGCTGGCAAATCCACCGCGTCCGAAACGGGCAAGCCGATAGCGGTCTCGAAACAGCTTTCCAATGCCTTTGACGCCTTCGGGAAATACGCAGACCAACTGGTCCTGGTTCAACAGGCGCTCACCATTTTCCGGCAGTGCCTGAACCTGGCCGAGTTTGGCCATCAAGGGATTGAGAAACGGCATCCGGGAAAAAAGTGACAGATGAAGGCACCGGACAAAACGAGGATGCGGGTGTTCCTCCTGGATTGCGGTCAGGACCATGGCACCGTCATACGGCAGCACACCGGAGTGATTCGCCACCAGGAGCGCCCGGCCGCTGGATGGTACATTTTCAATGCCGGAAACAGAAACGCGCCAGTATTTTCGGTACAGGAACAGAAAAAACGGACGGAGAAATTCTATTATATCTTCGTCCATTCCCCATTCATCCACTGAAAAGTCACCCTCCAGCCGGCGCCGGATCCATTCGATTCGATCGTCAGTCAGCAGATGCGATTTCAACTGGCCGGCACCCTCTTTGATGGTTTCTGAAACACCACTCTGCTCGATGGCATTCAAAAAGGTTTCCAGGCTCTTGACTACCAGCGAGCCGGCCTCCTTGAGCAAAAAGCCGGCCTCGAGAATGTCTCCGGCGGGTTCCAATCGTCCGCCGCAATTGTCTTTGGCGCGCGAACAACGACTGCCGCTCCGGCCAGCACTGTGGTCTTCCAGTGGTTGATGGGCGCCGGTCGCCTTTCTTTGCGGAGAATCCGCGGCTGCCGTCAGGTCAGGACGATACATGGTGCTGTTCCAGTTCAATATTGAATTCTCGTATTTGATTCATGGTATCGCGAACAACATGGGGTCTGGCCTTAAGCCAGCCCTGAAGCTCCCAGAGGGCTATGGGGTCAAGAGGATATCCGGCCAGGTTCCGCCTCGAGCGTCTGGCATTACGATAGGCAAAAAAGTCCTCCACCGTTTTCCTGGAGTCAAAGGCGGGTACAAACCCGAGGTCGGTTTTCATCCGGGTGGAATCCCCCAGACAATTATATTTTAAAAATCCGATCTCAAGGGGTGTCGATTCCAGAACTCTGGCTGACTTCAACAGGCGACTTCCCGCATGCATGAAAGGGTCAGGCAGGGGCAGCGGAATTTTTCTGCCGATCCGCAAGACCTGGCTCAATGGAAGTACACCCTCTCCGGAAATATTGACGATTCCGTCAATATCGCTGGCAGCGGTCCGGGCCACGGCACCCAGCAGATCGGTCTCATGGGTAAATTGAAGTAACGGGTCATACCCCAGGACCGTGGGAACCACAGCAGAATCAAAATATCGGCCAACCGGCGTGTCGACAGATCTGCACAGAACATTGGCAACCCGGAGAACTGCTATTCTCGGTCGTCTGTGCCGTACAGCGAAATTTTTGACGATCCTTTCGATCTCCAGGCGATCGTTAAGATATTGATGTGTAAACGACCCGTTAAGAACGGTTTCTTCTGAAATGAAATTCGGATGAGTGTAATCGGCGCCGTAAACTTTGCTGTCGCTCACCAGAATTACCCGTTCCACTTGACCGGCAACGCAGGCGGCCAGCAGATCCATCGTTCCCATTACATTAAGTTGAAAAACGTCTTCATTGTACCTATATGTATCCAGAAACAGCATGTGGCAGACCGTGTCTATCTGAGCTGTCCGAATGCACTCGGCAATCAAGGGATGCGGAGGGGCAAGACGAAAAAACCTCAATCGCTTGAAGGGAATCTCGGGTTCGGCAAAATCAATACCAATAATCGGGTCAAACTGCGGGTCGTCTTCCAGTATGGAAGCCAGTTTTCGCCCCCACGGTGTCGAGGCGCCGGTGATGAGAATCGATCGTTTGGGTAACGGCATGCACTTTCCATCGTTTCAGATCCGGAACCGGGTTTGATCCGCCGATTAATCGAATTTTTATAGCAGGTTAACCCATCCGGTGTCAAACATCTTATAATTTCAGCTGTCTTCTTCAGTAAAAAAAGCGATATATGCCCGTTGAATAATGCATCGCTTAAAATAATTGATATGTTAATATACAACATACAGCATATCGAACTTGGAGCACCCCATGCCGAATGAAGATAAGACATCCGACGATTCTGGACGTCCGCAGACGGACAAATCCGTGCAATCAAGAGGAAATAACATGCACAATATACGCCTGTTTTTAGTTCTGGGAAAAGGCGGCACGGGGAAAACGTCGTTCAGCATTGCCCTGGCACTTGCCGCCCGGCGACAGGGCAAACAGACACTTATAGTGGAAACCGGTGAGGCCGACAGCATCGGGAGGCATTTTAACCGGGATACCCTGCCCGCCTCCCCCGTTAAGCTCACGTCCCGGATCTGGGGTGCGCGGGTAAATCCAAAAACGGTATTGAAGGAATACATTTATGATCATATTGACTTCACTTTTCTTGCGAACCGAATTACCCGAAGTCGATTGTTCGACCACTTGATGGCGGCAACACCCGGGCTTAAAGAAGCAATGACAATGGGTCAGATCTGGAGATGGGAACAGGAGCATATGAAAAACGGAAAGCCCCGCTTTGACCGGATCGTTGTGGATGCACCAGCAACCGGTCACGGGCTCAGTCTGATCCAGACTCCCCGAACGCTGATCAAAATGCTTCACACCGGACCTGTCGCCAGAGAGATACGCATCGTTCAAAATCTCTTGACCGATTCAAAAAAAACGGCTCTCATTCTGGTGACGCTTCCCGAGGAACTTCCGGTTAAAGAATCGTTGGAAACCTGCGCTGCTGCCCGCGATAAACTTCGCATCCCGGTCAGGCAGCTGATCATCAATGCTGTGTATCCCGATTTTTTTTCGATTGAAGACAAGGAGACAATTCAGGCACTGATACGTGACAGGCAAAATAACGGCTTGTCCGAGACAGCCCACTCAATGCTCGAATCCGCAAGCCTGGCAATCAAACGTTGCACTGTTCAACAAGGATACATCAATCAAATTCATGAAAAGATAAACCTGCCGGTATGCGAAATCCCCTTTTTCTTTACCAACAACCTGTCGATGGACCATCTGGAAGATATGGCTTCGATCCTGAATACCCCCGACAGCGATACTGACCCGGTGATGGATCATGTTTGATTTTTTTCAGCATAAAAACCGGCCGAAAGTTATCGTTTGTTGCGGCAGCGGTGGGGTCGGCAAGACCACCATTTCTGCAACCATCGCGCTTCATGGAGCATTGTCCGGTCTAAACGTCATGGTCCTGACAATCGATCCGGCCAGGCGACTGGCCGATTCACTGGGAATTGACCATATCGGCCTCGAAACTCGGCAGGTACCGGTTCAAAAATTCCGGGAGGCAGGGCTTCAACCCTCGGGTGAATTACATACCATGATGCTGGACACCAAACGGACATTCGATCGGTTGATTCTGCGGTATGCGTCGCGGGATGTGCAAAAACAAATCTTCGCCAATCGGTACTACCAGTACCTGTCCAGTGAACTGGCCGGCTCTCATGAATACATGGCCATGGAAAAAGTCTACGAACTCTACCACGAGAACATTTATGATCTGATCGTTCTCGATACGCCCCCCAGCCGGCGGGCGCTTGACTTTCTTGACGCGCCCCGGCGATTGACCAACCTGCTTGATCACAATTTATTCTGGAAACTCTTCAGGCCATATGCAAAAGCCGGGCGCTGGGGATTGAAAATGATTAACGCCATGGCATCGCCGTTCATTCGGGTGATCGGCCCGGTGATGGGGAAAAACGTCTTTGAAGATGTTTCGACATTTTTTCGCCTGTGGGATGACGTTTTATTCGATGGATTCAGGCAGCGGGCAGCGGCTGTCAGCGACCTTCTCAGCAGTTCCGAGACGACATTTATCGCCATAACGAGCCCCATGCGGGGGCCGATGAGAGAAGCACTGATGCTGCACCGGACATTAGCTGAGAACCACATGCCGTTTGCCGGATTCATCGTCAACCGTCTTCACCCGATGCTCCCTGAAAAACGGCCACCTGCACCTATCCGGTGGCCAAAGGAAATCACATCGGTGCTCGGCCGGAAAATTCAATGCAATTTTGAACGGTTTCATGAACTCGGGAAAAGTGATCGTGCTGCGATACGGGAATTGCTTGCCAATGTGGAACCGGGGGTCGAGATACGGGGGATTCCCTGCTTTGAAAGGGACATATACGACGTCGAGGGTTTACTGGCAATTCGCGAAAAACTGTTTTTCAAAAATTGCTCAATATTGCCGGCTCAAACCCGCCATGAACACGCGCTATGAAAATTACGCCAATGATGGATAAAGAAATCCGTGATCGAACAACCGGGCTGCGGGTGTTATCTGGTACAATGCATCCATCGCCATGAGAACCACCCCGTTTGTCCAGGTAATTTTCTCCTCAGGCCAGATTACCATATCCGGATACGTGTACCCGCACCAGTATGACCCGTCATCAAAAACCTTATCGGCGATCCATCCAAAAAGCGTTTCTGCCAGATCCCGGCTTCCCATGGCATTCAACGCCAGGCAGCACTCTGAAGTCTCGGCAATTGTAACCCATGGCTCATCCGATACGCATTTTACCCCATGTCCTTCGACCACAAATGTAGCCCAGTACTGATCCAGTCGGCGACGGGCCGCTTTGCCTCGAACAGCACCACATAAAATGGGATAGAACCAGTCCATTGAAAATCGGGACTTTTCACGATTGAACAGATACGGTTTTTGCCGAATGGCGCTCCCAAGACGTTGTAAAGCGTCATGCCATCCTGATGTGGGCAGATGCAATCGATCCGCCAACGCCATGGCACATTTCACACTCATGAAAACAGAACTGGAGCCGGTAAGCAGGGCCATGGGGTCGGTTCGGCCACCGGGGCTGATGGCCCAAAATATATGACCCTCGGGCTGCTGGAGAGACAATGCAAAATCAACGGCCTTACGAACAGTAGACCACATTTTGCGAGTAAAAACAGAATCGCCGGTTATCAGGTAATAATAGAGCAAGCCCACGGCAATGTAGGCAGACATATTGGTATCTCGTGTTTCGTCCTCGGGCTTGCCGTCGCGATATGCCGAATACCAGCTGCCGTCATCGAGTTGCTGGCGCGCAAGCCATTCAAAAGCACGCCGGGCTTCACTGAAAAACCCGGCGATACTCAAACCGATGGCAGCCTCGACGTGATCCCACGGGTCGGTTTTATCTCCTTCACTCCATGGAATTTCACCGCTGGGCAACTGGATACCGGCTATCAGGGCGCCAACCGCTTTTAAATCAGGAACGTAGGTTTCCCTGAGGCCGGAGTAGCTGTGCTTCATGTATGTCGCGCCTTTCATTTTAATTTCAAAATCCGGTAACCTACTTCGGGACTCACTGAAATGCAAGGCCAAAAAAATCGAATGGTCCTGTTGATGAATTCTCAGTGCCCACAGGGTCTGCAACGGAAGGTGGATCGTGGAGACGGTTTGACGGAATGATGGTGGCTAAGGAACGCGAATAAAATTATTTATACAGTCTTGCAATTAATTAAATCCGCGTTCCTCAGGCACTGAGAGCCGGTATGGATCACATGATACCGGCGATGGATTGAGCAACCTGCGCCTGCCGATCGTCTTCCGTCTCAGTGCGGATTTTCCTGAATTGAGCCACCCTTGGATCAGATTTGTGTGTATTGCAGAAATCCGAACCGGGCATAGCCCGACGCCGACAACGCTTTCCGGCTTTGGTCAATGCCTTGCATTGCCTTGGGCTGTCGGCATCGCGGGTTTCAGGTTTTTCAATTTTCTTCTGCTGCGCTTCCTGATACCGATCATGGAGAACCAGCGGCCCGTGATAAATTTTTCCGGATTTGACCAGTTCCAGCAAATAATTGAATTCTTCCTCAAACCCTTCGAGAAGAACTTCCGGGTCAGGCAAAAGCCCTTCGTCACTGGCGACGCCTACAGTTACTTCGCCGTCATAACTGAGAATACTGATTCCCAGGCCAACCTTGCCGGCCCGGGGAACCCAGAACATCAAATTTCGAATTTTACTTCCCGAAAAATATAGCGGTTGACGGGGGCCGGGCACATTGGTCATGACGCCTGATGCTTTGTTGCCAAACAGATGAGCTGCCTTTTTCGCCATATTCGGCGGCAGGACGCCCAGTGCACTCATCAATCCATACCCCACCACGGCATCCATGGAATGTTTCAGGTTATCCATTCGGCGTTTGACTTCCTTGAGCCGCAAAACGGGATCCTCCAGATACACCGGCAGGGCGAGGAAAACCGTACTGAATTTATTCCCCAGTTCGAATTCGGTTCCTGGTTTTCGTATATTTACGGGCACGGCAACACGAAGGTCCAGGTCATTCACTCGAACATTTCGTTTTTTAAGATAACGGCGAAGCGCGCCGGTTACCGTCGCAATCAGCACATCGTTCAGAGTGGTGGTATCAATGGCTCTTCCGACTGTTTTAATTTTATCCAACGGCATCGGCTCGGTCCACGCAACAGTTTTTCGAACGCCAAGCCGACCCTTGAATGGGGTATCGGGATCAGACGGCATAATAGTCAGGCGGGACAGCAATGAGGCGGCATCCGCGGTAAGACCGGTAGCCGCCTTGGTCATCTCGACCAGGCGACCGGGATGCGAAATGGTATCGAGTCCTTCCCTGGCCAGCAATTTTCCGACTTTCCGGGTGGATTTCGCAAGATTCTGAACACTCTTGATTGTCGACCCAAAAGGCAGGATACGATCAAGGGAAAATGATTTTTCCTTTTTTACCGGTCTGGATTCCGGCCAGGGAGCATTGGCTTCTGTATCGGCCGCCGACAACAGGACGTGGATCAGGGCGATACCATCGGCGATACAGTGATGAATTTTAAAGAAAACCACGCACCCATTTTCGTAATTTTCAATAAGGTAAACCTGCCACAACGGTTTGGAAAGGTCCAACGGCGCTGTGGTGAGGTTGCTGACCATTTCCTGAAGTTCGGCCTTATCTCCGGGGGATGGAAGCGCAAGTCGATGGACGTGGGAACGAATATCGTAATTCCTGTCAAATTCCCAGTGCGGCACACCGACACCGGACACAGGCTTAACGACCCGCTTGCGAAAGCGGTCAAACCGGGCAAGGCGGACATCGATGGTCGATTTCAGGCGTTCGAAATCAATGGGCTCATCAAATTCCATAAACGCCGTGATGACCATCAGGTTGGTGGGTTCGTCCATGCAAAGCCAGAAATTATCAACATTGTTCATGGGTTCGGTCAAATTTCACCTCCAAGTAAGGTAAGGAACGTAAAGGTTAATGAATTACAATTCCTTGCAATTTATTCATTCCACGCTCCCAAGACGATTAACCCGTTGAATTCTATAATTAGTCGAAAATACATACCGTGCCTGGTCCGCAGGAAAAAAACCACAGGATTGATACCTGCCAATTCGCCGCAGACCGCTGTTCTGGTAGTACCGGGTGATTACAACTTTACGGGATAGATAATTGTTGGTGACGAATAGATCGTCGAGTCATCGCCCCCCCGGGTTTTAAATTAAGCCGAAGAGTATTGAAACATTGCCATTGGTTTACGGGAAACCGGCGAGTTTGTTTTGATCCAATAAATACCCTGCGTGTCAACCGAAACCCCCGCAGAAATCGAAATCCGTTCTGCGAGGGTTTTAAGGGGGGCTCAATTATGCCAAAATATTGGATAATCAATAGCAAACCCCGCAACAAATTGCAAATACAAAGATGCTGTCGAGGAGGTAAACAATCTTTTTTTCGGCTCAATTCGTACGCTTCTCTGAGACATCAAACCAAGGCATCCGGCGATGGACCGGATACCGATTCAGCGATACGGACCGATTCAAAAGGCATGGCGAGTTATTTTTTACATTGCTTTTTATAACTGAGCAGGTTAACTAAATACCATAAATAGTTCGCATATCAGCTGTATGTATCTTAACGAAATAAGCGTTGACCCCGCATTCCCATTCATTCCACAAGTCAAATCGCGTCTATAGCTGCAAACGGAAAGGAACTCACCATCATGCACGAGATCAGAAAATATGCCAACAACCGGATGTATGATGTTACCGAAAAAAAGTATACGTCTCTCGATCGGATCAAGGAACTGGTAACAAACGGAGAGAAAGTCTCTATCGTGGATAAAAAAACCGGCGACGACATCACAGATACCATTCTCTCAAAAATCAAGCCCGAAATCGATGGTACCACGAACTCTGGCGACACGCCGCCAGCATGGGTTAAAAAAATTCAGAACTGGATCGGCGACGTTATCGATCAGCGAATAAACCAGGCACTGGATATGATGAAACTTGCCAGCAAAGAGCAGATTACGGCACTGACCCGGGAAATCGAATCCCTGACAAAAAAAGTTGAACAACTCGAAAAACTGTCGCTTCCGGCCCCAAAAAAGAAGTCCCCTGCAAGACATAAGCAAAACAGGAAATCCGTCTCTCCGGGAAACAAATCCGGTTCGGCATGAGACATTTCCAGGCCAGGGGATGACAGCCCAACGGGAATCACGACCAAATGGCAGTCAATCGGCAACATCCCCGGAAACAAAAATGGCCCGGGCATACAGTTTCGCTTGGGCTGGTTCTTGTAGGTATTGCCCTGTTATTCCCGCCCGCCGGTGACTGCGATCAAACCACACCGGCGGAAACCACCCGAACGTCAGACATGCCCAGCACATCGATTGCAACACCGGATGAACCGGCCCCGGAGGAAATTAATCAACCGATAAGCTCGCTACTCACCTCCCCTCTGGAGCGAAAATTTCATCCGATTGTTCTTAAAGCGGCTCAGCGGCACCGGATCGAACCGGAACTTGTCAAGGCAATCATATTTGCCGAATCCGGATATAACCCCAAAGCCGTATCAAGCCGCGGGGCCAAAGGACTGATGCAACTGATGCCCAAAACAGCTGAAGCGCTGGGAGTCAAGGACCTGTTCAACCCGGAGCAGAACATTAACGGAGGCGTCAGGTACCTGCGGCAACTGGTCGATGAATTCGAAGGCAATATCTTGCTGGCCCTTGCCGCTTATAACGCTGGGGGCAAACATGTCAGAAAATACCAGGGAATCCCTCCCTTTAAAGCCACGCGGTTCTACATACAGAAAGTCATAAGTTATTACCATTTTTTCAAAAACAGTCCCCGGAAATCATCGCCGACGCCTGGAAAGGCCGGTTCTTCCTGAGAGCCTGTTTGAAATCCGTGACGTCCATTGTCCATTCTTGCCGGCCTGTTACCGCCAGTTCCGCAGACATCATAAATCCGGGTGACTATCCGGCTTGGCAAATCTGCATTGCATGCAATCCTTATTCCTGACCAGGTTTACTCCCGGAGCTTGTGTTTCTCCCCGGACCATGCTATCAGCACAGCGCGTCAATGATAGGCCGACTTGGGCATTTTCCATTTGAAATTTCAGAGTATGCTATATTTCCCGGAGTTAAGATGAATTCGAAAGGCGGCACGAAAACCAAACAGACTCCAACATCGAAGTGGCAACTGGTCAATCCGATGCGATGGCGATCCCATCCTACCGTCAGGCGGTTATACGACTATTACGGGAAGCCTGTTTTATCTCTCGCCATAGCCCTGACCGGATTCCTGCTGGAATTCTTCATTGAATTACCGATCCTTTTGGCCTTTACCATCAGCAATAAAATCGAGGGAGCTGGAAACAAAGCGACCAAAAGACTGTTTGAAAACCGATGAATTGACTCTTGCCGCTGTGACAGACATATTTTTACCATCACAACCCTTCCTGGCGGGCGGCCCTGCTGTCCGCCCGTTTCAAAAAACGAGTGATTCCGTTTTTTTTCAAGGTGTGGCTGCAGCCGTTTCTTTTTTTTGCTTTTTCCTGGCCTGGAGGGCCAGCTTTTTAACCCTCTGGATATCTTCATCGGAAAACACGCCATTCACCCCGGAAATTGCGGCGAGTTTCATGCCGTGTTTCAGTCCCATTTTGTAAATCTCACGCACCTTCTGCCACTCGATGTCACGGCCGACGGTAAAATTTTCGTAACGCCCCTCAAGCGCCAGAACAATAGTTTCAGCCAGACAGGCATAGGCCACCTTCGACGGCAGTCCGATGCTTTTCATTTCCGGATTGCCGGGCAACAATATTTCCCCGGACTCGATCACCAGCACATCCGGTCGCTTTGCCACATCCTCGGGGGAAAGATCCAGAGGACGAGCAACGTCGGTAATCACACATCCAGGCTTGACTTTCATAATATCAAGAACACGTTTTCCGGCACCTGATGTCGCGGTTACAATCACGTCCATGTCAGGCAGAAATTTATCCGAACGCGTCGATATATGGATCTTGACATCGGGTGTTTCTTCTTGAATCGACTCTTTTAAAGCCAGTAATTTTGCAGTGTTTCGGCCGCACATATAGACTTCGTTAAATGCCTTGGCCAGAAGGCGGCAGCAGACCGACCCAATGGCTCCGGTGGCCCCCATCACCATGGTTTTGGCGTTGATTTTCTTCCCCTTGTCCACTTGAATAAGGCCCATGCGCCGGACAGCATCGGCCGCCGCCCACAACGCACCGGAGG
>ENA-ORCT01000875-ORCT01000875.1-marine-metagenome-genome-assembly--contig:-NODE-875-length-12799-cov-3.333910_pt1 | contig 12799 bp, 8 predicted proteins | sample MGYA00248632_ERZ508511 | MGnify/ENA primary metagenome ERZ508511 (study PRJEB26182, sample SAMN06268839) | marine metagenome | isolation source: Tt an P1-techrep anaerobic enrichment on pine from sediment...
TGCACGATAACCACGGTGTTGACGATGACCATCGCCCCGGCCGCCGAAACCGCGAGGTTGAGCGCCAGCAGCCCCCTCAGCCGCGGGGTGGCGAGGTAGATGCGGATGCCGCGCGTGGTGCGGTCCCAGATGCCGCGCGGCGCGGCAGGCTTCGGCGACGGAAGCGCCACTGTCAGCACCAGCGCCGCCGAGGCCAGGAAACCGATCACGGTGCCACCGAAGAGAACCGGAAAGCCCACCACCGTCAGCAGCGCCGCCGCCAGCATGGGCGAGAGCAGGTTCTCCAGATCGTAGGCCAGCCGCGAGAGAGACAGGGCGCGGGTATATTCCCCCTCGTCGGGCAGGATGTCGGGGATCGTGGCCTGAAAAGTCGGCGTGAAGCCCGCCGAGGCGGCCTGGAGCAGAAAGATCAGAACATAGACCTGCCAGACCTCGGTCACGAAGGGCAGCCCGAGGGCGACCGTCGCCCGGATGAGGTCGAGCGCGACCAGCATCGCGCGGCGCGGCACCCGGTCGGCAAAGGCCGAGGCGACGGGCGCGAGCGTGACATAGGCCACCATCTTGATGGCCAGCGCCGTGCCGAGCACCAGCCCCGCATCCTCCCCCGCGATCTGCCACGCCAGAAGGCCGAGCGCCACAGTGGCAAGCCCGGTGCCGATCAGGGCGATCACCTGCGCGGCGAAGAGGTGGCGGTAGGTCCGGTTGGCAAGAATGCCGAGCATGGTCTCCCTCAAAGAAGCTTGGCCATCGCGCGCAGCTCGGCGAGGTCGTTTTCGCCGCCATGCCCGAGACAATGGTCGATATGGTCGTGGATCAGCGTCCGCTTGGCGGCCGAAACCGCCCGCTCCACCGCCTGAAGCTGCACCGCGATATCGGCGCAGGGCTTGCCGTTCTCCATCATCTCGATGACGTGGCGCAGGTGCCCGTCGGCGCGCTTCAGCCGCTTGACGAGCTCGGGATGGGTTGCGTGCAGGTGGGGTTCTGTCATGGTCATTCCGTATCCCCCCGGGGGGGATATGACAAGGCCGCGCAGGCGCGGTGGCTGCAGCGGTCAGACCAGAGGCAGATGGGCGAGACAGGCAGCAGCTCTATGCGGAGGCCCCGATCGACGAAGCCGCGCGCTCGGCACGCATGCCCGCGCTGTCGGTGTCCGGCGATCCGGAGATGAGGCTTAGGCTTGAGCTGCCTGGCGCCCCGGCGGCTGTGGTCCGTCGGGGCGTTCCTCGGGGCGAGGGGCGCACATGCGTCCGCCGACGCGCTTGAACGGGCCCAAGGCGGCTCCGCGGCGCAGAGATCCGGGGTCTAGCGGTTCTGGATCTTCCGGTAGTCCTCTTCGCTGATCCGGTAGGAATTCCCGCCGCAGGACCTGAGGGAACCCGGCGGGCCGCCCGGGTCCAGCGAAAACACGATGTCCCGGTCCGGATCGTAGCAGCGCAGCCATTCGCCCCTGGCCCGGCTCTCGTAATCCAGCCGCCGCGGCAATCCGAGTGCCCGGACGGAAACACCATCGGAGTTGCACAGATACAGCCGGCCATTCGCCGCGCGGACCGTCTTGTAGGTGCCCCTTGTCGCGGGCACGCAGGCCATCCTGATGAAACCGGGCGCAAGCTGGCCGCGGATGCCTTCGATCCGGTATCTGCCGAAGCCAAGGGGCGTGATGTGTCCAACCAGGTCGTCACCGACGCTCACCGACACAGGAAGATCTTCCCTTGTCCGGTAGGCCTCCACGGCGGAGGCGGTGCTCGTGTCATAGACGCCATCCACCCGGCCCGGGGTGACGCCTTCGCGTTGCAGGAATATCTCGACGATCAGCACCCGGAATTGCGGGATGCGCGCGTCGGGGAACGGGCGCCGCGGATCGAGCTGCCGCGCGCGCGACAGCTCCGCCCGCGCCTCGTTGGTGCGCCTCAGCTGCCACAGCACGAAGGCCCTGGTGTCGTGGAACTGCGCGTTCCCCCCACCACCGGGGGCGCGCAATGCGGCCTCGCAATGGGGAAGCGCGGCGGCCGGCAAGGCCCGGCGCGCCAGCGCGAGGCACATGCCATGATCGAGAAGCGGCTGCAGGTCTGCGGGCAGCCTGGCGGATCGGAATTCCCGGACGGCGGCATCGAAATCGTCGTTCTGCAGGTGGATCTCCGCGATCGCCGCATGGGACAGGGCTGCCTGTTCGCTGCCCGGCGCGCGCGCGGTCACGTCCCGGAAATCCTCAAATGCCCTTTCGTATTCGCGGGCGTCCAGCAGGATCAGCCCCCGCAGAAGCCGGCCATCGAGGCTTTGCGGGAAAGCGGCGAGATGCACCTTCGCGTCATGCAGGGCGGCATGCAGGATGCCCAGCCTGCGGTAGAGGTTCGCGCGGGCAAGGCGCAGGGACTCGTCCCCGGCCAGAATGGCCTCGGTGAGCTCGTATGCCATTGCGCTCAGCTCGCGGGAACTGGTGAAGTCCTCCCGCGACAGCTCGCTGGCAGAGATGCTGGATTGCCGGTCGTCATAGGCCCTGATGAGCCGATCCAGCTCTGCCTCCGAGAGCCCCCAGACGACGCTGTCGCCCAGGGCGTAAAGCGCGCAGTCCCGGCCGGCATCGCGCGCGCAGTCCTTCAGGGCGGCCGCGGCGGCGCTGCGCATAAGGAACTTGCCGGTGGAAAGGGCCCGGTATCTGCCATTCTCCCACATGGCCATGGCCTTGGCGCCGGAAGGATGCTCCAGCATCTTCACGAAGTCGGCCCAGGCCGCATCCGTCAGCGGCGGCACGCCCGCCTCTTCGAACCGCCTGTAACGCTCCATCTCGCGCTCGGCATCCTCTTCGCGGCCGAGCAGCCGGTAGATCTCGGCGCGAATGCGCAGGAAGTCGGCGATTTCCGGGAAGCGGGCGACGGCCCGGGTGGTCTCGCGCAGCGCCGCGAAGTAATAGCGCATGCCTTTCAGCGCGCCGATTTCCCCCTTTATCGCCTCGAGCGAATCGGGCTGCAGGGATTTGCTGGCCCGGAAATCGGCCCGGGCATCGTCGAAGCGTCCCGCCGCCATATGCTCTTCTGCGCGGCGCATATGGGCATCGAAAAGCGCGGCGTCGAGGTCTTCCAGCAACTGCCTCTCGGCCTCCAGCCCGGGGCTCTGCGCCTTTTCCATGATGTCGATCCGGGACAGGCGCAGCTTTCTGATCTCGATGAGCCGCGCGATGATCCGGTCCCGGAGGTCCGCCGCCGCCGATGTCTCTTCGGGGGGCAGAGCGCTCAGCTCGCTTTCCAGCGCGCTCACCTCGACCTGCAGGGCCGTTATGATCTGGCCGAGCTGGTCCAGCGCCTCGTCCGGCTGTCCGATCCGCAGGTAGAGCGCGACCAGGCCCTCGCGCGCTGCCCGGGACTGCGGGTCCTTTTCCAGCACATCCGCGTAATGGGCCAGCGCCTCGTTCGTGCGCCCCACCAGGCCGGCAATCTCGGCCCGGGCCAGAAGATAGGCCGGGGACGAGGCCGAATAGGTGACGAATTCCTCGGCGCGTTCGGCCTGCCTGCGGGACAGCCGGTCGCGATGGTTCGATGCGCCGAGATAGAAATCCCGCCCTTCCCAGGCGGACATGTTCCAGTCCAGCAGGGACCGCAATTCGTCCAGCCGGTCGAGGAATGGCGGATGGGTCGCGAAATACGCCTCCAGCGCCTCGGAGAGCGCCCGGGTGATTTCGCCCTCCGGCCCCTTGGTCTGCGCGCTGTCGGCCTCCTCGGGGCCGAACTCCACATACATCCGCTTGAACGCGTCGAGCGCGCCCAGCGGCGCATAGCCCGCCTCGGCCGCCAGAAGCAGGCCGAGCCGGTCGGCCTCGCGCTCCTGCACCTCGCTGTAGCCGAAGCGGACCAGCTGTTCGGCAATGCTGACGAGGATCGCCATGTCCCCGAACCCCGCGCGCCGCAGCAGCAGCTCGTATTGCAGCAGTTCGATGCAGTGCCTGAGGTCGACATGGGCGATCTCGTGGCCCAGCACGGCCGCAAGCTCGGCCTCGGTCTGCAGGAGATCCAGCAGGCTGGTGGTGATGTAGATATGGCCGCCCGCGACCGCCCAGGCGTTGGGATCGCGCGATTCGACGACATGGAACCGGAAGGGGATGTCTTGCCGCCGCGCATGGGCCGCGATCCGCTGGCCGACGCCCTCGACATAGGCCTGATCCCTGCCCGTCCTTTCCTTCACCCAGAGGCGTTTGGCGATCGCATCCCCGACCTCGATTTCCTTGCGCACGGACACCCGCGTGGCGGTCTTGGTGAAGCTGTCGACATCGCGCGCGACATCGCCCCAGATATCGAGCACCGCGTCGAAATCGACCTTGTAGGAGGTCGGGCTCGTCCACAGCAGCGCCCCGGCGGCGACGAACAGCGCGACGCAACCGGCAAGGACGAATTTCGAGGCTCTTTTCCACATGGCGTCAGAGGTACTTGTCCAGGAGCCGGCGGTAGCGGCTGTAGCCGAGCGAGATGAGCAGCAGGATTATGCCCAGCACGATGAACGAGAAGATCCGGTAGATGGTTTCGACCCCCCGGAGGTCGAGGAAGGTGACCTTGAACAGGCACACCAGCAGCAGCGCGAGGCCGGAGAGGCGCAGGCTGCGTTCCTTGATGGTGAAGCCCAGCGCAAACAGCGACAGCGCCTCGACCGCCCAGCCGATGGAGACCAGGTCGATCGGCAGTTGGTAGAAGATCAAGAGCGCCACGAGCAGCGAGAACAGGATCGAGAAGGCAGGCCGGGCATGGCTGTCGAAGAACTGCAGAAAGCGCACCACGCGCTGCGCCGCCACCGGCGCAGGCCCCTCGGCCCGCCGCGGCGTGCGGATCACGGCGAACAGGAAGGCGACCACCACGGGCAGGGCTGTCACGATCCGCTCGGGAACGCCGAAGAGGGAGCCCTCCAGATAGGCGTTCGTCGTCCAGCTGCGCGCAAAGAGCAGCACGGCGAGCAGGTAGCTCTGGAACCGGAAATCGCGGTTGTCCCATGCCAGGCCGAGGACGAGGAACACCACGAATATCGGCGCCCAGACCGCCACCGTATAGGCGCTGCCGACCTCGAACCGGGCCAGCACCACCAGCAGGATCGCGGCGGCCCAGGCGTAGAGGCTGGCGCCGAAAGCGCGCTCGCGGATCCGGAACAGCGTGGACGGCTCCGGCTTCGCCTCGGGCAGAAGCTCCAGCATGCGCGCCCGCAGGTAGTAGAGCGTGACGATCACGGGAACGACCGATATGAGCCGGTGCGATATCCCGAACGCCTCGCCGGGGGTGATGAAATTGGCCATGAAGAGCCGGGCGAAGACGGCAACCATCAGCAGATGCGACTGCTGACGCAGCATTGCGCTGCCGGTCGGCACGGAAAGCTCGAACAGGGCCAGGCCGAGGGCCGCCCATGCCAGCGCCACCGTGACCGACGGAAGCTCGCGCCAGATCAGCAGGGCGAACAGCAGCGTGGCGGCATGAAGGAAGGCGCCGGATCTGGCCACCGAACCCATGCTCTGCGAGCGGGCCGCCGTCCGGTTCCGGACATGCATCAGATAGAGGCCCGCCGTGGTCCCCGCGAGGGCCAGCCAATTGGGCAGTGCTGCCACCGGGGCAGGGTCGCCCAGGCGATAGACATTCACGGCCACGGCAATGGCGAAAGCCGCGGCGCCCAGCAAAAGCCCCTGCTCGGCGATGCGGGTCTTGCCGATCATCCGGCCTGTCTGCTGAAGGACGAGCGCCCAGAGGATCCAGGCGAGGCAGACGGTCTCCAGCGGCAGTGCCGCGTGGGTGCTGCCGGCATAGAGGACCGTGGCCAGGGCCGCCGGCGCCGATGCCGCCTTGGCCTCGCTCTTGTCCAGCGGCCAGCGGGCGAACAGAAGGCGGGCGCTGGCCAGGTAGAACAGGGCCGACCCCGCCAGGGCGTAGGACCAAAGCGGCAAATCGCCGGGCGGCAGGTCGCCCCACAGGTTCAGCCCGGCAAGGGCCAGGAAACCCGCCAGCCCCATCAGATAGGACTGGGCCCGAAGAAGGGGGCGGTCCCTTCGCCCCCCGATCTCGAGGAGCAGCAAGGCGATGACGGCCCAGGCGATCCCGGCCTCGTATTGCGCCACGACGCTCCAGCTGGCGGCCCCGATCAGGGCGGCGGAGCCCGGCACGGCGAGCACCGCGAAGCTGAAATCCTGTTCCGTGAGCCGGGGGTGCTGGCGCGCCTTGCGCAGGATTTCGGTGGCCGCTTCGTAGAGCACCAGCGTCGCCAGGGCGGCGTACCAGAGCAGGGCGTCCTTGTCGGCCATGCGCCCCGCGAAATTGTTCATCAGGGCCGCGGCCAGGGCGAGCGCGGCGATCCCATAGGCCTCATACCGGTAAAGCGCGCGCCTCGCGCGGTACCCGATCAGCCAGACCGCCGCCGCGCCAGCCGTCCAGTAAGGCGCAAGCCACTCGACCGACAGGCCCTCGGGCTCGAGCGCCAATGGCAGGGCGGCGGCATAGAGGATCACCGCGACCGAGCCGTTGAACTGCGACAGCAGCGGGCGCTCTTGCACCCGGTCGACGAGCGCGATCGCGGCGAAAGGCACGATGGCCACGGCCGCCAGGTAATGGGTGTTGCCCGGCACGTGCTCGGCCATCTGCCAGGCGCAGAGCGACAGCAGCCCGACCATGTTCAGAACAGAGGCGGCCAGATCCGTCATCCGGTCCGGCCTGCGCGTGACCGGGTGGACGAGCGCCGCGGCACAGAAGAACGCCCAGTAGAGCGACAGCAATCCCATATTCGCCCAGAAGGCCGCCTGCGGGGGCAGGCCGGACAGCAGGATCTCGGTCGTGCCGAGCTGCCGGGCCATTTCGGTCTCCCACAGCCAGCGCGCATGCGTGCCATAGGTCGCGACCACCGTCCCGAGCCCCAGCATGCGCCAGTCCGTGAAGCGGATCACGGCCACGATCGAGCCTGCAAGGATCGCCACCGCGACCAGGCTGTAGAAGGAAATCGGGCTGAGATGCAGGGCCAGGAAGCCAAGCCCATAGGCCAGCCCCGTGACGAATTGCGACCGGTAGGCGAAGGAATGGGCGATGATGGCCGCGGCCGTTCCCAGCAGGGCCAGAAGCGCGACCTTCTCATCCTGAATGATCTTGGCGGCCTCGATATTATAGGCCGCATAGGCGGTGAAATAGAGCAGCGCCCATCCGCCGCCGACAAGGGTGCGGGCGAAGACGCGGTAGCGCTCCTGCCTCTCCTGGTAGAGACCGGCGCCGACAAGGAGCGCGGCAACGCCGGCGCCCAGGGCGATCTTGCCGCCAGCGCCCAGAAAGAGAAGCGTCTGCTGGATCAGCAGGACCAGCCCCACGATCAGCACAATGATCCCGATGATGTTCAGCCAGTTGCGCCCGATCCGCGTCTCCCAGTCGCCCTCCTGGCGATCGGCGGGGAAAAGCGCGGCCGAAATCCGTGCAAGGCCCCGGCCGGCGGCGGTTTCCGAGACGGGGGTGGGCGCCCGGGGCGGCGTCTCGGCCGGTTCGGCAACAGCTGCCGCCGCGATTTCCCTTTGGGCAAGCGCGGGTTCTTCCAGCTCTGCGGTGATCACCGGTTCCGGCCCGATCCCGGCCCTTTCGGCTTCGACCCTCGCGGCGATGGCCGAGGGCTCTGGTGCCGGCAATGCCTTGGTCTCCGGAGCGGGCGCGATGGGGCGCTCCTCGGCCGGCTGTTCGGCCTCCTCCTCGACCGGCTGTTCTTGCGCGGCCGCGGCCCACGGCCCCTCGACCTGCGCGGGAATGGCTTCTTCGGCGGGGGCCTCCGCCGCGGCGGCCGCACCGCCCGTCGTCGCCGCCGGGGCGGGCGCTGGCGCGGCAGCCTCTTTCAGCTGATCAACGGTTTCCCGGAAGTCGTCGAGTTGAATGCGCAGGGAAATGAGTTCGTTGCGAAGCCCTTCGCGATCCTTGTTGGCCTTTCTCGATCGAAAAAACGACACCCAGGCGAGGATCGGCGCGACGATATAGATCGCGATCCCAAGGATGGCTGTAAGAAGAATAAAAATGGCTTCCATGCCCAAAAATGACTCGGACGGTCTGCCCGATCATTGATTCACGTCAAAGGGGAGCGCCGGCGATGACCGCGGTGGCATGAGAGGCGAAAGATTGGGCGATGCTGTCGCCGGGGCCTGCCGACGCACAGCGCGCGGGGAGGCGGCGATTGCATCCGGTCGCGGCCGGTGCGAAACCGGTGGCCATGCAGAGAGACCAGGACACGCCGCCGGGCGGCAGCACGCCGCGCAAGCTGATCGATGGCTCCTTCCTGTTCATCCTGGCGCTGGCCGTGGTCTCGGGCCTCGCCGTGTGGGTGCTGAAAGGGCCGGGCCGGTTCTGGGAGCTGCTGCTGCGCGATCTCGGCTTTGCCGCGGCGCTGATGCCCAAGATCCTGGCCGGTGTCCTGATCGCGACGGCGCTGCCCCTGCTGGTATCGCGCGAGCGCATTCTCGGCCTCGTCGGCCCCGACAGCGGCCTGCGCGGCCTGGCCATCGCCACCGCCGCGGGGGCGCTCATCCCCGGCGGGCCCGGCGTGACCTACCCGCTGACCGTCGGGCTGATGGGCGCGGGCGCCGATCTCGGCGCGGGGGTGGCGCTGGTCTCGGGCTGGGTGCTGGTGGGGCTGAACCGCACGCTGATCTGGGAGCTGTCCTTCCTGCCGCCGGAATTCGTGGCGCTGCGCGTGGGGCTGTCGCTGGGCGCGCCGGTGCTGTTCGGGCTGGCCGTGCGCCACCTGCTGGCGCGGAAAGGGGGCGGGCGGTGAATATCCTCATCGGCACCTTCCTTCTGTGGGCGCTTGCGCTGGCGATGCTGAGCCGGCTGCGCCGGACCGCCCCCGACACCGTGGCAGAGCTTCGCGCGCGCGCGTTCTCGACGATGGCCTTCATGGTGCCACGCCTGGTCGTGGGCCTGATCGGCGCGGGCTTCATGGCCGAGCTGCTGCCGGTCGGCCGGATCGAGCAGATGTTCGGCGAAAGCGCGGGGCTGTCGGGGATCGGGCTGGCCTCTGTCTTCGGGGCGCTGACGCCGGGCGGGCCGTTCGTCGCCTTTGCCATCGGCGCGGCCGCGCTGAAGGCGGGCGCCGGCTGGGCCGCGCTGATGGCCTATGTCACCGCCTGGTCGGTGATGAACCTCAACCGCTCCATCGCTTATGAGCTCCCCCTCATGGGGCGCCGCTTCCTGCTCCTGCGCAGCGTCATCTCGCTGCCTCTGCCGTTGCTGCTGGGGGTGGTGATACTGCTGGCGTGAGGCCGTTTTCGGCTCAGCGCGCCCAGCAATCGGCGGGCAGACGGAAGAGATGCCAGGTCTTGCCGCGATAGGCGCCCTGTGCAGGGGTGATCGTGGCCTGCGCGGCGCTGTCCGCGGCGCAGGCGGGGGCGGTGGCGGACCTGGTGACGAAGAGCAGCTCACCTTCCATATCGGCGGGCAGAGGATATTTCAGGGCATAGTGATGCGGCGCGCGGCCCTCCGGGGGCAGGGCAAAGAAGCGCAACCCGCTGTCGCGGCCGGTGTAGAACAGATCGGCCAGCAGGTCTCGGTTCGCGGCCACCACGGTCTCCAGCCCCTCGGCCCGGGCGGCGTCGATGATCGCGCGGCTCATCTCGGCGCGGCCCAGGTAGCGCGCGGCGACCAGGCGGTCTTGCGGACCATAGCTCAGGCTCTCGGCATAGACGCCGACCAGCGGCAGCATTACCGCGACCATCCCGTTGATCATGAATGAAACCACCCGCCAGGGCCGCGTGAGCCAGGGCAGAACCGCCACCGTGCCCGCCAGGTAGGCCGCCGCGGCCCAGTTGGCATAGGCCTTGGACAGAAGCGCCTGGACGCAGACGATGGCGATGATCGGCAGCGCGAAGAGCAGCAGGAACTGCCGCTCGGGCCCGGCCTGCGGGGCGCGCAGCGTCAGCCAGATCAACCCGCCGAAAAGCACCGGGCCGAACACCGCGAACTGCGCCCCGAGGAACCCGGCCAGCTGGTCGGGGTTCAGCCCCGCCCGCGCGCCGGGGTCGCGCACCCAGTCGGCATTGTCGAGCGTGTGCTGCAGCGTGGTGAAGCCGTGCTGAACATTCCACAGGATGTTGGGCGAGATCACCAGCCCGAACAGCGCCAGCACCACCAGCGCGTCGACCAGCCGCGGGCGTGCGCCGCGCACGAACAGCACGGCCAGGATGGCGCAGATCAGGTAATAGATGGCGGCATATTTCGACAGGAAGGCCAGCCCCAGCGCGATGCCGGTCAGCGCCGCGGTGCCCGCGCCGCCCCGTTCCAGCAGGCGCAGATAGCCCAGCAGGGCCAGCGCCAGGAAGGGAAACATGATGGTGTCGGTCGAGATCAGAACCGAGGCCAGCGAGACCATCGGCAGCGTCGCGTAGCCCGCCGCCACCAGCACCGCCGCGCGCGCGTCGAACAGGCGCGCCGCGATGCCGCCCAGGACCAGCGCCGTCGCGGCATGGAAAAGCGGCGCCGGCAGGCGCACCCAGAACGGCGCATCGCTGCCCGCCAGGTCGGTCGCGGCGCGGATCACCCAGCCGATCATCGGCGGCTTGGAATAGTAGCCCAGCGCCAGTTCCTGACCCCAGAGCCAGTATTGCGCCTCGTCCACGAACAGGTCCATCCGGTTGAGCCACAGCAGCGCCACCCGCGCCGCGGTGATGGCGGCGACGAGGGCCAGCGCGGGGATCAGCCAGCCGCGCGGCTCAGGCACGGCGTCTTTCGCCATAGATCAGCCACAGGTTTCGCAGATAGATGAACAGGCCCATCGACTGGCCCAGGATGAAGACCGGATCCTTGCGGTAGACCGCGTAGCAGAACAGGATCAGCCCGCCGCCCACCGAGAAATACCAGAAGGCCAGCGGCACCACCGAGCGGCCCACGCGTTCGGAGGCGATCCACTGCACCAGGAAGCGCGCGGTGAACATGAGCTGCCCGCCCAGCCCGATCACCACCCACCAGAACTCGGTCCAGGACGCGACGTGAAGCCAGGTGAAGACGGTCTCAGCCATCGGGGCGCTCCACTTCGGTCGGCTGGGCCGTCTTGCGCCGCAGGATCAGCCAGGACACCCCGATCAGGTCGTAGATTCCGACCAGCGCGCGCTGCAGGTTGTTGTATTTCGACCGGCCGGCATGGCGTTCGCGGTGGCTGACATCGACCAGCGCCACCTCCCAGCCGTCGCGCTTGAAAAGCGCGGGCAGGTAGCGGTGCATGTGGTTGAAATAGGGCAGCCGCAGGAAGGCGTCGCGGCGAAAGCCCTTCAGCCCGCAGCCGGTGTCGCGCGTGCCGTCCTTCAGGATGCGCGCGCGCAGCGCATTGGCAAAGCGCGAGGCGAGTTTCTTGGACAGCGTGTCCTGCCGCCCCACGCGCTGCCCCGCCACCAGCCCCAGCCTGCCGGTCTTGTCCTGCAACAGGGGCATGAACAGCTTGGGCAGTTCGGCGGGCGGGTTCTGGCCGTCGCCGTCCAGCGTGCAGACGACCGCGCCCTTCGCGGCCAGCACGCCGCTATGCACGCCCGCGCTCTGGCCGGCCGATTGCGGATGCTGCAGCAGGCGCAGGCCGGGGTGCGCGGACATCGCGGCGCGCACCTGCTCGGCGGTGTCGTCGGTGGAGCCGTCGTCGACGATGATGATCTCGTAATCCTGTCCCGCGCAGGCGGCCGCGATCTCGTCCAGCAGCATCGCCACGTTCTCGGATTCGTTCTTCATCGGAATAACGATCGAGACATCTGTCATGAGGGGCCTCTCGCCGTGCCGCCCGGAGGGCGATTTTGAGGCGGGTTAAACACGAAAGGGGCGGGCTTGTCCACCGGACCGGCTCAGCCGCGGCGCAGCGTCTCGCCGGGGCTGAGCTTGGGGGTCAGCTCGATGCGCGCGCCGAGGCCGGGCAGGCCCTTTTCGCTGCATTCCAGAATGATCTCGGCCGCCTTCTGGCCGATCTCGCGGCGGCAGGCATCCATGGTGGCCAGCTTGCGCGGCAGCCCGTCCAGAAGCTCGATCCCGTTGAAGCCCGCCAGCCCCAGCTGGCCGGGCACGTCGATGCCCTTTTCCAGGCAGTAAAGGAGCCCACCCGCCGCGATCATGTCGTTGGAATAATAGATGAAATCCAGATCTGGCGTGCGTTCGAGCATGGCCTGCGTCAGCTCGCGCCCCTTGGCCAGGCCCGAGCCGCCCGAGTAGAACTCCTGGTCCACCACCTCGAGGCCGGCCTTGGCCAGCGCGGCGGTGAAGCCTTCGAAGCGTTTGCGCGCCCGGTGGTCGAGCGGCATCTTGGTGCCCATGAAGCCGATCCGCTTGTAGCCTTCGGCGGCGATGGCGCGCGCCATCTCGGAACCCGCGCGCCGGTGCGAGATGCCCACCACCGAATCGACCGGCTCGCCATCCACATCCATGATCTCGACGATGGGGATGCCGGCATTGCTCAGCATCGCGCGCGAGGCCTCGCTGTGCTCCAGCCCCGCGATGATCACCCCCGAGGGCCGCCAGGACAGCATCTCGTAGAGGACGGCCTCTTCGCGTTCCGGTTTGTAATGGGTGACGCCCACCACCGGCTGCAGCGCAGAATCCTCCAGCACCTCGGAGATGGCGGTCATCACCTCGGGAAAGACCATGTTCGACAGCGAGGGGATGATCACCGCCACCAGGTTCACCCGCTGCGAGGCCAGCGCGCCGGCGATCTTGTTGGGCACGTAGCCCAGCGCCTTGGCCGCTGCCAGGACCCGGGCGCGGGTGGCCTCGGACACGTCACCGCGGTTGCGCAGCACCCGGCTGACCGTCATCTCGCTGACGCCCGAGGCCTCGGACACGTCGCGAAGCGTCAGGGGGCG
>ENA-ORCT01000876-ORCT01000876.1-marine-metagenome-genome-assembly--contig:-NODE-876-length-12792-cov-3.401652_pt1 | contig 12792 bp, 9 predicted proteins | sample MGYA00248632_ERZ508511 | MGnify/ENA primary metagenome ERZ508511 (study PRJEB26182, sample SAMN06268839) | marine metagenome | isolation source: Tt an P1-techrep anaerobic enrichment on pine from sediment...
CGCCCTTGTCGCCCAGCGAGCTGAGCACGGTTTCATAGCGGAAATCGGTCATTGATACCCCCTGATGACGCGTCTCGTCTTGCCCTCGGTCCGCGGCAGGCTGCCCGCCGGCTGCAGCATGACCCGCGCGCTCGCCCCCAGCTTGGCCTTGATCGCCGCCTCGACGCGCTGCGCCAGGGCCGGCCCCGCCGCCACCCCCTCGGCGCATTCGGCGATGACGGGCAAGGTGTCATGCGGCGGCGGCGTGTCGAGCTGGATGCGGTATTCGCCCGACAGGTCCGGGAATTCGTTGATCACGGCGGCCACCATCGTGGGGAACATGTTCAGCCCGCGGACCACCACCATGTCGTCGGACCGTCCGACCACGGCAAAGCGGAAACCGGTACGCCCGCAGCGGCAGGGCTCGGTCGCCGCCACCCGGATGATGTCCCCGGTGCGAAAGCGCACCAGCGGCTGGCAGTCGCGCACCAGGTGGGTCAGCACCAGCTCGCCGCTCTGCCCGGCCTCGAACGGCAGCGGCGCGCCGGTATCGGGGTCGATCAACTCGGGGTACAGCACGTCGGCGGCCATGAAATGCAGATGCGTGTCATGCGGGCATTCGGCGGCGAAGTTGGAAAAGACGTCGGACACGCCGTAGTTGGCGTTGCGCGGCTCCATCCCCCAGGTCTCGCGCAGGCGGGCGCGGAAGGCCGGATCGTCGAGCCCCGGCTCGCCCCCGAACAGGCCCAGCCGCAGGCCCAGGTCGCGCGGCGCCAGCCCCGGGAATTTCTCGGCAATCACGCGCTCCAGCACCGCCGGGTAGGACGGCGTGCAGGAAATCGCGGTGATCCCGACCTCTTGAATGGTGCGCACCAGCAGCTCGGTCGAGCCGACGCCGAAGGGCACCACCAGCGCGCCGGTGGCCTCCAGCGTCAGGTGGTCGGTCAGGCCGCCCATCCACATCTGGTAGTTCAGGCAATGCACCACCGTGTCGTCGGGGCCCAGCCCGGCGGCGCTGTGGCAGCGCCCGCCGACCTCTTGCGTGATCTGCGTGTCGCGGGCCGACAGCGCCAGGTTCATCGCCTGCCCCGTGGTGCCCGAGGTCCGGTGCAGGCGGTTGGCCACGCTGCGCGGCGCGGCCAAGTAGTCGCCGAAGGGCGGGTGCTCGGCCTGCGACAGGCGCAGCTGCGCCTTGTCCGACAGCGGCAGGTCGGGCAGGTCGCGCAGCGTTCCGGGCGGCATGCGCCCCTGCCACAACGCCTGGTAGAACGGCGAGCTGTCCGCCACATAGGCGCGCTGGCGCTGCCAGGCATCCTCGATATGGGGGGACAGGTCGGCCATCGGCCGCCGGTCGGCGTCTTTCAGGGTGCTCATATCGCCATGCCCCGCTTCCAGATGAGGGTGAGTGTGTCCAGCACCGCCGCGCGGTCCTGCGAGATGGCGGTCAGCGCCGGGTCTTCGGACAGAAGCAGGCCGGACAGGTACTGATCCACCATCCCGCCGAGCGCGTAAGCGCGGCGCAGCAGTTCTTCGCGTGGCACCGCGTCCGCCCGCCCCTCGCGCCGCAGGCGCCGCTGGATCGAGGTCACCACGGCATCGAGCCAGTCGCGGTTCAGCCGGTGAAAGGCCTCTTTCGCCTCGGGGAAACTGTCGAGGTGATGGACAAGGCAGCGCATCAGCCCGCGGTTCTGCCGGAACAGCTCGTAATAGGCGGTGGTGGCGGCGCGCTCGGGGTCGTCCGCCCCGGCCCAGCTGGCCGCGCGCATCGTCCTTTGCAGGAAGCCGACGAAACCGATCAGCAGCTCTTCGAGCAGCGCGGTGCGGTCGGCGAAATAGATGTAGAAGGTGCCGTTCGAAATCCCGGCCTTTTCGCAGATCGCGGCGACGGTCAGGTCCTGCGGGCCCTTGCCCTCCAGCACCTCGCAGGCCGCTATCTGGACCTGCGCGCGGGTGCGTTCGCCCTTGGGGCGACCCTGGCTGCGGGCCACCAGGGTCTCGGGGTAGGAAAACACCTGATCCTGCGGCGATGACAGGGCGCGGGCCGGTTCCATGCGGGCTCCTTACCTAAAACTGACGTCAGTTTCATATTTCGATTCCGCGATTCTGTCAAAGCCGCGTTTTCGCCCCCTTCGGGGCCGGTCGCGCCCCCCGTTACGCCACGACAGGCAAAGAGCGGCTTTGCAATAAGGGCCTGCTTGCCCGACACTGGACCGGACAGCCGCGCCCGCCGATGATGAACGGAGAGGCCCGATGACCACCTCCCCCCGCGCCGACCTCGGCACCCATGACGTCCACAACCAGCCGCCTGACCAGGGCGATGTGGACCTGTGGCACAGCGATCCCGTGCTGCGCGAAACGGTCGCGCGCGAAGGCGGACAGGCCGAGGCGCTGGCGGCCTACGGCAAGGCGCTCGGACGGGCCGAGATGCGCGAGGCGGGGCGCGAGGCCAACCGCTGGCCGCCCGAACTGCGCCTTTTCGACCGCGGCGGACGGCGCCTCGACGAGGTGCGGTTCCACCCCGCCTATCACCGCTTCATGGAGGCCGGGGTCTCGGCCGGCTACGCCGCCCTCGCGTGGGAGGGCGCGGCGGGCGGCCACGTGACCCATGCCGCGATGGTCTATCTCGCCACCCAGGGCGAGCCGGGCCATTGCTGCCCCCTGACCATGACCTATGCCGGCGCCCCCGTCCTGGCCGGCGCCGAGGGCGCCGCCGCGGGCTGGCACGGCAAGCTGCTGTCGCGCGACTACGATCCGTCGATCCGGCCCGTGGGCGCGAAAACAGGCGCGACGCTGGGCATGGCGATGACCGAGAAACAGGGCGGCTCGGACGTGCGGGCCAACACCACGCGGGCCGAGGCGGACGGCGGCGCATGGCGGCTGACCGGGCACAAATGGTTCTGCTCGGCGCCGATGTCCGACGGCTTCCTGACGCTGGCCCAGGCGCCCGGGGGCCTGACCTGTTTCCTCGTTCCCCGCTGGCTGGAGGGCGAACGCAACGCCATCCGCATCCAGCGGCTGAAGGACAAGCTGGGCAACCGCTCCAACGCCTCGGCCGAGATCGAGTACGACCGGGCGCTGGCCTACCAGGTCGGCGATGAGGGGCGCGGCGTGCGGACGATCATCCGGATGGTGCATCACACGAGGCTCGACACCGCGATGGCGCCGGCCGGGGGATCGATGTGGGTTGAACCGTGATTCCACATCACCCGGGCCACCAGCTCCTGCAGCAGGCCGGCCAGGACGCCGACAATGGCAGCCAGCAACAGCGAGTTGAAGAGCAGGAAAGCCAGGGCGGCAAGGATGGCCTGGCAGTGCCAGACCGGCAGTTTCTGGATTTCGCCGGTACCCAACTGGAGGCCGACCAGGCTGATGGCGGCGATCCCCCAGGCAAAAATCAGGGGTACGACGAAAGCTCCGGTCGCCGAAACGGTGCCCTGAGCGACCATGGGATCGAGAACACTCTTGGTGCCCATCGCCATGGCTGCCGACAGCAGACCGACGCCGAAGCTGAAGACCACCAGGCGGGCAGGCTGGGCCATCCAGGGCACCCAGGACAGGGCGCCTTCGTTGGTGCCGAAAAGGCCGTACTCGCGGATCGAAGCGGCACTGCCCCAGGGCAGTTCCTTGAGGAACAGCAGCCGGGCCAGGCAAGCGGTGCCGACCACGCTCAGGGCGATGCAGTCAGCGGAGTTGACGAAGGGGATCTTGACCAGCAGCTGCAGCAGCACATGACCGATCACGGCGAACACACCGCCAATCGCCAGCACATCCCAGGAAGTACCGACCAGCGGAGAAAGAATGTCTTTACCGGTGCCGCTGGCAAGATTCTTCTTGACCCCGGCGGCGTAGGCCGCGGCCGCCACCCCGGCGGCAAAACCACCGACATGGGGGCCGAACAACGGACCCAGGCCGACCTGCAGAAGCAGGAACTCGGAACCGCCGTTCAGGATGACGAAGCAGCCAGCCAGAACGATCAGACCGCAAATAACGAACGAAAACAGTCCACCGAGAGCCGCACCAACGATGCCGCAACCAAAGCAAAGCAAAAGCGTATCTATAGACCAGGGAGCCATTGTTTTTTCCTTTCCTAGAAAACAAGCGTCATTGGATTGATGAAATTAAAGGAATTCTGTTCCATTGGACGTACGCCTTTTTTTAAAAACTGTCGCTAAAAGCCGTTTTTTCTGCGCGCATTTTATTTTTATGTTAGAAGGGCCTGAACCACAATCGCTACAAAACGCCAAAAACGTCACCAGATATAGTGATTGTTTCCATCACCACCGGCTTTCTGGCCTTTACAAACGTAATCTTGTCCCTCGATATAGTGATTTTCGCTGTCCCCCTCCCCCTAATAGCCAATTTCACCTGGAACAACCAAAAGGCTTATGCTATGAACTTAATATGGGGAAGGTGCATCAGGCAGACTGCGCAGCGGGAATGAACGACTTTTCCCTGTTGCGGCAGCAAGAGGCTGAGGAAAAAAAATGGCCAGGCAACAGATACAGATTCTCGACTTGATCAAAAAGGAAGTTCTGGAGGAGATCGTTCGGGACTTCACCAAGGCGACCCGGGTGGCTTCGGTGCTGGTCGACCTCGATGGCCTGCCGATTACCAAGGAATACAACTTTGTGCGGTTGTGCAAGGATTACTGCCGTTCGACCCCCGAAGGACGGGCCAAATGCTACGCCAGCGACAAATTCGGCGGGGAAGAAGGGAAAAAGATCGGCAAGCCTTTCATCTACAAATGCCTCAACGCAGGCCTGATGGACAGCGCCACGCCGATTATCGTCGAGGGCTACCATGTAGCGACTCTGGTCATGGGCCAGGTGCTGACCAAGCCTGTTCCCATCGAGGAAGCAGTCGAAGCGGCAGAAAGGATCGGCGTCGAAGATCTTGCCGGATTTCTTCGCGCCATGCACGAAGTGCCGGTGATGAGTTACGACCGGCTGCAGTCGGTGGTGAAACTCATGCACACCATCGCCAGAACCATCAGTTCCCTGGCGATTCAGAAGTATTTGTCCCAGAAGTCCTACCAGCAGAACCTGCACAATACGATCAACAGTGTCTCGGAGGCCATCGTCTCCACCGATGGCAACGGTATCGTAAAGCTGATCAACAGAGCCGCTGCCAGAATGTTCAGCAGCTCTTCGCCGGCAATCGTCAACCAGCCGATATTCGACCTGTTCGCCAACCCCAAAACCTTTCAAGTCTACCTGACCGAAACCAAGGAACAGGGCCCCTGCGATTCGCCGCCGACCTTCGAGGTCCTCAAGCCGAACGGCGAGAACTTCTACGTTCAGGCCTCGTTCCGCAAAACTTATAACGTCACGGCGGAGCCCATAGGTTATGTGATCGTGCTGCGGGATGTGACCCAGGAGAAAATGGTCGAACAGATGAAGGAAGATCTGATCGGCATGCTGACCCACGACATGGGCAATCCGATCCTGTCGATCCAGCGGGTACTGGAACTGATGCTGGACGGTCACCTGGGCACCCTCAACGACAGGGGCAAAGAGCTGGTTCCCCTGGCCTTGAACTCGACCCACAACCTGTCCGGGATGGTATCGAACTTTCTCGACATCTTTCTTGACGAAAGCGCCGGCCTCAACCTCTGCATGGTGCCCGGCAATATGAACGCCACCCTGACCGAGAGCATTCAGCAGGTCGATTTCGCCGCCGGCGACAAACAGATCGCCATTCAGTTTCGCCCGGGCAACGCCACAAACAACATGCTGGCAGACTGGGGCCGTCTGCAGCGCACCTGCTCCAACCTGCTGGCCAACGCCATTCGTTTCAGCCCGGTGGGCAGCGAAATAACCGTGCAGGCCGAACAGCTCTGCAGCACCGAACACGGCGAGCACCTGCTGGTGACCATCGACGATCTGGGCAAGGGGATCGACAAGGACAAGCATGCCCGGATTTTTGAGAAGTTCTACACCACCAGCGGACAAACCGGTTCCGAGCGCCGCAGCGTCGGTCTGGGCCTGACCTTCAGCAAAATGGTTGTTGAAGCGCACTGTGGCGCCATCTGGGTAGAATCCCCCTATACCGATGCCAGCGGAGCCGAAGTCAAAGGCTGCCGCTTTCGATTCCGCATTCCAACGACCGATAACGTTTCAGGGGAGAGTGGCCATGATTGACGTTTGCCCGGTATCCGTTTTTATCGCCGACGATCATCCGATCCTGCGGATCGGCCTCAGCATGTATCTCGAATCCGAATCCAACATCAAAATCGTCGGCGAGGCCGATAACGGCTTTGATGCGGTCAACGGAATCATCGCCAACACGCCCGACGTGGTACTCATGGATATCGACATGCCAGGCCTCTCGGGCATCGAGGCCATTCGCGTGCTGCGCAAAACCCTTCCGGATTTAAAGATAATCGTGCTCTCCACCTACACCAAAAAGGAATATATTCAGGAAGCGATGCAGGAAGGGGCCAACGGCTACGTGGCCAAGAACACCAAGACCGACGAATTGGCGAAAATTATCGAAGATCTGGCCGCCGGACGCGAGAGCCACTCCCCTTACCTGCTCAACCTGGCGGTGAAATGGAGTCCGGCCCGGGGAGCGGGCAGCGACAGCCACGGCCTGACCAAAACCGAGATAAAGGTGCTGAAAAATATCGCCGAGGGCAAGACCAACAGCGAGATCGCCGCAATCAACTTCGTCAGCATCGAGACGATCAAGACCCATGTGCAGCGGATTTTCCGCAAGCTGGAAGTCAACAACCGCATGGAGGCGGTGGCGATCGCCCGCGAGCAGAAGATTATCTGACCATACCGACACCATTACATTCATCATGGGGAAGCTTTTTTACGCAGCGTAAAAAATCTTCCCCTTTTTTCAGGAGACAATCGCCATGCTCACCCCACTGGAAACCTCTTTCACCAAGGTTCTGCCCCTGACCAGCGACGAGGCCCTCAAGCGGCGCTTCATGGTCCTTGATGAGCCGATCGAGGCCAACATGCGCTTCGGCCTGCTGCTCGAGGTCCTCGACAAGGTCGCCGAAGAGGCTGCTCTCGCCTATGTCAACCGCTTCCATCCCGAGGCCCGGGTGGTCACCGCGGCGATCGACAACATCGTCATCCGCCATGTAACCGACATGTCGCGGGATATGCATTTCAAGGCCCGCATCAACCACGTCGGCCGCTCTTCGCTGGAGGTCGGCATTCGCGTCGAGCAGCCCGGCGGCCCGGTGCGGCATATCGCCTCGTGCTATTTCACCATGGTCGCCCGCTCGGGACACGGCGAAGAGGCCATCAGCGTCGCCCTGCCCGGTCTCGACTACAACGGAGAACTGGAAGAACAGCGGGCCGAAAAGGCCCTGCAGCGGCGCCAGGAGTACAAACAGCAGCAGGCGGCGCTGCGCGAGCCGCCCAGCCGCGAGGAATTCCAGATGCTCACCGACCTGCACAGCGCCCAGGACGAGCCGGGCTTTAACGGCCTGCTGGCGGGCCAACTGACCGCCGACGCCTGGGAGCGCATGTACCCCGAGCAGGAAAACGTGCCGAAAAAGATCTTCGGCGGCTACCTCATCCGCCGTGCCTACGAGTTGTCCTCCATCTGCTCCGAACAGGTCGCCCCCACCCGCGCGATCCCGGCGGCGGTCAACCGCATCAACTTCTTTCACCCGGTGCGCATGGGCGACACCCTGCACTACACCACCCGGGTGGTCTACACCAACGGCAGCTTTATCTGCGTCGAGGCCAATATCGAGCGGATCAGCCGCGACAAGACCACCAAGGCCCTGTCCAACTCCTGCCTGTTCACCTTCGTCAATGTCGACGAGAAACTGAACCGCCAGCCGGCGCCGCCGGTCTACCCCACCAACTACGGCGAGGACGCCCGCTACCTGATGGCCCATCGCAGCTGTCAGACTCTTATCGAGGAGGGACAGACGATCTGAAGCGGGGCCTGCACCTCTCTGCCACTCTCGGCCCTATTGCGATAAAACAATCGCCCGCCTGATGTCTTCAGGCGGGCGATTCGCATTTTGCCGGATATTCATGAAACTCGCTGACAGCAGATTTCCAACGAGAATGATGCTACCCCCCGCCCAGGAAGGATCTGGCCTCTTGCAGCCGCTTCAACTCGGAGTCCGTAGCGGCAATCTCGACCAGCTTTGCGTAATGGAAAGCCGCCACCTCCCTCTGGCCGGCCAGCTCGGCAGAACGCCCCGCCCCGTACAGGCTGTTGAGGCGGTTGGGGCTGCGCACAAGCGCCGCCTGATAGTTGGCCAATGCTTCCTCATAACGGCCCATATCGAAAAGCATATCGGCCAACAGCTCGTGAGCAGGCAGTACTTCCCCCGGCGTAACGGGGTGCTTTTCGGTAGACGCCTCCATCGCCGCCGCCCGACGCATAACAGTCAGCCCTTCCTGCTTGCTGCCCTCCCCGTATGCCAGCCAGGCCTGCACCGACAGGCGCTGGATTTCGATCTGTTTTGCCCAATAGGTTGAGGTCTTGGCCGCTTTCTCTTCCAGAACCTTCAGCCTGTCGATTGCCCTGGAAGCCGCCATCGCATCGCCGGTGTGGGCAGCGCCGAGACCGTTGGCAAAGTAGGTGATGGCCTCCATGGCGGGATTGATCTGCCACGGATAGTCGCTCGGGGTCTGCGGTTTGAGGGCGGCGGCCATGGTCCACTGCTGCCGTTCCAACACCAGCCGGGCCGGCACGGCGGCAAAAGTGTAGGCGGACGCCACGTGGGTCTGATAGGGCCCCTTCAGGGCCATCAGTTCCTCCAGCACCGCATGGGCCTTGTCATCCTCGCCGCGCTGCAGATAGGCATAGGCCAGGTAATCGAGGGCGTGCAGGTAATGCAGGGATATTTTGCCGTTCGCCGGGTGTTTGAGGGCGGCGTCGGCCGAACGCCGGTTCATATCGATCGACTCGGTCCACAGCCCCAGCCGGGTGAAGATATGGGCCGGCATATGCAGCGCATGCGGAACCTCGGGAGCGATGCTGCCGTAGCTGCGCGCCACTGCCAGAGCCTGCTCCGCCAATGGCGGATAGTCCAGAGCGTGGATGGCATAGTGATGGGCGCCGGGATGTTGGGGGTTGAGCTTGAGAACCTGTTTGGCGATCGCTGCGCTGCGCTTCTGCTTCACGTAGCTCTTGTCGGCCGGACTGACGGTAGCCAGATGGGCCAGAGCGTAAAAACTGGCCGCCTCCAGATCCTCGGGGAAGCGCTGATAGACATGGCGCCAGCCTTCGGCAAAAGCGCTCAGGTTGGCCTTTTCGACGGGATTACGGCCTTGTGCGTAGTAAGCTTCCACGGCAGCGACATAGGCCTGTTCCCGTTCGGTTTTGGCCCGGGTCATGGCGGCAGAGGTAAGCGCCTTGCCCCTTTCGAAGTCGTCCCGGCCAGGCGGGTCCGACCACAGTGGATGAATATAGCTCATCGCCTGTCCCCAGTAGCCCATGGCACAGTCGGGATCGGCTTTGACGACATCGGCAAAAACGGCGCGGGCTCCCACGTAGGTCATATGGTGCAGCAGGGCCAGACCGCGCTCCGCCGAATCGGCGGCGGCTTCATTGCAAACGAAGGGCACGGTCACGCTCCCCAGCTGCTCTCCGTAGACGTTGGCGGGATCGAGCGGCGGCGCACTCGCATGGTCCTTATGGGCGAGGGCCGCCGTCGATAGCCCGCAAAAGAGGATCAGCGATCCCCATACGACTAGTCGTTTCATGACGGATCTCCAGTTCGTATCGTGAGACAAAATATAAAACCGCCTGCCAGACCTTGCTGACCACGACGGTTTGTCTTCGTTTCGGGTCACACTTGTTTCGTCCATCTCATGACCCCTTCAGGCAATCTGTACATTCACTCCTTCACTATAGCACCCCCGATTTTTCCGATTCAATGCGGGGCCAGTAACCCCCCTCCTGCTCCTGCCGACCTGGACTTAAAAATAATCCACCGGACCACCGCCGCTGAATTCCGGAACAGCTGTCTGAACTTTCCCGGATTCTATGAAACCGGGCGTCAGCGCCGAAAATATGCCCCAAACTTGCGCTAAACCTGTGCCAGGGCGCAAAAAACCTTTGACTTGGCAATAGATTCGGGCAATGATTGCACTATTTTAATCCCAAAAGCCCCAGATTGAGGCAAAGGGGTGCCAGAAAAGACGAAAAGAGCAACAGGGAATAGCGATGCCGAATAAGCAAAATTGTCCGCAAAAATTCCTGGTTCGACTCGTGGCCATGGCCTTAGCCACAGCGGTACTGGTGCTCCTTGATGGCCCCTGTTTCAGCCAAAGCCCCACAAGCTACTTGGAGCCCGGACATAACAATTCCGCGCCCCAGGCACCAGACGCGCCCCCCTTCTCGTTGACCACGGAAGAGCGGGCCTGGCTGAAAGCCCATCCGGCAATTCGGGTGATGTATGATCCCGCCTGGGCACCGATCGAGTTTGCCGACCTCCAGGGAAACCTTTCCGGCATCACCGGAGAGTATCTGAAGCTGGTCGAGCAGCGGCTGGGGATTACCTTTGAGCGGGTGCGCGGTTTGACCTGGCAGGAAGGGATGTCCCGGTTGCAGCGGCGGGACATCGATCTGAGCATTTGCCTCTCGGCAACCCCCGAGCGCGTCAAGTTTCTCGCCTTCACCAAGCCCTACCTGAAAATTCCCAACGTTATCCTGGCGCGCAACGCCGTCACCTATATCGGGGACATGCGGGAACTCGCGGGACACAAGGTTGCCGTCGTCGACCGCTACGCCCTGGTCGAGTGGATGTCGCGGGATTTCCCGGACATCCGCCTGATCAAGGTTCAGACCGTGGAAGAAGGACTGCGCCGGCTGCAACAGGGAGAAGTTTCCTGTTTCCTCGACAATCTGCTGGTCATGGGCTATTACCTGGCCAAGCTCCAGATAGCCGATCTCAAGATCGCCGGAACCACTCCCTACGAATACGCCCAGAGCATGGCGGTACGCAAAGACTGGCCGATTCTGGTCGGCATTCTGCAAAAGGCGCTCGATTCCATCTCCCCGGCCGAACGCGCGGCGCTCTACCGCAAATGGGTGCCCAACCGTTACGACCACTCATTTAACCACCGCCTGTTCTGGCAGGTTTTGGTCGTCTTCGCCGTGGCCCTGGTGGGACTGATCTTCTGGATCCGGAAACTCACCAGAGAGATAAATCAGCGCCAGCGGGCGGAACAGGAGCTGGCCGGAGCCAACAAGTTGCTGCAAACCATCCTAAATACGACCCCGATGCGAATCTTCTGGAAGGACAGGGAATCGCGCTACCTGGGCTGCAACCTCGCTTTTGCCCGGGATGCCGGAGCGACGCACCCCGAGGAGTTGATCGGCAAGGACGATTACCAGCTTCTCTGGAAGGAACAGGCCGATAAGTTCCGAGACGACGATCGGCAGGTTATCCTTACCGGCGTCTCCAAACTCGCCTACGAGGAACAACTATCCAGCCTAGACGGGGAGCTCCTCAATATTCGCACTTCCAAGGTCCCGCTCTGCAACGAACAACAGGAAATAATCGGGCTGGTGGGCATCTACGAGGACATCACCGAACGCAAGCAGCTCAAAGCCCAACTCATGCAGGCGCAGAAGATGGAGGCCATCGGCCAGCTGGCCGGCGGTGTGGCCCATGACTTCAACAACAAGCTGGCGGTTATCCTCGGCTATTCAGAGCTGATCCTGATGCACACGGCAGAGGATCAGCCCTACTTCCACCACCTGCAGCAAATTCACAAGGCCGCCGAAAGCTCCGCCGGTCTCACCCGGCAGCTGCTGGCCTTCGCCCGCCAGCAGCCCGTGGCACCGAAGCTGCTCGACCTGAATGCCAACATCCACGGCATGCTCCAGATGCTGCACCGTCTGATCGGCGCGGACATCGAGCTGCTCTGGTTGCCAGGGGAAGGCCTCTGGCCGGTCAAGATGGACCCCACCCAGATGGACCAGGTGCTGGCCAACCTGAGCGTCAATGCCCGCGACGCCATCGGCGGCTGCGGCCGCCTCACTATCGAGACCGCCAATGCCGTCCTCAGCCCGGCCGATTGCGCTGCCTACGCCTACTGTGTGCCCGGCGAATATGTGTCGCTTACGGTAAGCGACAACGGCTGCGGCATAGATGAACCGACTCAGGCCAAGATTTTCGAGCCTTTCTTCACTACCAAGGATGTAGGCAAGGGCACCGGGCTGGGTCTGTCGACGGTGTTCGGCATCGTCAAGCAGAACAAGGGACTCATAAACGTTTCCAGTGAGCGCGGAAAGGGAACCTCCTTCCGAATCTACCTGCCCCGGCATAGGGGGGAAGAAGAGCCGCTTCAAACAGACGCCTCTGCCGAAAAATCAGCCCGGGGCAACGAATGCATCCTTCTGGTCGACGACGACCCATCGATCAGGGACACCGTCACAATAATGCTGGAAACTCTTGGCTATCGAGTGATCGAAGCCACTTCGCCCTCAGAGGCCGTCAACCTGGCCGAAAAGCACGCCGGGGTGATTCGCTTGCTGATCACCGATGTAATCATGCCGGAGATGAACGGACGGGACCTGGCCGCACACCTGGAGCCCCTCTACCCCGACCTCAAATGTCTGTTCATGTCCGGTTATACCGACAGCGTTATCGCCGACCAAGGTGTCCTGGAAGAAGGTGTGCAATTTATCCAGAAACCGTTCACCATGGAGGAATTGAACGGCAAGGTGCGGACGGCCCTGGACGGACCATGAGTGGGGAGATTTGGGCCGCGCTTTGGCCGAGGCGAGGATAAGCCAGAGCAAGGCCCAGCCGATATCAATAACAAAGAGCCGCCCAGCGGATTATTCCGACTGGGCGGCTCTTTATGTGTCAGA
>ENA-ORCT01000877-ORCT01000877.1-marine-metagenome-genome-assembly--contig:-NODE-877-length-12785-cov-3.449481_pt1 | contig 12785 bp, 10 predicted proteins | sample MGYA00248632_ERZ508511 | MGnify/ENA primary metagenome ERZ508511 (study PRJEB26182, sample SAMN06268839) | marine metagenome | isolation source: Tt an P1-techrep anaerobic enrichment on pine from sediment...
TTGGCATAGACGGTCTCGTGCCCCTGCCCGTTCGACTGCGTGCCGACATAGAGGTTCACGCCGCCATCATCGCGGAACTCCACCTTGGCGCCCTCGGTCGGGTCGCCGAGGATGGATTCGATGTAGTAGCAGATGCCGAGACCGCGCAGCTTGCCCGCCGCCTCGCTCGCCGCCTTGCGGCCGGCGAAACCGGCCATGTCGGCCTGCTCTTCGGCGCGGCTCAGCACGCGGTTGAAATCGCCCACGTCATAGAGCTGATCCAAGACCGTCGTGTAGGGAAACGCATCGGCGGGGATGAAGTTGCGCCGGCGCAGCTCCAGCGGATCGACGCCCAGTTCGCGCGCGGCGCGGTCCATCAGGCGTTCCAGCACGTAGATCGCCTCGGGCCGGCCGGCGCCGCGATAGGCGTCCACCTGCGTGGTGTTGGTGTAGATGCCGCGGGTCCGCATATAGGCGGCCTCGATCGCGTAGGTGCCGGTCAGCACCTTGGCGAACAGCTGCGACTGGATCGGCTGGGCGAAGCCCGAGTTATAGGCGCCGAGGTTCGAGATCGTGTCCACGCGGTAGCCGGTGATCTTCAGGTTCTCGTCAAAGGCCAGTTCCGCCTCGCTGACCAGGTCGCGGCCGGCATTGTCGGACAGCATCGCCTCGGTCCGGTCGGACATCCAGTGCACCGGACGCCCCAGCACCCGCGCCGCCTGGGCGATGGAGAAATATTCCGGGTAGGTCATGCCCTTCATGCCAAAGCCGCCGCCGACATCGGGGTTGGTCACGCGCACCTGCTCGGGCTCGAAACCGAAGGCGCGGCAGAGCTCGCCCTTCAGGCCCCACACGCCCTGCCCGCCGAAACAGACATGCAGCCGGCCATCCTCCCACTCGGCGTAAGCGCCGCGCGGCTCCAGCGAGTTCACGATGATGCGGTTGTCGGCAATGCGCAGCTTCACCACGTGGGCGGCCTTTTCGAAGGCGTCGGTTACGGCCGCCTCATCGCCCAGCCCGAAATCATAGGCCAGGTTGTCGGGCGCCTCTTCGTGGATCGCCTCGCCGCCGGGGCCGAGCGCGAGATGCGGCTCGAGTTCTTCATAGTCGAACTCGATCAGCTCGGCGGCGTCGAGCGCCTGTTCCCGGCTTTCGGCCACGATCAGCGCCACCGGCTCTCCGACGAAGCGCACGCGCCCCTTGGCCAGGATCGGACGCTTGGGCTTGGCCCCACGCGTGCCGTCGCGGTTCTCGACCACGGTGGCCGCCATGTCCAGCCGCACACCCGCCGCCTCGATGTCTTCGGCGGTCAGGATCATGTGCACGCCGGGCGCGGTGCGGGCCTCATCGAGGTCAAGCGCCGCGATCTCGGCATGGGCGACCGGCGAGCGGAAGAAATGAGCATACAGCGCGCCCTCGGGGGCGATGTCGTCGACATAGCGGCCGTGGCCTGTCAGCAGGCGCAAGTCCTCGGTGCGCTTAACGGTCTGGCTCTGGCCGAATTTGCTCATCTCTCTCTCCGCGCGATTGGGGCTGTTTACGCGGCGACAGTAGCGGCTCCATCCCTGCTGTCCAGCCCCGGCGACAACACCGTCACCCGGTGCAGCTCTCCATAGCCGTTGAAGCGGGTGGCGGTGGCTGCGGAATAGGCACCGAACCCGTGGAAGAGCACATAATCGCCCTCCTGCATATCGGCGGGCAGGCCGGGGCGGCCGGGCAGGACATCGACGCTGTCGCAGGTCGGCCCGAACACGCTGCGCGGCACGGCGGCGCCCCGGCGCGGAGCGCCGTCGGGCGCGATCACCGATATCCGGCCATGCGGCCCCATCAGCGGCAGTTCGGCCAGCCCGCCATAGATGCCGTCGTTCAGGAACACGTCCGCGCCGTCGCGGATCGCCTTGACCCGCGCGGCCAGCACCAGCCCCTCGGCCACCAGCGCCCGGCCCGGTTCGCAGACCAGCGCCGGGGCGCTGGCGCCAAAGGCGGTCCGGGTCGCAGAGGCGATCGCGTCGAAGATGGCCCCGAGCGCCGGCGCGCCGCCGCCGCGATGCGCCGGGAAACCGCCGCCCACGTTCAGCCGCGCAAGTGCGACGCCGGCGCCGCGCGCGATCCGCGCCGCGGCCTCGATATGCCGCGCCCAGGCGCCCGCGTCGGTGCATTGCGTGCCGGGATGAAAGGTCAGCGCCGGGCGCAGCCCCAGCGCCGCCACCTCGCTTAGCAGGGTCGCCGCCGCGTCCTCGTCCGCGCCGAACTTGGTGCCGAAATCATAGGCCCCGCCCGGCGCCGGCAGCTTGAACCGCACCGCGATCTCGCTGCCCGCGGGCACGCGGCCGGCCAGCTTGCCCAGCTCGCTCAGCGAATCGACCGACCACGAGGCCATCCCGTACCGCAACGCCGCCCCGATCTCGGCGGAGGAACGCACCGGGTTGTGGTAATGCAGCACCGCCCTTGGCGACACGCCCCGCACCAGCGCCATTTCCGCAGGCGAGGCCACGTCGAAGGCCGAAATCCCCGCCGCCGCCAGGCTCTCCAGCACCTGCGGCTCGGGGTTGGCCTTGACCGCATAGGTCACCAGCCCGCCGAACCCGTCGATAAAGGTCTGCGCCGTCTCGCGCAGCACCGAAGGCGCGCAGAACAGCACCGGGGTATCCGGTTGCTCGGCGCGCAGATATTGGCCGCAATTGGCCCATATGCGCTGTTTCAGCTCCATTCCTGATGCTCCCTGTCCCTTGGGTTTTCTTGTCAGGATGCCGCCAGAGGCCGCCGGAATCACCGCACAGTATGGTTGAAATGACTTAATTTTTCGCTATTCTGACGAAAACTGACGGCGTTTTTGACAATGGACCCGCTCGACCAACAGATCGTCACCCTTCTGGCGCAGGACGCGCGCATCTCGGTGGCGCAGCTTGCGCGCCGCCTCGGGCTGGCGCGCTCCACCGTGCAGGCGCGGCTGGAGCGGCTGGAGACCTCCGGCGCCATCGCCGGCTACACCATCAAGCTGGGCGCCGAGATCAGCGGCGCGCGCATCCGCGCCACGGTGCTGCTGGCGGTCGAGCCGCGGGCACAGGGCCCGGTGCTCAGCCGGCTCAAGGCGCTGCCCGCGGTCGAGGCGGCGCATACCACCTCGGGCCGGTTCGACCTGCTGCTGCAGGTCGCGGCCGAAACCACATCCGCGCTCGACGCCATGCTCGACCGGATCGGCGAAATCCCCGGCGTGAAATCCTCCGAAAGCCTGATCCACCTCTCCACCCGCATCGACCGCGCGCTCTGAGGGGTTGGCCTCCCGGCCCCCTTTCGCTAGATCACGCTGCAACACTTGCCGAGATGGGGCCCCAAGATGCCGATGGAAAAGACCTTCAACGCCGCCGAGGCCGAAGCGCGCCTCTATGACGCCTGGGAGAAATCCGGCGCCTTCAAGGCCGGCGCCAACGCGTCGCGCGACGAGACCTTCTGCATCATGATCCCGCCGCCGAACGTGACCGGCTCGCTGCATATGGGGCATGCCTTCAACAACACGCTGCAGGACATCCTGGTGCGCTGGCACCGGATGCGCGGCTTCGACACGCTGTGGCAGCCCGGGCAGGACCACGCCGGCATCGCCACCCAGATGGTGGTGGAGCGCGAACTGGCCAAGGACAAGTCCAACGCCACCCGGCGCGAGATGGGCCGCGAGGCCTTCCTCGAGAAGGTCTGGGAGTGGAAGGCCCAGTCCGGCGGCACCATCGTCAACCAGCTGAAACGGCTGGGGGCCTCCTGCGACTGGTCGCGCAACGCCTTCACCATGTCCGGCGCCCCCGGCGCGCCCGCGGGCGAAGAGGGCAATTTCCACGACGCCGTGATCAAGGTCTTTGTCGAGATGTACAACAAGGGCCTCATCTACCGCGGCAAGCGGCTGGTGAACTGGGACCCGCATTTCGAGACCGCCATCTCCGACCTCGAGGTCGAGCAGGTCGAGAAAGACGGCAACATGTGGCGCCTGCGCTATCCGCTGGAAAATGGCGAGACCTACGAGCACCCGGTCGAGTTCGACGAGGACGGCACCCCCACCGCCTATGAGACCCGCGACTACCTGGTCGTCGCCACCACCCGCCCCGAGACCATGCTGGGCGACACCGGCGTCGCCGTGCACCCCGAGGACGAGCGCTACAAGCACCTGATCGGCAAGACCGTGCGCCTGCCGCTTTCGGGCCGCTCGATCCCCATCGTCGCCGACGACTACGCCGACCCGGAAAAGGGCACCGGCGCGGTCAAGATCACCCCGGCCCATGACTTCAACGACTGGGACGTGGGCAAGCGCACCGGCCTGCGCGTCATCAACGTGATGAACACCCGCGCCGGCATGTTCCTGAGGGACAACGCCGATTTCGCCGAGGGCTGCCCGCCCGGGGACGTCGCCAAATGCATCGAGATGTTCGAGGGCGCCGACCGCTACGAGGCCCGCGACGCCATCATCACCGAGGCGCGCGACAACGGCTGGCTCGACGGCATCGACGCCGACCGCCACATGGTGCCGCATGGCGACCGCTCCAAGGTCGCGATCGAGCCTTACCTGACCGACCAGTGGTTCGTGGACACCACCAAGATCGTCGGCCCCGCGCTGGACGCCGTGCGCAAGGGCATGGCCGCGCAGGAGGCGGGCACCTTCGACGTGGACGCCGGCATGACCCGCATCCTGCCCGAGCGCGACGCCAAGACCTATTTCCACTGGCTCGAAAACATCGAGCCCTGGTGCATCTCGCGCCAGCTGTGGTGGGGGCATCAGATTCCGGTGTGGTACGGGCTGAACCTCAAGGTTCTCGATGATGGGACGGCTGTTCCCGTCATCGGCGAGATCAAAACCCCTGCGGGCACACAGGTTTCGCAGTTCCAGGAATTCGGCGCGCCGGATGAGCGCAGCGCCATTGCCGCGGCCAAGGACTATTGCGCCGAAAAGCTGAAAAACCCGCATGTCGAAATCCGGGTCGTCGAAAAAGAGGACATGACCGCCTTCCTGCGCGAGATCGAAGGCGGGGACCTCCCGACCGACCGCTACCTGATCTTCCGTGATGAGGACGTGCTCGACACCTGGTTCTCCTCCGGCCTCTGGCCCATCGGCACGCTGGGCTGGCCCGAGGACACGCCGGAACTGGCCAAATACTTCCCCACCGATGTTCTGCTCACCGGCTTCGACATCATCTTTTTCTGGGTCGCCCGGATGATGATGATGCAGCTTGCCGTGGTCGATCACATCCCGTTCCACACCGTCTATGTCCACGCCCTCGTCCGCGACGAGAAGGGCAAGAAGATGTCGAAGTCCCTGGGCAACGTCCTCGACCCGCTGGAGCTGATCGACGAATACGGCGCCGATGCCGTGCGCTTTACCCTGACGGCGATGGCCGCCATGGGCCGCGACCTGAAACTCTCCACCGCCCGCATCGCCGGCTACCGCAATTTCGGCACCAAGATCTGGAACGCCGCGCGTTTCGCCGAGATGAACGGGGTGTTCGAGTCCGACGAAACTCATATGGATGTCATATCGAATTCATATGGCTTTCAGACGGCCAACAAATGGATCATCGGCGAGACCGCCAAGGCCCGCGAAGAGGTCGACGCCGCGCTCTCGGCCTACCGCTTCAACGACGCCGCCAACACCCTCTACGCCTTTGTCTGGGGCAAGGTCTGCGACTGGTACGTCGAGTTCGCCAAGCCGCTGCTGAACAGCGAAGACGCTGAAATCGTTAAAGAAACCCGTGCCACCATGCGCTGGGTCCTGGACCAGTGCCTGATCCTGCTGCACCCCATCATGCCCTTCGTCACCGAAGAGCTGTGGGGCGCGCTTGGCACCCGCGACAAGATGCTGGTGCACGCCGACTGGCCGACCTATCAAGCCTCTGATCTGGTTGACGAAAAAGCCGACCGCGAGATGAACTGGGTGATCTCGCTGATCGAGGATATCCGTTCCGCCCGCGCCCAGATGCACGTGCCCGCGGGCCTGCATCTGCCCATGCTGCAGCTGGAGCTGGACGAGGCCGGCCAGCAGGCTTGGGCCCGCAACGAGGCGCTGATCAAGCGGCTGGCGCGGATCGACAGCCTGACAGCGGTCGAGAGCCTCCCCAAGGGCTGCATCACCATCGCGGCCGAGGGCGGCACCTTCGCCCTGCCTCTGGCCGATGTCATTGATGTGGCTGAGGAAAAGGCGCGCCTGGAAAAGACCATGGGCAAGCTCGCCAAGGAGATCGGCGGGCTGAAAGGGCGGCTGAACAACCCCAAATTCGTGGCCTCCGCCCCCGAAGAGGTGGTCGAGGAAGCCCGCGAAAACCTCGCCGCGCGCGAGGGCGAGGCCGAGAAGCTTCAGGCCGCGCTCGACCGTCTGGCCGAGCTGGGCTAGGCGCTAACGCTTTCTTCGGAAAGAGTGGTATATGAGGGGCGAAAGGACGCCCCTCATGCCCCGCTGGGACCGGATCGCCGAAAAACGCATGCGCAAGGCCGAAAGGGAAGGCCAGCTCTCCGGCCTCGAAGGCGAGGGCAAGCCCCTGCCCCACCGCCCCGGCGATGCCTTCGTCGACGCGGGTGAGGCCGTGGGCGCGCGCATCATGGCCGAGGCCGGCGTCCTGCCCCGCGAGGTCGAGTTGAAGAAACGCCTGCTGTCCCTGCAAGAGGCCTATGCCGCCGAGACCGACCCCGGCAAGCGCCGCGCCATCATGGCCGAACTCGCCCAGGTGCAGATGCGCCACGAGATGGAGGCCGAGGCACGGCGCAAGTTCCTGCGCGGCTGAACGCGCCCGCGATCAGGCCCCGGGCAGCAACTCCTCCGTGGGGCGGACCTCGGCGTAAATACCTGAAAGACCGGCCAGAAACGCCGCATGCACCTGTGCCGCGGGCACCGCGACGCCGCCGAATTCCAGGTCGCGCGTGGCGCAGGCATCCTGCGCCAGACGGCAGCGAAAGCCCAGGTCGGCCGCCGCCCGGGTGGTGGCGTCGATGCACATGTGGGTCATGGCCCCGGCGATGACCAGCGTCTCCACCCCCTGCGCCTGCAGCCGCTCCAGCAGGTCCGTCCCGCGGAAGCTGTTGGGGAAGTTCTTGGTGATCACCGCCTCGCCCTCAGCCGGGGCCAGCAAGGGGTGGATCTCGGCCCCCTCGGTGCCGGGGGCGAAGAACGGCGCGGGCTCGCGCAGGGTCTCGTGCCGGACGTTGAACACCGGCAGCCCCGCCGCGCGGAAACCGGCCTGCAGCCTGTGCGCCTGGCGCGCGGCCGCCTCGGCCCCGTTCAGGGGCATCTTGCCGCCCTCGAAATAGTCGTTCTGCCAATCCACCACGATCAGGGCTGTGCGTTCCATGTCATCCTCCGCAAACCATCATTGCGGCCATATTGACCGGGACGGCCCCCGCGCCGTAGCGTCAGAAATGACAAATACCATGCCGTTTCCGCCAAATGCCCACGCATCTTGCCCTCGTCCACTATCCCGGCGCCTCGCAGGCGGCGCTGGCCGGCATGGCCGAGATGTTCAGCCATTGCGCCCGGCTGCAGCGGCGCGAGGGGATGGCGGAGACGGCGCTGACCTCCGTCACCCCAAGCGCCCTGCCAGAGGCGCGGTTCGATGCGGTCATCCTGCCCCCGGCCTTCGGCAACCAGGACTTTCTCGCCCCCGACCCTGCCCTCGTGGGCTGGCTGCGCGGCCAGCATGACGGCGGGGCGCTGATGGCCTCGGCCTGCGCGGGGGCGTTCTATCTGGGGGCCGCGGGGCTGCTGGACGGGCGGCGCGTGACCACCCACTGGGGGCTGGAGACACGCCTGCAGCAGCGTTTCCCGGCCGCGCGGGTCAATGCCGACGCGATCCTCACACGCGACGGGCGGGTCGTGACGGCGGGCGGGCTGCTGTCCTGGATCGACCTGGCGCTGGAGCTGGCGGCGGAATATGCCTCGCCCCGGCTGATGCGCGAGCTGGGGCGCCATTTCGTCACCGACACCGGCCGGCGCGAGCAGCGCTACTACCGCAGCTTCCGCCCGCCCACCGATCACGGCGACACCGCCGTCCTGCGCGCGCAGCGGCGGATCGAAGAAGGCTACGGCCAACACCTGACGGTGCGCGGCCTGGCCGCCGATGCGGGCCTGTCGGAGCGCAGCCTGTTGCGCCGGTTCAAGGCCGCCACGGGCCTGACCCCGCTGGCCTATCTGCAACACACCCGCATCCAGGCCGCCCAGCAGCGGCTGGAGAGCGGCCCCGACCCGGTCGAGGCCATCGCCTTCGACGTGGGCTACGAGGACGCCACCGCCTTCCGCAAGGTGTTCCGGCGGCTCACCGGGCTGACGCCCTCGGACTATCGGCGGCGGCTGCGGCGTTGACATCGCCCCGCCGACCGGTCACATACCCTCCCCGAGACCATAACCCGCAACCGGGCGTTCCGTGGGCGCCAAACCGACGAGGAGAGCCAGATCATGGCCCAGATTTCCCTCACCTTCCCCGATGGCAATTCGCGCGATTTCGACGCCGGGATCACCCCTGCCGAAATCGCCGCCGGCATCTCCAACTCCCTGGCGAAAAAGGCGATTTCCGCCACCGTCAACGGCGCCCACTGGGACCTGCAATGGCCGATCTCCGGGGATGCCTCGATCGCCATCCACACCATGAAGGACGACGACCAGGCGCTGGAGCTGATCCGGCACGACTGCGCCCATATCATGGCCCGCGCCGTGCAGGAGATCTGGCCCGAGGTGAAGGTCACCATTGGCCCGGTGATCGAGAACGGCTTCTACTACGATTTCGACCGCGAAGAGCCCTTCACGCCCGAAGACCTCGGCGCGATCGAGAAGAAGATGAAGGAAATCATCAATCGGCGTGACCCCGTCACGACCGAGCTCTGGGAGCGTGACCGCGCCGTGGCCTATTACGAGGCCAATAACGAGCCCTACAAGGTAGAGTTGGTGGGCATGATCCCCGAGGGGCAGCCGATCCGCATGTATTGGCACGGCCACTGGCAGGACCTCTGCCGCGGCCCGCATTTCCAGCACACCGGCCAGGTGCCCGCCGACGGCTTCAAGCTGATGTCGGTGGCCGGCGCCTACTGGCGCGGTGATTCCGACCGGCCGATGCTGCAGCGGATCTACGGCGTGGCCTTCAAATCGAAGGACGACCTCAAGAAGCACCTGCAGATGCTGGAAGAGGCCGCCAAGCGCGACCACCGCAAGCTGGGCCGCGAGATGGAGCTCTTCCACATGCAGGAAGAGGCGCCGGGCCAGGTGTTTTGGCACCCTAACGGCTGGCGCATCTACACCACGCTGCAGGACTACATGCGCCGCCGCCAGTTCGAGGGCGGCTATGTCGAGGTGAACACGCCGCAGGTCGTCGACCGCCGCCTGTGGGAGGCCTCGGGCCACTGGGAGAAATACCAGGAGCACATGTTCATCGTCGAGGTGGAGGAGGAGCACGCCCGCGCCAAATCCATCAACGCGCTGAAGCCGATGAACTGCCCCTGCCACGTGCAGATCTTCAACCAGGGGCTCAAGTCCTACCGCGACCTGCCGCTCAGGATGGCCGAGTTCGGCTCGTGCAACCGCTATGAGCCCTCGGGCGCGCTGCATGGCATCATGCGGGTGCGCGGCTTCACCCAGGACGACGCGCATATCTTCTGCCGCGAGGACCAGATCGAAAGCGAAACCGAGCGTTTCATCGAGTTGTTGAGCTCGATCTACAAGGACCTGGGCTTCGAGAGCTTCCGCGTGAAGTTCTCGGACCGCCCCGAGAAACGCGCCGGTTCCGACGAGGTGTGGGACAAGGCCGAGGGCGCGCTGAAGGCCGCGACCGAGGCCGCCGGCTACGCCTATGAGCTGAACCCCGGCGAGGGCGCCTTCTACGGCCCCAAGCTGGAGTTCGTGCTGACCGATGCCATCGGGCGCGACTGGCAATGCGGCACGCTGCAGGTGGATTTCGTCCTGCCCGAGCGGCTGGACGCCAATTACATCGCCGAGGACGGCGCCAAGCACCGACCCGTCATGCTGCACCGCGCGATCCTGGGCTCGTTCGAGCGCTTCATCGGCATCCTGATCGAAAGCTTCGCCGGCAAGCTGCCCTTCTGGCTGGCGCCGCGGCAGGTCGTGGTGGCCTCGATCGTCTCGGATGCCGATGACTTCGTGCGCGAGGTCGTGGCGGCGCTGAAGGCGGCGGGTGTCCGCGCCGAGGCCGACATCCGCAACGAGAAGATCAACTACAAGGTCCGCGAGCATTCGGTGGGCAAGGTGCCGGTGATCCTGGCCGTGGGCATGAAGGAGGTCGAGGAGCGCACCGTCTCCGTCCGCCGCCTGGGCGAGAAACAGACCCGCAGCGCGACGCTGGACGAGATCGTGGCCGAGCTGCGTGAAGAGGCGCTGCCACCCGACCTGGCCCGCTGAAGGGCGCCCCGAACGCGAGGAGTTGGCCGCGGCGCAAAGGCGTCGCGGCCTTTTTCTTGCCAGCCGCGATTGCAACAATCGCCCGCTGAGGCGGGCGCTCGCCGTCTACGCGCGGAATGCGACACAGGAGCCTTTTCCGTTTTTATTCAATAGACTAGCCTCCAATCCCCTATGTGACAAAATGTAACAACGGGACACGGCGGCGTGTGGCACGCCCATGTGACTGGCAGTTGAACGCGGGCTGTCGCTAGCTCTTCCCCGTCGCCCGACGCGACGTTTGGTACATCAAACCTAGGGAGAACCGAAAATGTCACATGCCGTGAAAACCCTTGCCGTGGCCGGGGCCATGGCCGCCGCTCTGAGCGCGCATTCCGCCCAGGCCCAGACCGAGGGCGAGATGGAGAAATGCTATGGCGTTGCCATGGCCGGCCAGAACGACTGCGCCGCCGGCCCCGGCACCACCTGCGCCGGCACCGCCAAGGTCGATTACCAGGGCAATTCCTTCAAGCTGGTCAAGAAGGGCACCTGCACCTCGATCGAGCTGCCGGGCGGCCGCATGGGCTCGCTCGAACCGCTCGAGCGCGACCTGCCGGCCTCGTAACGCCCCCGCCCCCGGCGGACGTCGCCGGGGGCCCTGCCCCCACGGGAGGTTGCCATGTTTGACGCACAGAAAAACCGCCCCGCCCCGCTGCCCAACGGCGCCGGCGTCGGATACAAGCCGCAGCACTTTTCGAACATTCTGGCCGCGCCCGGCGCGGTGAGCTGGCTCGAGATCCATGCAGAAAACTACATGGGCGATGGCGGCCGCCCCATCGCCCAGCTGCGCCACCTGGCCGGGCGCTTCCCCATTTCGGTGCATGGCGTGGGCCTGTCGATCGGCGGCGAGGCGCCGCTGGATGCCGATCACCTGGCCCGGCTGAAGCATCTGGTCGGCTGGCTGAACCCGGCCAGTTTCTCCGAGCATCTCGCCTGGTCGACCCATGACAGCCATTTCCTGAACGACCTGCTGCCGCTGCCCTACACCGAGGCCACGCTCGCCCGGGTCTGCGCCCATATCGACCAGGTGCAGGAGGTGCTGGGCCGCCAGATGCTGCTGGAAAACCCCTCCACCTATCTCGCCTTCGCCGAGTCCGAGATGGAGGAGACCGAGTTCCTGGCCGAGATCGCCCGGCGCACCGGCTGCGGGCTGCTGCTGGACGTCAACAATGTCTTCGTCTCGGCCACCAACCAGCAGACCGACCCGCAGGCCTATATCGCGGCCTTCCCGCTCGATCGCGTGGGCGAGATCCATCTCGGCGGCCATGACGCGCAGTCCGACGAGCACGGCGCGCCGCTGCTGATCGACAGCCACGGCGCGCCGGTGGTCGATCCGGTCTGGGCGCTTTATGCCGAGACGATCGCCCGCGCGGGCCGCCGCCCCACGCTGATCGAATGGGACACCGACGTGCCCGACTGGCCCGTGCTGGAGGCCGAGGCCGCCCGCGCCGCCGCCCTGCTGGCCGAGGTGCCCGCATGAGACAGGCGCAGTTCACCGAGGCGCTGCTCGACCCCGAGCGCACGGTCCCCGCGGGGCTGACCGACCCGCAGGGTCGCCCGGCCGGCAAGCGCTTTGACGTCTACCGCAACAATGTTGTGGCCAGCCTCACCGAGGGGCTGGAGACCGCCTTTCCGGTGATCCGGGCGCTGCTGGGCGAGGAATTTTTCCGCGGCATGGCGGGGGTCTATCTGCGCCAGCACCCGCCGGCCTCGCCCCTGATGATGTTCTTCGGCGCCGAAATGCCCGCCTTCCTGGAGGGGTTCGCGCCGGTGCAGGACCTGGGCTACCTGCCCGACATGGCGCGGCTGGAGCTGGCGCTGCGCCACAGCTACCACGCGGCCGACGCCGCCCGCGTCGACCCGGCCGCGCTGCAGGCCATCACCCCCGACCGCCTGATGCAGGCCCGCCTGCGCCTGGCCCCGGCGCTGCAGGTCGTGCGCTCGGACTGGCCGATCGTCACGATCTGGCAAATGCACCAGCCCGAGGGCGGGCCGAGCCCCGAGATGCGGGCCGAGCATGCCCTGCTGACCCGCCCGGAATACGACCCCCGGGTCTCGCTCCTGCCACCGGGCGGCAGCACCTTCATCGCGGCCCTGCAAAGGGGCGAAACCCTCGCCGCCGCCCTGGGCGCGGCCGAGGCCGAGTTTCACAATTTCGACCTGAGCGCCGTTCTGGGCCTCCTGCTGAACGGCGGGGCGATCACTGCGGCAGTCCATGAGGAGTCCCAATGAAAGCCTTGATTTCCCTTCACGACACCTATGCCGACACTCTTGAACGCGGTACTGACGGCTGGCTTCTGCCCACGCTCGCGCGTTTCACTTTTGCGGCCACGCTGCCGCTTTATTTCTGGACGTCGGCCATGACCAAGCTGGGCGAGGGGTTCGCCGGTCTCTTCCAGCC
>ENA-ORCT01000878-ORCT01000878.1-marine-metagenome-genome-assembly--contig:-NODE-878-length-12774-cov-3.574545_pt1 | contig 12774 bp, 11 predicted proteins | sample MGYA00248632_ERZ508511 | MGnify/ENA primary metagenome ERZ508511 (study PRJEB26182, sample SAMN06268839) | marine metagenome | isolation source: Tt an P1-techrep anaerobic enrichment on pine from sediment...
AATGACATCAGCACGGACACCGAGGATCCGCCGGTGTTCTGGGAAACCCCCACGCCCACCGACTATCCCGTCGCGAATGCCGAGCCGCAGAAGGCCGCCTATCCGCGGGTCGCGCCGCTTGATCTGGCGGTTTCGGGGGATGAGGCGTTCGACCTAGCCGCCGAGCTGGTGCGCGAGAGGGGATGGGAGATCCTGTCCGAGGACGGGATCCAGATCGAGGCGGTGGCGACCTCGTTCCTCTACGGCTTCAAGGACGAGGTGGCGATCCGCGTCACCGAGACCGAGACCGGCGCGCGGGTCGACCTGCGCTCGCGCTCGCGCCTCGGACAGATCGACCGCGGGGCGAATGCGCGCCGCATTACCAAGTTCCTGGACGATCTGGCAGAGCGCGCCGGCGGCGCGCAGTAAGTCACGGAAGGTCGCAGGCCGGTGTCCCGGCGAACGGGTGCGCCGGGGCCGACGGCCCTGTCAGCTATGCGTGTGTGTCTGCACCAGCGACAGCGCGCGCAGCGCTTCGCGCTCTTCCTCGGGCAGGGCGTCGGGATCGGCGGTCATGCGCGCCAGCCGGTCGAGCAGCATCTCCAGCTCGGCGATCTCCGCGTCGGTATGCGGCCGGTCGGAGCGGGCAAAGCCCCCGATGCTGCGCGAGCCGTCCAGCAGGTTCGCCACGCTGACCCCGTGGGCCAGCCCGTGCTGGCGGGCGGCCTCGAGCACGCCCATGCTGTCCTCGGCTTCCATGTCGGACCAGCGGCGCACGCCTTCGTGGGCGATCCCCCAGCGCACGACGGGGTCATGCAGAACCAGCCCGTTTTGCGAATAATACTCGGCCCAGGCGCTGTCATAGGTCTGGAACACGTAGCGCGCCGTGGTGAACTGCACATGCAGCGCGATGGCATAGCCCGCCGGGCTGAGCGCGCCCATCCGGTCCAGGACGCTGGTAAGGCTGAGGCGGTCGAACATGCGGCGTTCCGTCCTGCGTATTGTTTTTGCCGGTTGGGCGCTGTAACCCCGTTCAAGATGCATTACACATGTCGCGGAGAATTGAAAATCCCCGTCACGTCCCATCAAAGAACGGAAACGGAGCGGCGAGAGTCATGGAAAACCTGACCGCAGCCGCCCGATTTGACCGGCTGGCCCCCGCGGGCCATTACGTGGCCCTGCGCGTGGGGTTCGCCTATCCGGTTGTCGATGAGAACACCTTTCCGGAGGCGTGGGTCGCGCCCTACACCGCCGAAAGCCTCATGCTGCACGACCCATTGATGCATTGGGCCCACGGCCATTCCGGCACGATCCGCTGGAGCGAGGTCCGGCTGCCCGACCGGATGAACGTGCTGGGCAGGGCCGCCGAGGTCGGGCTGCGCTACGGCGTGGTGACCAGTTGCTGCGACCCAAAGACCGGCCAGCGCAGCTATGGCCTGTTCGCGCGTTCCGACCGCGAATTCACCGACACCGAGATGCGGGTGCTTCAGGCACGCCTGAAGCGGCTGCATGCGCAGGCGGTGCCGCCCGAGAACCTGACGCCGGCCGAGATCGAGGCGCTGCGCCATGTCAAATGCGGCAAGCCGCTGCGCGCCATCGCGGCGGAACTGGGGGTGACCGAGGGGGCCATCAAGCAGCGCCTGAGGAACGGCAAGGACAAGCTGCGGGCCCGCAACACCACGCAGGCGGCGATTCTGGCCACGCAATACGGCCTGATCTGAGCCACTCAGCGCTCGCGCCCGGCGGCCTTCAGCCGGGCATGCAGGGCCGGGGCCGCGGGATGGCCCGCCTCCAGCGCATAGACATAGGCAATCGTCAGGAAAAACCCTTCGGCCGCCGCGTCCGGGGCGAGGTCGGCCGCGGTGGTGTAATGCGTGACCAGCGCCGCCCCGTCGCCCGCCGCATGGGCGGCCAGCAGCGCGGCGTCGAGGTCGGCGCGGGTCATTCAGCGGCCCGTGGGGCGGCGCGCCGGGCCTCCCGCCGCGCCGCGACCCAGTCGTGAAAGCAATGGGTCGGCCCGTCCATCGCGGGCGAGAAGCGGCCGCCGTCGAATTTCACCCCGTGCCGGCCGCGCTGCATGCCCTCGACGACGAAGACATCCTCTGCGAACACCGTCTTCCACTGGGCGGTGTTTTTGGCGCGCAGGGCGGCGTCGCTGCCGGGCGTGGCGTAGTAAAGGTGGATCTGCTCCTGCGTGTGCTCGGGCCCCTGCGGCATCAGCAGGATGGCGAAGGCATGGTCGCGGTGCACGCCCAGCAGCACGTTGGGATAGAGCGCCAGGTATTCCGCGGCCTGATCCCATGCGGGGCCGAGGCCGGGGAAATCCGGGAAGACCGCGCCGTCCTCGTCCGTGATCTGGCGATAGACCCGCGTGCCCTGGCCCGAAAACTGGCCCGGCGCCTCGATGTTGTAGTGATCCTCCAGCCGGGAATAGCTGTTCAGCCCGGGATGGACCCAGGGCAGGTGGTAGCTTTCGCAGTAGTTCTCGACCGCCAGCTTCCAGTTGCAGGCCACGTCGAGGGCAAAGCGGCTGTCGGTCCCGCCGTGATAGAGCGGCTGGTCGAAATCCGACCAGCGGGAAATGGCCCCGGCCATCGCCTCGTCAAAGGGGGGCGCATCGCCCGAAAGGTTGACGAAGACCACGTCGCGCCAGACATGGCTGCGGATCTCGATCAGCCCCAGCGTGGCGCGGTCGACCTCGGGGTGGACGTTCTGGCCCGGGCCGCCCACGTGCGGCGTGGCGACCAGGCGGCCGTCGGTGGCGTAGCACCAGCTGTGATAGGGGCAGCGGATCGCGCCCTCGATCCGGCGCGGCGCGTCGACCAGGATCATGCCGCGGTGGCGGCAGGTGGTCTGGAACACCCGCACAACGCCCCGCCGGTCGCGCAGCAGCAACAGTGGCTGGCCCAGGAAATCCACCGGTTTCGCATCGCCGGGTTCGGGCACATCGGCCGCCACGCCCAGCCCGGCCCAGGTGGAAAACATCAGCGCCTCGGCCTCTTCGGCATAGGTGGCGGGGTCGGTGTAATGCGCGTTGGGCAACCCCTGCGCGCGGGCCACGGGCTGACGGACGGGGGACAGGTCGGTGGGGGGCATCGGCATCTCTCCCTGCAATGCGTGCAGGTCAAGGATACCGGGATCGGGGCAGCCCGGAATGCCGGGCTGCGACCTGTTTCTTGTATCACCGCGACATGCGCGGGCGGATTTTACGCCCCGCGGGCGAGGGCCGCGACGCCGGTGCGCGCGACCTCGACCAGGCCCAGCGGGCGCATCAGTTCGGCGAAGGCGTCGATCTTGGACGGCGTGCCGGTCAGTTCGAAGACGAAGCTTTCCAGCGTGCTGTCCACCGCGTTGGCGCGGAAGATATCGGCCAGGCGCAGCGCCTCGACCCGCTTGTCGCCCGAACCCTTGACCTTGAACAGCGCCAGCTCGCGCTCGACCGAGGGGCCCTCGACCGTCAGGTCGTGCACCTCGTGCACCGGCACGATACGTCCCAGCTGCGCCTTGATCTGCTCGATCACCCCGGGCGTGCCGGTGGTGACGATGGTGATGCGGCTGGTGTGGCCGGTATGGTCCACCTCGGCCACGGTGAGGCTTTCGATATTGTAGCCCCGCCCCGAGAACAGCCCGATCACGCGGGCCAGCACGCCGGGCTCGTTGTCCACGATCGCGGCCAGGGTGTGGGTCTCGGTCACCTCGAGATTGGGATCGCGCAGGTCATAGGCCGAGTGTTTCGAAGTGCCTTTTTGGATTTTCAGAGCAGACATTTGTCGACCTTTCTTAAACCAGAACCGCGCCCGAGGAGCCGATCGCATCCTCGGTGCTGGCCTCGCCCATCAGCATCTTGTTATGCGCCTCGCCGCTGGGGATCATCGGGAAGCAGTTCTCGTGCTTCTCGACCAGGCAGTCGAAGATCACCGGGCCGTCATACTCGATCATCTCCATGATCGCGTCGTCCAGATCTGCCGGATCCTTGCACAGGATGCCCTTGGCCCCGAAGGCCTCGGCCAGCTTCACGAAATCGGGCAGCGATTCCGACCAGGAATGCGAATAGCGCCCGCCATGCAGCAGCTCCTGCCACTGGCGCACCATGCCCAGGCGCTCATTGTTCAGGATGAACTGCTTGACCGGCAGGCAATACTGGGCCGCCGTGCCCATCTCCTGCATGTTCATCAGCCACGAGGCCTCGCCCGCGACGTTGATCACCAGCGCCTCGGGGTGGGCGATCTGCACCCCGATCGAGGCCGGGAAGCCGTAGCCCATCGTGCCCAAGCCCCCCGAGGTCATCCAGCGGTTGGGGTCATCGAAGCCCAGGAACTGCGCCGCCCACATCTGGTGCTGGCCGACCTCGGTGGTGACATAGCGGTCGCGGCCCTTGGTCAGCGCCTCCAGCCGTTCCAGCGCGTATTGCGGTTTGATGGTCTTGTCGGAATTGGTGTAGCGCAGGCATTTCTTGGCGCGCCATTTCTCGATCTGGGTCCACCACTTGGCCAGGCCTTCCTTGTTGACCTTGCGCCCGCGCGCCTTCCAGACGCGCAGCACGTCCTCCAGCACATGGGCCACGTCGCCGAGGATCGGCATCTCGACATGGATCACCTTGTTGATCGAGCTGGGGTCGATATCGATATGCGCCTTGCGCGAGTTGGGGCTGAAATCCGAAATCCGCCCCGTGATGCGGTCGTCGAAGCGCGCGCCCACGTTGATCATCAGGTCGCAGCCATGCATGGCCAGGTTGGCCTCGTAGAGCCCGTGCATGCCCAGCATGCCCAGCCACTTGTCGCCCGAGGCGGGGTAGGCGCCCAGGCCCATCAGGGTCGAGGTGATGGGGAAGCCCGTGGCCTCGACCAGCTCGCGCAGGAGCTGGCTGGCCGCGTCGCCCGAGTTGATGACCCCGCCGCCGGTGTAGAAGACCGGCTTCGCGGCGGTTTCCATCGCCTCGACCAGCTGGGTGATGATCTCGACATCGCCTTTCACCTGCGGCCGGTAATGGCCGGTCTTGGCGGCGGGCGGGGCGATGTAGTCGCCGGTGGCGAACTGCACGTCCTTGGGGATGTCGATCAGCACCGGGCCGGGGCGGCCCGAGGTCGCCACGTGGAAGCCCTGGTGGATGGTCTCGGCCAGCCGGTCGGTCTCCTTCACCAGCCAGTTGTGCTTGGTGCAGGGGCGGGTGATGCCCACCGTGTCGGCCTCCTGGAAGGCGTCGGTGCCGACCATGAAGGTGGGGACCTGGCCGGTCAGCACCACGATCGGGATCGAATCCATCAGCGCGTCGGTCAGGCCGGTGACCGCGTTGGTCGCGCCGGGGCCGGAGGTGACCAGCACCACCCCGGGCTTGCCGGTGGAGCGGGCATAGCCCTCGGCGGCGTGCACGGCGGCCTGCTCGTGGCGCACGAGGATGTGGCGAATGTCGTTCTGCAGGAAGATTTCGTCATAGATCGGCAGTACGGCGCCGCCGGGATAGCCGAACACTACATCGACGCCCTGATCCTTCAGGGCCTGCACCACCATCTTCGCACCGGTCATCGCCTGTGTCATCGCTTTCTCCGTCCGTCGCGCCTTATGGCGCCGGCCTTTTCGGCCATAAAAAAACCCCCGGTCGTTTGACGGGGGCGCATGGGAGACCATTCAGGTTGCCGTCACCGGCCCATGCGCCTTTTCCCTACAAGTACCAGAATGCCGTTCATTCCACCGGGTTCCTTTGCTCAGGTGGGCCGGACTTTAGGCAGGCCGGCAGGGGGCGTCAACCGGAAAACCGGCCAAATGTGTCGCCATGCACGGCCTTGCGTTTCCATTTGTTGCGCGGCGCGACGCTCCGCGGCTCATTTTCGCAAATCGAAGCGCGCCCGCGCTTTGCCGCGCCCGGGGCGCCGGGGCGGCGCCGGGTCAGGCGCCGCGTGCCGCCTGGCCCTCCAGTTCGGCCCGGCTGTCGGCGGGGGCTTCGTCGCGCTCGTCCATGCCGTAGTCGCGCAGCACATGGGCCACGCGAATCCGGTAGCCGGCAAACAGGCCGTCGCGCCCGGCCGCCTGCGCCGCGCGGTGCTCGGCGAGCTGGCGCCAGCGCTTCACCGCCTCCTCATCCTCGAAGAAGGAGACCGACAGCAGCTTGCCCGGCGTGGTCAGGCTCTGGAACCGCTCGACCGAGATGAAGCCCTCGACCTTCTCCAGTTCGGGCCTGATCCGGGCGGCGATGTCCAGATAGGCGTCCTTGCGGCCTTCGGCGGGGGTGACTTCGAAGATGACGGCGATCATGTGGGTTCTCCATGCGGGGCAGGTTGTCGAAGACAGATTGTCGAAGGCGGCAGGCCGGGCAAAGGCTCAGAAGGCCGCGCCGGTGCCCTGGAGCACGCCGTGTTCCAGCGCGTAGCGGGTGAGCCCCGCGGTCGAGCTGATGCCCAGCTTGCGCTTGATGTTCTTGCGGTGCGTCTCCACCGTGCGCACCGAGATGTCGAGCGCGCAGGCGACCTCCTTGTTGGACCTGCCCTGCGCCAGTTGCAGCAGGATGGTCTGCTCGCGGTTGGTAAGCTGCTCGCGGGGCATGCCGGTCTTGGGGCTGAGCGCGGCATTGGCGCCGGTGCAGAGATAGCGCTCGCCCGCCATGACCGCGTCGATGGCGCGCTTGATCTCCTCGGTGGGGACGTCCTTGAGGATATAGCCCATCGCGCCGTGGCTCAGCGCCGAGGTCACGTATTCGGCGCTGTCATGCATGGACAGGATCACGATCCGCGTCTCGGGGCGGCGTTCGAGGATGATCTCGGTCGCCGACAGGCCGCCCACCTGCGGCATGTTCAGATCCAGCAGGATCACGTCGGGGGCAAGCTCCTCGACCCGGTCGATCGCCTCCTGCCCGTTGCAGAGCGTGCCCACCACGCTCAGGTCGTCATAGGTTTCGAGGATGGCCTCGACGCCTTCGGCCACCATGGGGTGGTCGTCGACGATGGCAATGCGGATCGGGTGACTCATGCGCTGGCCCTTGTCTGGTTTTCCGGGGGCAGCATATGCGTCAAAGGCACGCGGGCTTCAATCATCGTTCCGGCGCGCGAGGACAGGATGCGCAGGGTTCCGTCCAGCTGTTCCATCCGTTCCTGCATGTTGCGCAGGCCGAGCCCGCCGCTGTCGGGCGGCTGCCCGGCGCGGGTGGCGGCGATGCCGCGCCCGTCATCCCTGATGCGCAGCATCGCGCCGGCGGTGTCGCCCCGGACCTTCAGCGTGACCGTGCTGGCGCCCGAGTGGCGCTCGATATTGGTCAGCGCCTCCTGCGCGATGCGGTAGAGGGCGATCTTGGCGTCCTGGTCCAGCCGGTTGCGGAAGACCACCGTCTCGAACTGGGTCTCGATGCCCGTGCGGGCCTGGAATTCCTCGCAAAGCGCCTTGAGCGCAGGGCCGAGGCCGAGATCGTCCAGCACCCCGGGCCGCAGGTCGCGCGAGATGCGGCGGACCTCCTGGATGGCGCCGTTGAGGCCGGCGATGCCCTTGTCCAGGCTGTCGGCGGCGCGGGCGTCGCCCGTGGACAGGCGGCGCCGGGCCAGCTCCAGCGCGTAGCGGGCGCCGACGAGGATCTGGCTGATGCTGTCATGCAGCTCGCGCGCGACGCGCCCGCGTTCCTCTTCCTGGGTGTCGAAGATGCGCTGGGTAAGCTGTTTCAGCTTGGCATCGGCCAGCCGGCGTTCGCGGATATTGATGAAGAGCCCCGACAGGAAGACCAGCAGCAGCGCGGCGACGGTGATGACCACGATCCACAGGAAGGTGCGCTGCACCCGCGCCCGGGTCTGGGCCCGCGCCGCGGCAACGGTGTCCAGCGCGTCGTCGATGAAGATGCCGGTGCCCACCGCCCAGCGCCAGTCCTGCAGCCCGACCACGTAGGAGACCATCTGCGCGGTCTCGCCGGTCGAGGGCTTGGTCCAGAGGTAGCTGTGATAGCCGCCCCCGGTGCGCGCCATCTCGATCAGGCGGTCCACCACCGGGGTGTCCTCGGGGTCTTCCAGCCCGGCCCAGTTGCGGTTGATGAACTCCGTCTGGCGGGGGCTGACCAGGTTGGTGCCGTCGTAATCGTAGACGAAGAAATACCCGTCCTGCCCGTAAAGCATCGCCGCGAGGATCTGGATCACCTTCTCCTTGGCGGCATCGTCATCGGGCAGGGCGCGGCCATAGACCGAGGCATAGGCCGTGCGCGCCAGCGAGATATAGTTTTTCAGCTCGTCCTTCTTGGCGGCGATCAGCTGAGCCTCGAGCGCGGCGATCTCGCGTTCGGCCAACTGGCGGGACTGGTGGCCGACAAGCCCCGCGATCGCGGCCACCGCCAGCACCAGCGGCAGGGTCGCCAGCAGAAAGAGCTTCTGCGCATAGCTGATGCGCATTCGCCTCCTTTTCCCTTTGCTATGTCCGCTCATCGGGTCTCATCCCTCCCGTCCGGGCCGAATCGCAAAATGAAACGCCCGCCGCGCGACGTCAATTCTTTCGGCGCAGCCCGGATTTTGGACATAAACGGCAAGGCGAAGTGGCAAAAACCGGCATTCTACGCATTACTAGGTATTTATTCGCCCGGGCGCTGCCGTTAGGGTGCTGCGCACTCAAAACGATCCGCCTGCCGGTGGGCGGGCTTTCATTCGGGAGGAGAGACCTTATGGATCGTCGTTCTTTTCTGAGAACTTCCGCGCTTGGCGGCACCGCTGCTGCAGCTTCCACTCTGGCTGCGCCGGCTTACGCGCAGGGCAAGCGGACGCTGACGATGGTCACGACCTGGGGCCGCGGCCTCGCTGGCGTGTTCGACGCCGCTCAGCACGCCGCTGACAGCATCACCGCCATGTCCGACGGCCAGCTGACCGTCGACGTCAAAGCCGCCGGCGAACTGGTGGGCGCGTTCGAAGTGTTCGACGCCGTGACCTCGGGTCAGGCCGACATGTATCACGGCGCCGACTACTACTTCGTGGGTCAGCACCCGGGCTATGCCTTCTTCACCTCGGTGCCCTTCGGCATGACCGCGCAGGAACTGGCCAACTGGTACTACCACGGCGACGGCGCCGCGCTGCATGACGAGCTGGGCCAGATCTTCGGCCTGAAATCCTTCCTCGGCGGCAACACCGGCGCGCAGGCCGGCGGCTGGTTCGCCAAGGAAATCGCCGGTCCCGAGGACTTCAACGGCCTGAAGTTCCGCATGCCGGGCCTGGGCGGCAAGGCCCTGGGCAAGCTGGGCGCATCGGTGCAGAACCTGCCCGGCGCCGAAGTGTACCAGGCGCTGGCCTCGGGTGCCATCGACGGCACCGAGTGGATCGGCCCCTGGGCGGACGAGAAGGCCGGCTTCCAGGAGATCACCAAGTTCTACTACACCGCCGGCTTCCACGAGCCGGGCGCGGGCCTGTCGGTCGCGACCAACCGCGAGGTGTTCGAGAGCCTGTCGCCGGCGCATCAGAAGATCATCGAGATCGCCTCGGCCGAAGCGCACCAGTGGAACCTGGCGCAGTTCCTGAACAACAACGGTGCCGCCCTGCTGCGCCTGCAGGCCGCCGGCGTCAAGACGCTGGAGTTCCCCGAGTCCGTGTGGGACGCCTTCGGCAAGGCCTCCGACGAGGTGCACCAGGAGAACATGGGCGACGAGCTCTACAAGAAGATCTACGACAGCTACACCGCCTCGATGAAATCGTCGTCGGGCTGGATCCAGAAGTCGGAAGGTGCTTATCGCGAGCAGCGCGACCGCGTTCTGGGCTAAGAGACACGCCACTGACAACGGTGCTTCCCGGCCTCGGCCGGGGAGCGCTTTTTCGTAAGATCCGCGCCCCGGCGCGGAGGGGATACGGGGGACGTGATGCTGGACGGCATCCTTTGGTTCTTTCAGAACATCGGCCTGGCCTTCTACAACCTCGGCTATGCGGTGACGCATCCGGGCCTGTGGCTGGACTGGTCGGACAAACAGGCGATCATGCGCTTCGTCTATTACGGCGGCTCGATCGAATTCTTCTTCGTCGTGTTCACCGCCTTCCTGGTGCTGACCGCGCTGGGGCTGTGGAAACGCGGCATCATGTGGGGCGCGGTGCGGGTGCTCGAGGGCTTCGCCAACACGGTGGGCCGCTTCTTCGCCTGGGCCGGTCTTCTGATGGTGCTGCAGCAGATCGTGATCGTTTTCGTGCAGCGCATCTTTGCGCGGGCCGACATCACCTTCGGCTTCGGCACGCCGCTCAGCTTCGATGTCAGCTGGTGGGCCGAAGAGCTGAAATTCTATAACGCCATGGTGGTTGCGCTCTGCGCCACCTACACCTTCGTTCAGGGCGGCCATGTGCGGGTTGACCTGGTCTATTCCGCCGTGTCGCACCGCACCAAGCGGGTGATCGACATGGCCGGTTCGCTGCTGTTCATGATGCCGGTGGCGGTGCTGACCTGGATGTATGGCTGGTACTTCATGTGGCGCCACCTGATCACGCCCAAGCCCTCGGCCTCGGACACGCTGGAGCGGCTGATGATGAAAGCCCGCGCGGTGCGCTGGAACGTCGAGACCATCGGCTTCTCGCCCAACGGGTTCAACGGGTATTTCCTGTTCAAGGTTCTGCTGGTCGCCTTCACCGCCATGGTGTTCCTGCAGGCGATCGCCTTCTTCTACCGCTCCTACCTGGAGTTCGTGGAGGGTGAGGCGAGCACCGGCAAATATCTCGACAAGGACACGCTCGGCGAGGGCGAAGAAGCCTACGAAGGCACACACTAAAAGGGGCATGAACACATGCTTTTCGGACTTGATGGCGTCGAGATCGGCCTGATCATCGTCTTCCTCTGCCTCTTCGGGGGCATTCTTTCGGGCTTCCCGGTGGCCTTCGCCATCGGCGGCGCCGGGGTCATTTCCTTCGGGATCATCGCCGCGCTGGACAGCGCGGGGCTGCTGGTGCACCAGGCCATCGACACGGGCTCTGAGGCCTACCGGTCGCTGATTGCCACCGGGCTGCATCCCGATCACATATCTTCCTTCCGGTATCCGGATCTTCCACGCGTGGATATGCCGGTGTTCCCCAACGGCTGGGAACAGGCGCTGGACCGCAATATCAGCTTCATCGTGAACCGGATGAACGAGCGGGTGCTCGCCGGGGCCTCGATCGAGACCCTGCTGGCGGTGCTGATGTTCGTGCTGATGGGCATCACGCTGGAGCGCTCCAAGATCGCCAACGACCTGCTGACCACCATGGCGCGCGTCTTCGGGCCGCTGCCGGGCGGCCTGGCGGTGTCGGTGGTCGTGGTGGGCGCCTTCCTGGCGGCCTCGACCGGCATCGTGGGCGCCACCGTGGTGACCATGGGCCTGCTGTCGCTGCCCACCATGCTGCGCAACAAGTATTCGCCGGAGCTCGCGACCGGCGTGATCGCGGCCTCGGGCACGCTGGGCCAGATCATCCCGCCCTCGATCGTGATCGTTCTCCTGGGCACGCTGGCCGGCGACCTCTATTCCGCCGCGCAGGAGCAGCGCGCGCAGCTCGCGGGCTGCTCGGACGCGCTGACCTATCTGGGCGAGGCGGCGGTGGTCTCGGTGGGCACGCTGTTCCAGGCCGCGATCCTGCCGGGCATCATGCTGGCCGTGCTCTACGGGCTCTACGCCTTCGGCTACGCCATGCTCAAGCCGCACAAGGCCCCGCCGGTGCATGTCGAGGCCGGCGGCGGCGAAGTGGTGACCCGCAACGAGGCGCTGACCTGGTTCCTGGGCGCGCCGGTGGCGCTGATCGGCGGCGCGATCCTGGCCACCTATATCGGCCTGGCGGGCAGCCAGGACGTGACGGTCTCCTCCTATTCCGAAGCCGGCCAGACGGCGGTGCTGCGCACCAATGTCTCGGAGCAGTGCAAGGCCTCGATGATCGAGCTGCACGGGCCGGAGAAATGGGAGCAGGCCATTGAACAGCAGAAGGCCATCGATGCCGCCGGCGGCGTGGCCGAAAGCCACCAGCTGACCGAGGAAGAGATCGCCGCGGCGCGGGTTGAAAAGATCGCTTCCGCGGCCCCGGTCTCGACCGCCATCCTGACCGCATTCGTGCTGCTGGGGCTGGTGCTGACCTCGGCGCGGGGCATCTCGCCCTCGTCGGACCCGCGGCCGCTCCTGATCGGCGCGGCGGGTGTGGCGCTGGCGCTGATCGTGGATGCGGCGTTCATCTCGCCGGTGACCAGCCCGGGCCGGACCTTCCTGTGGCTGGCGATCCCGCTGGCGCTGACCCTCTATGGCTGCCGCCATGCGGCGGGGCTGCTGGGCAGGAGCGACCTGCTGCGCGTGGTCTTCCCGCCGCTGGTGCTGATCGTGGCGGTGCTGGGCTCGATCCTGGGCGGCATCACCAACCCCACCCCGGCCGCGGCGCTGGGGGCGGGCGGTGCGCTGATGCTGGCGGCCTACCGCAAGCTCACCGAGGAGCAGAAGAGCGGCAAGCTGATCATCTGGGCCGCCTTCGCCATCGTGATCATGATCCTGGTGGGCACCAATTTCGACCTGCGGGTCAGCCGCGAGAGCGTGCCCTTCGAGGACTGGGTGGCGTTCTTCGTGGCCCAGGGCGCCTATCACTTCGCGCTGTTCGGCATCCTCTACAGCTGCTGGGTGCTGTGGCGCACCAGCGTGCTGAAGCCGATCGTGCGGGAGACCGCCAAGGTCACCTCGATGGTGTTCACCATCCTGATCGGCTCGCAGCTTCTGAACCTGGTGGTGATCTCCTTCGGGGGCGAGCATTATATCCAGCAGTTCCTGAAGAGCTTCGACAACGAATTCACGGTCTTCCTGATCGTGATGCTGGTGCTCTTCGTGCTGGGCTTCGTGCTCGACTTCCTCGAGATCATCTACATCGTGATCCC
>ENA-ORCT01000879-ORCT01000879.1-marine-metagenome-genome-assembly--contig:-NODE-879-length-12774-cov-3.036229_pt1 | contig 12774 bp, 15 predicted proteins | sample MGYA00248632_ERZ508511 | MGnify/ENA primary metagenome ERZ508511 (study PRJEB26182, sample SAMN06268839) | marine metagenome | isolation source: Tt an P1-techrep anaerobic enrichment on pine from sediment...
TTGAATTTGGCCGGATCCGACGAAGACGACTGGTCTGATTCGCGGACGTGCACGTGGACGATCGACGCCCCGGCCTCGAATGCCTCGCGGGTGGAGACGATCTGCTCCTCGACAGTGATCGGCACGGCCGGGTTGTGCTCCTTTCTGGGAAGCGAGCCGGTGATGGCGACAGTAATGATACATGGTGTAGGCATGGTGGCAATCCTTGTCTTCGCCGCCGGCGGGGAAAAGAATGGCAGGCGGCCTTTATCTTCCGGTCAGACGTCGAAAAAAACGGTTTCCAGAGGGCCCTGCATATGGATGTCGTGGCGGTAAACCACTCCATCCGAAGTTTCCTCGCGCCGGGCGATCAGCGTTTGACGACGCGACGCCGCGACGCTGCCCAGAACCGGATCGTCGGCATTCTGCGCATCCGCATCGCAAAAATAGATACGCGTGTACAGGTGGCTCAGCAGCCCTCTCATGAATACGATCACGTTGAGGTGCGGTGCCTGGCCGTCGGCCGTGGCGCCGGGTTTGATGGTGTCGAACCAGAACCGGCTGTGCGGATCGGTACCGGTGCCCACGCGCCCGAATCCGGTGAACCCGTTCTGACCGGCGGCGCCGGGGTAGCGGCCGTCTGCATCGGCCTGCCAGACCTCGATCATGGCATCGGGAACGGCAGCGCCGGCGCCGTCGAGCACCTGTCCGGTGATCCGGATGCGCTCGCCCCGGGTTTGCTCGTCCACCATGCGCGGGCCGGCGAGGCTGGAGAAGTTGTAGCCGTACTGCGTCGGGGTCAGGGTATAGGCAAAATACGGTCCGACGGTTTGCGATGGCGTCTGTTCACTGCTCATGAAGCGTTTCTCCTTTTACATCGGCGAAGGCAATCAGTGTTGCACCGGCGTCGCGGACCGCCCCCGCAGCACGATATCGAAAACATATCCCAAAGCGAATTCCGGTTCGGTCACGTCAATGGAAAAGCGGCTGACCAGCCGGTTCCGGGCGGCGGCAGGCGCCCCTTGAAAGATGGGGTCCAGATCCAGGAGCGGATCGCCCGGGAAATACATCTGCGTCACCAGCCGGGTGGCCATGGCCGGCCCGAACAGGGAAAAATGAATATGGTTGGGACGCCAGGCGTTGGGGTGGTTCTTCCATGGATAGGCGCCGGGCTTGACCGTGTAAAACCGGTAATTGCCGTTCTCGTCGGTAACGCAGCGGCCGGCCCCCAGGAAATTGGGATCCAGCGGCGCCGCGTGGTTGTCCACCACATGGATATAGCGGCCGGCGGCGTTGGCCTGCCAGATCTCGATCATCGTGCCGGGAATCGGATTGCCGCTTTCATCCCGCACCTGGCCGGTGACCACGATGCGCTCGCCTATCGGCTCGCCGTTGACCCGCGCGTTTCGCGTGAGGTCATGATCCAGCGGTCCGAGGTGGCGGGCACCGAAGGCCGGTCCCGTGATTTCTCCTTCACGCTGCTGGATCGGCACCAGCGGTTGCGTGGGGCCCCTCAGATTGGTGGACTGGTAATCGGAATAGATCAAGGGGGGATGATTGTCCCAGTCTCTGGGCAGATAGGTCATGGTTCACATCCTTTCCGGCGGTGTGTCATCGATCCGCGTAATGCTGCTTGGCCACCCTGAACGCCGCGTTGGCCGCCGGTACGCCGGCGTAAACGGCGACCTGCATCAATACTTCCCTGACGTCGGCCATGCTGGTGCCGGTGTTGGTCGTAGCGTCGAGATGCAGGGCCAGCTCCTCCAGGTGCCCCAGGCTGGCCAGCATGGCGATGGTCAGCATGCTGCGCTCGCGGCGGGTCAGATGCTCCCGCGACCAGATTGCACCCCAGGCCGTTTCGGTGATGAAACGCTGGAAATCGGCGTCCAGTTCCGTCGTGTTCTTCTCCGCCCGGTCCACATGGGCGTCTCCAAGGACCGCCCGGCGGACGGCCCGGCCTTTCTCACGGGTTGCGTTGGTCTGATTCGGTTTGGTCACGATTGGTCTCCTCGATGAAGTTGCGGATTGTCACCGCCATGTGGTCCGCGGCCTCGATGCAGGGCAAATGCCCGGCGCCGGGCACCAGCTCGAATCGGGAGCCGGCGATGAGATCGCTCATGGATCGCACCAGGTCGGGCGGCGTGGAGCCGTCCTCGGTGCCCGCGATCACCAGCGTGGGCAGGCGCAGCCGGGCGGTGCTTTCGTAAAGGTCGGTCTCGGCGATGGCGGCGCAGCAGCCGAGATGGCCGTCGACCGGGGTGGAGAGAAGGCGCTCGCGCCGGACCGCGAAGGCAGGGTCACCCCGGAAGCCCGGCGGGAACCAGCGCGCCAGCGTCGGCTCGGCCATCGCGGCCATGCCGCCCTGGCGCACCTTTTCCATCCGCTCCTGCCAGATCTGCGCGGTGGAAATCTTGGCGGCCGTGTTCGACAGCACCAGCGCGCGCACCAGGTCCAGCCGCTCGGCCGCAAGCCCCTGCGCGACCATCCCGCCCATGGAGACGCCCACGACCACGGCGTCGCGCACCTTCAGCAGGTCCAGAACGGCGGCCACATCCGCGACCAGATCGCCCATGTAGTAGTCGCCCTCAGGGCAGGGCGAACGCCCGTGCCCGCGCAGATCGACCCGGATCAGCCGCAGCCCCGCGGGCAGGAGCGGCAGCACAGCGTCCCAAAGATGCAGGTCGGTGCCGAGCGCGTGCAGGAACACCACCGGCGCGCCCTTGGGGTCGCCCTCGTCCAGGTAATGCAGCGCGATATCGCCGGGCATGCGCATGGGTCAGTCCCTCAGCCTGATATGCGCCATCACCTGCCCGTGGTCCGAGACCAGCTTGTTATAGGGCGCCTCGGGATGGGCGCCGTCGGTCAGGTGGTCGTTGAAGGCGCTGAAATACTCCATTTCCCCGATCCGCTTGTCATAATCGGGATGGAAATGCCGCGACAGCAGGATCTGGTCGAAGCTTTCGTAGACCCCGCCATAGGCGGTGGTGTAGATCGTGTCGCGCGAGCTTTTGCGGACGAAGAGCCGCTCGGCGGACTGCAGCCGGACGCGCTCGACGCTTTCGCGGATCTGCCTGGCCTCCTCGGCGGAGTAGCGTTCGTTCTCGGCGGTGGCGTCGTGGCGGTCCATCCAGGCGTAGTTTATGAAGGGGGCCTCGCCGGTGATGATCTCGGTCGCGACCGCGCTGTCGCCATCGTTCAGGTCGCCCAGCACGATGACGGGGCGGCCCTTGTCCAGCTCTTCGAGGACCAGCTTGCGCAGCATCCAGGCCTCGGCCATGCGCCTGAGCCCTGCGCGCAGGAAGCCCAGCATCCGGCCCGCGGAATCGTAACGCAGCAGGTCGATCTCGCGGGCGAAGGGCGCCCCCTCGGGGCGGATGAACTCGCCCATTTTGGATTTCAGGTGGCAGTTGAACACGGTGATCAGCCGCTTGCCCACCGGCACCCGCGCCTTGAGAATGGGGCGCGACAGGCGAGTGACGGTGAAATGCCCCGCATCGCCGCCGCCAAGCTCCGAAAACGGGATCCGCAGCGGCGGGTCCAGCACCTGCACCACCTCGGGCGCCTCGGCAAAGCCCCTGCGCGACAGGATGGCGAGGCCGGGGCGGCGCTGGCCGGGCGGGCCGTCGGCGATGTTGGGGGCGAAGGCGAGGTCGGCCTCGGAATAGGGCTCGTAGGCGAGTTTGCGGAAGATCACCTTCTTGCGGTAGGCCTTGCCGCGGCCGGGCTGGCTGGCGGCGTTGGAGGCGAGGCCCCGGGCATCGGCCTCCTTGATCATCTCCAGCAGCGGTTCCTCTTCGAACACCTCCTGGAAGCCCACGATGTCGGCGTCCATCGTGACCAGCTGGTCGGCCAGCCAGTCCTGCTTCCAGGCGTATTCCTCGGGTGTGTATTGCTCGAACCGGTAGAATTCCTGATCCGGGCCGATCAGGTTCTTGACGTTGAACGTGGCGATGGTGAACGCCGTCATGCGTCGTCTCCGAAACGCTCCAGCGCGGCGCGGTAGACGCCGGCATCGACATTGCCGCCCGAGGCCACCACCACCACCGCGTCGCCGCTGATCTGCCCGGGGCGGAAAAGCGCGGCGGCCAGGGCCACCGCGCCGCCCGGTTCCAGCACGATCTTGAGCCGGGTGAAGGCCGCGACCATGGCGCGCTGGGCCTCTTCGTCGCTGACCGCGAGGCCGGGGCCGCAGAGCCGGGACATGATCGGAAAAGTGATATTTCCCGGCGCCGGGGTGAGGATGGCATCGCAGATCGAGCCGGAGGTCCGTTCGTTCCGTACAATTTCACCCTTGGCCAGCGAACGCGCGGTGTCGTCGAACCCCTCCGGCTCCACGGGGCGCGCGCGCAGGCCGGGCGCCTTGGCCTCCAGCGCCAGCGCGATGCCCGAGGTCATCCCGCCGCCGCCGCAGCAGACCAGCACATCGGCCCCGGTCACGCCTTCCCCGGCGGCCTGTTCGGCGATCTCCAGCCCCATCGTGCCCTGGCCTGCGATCACCAGCGGCTCGTCATAGGGCCGGATCTGGGTCAGGCCGCGCTCGGCCGACAGCTTGTCGCCGATCGCCTCGCGGCTTTCGCCGCCCACGCGGTCGTAGAGCACCACCTCGGCCCCCATGGCGCGGGTGTTGGCGATCTTCAGCTTCGGCGCGTCGGCGGGCATGATGATCACCGCCGGGATGCCGTGAAGCTGGGCGGCGCGGGCCACGCCCTGCGCGTGGTTGCCCGAGGAAAAGGCGATCACGCCCTTGGCCCGCTGATCCTCCGGCAGGGCCGAGATCGCCGACCACGCGCCGCGGAACTTGAACGAGCCGGTCACCTGCAGGCATTCGGGCTTCACCAGCACGCGCCGCCCGGCGATCTCGTCGAGGAAGGGCGAGGACAGAAGCGGCGTGCGCCGGGCCCGGCCTGCAAGCCTTTCGGCGGCGGCCTCGATCATGTCGATGGTGACGGGTTCGGTCATGGCAGTCTCTCCAGGAAGGCGCGGATGGCGGCAAGGCTTTCGGGCTCGTCGAGGAAGGGGACATGCGCGCGGCCGGGCACCTCGGCGAAGATCATGTCGGGGCGGCGGCGCTGCATCTCGGCGGCGACCCCGGGCGACAGCAGGTCGGAATTGGCGCCTCGGATCAGGGCCACGGGCTTGCCCGCCAGCGCGTCGAAACAGGCCCACATGTCGGGGGCCTCGGCGTTGTAGGCGGCAAGGAAGGACTGGCGCAGCGCCGGGTCGTAGGTGATCTCCAGCCCCTCGGCGGTCTGGACGTAGTGCTTTTCCGCCTCCTCGCGCCAGCGGCTCGCGGGGACGTTGGCGAAGCCCTCCATCACCTGGGGCATCGCGGCGGCGGCCTCTTCCAGCGTCTTTGCGCGCGGGTTGTGCCCGACATAGCCGACGATGCGCTCCAGCCCGGCGCGCTCGACCACCGGGCCGACATCGTTCAGGCAGAGCCCGGTCAGCCGTGCGGGGGCGGTGGCCGCGATCAGCATCCCGATCAGCCCGCCGCGCGAGGTGCCGAGGATCGGCGCGGCCTCGATCCGCAGGTGATCGAGCAGTTCCAGCGCGTCCATCGCTTCCTGCGGCACGGTATAGGTCCCGGCCCCCGTCCAGTCGCTGGCGCCGCGGCCGCGGCTGTCGAGGCAGATCATCTGCACATCCGCCAGATGCGGCGCCAGATAGTCGAAATCGGCCATGGTCCGGGTCAGGCCGGCCAGGCAGAGCAGGGCGGGGCCGTCGCCCTGCACCTGGTAGGCCAGCCGGGCCCCGTCGGAGGTGGTGAAATACTCCATCACAATCGGTCCGCCAGCTCGGGGATGCCGGTGAGATCGCTCAGCACATGGTCGGGCCGCCAGGGCAGCCGGTCCACCGGCTGGCCCGCGCGGTTGACCCAGGCGGTGGTGAAGCCATAGCCCGCGGCGCAGCCCGCATCCCAGCCGTTCGACGACACGAACAGGACCTCCCGCCTGTCGCAGCCGAAGCGTCGGCCCACCAGGTCGTAGACCGAGGCGTGCGGCTTGAACACGCCCACGCTTTCCACCGACAGCAGGTCATCCAGCAGATCGGCGATGCCGGCGGAGCTGACCGCGCCCTCCAGCATCCCGGGAGACCCATTGGACAGGATCGCGGTGTTCATCCCCGCGGCCTTGAGCCGTGCCAGCATGTCGGGCACCTCGGGGAAGGCCTCCAGCTCCCAGTAGAGCGCCAGAAGCCGCTCGCGCAGCGCCGGATCGGCCACGCCCGCGGCCTCCATCGCCCAGTCCAGCCCGTCCTGCGTGACGGTCCAGAAATCGGCATGCGCCCCGGTCACGGCGCGCATCCAGCTATATTCCAGCTGTTTCGCCCGCCAGTCGCCGGCCAGGCGCGGCCAGATCCCGGCCAGGGCCTCGAAGCCCGGCTCGCTCGCGGCCTGGCGGGCCGCGGCGGCGACGTCGAACAATGTGCCGTAGGCATCGAAAACGCAGGTGCTGATGGTCATTATGTCCTCCCCTTTGTGCGGCAGAGTGGCACAGGGGCCGCGCGCGCGAAAGGGGCCAGATCGGCCGGTTGTGCATCCATTCCGCCGCCGATAGACTGGCCCCACGTCCAGAGCACCTGCGCAACGCGCGCGGCCTCTGCAAACCCATCCCCCGACATGAAAGAGAGACAGGCGATGACGCAAGTCAAAACGGGCGACACCGTTCGCATTCACTATACCGGCACGCTGGCCGACGGCACGGTCTTCGACAGTTCCGAAGGGCGCGAGCCGCTGGAATTCACGGTGGGCTCGGGCCAGATCATCCCTGGCCTGGACAAGGCGCTGCCGGGCATGAGCGTGGGCGAGAAGAAGACCGTGGTCGCCGTCGCCGACGAGGCCTATGGCCAGCCCGACCCGAACGCCCGCCAGGAAATCCCGCGCGAGCAGATCCCGGCCGATATCCCGCTGGAAGTCGGTTTGATGCTGGAAATGCGCACCCCGCAGGGCCAGTCGCTGCCCGTCACCGTGGCCGAGATCACCGACGAGACCGTGACGCTGGACGCCAACCACCGGCTGGCCGGCCACGACCTGACCTTCGCCATCGAGCTGATGGAAATCGTCTGAGGCTCCGGCATAGCCCTTTGGCCTGCGATATGCTGAAATGCGCCGAGTGCAGGGAGGGCAATCGCATGCCGACACGGCTGGAAAGCCTGCAGAAACGCCTCCGCGAAATGCAGGAGGCCGTGCAGGCCGAGATCGAGGAACGCCGCGCCGAGTTCCGCTACCGAGTCGAGCGCGGGCGCGTGGTGTTCGAGGACGACATGCGGCGGCGCCACCGCGAGCTGCGCGAGGGCTGGCTGAGCTTTTTGTCGCGCACCCGGCCGCTGGTGGTGCTCACGGCGCCGGTGATCTACGGGGTGATCGTGCCGCTGGTGCTGCTCGATCTGTGCGTGATGATCTACCAGGCGGTCTGTTTCCCCGTCTACGGGATCGAGAAGGTCCGCCGCGCCGATTACATCGCCATCGACCGCCACCAGCTGGCCTATCTGAACTGGCTGCAAAAGCTGAACTGCATCTATTGCGGCTATGCCAACGGGCTGATGGGCTATGCGCGCGAGGTCGCCGCCCGGACCGAGGAATACTGGTGCCCGATCAAGCATGCCCGCCGGATCGAGGAGCCACATCGCCACTACGGCTCCTTCGCGGAATTCGGCGATGGCGAGGGGTTCCGCGAAAACCTGTCGCGCCGGCTGCGCGAACAGGCCGGGAAGCGGGAAGGGCGGCGCTGAGCCGTCCCCGCCTTACAGGTTTTCCGGCTGCGGCATGCCGAGGACGTGATAGCCGCCATCGACGCGGATGATCTCGCCGGTCGTGCAGTTGCCGTGATCCGAGGCGAGGTAAACCGCGGTGCCGCCGATCGCCTCGAGCGTGGCGTTGTGGCGCAGCGGCGCGTTGGCCTCGGTCTGGCGGAAGGTCTTGCGCGCGCCGCCGATCGCCGCGCCTGCCAGCGTCTTCATCGGCCCCGGCGAGATCGCGTTCACGCGGATGCCCTGGGGCCCGAGGTCATTGGCGAGATACCGCACCGTCGATTCCAGCGCCGCCTTGGCCACGCCCATGACGTTGTAGAAGGGCGTCACCCGGTTCGAGCCCTGATAGGTGAGGGTGATGATCGAGCCACCCTCGGACATCAGCGGTACGGCGCGCTTGGCCACGTCGATCAGCGAGTAGCAGGAGATGGTCAGCGAATTCCTGAAATTCTCGCGCGAGGTGTCGATGAAGCGGCCGGCGAGCTCGTTCTTGTCGGAATAGGCGATGGCGTGGACCACGAAATCGAGCCTGCCCCATTCCGCCTTCAGCCGGTCGAAGGCGGCGTCCAGAGAGGCGTCGTCGGTGACATCGACATCGACCATGATGTTCGAACCCAGCGACTCGGCCAGCGGCAGAACGCGTTTGCCGAAGGCCTCGCCCTGGTAGCTGAAGGCCAGCTCGGCCCCCTCGGCATGCAGTGCCTTTGCGATCCCCCATGCGATGGACCGGTCATTGGCGACGCCCATGACCAGGCCGCGCTTCCCCTTCATGAGTTCAGGCATCATGTCTTATCCGTCGTATTTGCTCAGGGCGATCGAGCCGTTGGTGCCGCCGAAGCCGAAGGAGTTGGACATCACCGTGTCCAGCCCGGCATTTTCGACCAGCTTTGTGGCCACCTCGCCCGGCTGAATGGCCGGGTCCAGCGTTTCGACATTGATCGAGGGGGCGATGAAATCATGCTCCAGCATCAGCAGGCTGAACACCGCCTCCAGCGCGCCGGCGGCGCCCTGGGCGTGGCCCGTCAGCGACTTGGTGGAGCTGATCGGCGGCACGTTGCCCTCGCCGAAGACCCGGCGCACGGCCTGAACCTCGCCGGCGTCGCCCACCGGTGTCGAGGTGCCATGGGCGTTGATGTAGGAGATCTTGCGGTCCTCGGGCAGGGTCTGCAGCGCCAGGCGCATCGCCCGCTCGCCGCCCTCGCCCGAGGGGGCCACCATGTCATGGCCGTCCGAGGTGGCGGCATAGCCGGTGACCTCGGCATAGATCCTGGCGCCGCGGGCCCTGGCGTGCTCCAGTTCCTCAAGCACCAGGATGCCGCCGCCGCCCGAGATCACGAAGCCGTCGCGGTCGGCGTCGAAGGCGCGCGAGGCCTTTTCCGGCGTGTCGTTGTATTTGCTGGACATCGCGCCCATGGCGTCGAACAGGCAGGACAGGGTCCAGTCCAGCTCCTCGCCGCCGCCGGCGAAGACCACGTCCTGCTTGCCCATCATGATCTGCTCGGCGGCGTTGCCGATGCAGTGCAGCGAGGTCGAGCAGGCCGAGGTGATGGAATAGTTGATGCCCTTGATCTTGAACGCCGTGGCCAGGTTGGCCGAGATCGTCGAGCTCATGCATTTGGGCACCGCGAAGGGGCCGATGCGCTTGGTCCCGCCGGACTTCAGCACGGTCTGGTGCGCGGTGAACATGGCGCTGGTCGAGGGCCCGCCGGAACCGGCCACCAGCCCCGTGCGCGGGTTCACGATATCGCTTTCCTCAAGCCCCGAATCCGCGATCGCCTGTTGCATCGCGATATGGGCGTAGGCCGCGCCCGGCCCCATGAAGCGCAGGGTGCGCTTGTCGATATGCTCGGCCGGATCGATGTTGATCGCCCCGGCCACCTGGCTGCGAAAGCCGTGCTCGGCCATCGCCTCATTGGCCACGATCCCCGACCGCCCGGCTTTCAGCGCGGCGGTCACCTCTTCGGCATTGGTCCCGATAGACGAGACAATCCCCAGCCCTGTTACGACCACGCGGCGCATGGCGCACTCCTTTTCGTTTCGGTTAGCCTTCGGACAGCGCGACCTTCATGTCCTTGACCTGATAGATCAACTCGCCATCGGCCTCGACCCGGCCATCGGCCACGCCCATGGTCAGGCGGCGGGTCTGAATGGCCTTGGTGAAATCAACGTAATAGGTCAGCATCTTGCGGTCGGGGCGCACCATGCCGGTGAGCTTCACCTCGCCCACGCCCAGAGCATAGCCGCGCCCCTGCCAGCCGCGCCAGCCCAGGTTGAAGCCGGTCAGTTGCCACAGCCCGTCGAGCCCGAGGCAGCCGGGCATGATCGGGTTGCCGGGGAAATGGCATTCGAAGAACCACAGGTCGGGGTGGATGTCGAACTCGGCCACCACATGGCCCTTGCCATGCGCGCCGCCATCGGCGCTGATGTCGGTGATCCGGTCCATCATCAGCATCGGCGGTTCCGGAAGTTGCGCGTTGCCGGGGCCGAACAGTTCGCCCCGCGCACATTTCAGAAGATCTTCCTTGTCGAAACTCGTCGGATAGTCGGCCATTCAGCCCCGCCCCTTTGCGCTCTGCTTGTTTGTCAGCCCTCCTGTAGCACCGGGCCGGAAGGGCTTGCAATAGTGGCTCGGCCGGAGGGCGTCGATTGGTTGCGAGCGAAAATCATTTGAAACAGGGGGGCATTGCCCTTTATATGCAGGGATATGAGCATGAATGACGCGATCCCCACCGGCCCCGAGGCGGCCGAACGCGGCACGGTCTGGCTGGCCGGTGCCGGGCTGCGGCCCACGCGCCAGCGCGTGGCGTTGGCCGCGCTGCTGGTCGGCGACGGCAAGGACCGTCACGTCACCGCCGAAAGCCTGTTCGCCGCGGTCTCGGCGGCGGGCGAGAAAGTGTCGCTGGCCACCGTCTACAACACCCTGCGCGCCTTTTGCGATGCCGGCCTGATGCAGGAAGTCATGGTCGACGGCACCAAGAGCTATTTCGACACCTGCACCGAGGATCACCCGCATTTCTTCTGGGAGGACGAGGGCAAGCTCAGCGACGCCCCCGCCGACGAGCTGGAGATCACCCGGCTGCCCGAGGCGCCGGAGGGCGCCAGGATCTCCAAGGTGGACGTGGTGATCCGGCTGCGCCGCAGCTAACCGTCCCGCGCCGCGTCCTCTCGCCGCGCCTCTCCTGATTTCAGCAGCACCATCCGGGTCAGCACCGGCCCGGCCAGCTCGAACACGACCGTGGTCGCGACCGTGACGGTCAGCAGGGTGGCGGCGTGCTGAGGCAGGGCGTGCGCGGCCACCAGCGCCATGCCCAGCGCCACGCCCGCCTGCGGCGTCAGCGCCAGGCCGATCAGCCGGGAATCCTGCGCCCCCATGCCGCCCAGACGCGCCCCGATCCAGCCCCCGGCCATGCGGCCCAGGATGCGCAGCGCCAAGAAGGCCAGCGCCAGCACGCCCGTGCCGCCCACCGCCGCGAGGTCCACCGCCGCGCCGGCCAGCACGAAGAACACGATGACGAAGGGCCAGCTCGCCTGTTCGATGGCATGGAACGGGCGTTCGTGGTGGCGGGCGAGGTTCACGATCACTGCGCCGGTGGTCATCCCCACCAGCAGCAGCGACACCTCCAGCCACAGGGATATCCCGGCGCAGAGCAGCACCAGCCCCATCGCCTCGGCCAGCGTCGGCTCGCCGGGGCGGATGCGCCCGGTCAGATAGGCGGCGGGCAGGCCGATCGCCAGCCCGGCCATGACCGCCACGCCGACCTCGGCCACGCCGTCCACCAGCCCGCCCATCGCGCCGCCGTCGCCGGCGGCAACCAGCCCCAGCAGCACCGAGAAAACGATCACGCCCCAGGCGTCGTCGATGGCGACCACGCCCAGCAGCGTCTTGCTCAGCGGGCCATCGGCGCGGGTTTCCAGGATCACTTCGCGGGTGGCGGCGGGATCGGTGGCCAGCCCCACGCCCCCCAGCAGCAGCGCCAGCCCCACCGGCACGCCCAGCAGCCACATCCCGCCCGCGATCACCGCCAGCGAGGCCAGCGTCACCGCGATTGACACGCTCAGGATCGCCCGGCCGCGCGCGGCCAGCGCCGCCCTGGACAGCTCGCCGCCCAGCAGGAAGGCGATCATGGTCAGCGTCAGCTGCGCGGTGATCTCCTGCCATTCCACGGCGTCGATGGGCAGCAGGTCGGCCCCCGACGGCCCGATCCCCAGCCCGAACAGCACCAGCAGCGTGATGCGCGGCAGCTTGGTCAGCCGCCCCAGGCCGTCCAGCCCCAGGCTGATCAGCAGCAGCGCGCCAAAGGTGATCAGCAGAAGGCTCAACTCCATATCCGGGTCACACCCATTGGCCCGGCTCCATCAGGCCGAGCTCCAGCAATTGCTGCGAGGTCCATTCGAACGGGACGGAGTTGTGCCATTTGAAGGTGGGGATGTCGAAGGTCGAGCCGGCGTTCTGCTTCAGCGCCTTGGCGGTGCGGAAAGAACAGACTGCCGCCGTCAGGTTGTGGTGCCAGGGGCAGGAATAGGTGTTGTATTCCTCGTCGTTGAAGGTGTGGTTGGGGCGCAACCGAAGGCCGGGCTTGGCCCGGAACAACGCGATGCGGTCGATCTTGCGCCGGTCCTCGGGGACGTGCTCTTCGAACCGCCAGCGCAACCCGCCGAAGAAATCGAGCTGCCGTTCCCTGGGGTGATTGTGGGTGTCCGGGTCGGGCCGGGCCAGCGCGTAATAGCCGGACTTGTCCAGCAGCGCGGTTTCCAGCGACACCGCATTGGGGAAGGCCCCCAGGTCGCCGGCATAGAGGTCGATGACATAGCTCAGCATCGCGTCGCGCCGTTCCTCGGCGTGGAAGGCAAGCATCTCGCCCACCGTGCGGCTCTCGCAGAACGGGTAGAACAGGTATTCGGCGTTGTAGCAGTAATAGAGCCACTGGCCCGGCGCGGCCTCGATCACCCGGTTGACGGCGTCCACCAACGCGCCGGGGCGGTGCACGTCCGTATTGACCCGCTGCACCTTGGCGGCGAGGTCGTCGGGCAGTTCCAGTTCCCGCG
>ENA-ORCT01000880-ORCT01000880.1-marine-metagenome-genome-assembly--contig:-NODE-880-length-12771-cov-2.953679_pt1 | contig 12771 bp, 12 predicted proteins | sample MGYA00248632_ERZ508511 | MGnify/ENA primary metagenome ERZ508511 (study PRJEB26182, sample SAMN06268839) | marine metagenome | isolation source: Tt an P1-techrep anaerobic enrichment on pine from sediment...
GCGCGCGGCTGGGAGGTCAGAACCGGATCTCGATCCGGTCCTCCCCGAGATCGGCAAAGGGCGCGCGCCCGGCCTCCGCCGCGGCCAGGGGCAGAAGGGCAAACTGCACCTCGGCGGCGGACAGGCCCGTTGCCGGCGTGGGATCGTCCAGCTGCCGCCACAGCCGCGGTTCCACTTGCACCCTTGGCCCGGCGCCGCTCAGCAGCCATTTTCCGCCGGTTTCGGCCAGGCGGACCGTGCCGCCCTGCGGCAGGGCGCTGACCAGCCCCAGCACCAGCAGCAGCGCCAGCTTGGCGTCGCGGCGCGAGATCGCCTCCGGCAGCTCCGTCTGCAGCGCGATGCGGCCCCCGTCGAGGCTGTCCGCCAGCACCGAGGCCAGCTCGCTGCCGGTGATGAGCTGCTCCTCGCGTGCGGCGCCGAAGGCAATGCGGAAGAACCGGAGCCAGCCATTGGCATTGCCGACGCTCTGGGCGATCAGATCCATCTCCGGGGCGCCGCGCGGGGCCTTGCCGGTCAGGTTCAGCAGTTCAAGCCCATTGCCGACCGCGCCCAGAGGGCTGATAAGGTCATGGCAGATGCGCGAGCCGACAAGGGCGCTGATATCGGGGCGGGCGGGCTTGGTCACGCGGACGCCTCGCCGAAGGGAGCCGACATGAACGATCTGAACGCAATGCTGGAGCCGGGCATGCTGGTCCGCCATCCCGACCGCCCAGACTGGGGCCTGGGCCAGGTGCAGTCGAATATCAAAGGCCGCATCACGGTGAATTTCACCGAAGCCGGAAAGGTCGTGATCGATGGCGCGCGGGTGGCCCTCATCCCGGTTTTCGACTCCTGAAGCGATGCCCGCGGTCAGCCTGAGCATGATTTCGTTAACAAAGGCTTAACGGGGGCTTCGCGCCCTCGCGCCCGGTTGCAAATTCCCCTGCGCCTGCCTAGAACCGCTGCGACCCGCCGCAACCGGAGGCCTCTTCGCCCATGCGCCCCCCTGAACCGCATTTCGAGCTGCGCCTGGCCCGCTCCGAACAGGACCTGCGCGCCGCGCAGCGCCTGCGCTACGAGGTCTTCGTGGCCGAACTCGGCGGCGACGGCCCGCTGGTCGATCACCACGCGCGGCTGGAGAAGGACGAGTTCGACCCGTTCTACGACCACCTGCTGCTGATCGACACCACCCGAGACGCGGGTGCGCTCGACCATGTGGTGGGGGTCTACCGCCTGCTGCGCGGCGACGAGGCCGAGAAGCTGGGCAAGTTCTATGTCGAGGACGAATACGACCTGACCGTGCTCAAGCAGAGCGGCCGCAAGCTGCTGGAGCTGGGCCGCTCCTGCCTGCATCGCGACTATCGCGGGGGCACGGCGATGTATCAGCTCTGGCAGGGGCTGGCGGAATACGTTCTGGAGCACGGGATCGAGGTTCTGTTCGGCGTGGCCAGCTTCCACGGAACGGATATCGGGGCGCTGAAGATGCCGCTTTCCTACCTGCACTACGCCCATCTCGCCCCGCCCGAGCTGCGCGTGCGCGCCCAGGCCCCGCATTTCCAGCGGATGGACCTGGTGCCCCGGGACGAGGTTGACCGCAAGGCGGCGATGCTGGCCACGCCCGCGCTGATCAAGGCCTATCTGCGCCTGGGCGGGTTCGTGGGCGAAGGCGCCTATGTCGATCACGCCTTCAACACCACCGATGTCTGCCTGGTCATGGATACCGAGCGGATGAACGCCAAGACCCGCGCGCTCTACACGCGAGGCGTGGAGAGATGAGCCCGACCTGGAACCCGGGCGACACGCCGCCCCAGCCCGCGCCCCAAGGCCTGGACTGGCTGCGCGTGGCCTGGCGTGGCGGCGCGCTGGGGCTGGTGACCTTCGGCTGCCTGGGTCTGCTTTTGCTGGTGCGGCTGATCGAGCGGCCGCTTTTCGGGCTGCGCCGGCCCATCACGCCGCATATCACCCAGTTCGTCTGCCGCATGGCCTTTGTCATCCTGCGCATCCCGCTCTCGGTGCGCGGCCACCTGATGAGCGAGCGCGGCGCGGTGGTGGCCAATCATGGCAGCTGGCTGGACATCTTCGCGCTGAACGCGCGCAAGCGGATCTATTTCGTGGCCAAGTCCGAGGTCGCGGGATGGGCCGGCATCGGCTGGCTGGCGCGGGCCACGGGCACGGTGTTCATCAACCGCAAGGGCCGTGAGGCCAAGGCGCAGAAGGAGCTGTTCGAGGCGCGGTTGGAGGCGGGCCACAAGCTGTTGTTCTTCCCCGAGGGCACCTCGACCGACGGGCGGCGCGTTTTGCCCTTCAAATCAACGCTTTTCGCGGCCTTCTTCTCGGATCACCTGCGCGAGTTCATGCATGTCCAGCCGGTGAGCGTGATCTATCGCGGCCCCGAGGGGGGCGATCCGCGTTTCTATGGCTGGTGGGGCGACATGGGCTTCGGCGAGCACCTGCTGAAGGTGCTCGCAGCGCGCGAGCAGGGCTCGGTGGAGCTGGTCTATCACCCGCCGCTGAGGGTCGCGGATTTCGCCGACCGCAAGGCGCTGGCCAAGTATTGCGAAGACATGGTGCGCAGCGCGCTGCCGTTTGACGGGTAAGCGATTTTTCCGCGAAAAATCGGATCGAAATTTCGCAGAAATTTCGCGTCTCACCCCATCGCCGCGATCATCTCGCCCAGCCTGGCCGCGGGGTCGTCCGTCCGCCAGATCTCTTCGCCGATGCCGAAGAAATCGGTCACCGGGGAAAGCTCGCGGATGGTCTCCAGGCTCAGCGCGCCCTCGGCCACCACCGGCACCTCGATCATCTCCGACCACCAGGCGAAGAGCTCGCGCCCCGCGCGCGTGCCGTCGCCCAGGCTGCTTTCGCCCACCGGGCCGAAGCTGACATAATCCGCGCCCGCTTCGCCCGCATTCATCCCGTCATGTTTCGACGTGCCGCAGAACGCACCCACGATGGCGTCGGGCCCAAGCGCCTTGCGCGTCTTGCGCACCGAGCGCGCCCCGTCGGTCAGGTGCACCCCGTCAAGCCCCAGCCGCTCCACCAGCTGCACATGCTGCTCGATGGCGATGGCGATGTCGCGGGCATGGGCGATCTCGCGCAGCGCGTCCGCCGCGCGCGAGACGCGGTCCTCGTCGCGGGTGGCCATGGCCAGCCGGACGCAGGCGACTTCGTGCGCGTCCAGCACGGCGGCTAGCCGGCCGGGAAACTCCGACAACTCAAACTCCGGCGGGGTGATGAGGTAGATCTGCGGGCGCTCGATCTCGGCCATTTCCGGGCTCCTTCACGGGTTTCCATCGCCTATAGCCCGGTTTTGCGCGCTTGGCTACGCCCGCGCTGGCTTGCCTCTGCCGGGGCGGCGGCGTATCACGCCGCAGACCCGATCCCAACCACGAGATGCCCATGACCGCGCCGCAGCCCGCCTTCATCCTGGTCCGCCCCCAGATGGGTGAGAATATCGGGGCCGCGGCGCGGGCGATGTGGAATTTCGGGCTGGAGCGGATGCGGCTGGTCAGTCCCCGCGACGGCTGGCCCAACAGCCGCGCCGTGGCGCTGGCCAGCGGCGCGGGGCGCCTTCTGGACAATGCCGGCCTCTATGACGACACCGCCGCCGCCGTGGCCGATTGCGACTATGTCTTCGCCACCACCGCGCGCCCGCGCGGCCTGACCAAGCCCGTGGTGACGCCCGAACGCGCCATGGAGCAGGCCCGCGCCCTGATCGCCGAGGGGCGCAAGGTGGGCGTTCTCTTCGGGCCCGAGCGCGCGGGGCTGGAAAACGACGACATCGCGCGCGCCAATGCCATCATCTCGGTGCCGGTGAACCCCGAGTTTGCCTCGCTGAACCTCGGCCAATGCGTGCTGCTGACCGCCTATGAATGGCGCCGCCAGACCGCCGAATACGCGCCCGAGGTGATGGAGATGGCCAAGACCGAGTTCGCCGGCGCCGTGGAAATCGAGAAGCTGGGCGATCATTTCGAGGAGCGGCTGGAGGCGGCCGGGTTCTTCTTCCCCGAGGCCAAGGCCGAGGGCATGAAGATGAACCTGCGCAACCTCTGGAGCCGCATGCCGCTGACCCGCGCCGATGTGCAGATCTTCCACGGGATGCTGCGGCAAATGGTGCGCTGGAAGGAACGCGGCGACTGACTTGAAGGGGACGGGGGCGGGGCCTAGTCTCCCGCCCAAAGGGAAGGGGAAGGCATGAGCCAGAAACGGTCTATTTTCGAAGAGGTGGGCACGGAAAAGCCCGCCGAGCGCCCTGCCGCCCAGCCCGGCCTGATCGACCGCGCCCGCAAGGGCGCGCGCGGCGCGATCCGGGCCTGGCTGATGGTGCTGTTCGCGATGGTGGTGGCGATGATCCTGGTGGGCGGGCTGACCCGGCTCACCGATTCGGGCCTGTCGATCACCGAGTGGAACCCGGTGACTGGCGCGCTGCCGCCCATGAACGCGGAAGACTGGGCGGCGGAGTTCGAGAAATACCAGCAGATCCCCGAATACCAGCTCCAGAACATGCACATGACGCTGGAGGAGTTCAAATTCATCTATTGGTGGGAATGGAGCCACCGGCAGCTCGGCCGGTTCATCGGGCTGGTCTGGGCGCTCGGCTTCTTCGGCTTCATGGCCGCGCGCCAGATCCCGACCGGATGGACCCGGCCGCTGCTGGGCCTTGGCGTGCTGGGCGGTCTGCAGGGCGCGATCGGCTGGTGGATGGTGTCGTCCGGGCTGGGCGGCGAGATGCTGGACGTGGCCTCCTACCGGCTGGCCACGCATCTGGGGCTGGCCTTCGTCATCCTTGGCCTGATCGCCTGGTACGTGTTCAAGCTCGGCCGCGCCGAGAGCGACCTGATGCAGGCCCGCCGCGCGGGCGAGCGCGGCCTTTTCGGCATGGCCACGGGCGTGGTGCATTTCGCCTTCCTGCAGATCCTGCTGGGGGCGCTGGTGGCGGGCATCGACGCGGGCCGCAACTTCATCGACTGGCCGCTGATGGCCGGGGGCTTCCTGCCGCCCGACCTGTTCGCGCTGGAGCCGTGGTGGCGCAACTTTTTCGAGGATGACGGGCTGGTGCAGTTCATGCACCGGTCAGCGGGCTACCTGCTGGTGATCTTCGGGCTGGCGACCTGGAACCGGGCGCGGCGCAGCGGCAACGTGAAAACCCGCCGCGCCTTCGACTGGATGGCGGTGATGCTGTTCGGCCAGATGGTGCTGGGCATCGTCACGGTGATGCATTCGGCGCCGCTGGCGCTGGGGATCGTGCACCAGCTGGGCGCGGTGCTGGTCTGGGTTCTGGCGCTGCGGGCGCGGTTCCTGGCGCGCTACCCGCTGGCGCAATCGGTGAGAGGATGATTCATGACCGCTTATGAAGAGCTGATGGCCTACCAGCGCGAGACCGAGGCGCTGGCCGAGATCGCGGGCCGCCTGGGCTGGGACCAGGAGACCGTGATGCCCCGCGGCGCCGCCGCCCAGCGGGCCGAGGAGATGGGGGTGCTGGAATCGGTGCTCCATGCCCGGCGCACGGACCCGCGAATGGGCGAATGGCTGGCCGCCATCGACGACGGCGCGCTGGATGCGGTGGGGCAGGCCAATATGCGCCACATCCGCCGCTCCTACGCGCGGGCGACGAAGCTGCCCGAAAAACTGTCGGCGGAGCTGGCGCGCGTGACCAGCCGTGCCCAGGGCATCTGGGCCGAGGCGCGGCAGGCCGACGACGTGGCGCATTTCCTGCCCACCCTGAAAGAGGTGGTGCGGCTGAAGCGCGAGCAGGCCGCGGCGCTGGCCGATGGCGGCGACCTCTATGACGCGCTGCTGGACGATTACGAGCCGGGCGCGACGGGGGCCGAAATCGCGGCGATGTTCGACCGCATGCGCGAGCGGCTGGTGATGCTGCGCGAGCGCGTCATGGGGGCCGAGCGCAGGCCCGCGGCGCTGTCGGGCCATTTCCCCGAGGCGGGGCAGATGAAGCTGTCGCACGAGATCGCGGAACGCTTCGGCTATGACTGGCGGCACGGGCGGCTCGACAAGTCGGTGCATCCCTTCACCTCCGGCTCGGGGACGGATGTGCGCATCACCACCCGGGTGGACGAGGCCGAGCCGCTGGGCTGCTTCTATTCCACCATCCACGAGGTGGGCCATGCCTGCTATGAGCAGAATATCGACGCGGCCTTTCACGGAACACCGCTGGGCCACGGCGTCTCCATGGGCGTGCATGAAAGCCAGAGCCGGATCTACGAGAACCAGCTCGGCCGGTCGCGCGCCTTCACCGGGTTCCTGTTCGACCGCATGAAGGACCTGTTCGGCGACGCCGGCGCGGCGGATGCCGATGCCTTCTACGCCGCGGTGAACCGCGTGCATACGGGCTTTATCCGCACCGAGGCGGACGAGGTGCATTACAACCTGCATGTCATGCTGCGTTTCGACCTGGAGCGGCAGCTGATCGAGGGGGAACTGGAGGTCGAGGACCTGGAGGCCGCCTGGAACGAGCGTTTCGAGAGCGATTTCGGCGTGGCGGTGGACCGGCCCTCCAACGGGGTGCTGCAAGACGTGCACTGGTCGGTCGGGCTGTTCGGCTATTTCCCGACCTATTCGTTGGGCAATGTCTATGCCGGCTGCCTGAACCTCGCCCTGCAGGCCGCGGTGCCGGACCTGGAGACGGAGCTGGCCAAGGGCCACACCCAAGGCGCGACCGACTGGCTGCGCGCGCATGTGCAGACCCACGGCGGGCTGTATCGCCCCGCCGAGGTGATCGAGCGCGCCTGCGGCTTTGCGCCGAACGAAGGTCCGCTGCTGGATTACCTCGACGCGAAATTCGGCGCGCTTTACGGGGTGTGATTTAATGGAGAGCCGCCCGTTGGGGCGGCTCGTTCCTTTCGTCTCGCGCTGGCGCACTCGGGGTCGGGGGCGCTGCCTGGCCGTTGGTTGCATTGCCGTCAATGAATTTTCGCGACTTGATGGGCGGGAAGGGGACTTTCGCTGCGGAAGCGAGAGCAATGGCGTTTCTCCCCGAAACGGACATCCGCCTGAGCAAGAAAGGTCCGTCGCAGAACGCCGGCCCTTTGAAACGAAGGCCTATCCATATGACTATAAACTTAGACGAGTCGGGAGGGCTGCTCAGGGTTTCTTAGCGGGGTGTCACAGATCCCGATTATGCCGCCTTGGATCAGCTCCGGCGCGTTCATGTCGTAGAGCGGTGTGCTCTTGCCCGAGTCCGAGGTTTTTCGACGGTCGAGCAATTCCGCCCTGTTCACGTCGAAATTGATTTCCTTGAGACCTCCGAGAGCTCCAAAATGTAAAATGAGGTTGCGAACGCGGATCCCCGCTTGGTTGCCTATTGAACAGGGCTTGGAGCGGAAATCGCGGCTGGCGGTGCGGGAAATCTGCGCTACTGGGACTCCGGACTCAGCAATGGGACGGACCCAAGCCCGGACCGGGGCCTGGGCCGTCTTTTGAGTGCCTCCTACCAGCCCACTTTCCACGCCACGTCGAGGCCTCTGGTCCCATTAAGCTCGGTGTCCATTAAGGTCGCTTCGCCGGGGTCAGCCCTCAGCAAAGTGTTCGTGCAGCGCCATGTCGGCCGGGCTGAACCTTTCCTTGGCGAAATTGCGCTGGTGCCAGTACGGATAGATGAACGGGATTGTGCTGACCGCGTTCAGTTTTTCGCGATCTTCCGGCGTCAGCCTGAGGTCGAGCGCGGCGAAGTTGTCGCGGAACTGCGCCTCGTTTCGCCCGCCGATGACCAGCGACGTGATCGCCGGGCGTTCCAGCAGCCAGGCCAGCGCGACCTGGGCGGCCGAGACCCCGTGCCGTTCGCCGATTTCGACAAGGGCCTCGACGATGTCCCACAGCCGCTCCTCGTCGCGGATCGGCGGCTCTGTCCATCCGGCGAATTGCCGGGAATCCTTCGGCGTGTCCTTGCCGCGGCGATGTTTGCCGGTCAGCAGCCCGGCGGCGAGGGGGCTCCAGACCAGAACGCCCAGCCCCTGGTCGACGGAGATCGGCAGCAGTTCATACTCGGCCTCGCGGGCCTCGAGGGTGTAATGGATCTGCTGCGTCACGAAACGGGGGCGGCGGTCGCGGTCGGCCACGGCCAGCGTTTTCATGATGTGCCAGCCCGAGTAGTTGGAGCATCCGACATAGCGGATCTTGCCCTGCGTCACGAGGGTGTCGAGGGCTGACAGCATTTCCTCGGCCGGCGTCACGCCGTCCCATTCATGCATATAGTAGATGTCGATGTGATCGGTCCGCAGGCGCTTGAGGCTGCGCTCGCATTCGCGGATGAGGTGATAGCGCGACACGCCTTCGTCGTTGGGGCCGTCGCCGATGCGCATCCGTGCCTTCGACGAGATCAGGACGTCATCGCGGCGCCCGTCCAGCACCTCGCCGAGGATTTCCTCGGAGGCGCCGGTCGAGTACATGTTCGAAGTGTCGAAAAGGTTGACGCCGGCATCGATGCAAAGGTCGACCAGGCGCCGCGCCTCGTCGACGCCGTGCTTGCCCACCATCGCGAAGTCGCCTTTGCCGCCGAAGGTGAACGTGCCCATTGTCAGCACGGAAACCTTCAGTCCCGACCGTCCCAGCGTTCTGTATTCCATTCTGTCCTCCCGTTTTTTCGGCCTGCTGCGGGCCCGAAGGCGGCTGCGTTGCCGGCCTCTTTCCAATGATTGCGGTTCCTGGTTTCCTCGCGCCCTATTGCGCGGTGAGGATGTCGCGCAGGTGGCGCACGCCCGGCTCGGGGCTGCTGAGGACGCGCGGCGCGCCCTTGCCCAGCTCGAGTCCGGCCAGCGCGCGGGTCATCGACGCCTGGGCCAGCACGATCACGTCGGCTTGCCGCGCCAGGGCCTGAAACCCATCGGCGACGATCCTGTCATGTTCCTCCACCGCCCCGGCGGCCAGCCGGTCGAACGCGCCTTCGCACAAGTGACTGACGACGCGGCAGTTTCCAGCGCCCGTTCTGTCGGCGGTTGCCCGGATCAGTTCGGTCGTCGGCTTCAGCGTCGTCGGCAATGTGGCCAGCACCCCGATGCGCCCGCCATGTGCGACGGCCTCATGGGCCATTCCCTCATCGATCCGCACCAGCGGGACCGTGCAAAAGGGGCGGGCCGCCTCCACGGCCTGCCCGAGGGATGAGCAGGTGACCATGATCGCGTCGGCACCGGCATCCGTCGCGGACCAGACGTGCTGCAGCAGTCGCCGCATGGTCGGGCGGGTCAGCTGTCCGGCCGCGATTGTCGTTTTGAGCAGGCTCTCATCGACGAGGTTGAAGACCTTCCAATCCCCAAGATGCTCCCCTGTGAGCGCCTCCAGGGCTGGAATCAGGCCCGGGACCGTGTGGATCATTGCGAGGGTGCGTTGTGGTATGGTTTTCGATAACGGCATTGAAATTCCACGGAAAATTTTGGTTCTGACGGTTCCCGGGTACGCGGGCGGCAAGGGGTGTTGAGTCGATGACAGCGCTGCCACTGTGGGTGAAATATTTTGCCCGGTGCAAGGAAAAATTGGGTCGGGGTGGCCGGGAGAGATATTCTCCAAAAGCAGAAGCGTTATAAAAAATAACGTAAAAACATTACGTTGGCGGATTTTTTAAAACGCCCAAAAAATCATCATTGACAGATCGAGCCTTGCCCACGTTTTAATAACAGCGCTGTCATGATAGCGCTGTCATGCGACAACCTGCCGCAAATAACCACAAGCGACAGCGCCGGTCCGCAGCGAAACAGGTCCGCTGGAAACCTGACTGAACGGCCTGCAGAAGGCCCGGTCAGGACCGCTTGGGAGGAAAGAAATGACTGTGTCTGACAATGAGGTCACGGCATCCGAAAAGCAGGAGGCCACCCTCTTGGGAAGCCTGTTGGAACTGCGCCATATGCGTGAGGTCGGCGTGCTTGTTGCGCTGCTGCTGGTCGGGGCGCTGATCAGCCTCGCAACGCCCTATTTCTTGACCACGAACAACCTGATGGGCGTATTCCGTGCATTTTCGCTGACGGCGATCATGAGCATCGGCATGGTGATGGTCATCATCACCGGCGGGATCGACCTGTCCGTCGGATCCGCGATGGGGCTGGCCTCTCTGGTGACCGCGCTGACCTTTTCGGCCGGCGGCTCGACCGGCCTGGCCATCGCGGCGGGTCTGGGCACCGGGCTGGCCTTCGGCCTGTTCAACGGCCTGATGATTACTGCGATCGGCCTTCCCCCCTTCATCGCAACGCTGGGCACGCTCAGTATCGGGCGCGGGCTGATGTACATGATCACCCACGGCGTGCCGGTCACGCCGGACACGCCCGAGATCTTCTCGGTGATCGGGCAGGGCTATGTCGGCCCGGTGCCGGTGCCGGTCATCATCATGGTGGCGCTGATGGTTCTTTTCGCCATCATCATGCGCCGCACCCGCTTTGGCCGGCATGTTTACGCCACCGGGGGCAATGAATACGCGGCCCGCCTGAGCGGTGTGAAGGTCAACCGGGTCAAGCTGGCGGTTTACGTGCTGTCCTCGACCATCGCGTCGCTGGCCGGCGTGATCGGCTTCTCGCGCTACCTGTCGGCCGAACCGGCCTCGGGCTTCGGTTCGGAACTCGACGTGATCGCCGCGGCCGCGATCGGCGGGGCCAGCCTGGCCGGGGGGATCGGCAGCGTCACCGGCGCGGTGATCGGCGCGGCGCTTGTCGGGGTGATCGCCAACGGCGTCGTCCTTCTGAACATCAACACCTATGCGCAACAGGCCATCACTGGCGGCGTGATCCTGATCGCCGTCAGCCTGGACGTGCTGCGAAACCGATACACGGGAGGGAATGGCTGACCGAGACATCGAACTGACAACGCAAATTCAAGAGCACGAACAGAACAACAAAACGAACTGACAGGCTGATTGAAATTGGACTTGGACGAAGTCCGCAGAGGAGGAAAGACAATGAATATTTTCGCGAAATCCGCGCGCGCCGCGCTCGTGACTTTCTCGATGCTGGCCGCGACGACAGCGGTGGCCAAGGACATCACCGTGGCCGTCGTGCCCAAGGTTGCCGTGCCGTTCTTCGACGACTGCAACACCGGCGCACAGGAAGCGGCCGATAAGCTGGGCGTGAAGTACCAGTGGGTGGTGCCGCAGAACACCCAGGGCTCGACCCAGGTCAAGATCATCGAGGACCTGATCGCGCGCCATGTCGACGGCATCGCGATCTCGGTGAACGAGCCGAAATCGGTCGAGGGCATCATCGGCCAGGCGGTTGACGCTGGCATCGCCGTGCTGACCTTTGACAGCGACAGCGCCAACAGTGCCCGCAGCATGTATATCGGGACGATCAACGAAGAGGCCGGCGTGACCATGGGCAAGTCCATGGCCGAGGCCCTGGGCGGCAAAGGCAAGGTTGCGATCGTGACCGGCCAGCTGGGCGCGTCGAACCTGAACGAGCGGATCGACGGCGTGAAAAAGGCCCTGGCCGAGTATCCCGACATCGAGATCGTGGCCACCGAAGGCACCGAGGATGACCTCGCCCGTGCCGTTTCGGTGACCGAGGCGCTGCTGCGCGGCAACCCCGACCTTGCCGGCATCTTCGGCATCAGCCAGGTCGGCGGCCCGGCCGTGGCCAAGGTTCTGGCCCAGCGTGAGTTCTCGGACCGTGCCGGTCAGCTCAAGGTCTTCGCCTTCGACGATCTGCCGGACACCATCCAGGGCGTCAAGGACGGCTACATCAACGGCATCATGGTGCAGCGCCCCGTCACGATGGGCCGCCTCGCCGTTGAGCACCTGGTGGCCCAGATCAACGGCGAAGAGACCGATCCGCAGAACATCGACACGGGCGTGACCGTCGTCAACGCGGACAACCTCGGCAGCTACACCAAGTAAGCGCCGCCACGAACCGGGCAGAACCCCACGGGGTTCTGCCCCTCCCGATCACCTACCGCAGGGCCAAGCCATGTCGCCGTTTCTTGAAATGCACAATATCTCCAAGACCTTTCCCGGTGTGAAGGCGCTGGACCGTGTCGATCTGATGCTGAACCGCGGCGAGGTGCATGTGCTGGCCGGCGAGAACGGTGCCGGCAAAAGCACCCTGATGAAGATCATGACCGGGGTGTTCCGGGCCGATCCCGGCGGCATCATCCGGGTGGAAGGCGAGGACGTGATCATCCGCGACCCGGTGCACGCGCGGTCGCTGGGGATCAGCATCATCTATCAGGAACTGGCGGTGGTCGATAACCTGACCGTCGCCGAGAATATCTTCCTCGCGCGCGAGCCGCTGGGGCCGGGCGGGCTGATCGACAAGCGCCTGATGCTGGCCGAGGCGCGCGCCGTGCTGCGCGAGCTGGAAATGGATATTGACCCCTCGGCTCTGGTCGGCAACCTGAGCATCGGGCAGAAGCAGATGGTCGAGATCGCACGGGCGATCTCCTATCGCTCAAAACTGCTGATCATGGATGAGCCGACGGCCTCGCTCAGCCATCACGAGGCCGAAACCCTCAGCCGGATCGTGCGCAGGCTGGCGGCGCAGGGGATCGGCATCGTCTATATCTCTCACAGGCTGGACGAGATCTTTGCGATCGGCGACCGCGTGACCGTACTGCGCGACGGCGCTACCGTGGACACCCAGCCCATTGCCCGGATGACGCCCGAGCGGCTGGTGCGCAAGATGGTCGACCGCGACCTGTCCCAGCTGTTCGGCCAGCACGAGTCGCACGCCACCGACGAGGTGCTGATGTCCGTCCGCAACATGAGCCTGCGGCACCGGACGGCGCAGGGTGCCTCGGTGGCCGACGTGAGCTTTGACCTGCACCGGGGCGAGGTGCTGGGGTTCTTCGGCCTCGTCGGCGCGGGGG
>ENA-ORCT01000881-ORCT01000881.1-marine-metagenome-genome-assembly--contig:-NODE-881-length-12769-cov-4.096517_pt1 | contig 12769 bp, 9 predicted proteins | sample MGYA00248632_ERZ508511 | MGnify/ENA primary metagenome ERZ508511 (study PRJEB26182, sample SAMN06268839) | marine metagenome | isolation source: Tt an P1-techrep anaerobic enrichment on pine from sediment...
TCCGATTGACGGCCGCTTTTGGGGTTTGCAATAAATAGTTTCCGGTCATCGACATCCTTTTCCCGCAGCTTTAGCACTTCACCGATCCGCATCCCGCCTCGGGCCATGAGTTCGAGGATCAACCGATCCCGGGGCTTTGTTAGTCTTGAATATTATTTCATCAACGACATCCTTTTCCAGGATCACCCACTGCCGGCCTTTCGCGAGTCTGAATGTTTTCCTCAGTACAGGTGTATCGCATGGATTGGAAAAAGGCTTTCAGGAGGGTATATTTGAAGCGCTTGGTGGATTGTTTCTGGCCTTCTGAATTTTCAATGAGAAAAGCCAGGATTTCATCGGATGAGATTATTTGAATATCATGATCACCGAATCGGGAGTTGAATTTTTCAAGAAAAAACCGATAATTCTTTACCGTTTTTTTCCCCTGAATTCATCCGCTGGTAATCCATAAAGTTGACGATAGCCCTCGATATTCTCATAGTGACCTCCTTTGGGTTAGGGTTAAAAATGATTAACGCTAAATTTGATTCCTTTGAAAAGCTGTAACATATCGATGGCATACTGCAAATTAACGGCGGCCCGGACTTGTAACGTTTTTGGCAAGTAGTCCGCAATTTTTTTTATAACCATTTCATAACCTGAAAACAGGCAATCTTTGGATTATCACAATTAATCAGAGTGTTATGCAAAGCTGAGATATTGGCACATAATCACAGCTTTTGGAAGTAGCGATTTTCTCGGAATTATCTCAATGTATCCCAAGTCGGCCGATTGGATCGACATCGAAAAGCTACAAAATGTAATCGCAACTACATTGCCCAGACTGCCAACCGCTTAAAAATGGTTCAAATGCAATTGGGCGATCATGAATCGGCTCTTGGCCATGGGAGCTGATCCATCCTATTTTTAACTATCAGCGATAGTTCACTTTCCCTTCTCTATTCAAGCCAATAGCTCAAAGCGAAATCCCGCATCTGATATAGAAAAAGAAAAGGGCCACTGATGCTCAATCAGCAGCCCTTTATAATTGCTTGTCAACAATTTAAGCGATCGGCCCAATCAAAGGGTCCCTGTTAAAATAATTTTAATAGCTAACTAATTCGATCCGTCCCTCAATAGCGCCGCCTGGCCCGTAAATAGCAGAAGGAATACCAGGACCTGGAACAGGAGGATCACCTACATATGCTGGAAAAGCAGTATTCAGGTAGCCCAACAGAGCCATCCATTCCTTGAGTTCCTGTACGCCTCCTGTAGAAGGATCTCTATCGATCCTGAAAGGCATGTAATCAAGGATCGGGGTTCCATCCCTGTCCTTGGGAACAATTGAAAGACCATAAGGGCCAAGGAAATCATTTACCACATATAATAGCTGGAATGCATAAAGGTCAACGACTCCGTGATATAATGTGGTTGTGTCAGTTGAATCTACATCAGTTGTCGGCCCTAAGCAGACTTGGTCAGTTGGGTGATAAAGGCTTACCTTCCTTACACCCTGCAAATAAGGTGCATATGCTGGGTTATATTCGATTTTGACACCAGAGAAATTCAGGTAATAACTTGATCCAAATTGTTGGGAAACCGTGAGCCCGACTTCAGCAATGATATAAAGCTCTTTCGCTGTGAAATAGGCGTGCATCATCGGATAACCAGGAACGGGCTGACTTGTGTCGGGAGAAATTCCCAATGGTAAAGTATTATAAACATCTGAAAATGTAACGATACCTGTATTGCCCTCAAAAATTTCATCCCGAACAACACCGGTCGGTACGATACCCACATCGACCGGGATTCCGTCTAATCCTCCATAGGGTACCAGCGAGTTCGCAACGTTACGGACAGAATCCGCGCAAAGACTGCCGAGGCCGGTTACGCCGGTTGCCTGGTATACACCCATCTCCAAATCAAAGTCGGTCCTTGAAACAGGATCTGCCAGTTGGGGCATACCCGCTGCAGAAAGTGATGCATTAATCCCGGCATTATACATGTCGACCATAGCCTGCATGCCCGGATCTCCAAGAACCGCATCGTATACAGGTACAAGGTTAAATTCAAACCCAACAATACGCCCAAGCTTTTTATTATAGGTAAAATTAAGATGGCTTATCCCTTCCCCGTATTCGCCAGGAGAAAAGATAATCGTACTTGAGTCACCTTTTATATAAGCGTCAAATGTTGCGGTATGCGCATGGCCGGATGCTATGATATCAATACCGTCAACATGTTCGGCAATTTCGGCATCTTCACCTTCTCCGCTTGAATTAACGCCAGTGTGGGATAAAGCAACCACAACATCAACGCAGTCATTGTTTCTAAGATCATCAACGCATGCCTGGATAAACGCATAATCATGGTTAAATGTAATTGGTTTGGCCACAGGTGCGTCCTCATCGGCATTTTCTCCCATCAAGCCTATGAGACCGACTTTAACCCCATTGTCAAGTTCAATGACTTTCTTGTTTACAATTGTACCGGTTGCCATTAGATATTCGATACCATCGTCGCCAGTGCCGGACACACCATCCGGTATGGTATTACTTGCCACGACAGGTACGTCAAAACCGCTTGCCAGTCCCGCATTCAGGAGCATATAAAGACCGCCCGGTGTCCAGTCGAATTCATGGTTGCCCAAGGTTATGGCGTCATATCCCATGAGCCTGAAAAATTTAAGCATAATGGGATCACTTGCGGTCAGGTCATACGTGGTACCCATAAAGAAATCCCCTGAATCCACCAGCAGTGTTGGAACGCCAGCCACGTCCTGTTGATACCTGATGCCGCCAATGACTGTTGCCATTCTTGCAAAACCGCCGGTAACATTGTCATCCCCGAGGATATCCGGGGTGTAGTCAAAAAAGGGACCGTACCCGCTCGCATGGTGGTGTATGTCGGATGTTTGAAGGATTGTTGATGCTACACCATCGGCTATTACAGATACGGTATCAGAGCCTACGAATTGAGCTCCACCTGCAAACCCGCTGATGGTCAATTCTTCTAACCCTACAAACATGCGGAGCTGTAATTCCTGCCTGTCAAATTTGACTTTCAGGTCCGGTAGGCCATCAAGATCAAAGTCGTTGATTTCAGACTTGGGTTCAGCGGGTATGTCGTATCCATTTACGCTTAAAATAACACCGCCCACATCGATCTGTCCGACATCGTATGTGCAGTTGTTCGAAAATTCTATATAGACAGTCGTCCATTGTCCCTCGCTTTCAAGATTAAATACATTTGGATCCACATCAATTATAGCATCAATTACAGGTGGCCCATCAGCAAATGCTGATGAGGGAAGTGCAATTAGAATTACAGCTGCCAATAAAGGCAATACTTTTATCAGACCAGAAAACACTTTTACACATTTCCTTTTCATGACAAATCCTCCTCCATTATGTTGTGATGGCATTCAATCCAAAAAAAAAGCCGGACTATTCCGTCAGTGACCTTGACGATGTCACCACTCGGCAGCCCGGCTGTCTTGCAGACCTGTGCGTTACGTACTCGCGTCGATTGAAGACCCGTGGTTTTCCGTCCGCACCTCACGGTGGGTTTGGCTTTGCGAATTACAAATTTATTGTGAGTATAAGATAAAAATTAGCAATGAAAGGTGAAAAGTGTCAAGCAAACAATATGCGTTTGTTGCTGATATGGATTGGCTATCCTGCAGAAACAGTCCTTGACCGGATCATTGGCTACTCCAAATAGTCAGCAAACCTGCTGACCTTGTGGTTACTGCTATGTAGTTCAAGTTCTATATTGGCTGAGAAACAGGTGATGCCAAGAAGGTATCGTTCCACATTTGAAAGCAACGAATCGCAAATCAAGAACTTCGACCATAAATTTCCGGTTCCCGGCAGCAGCCCATAAAATGCGCACTACGGCTATCTCCCTACAGTATTCCTGATTCTCGATCCCGCAGACTACCAGACGTATTCTGCCAATATCGGCCCTCATCCTCGAACCCACCTGGATTTTTCATAGTCCCGGATTCGCCTATGGGGGATATTTGAAAATCGCATTGGAGGTCGGCAGGCTAATTTCCCGAAATTCAAGGTCTGGATTAGACGGATTTTGGAAATGGATTCCGAATATAGCAGGCTGAGGAATACCGGTGGCATATTACAAATTTATTCGTGATCCGGAATTGCAAAGGTTCTGGCAAGTTGTCTGCAGTTTGATACCTCCTTCAATATTTAAAAAATTTCACACTCAATAGTATGTACACGCCCGAAAAAAACCTTGACGATTCGCGGTATCCCTTCCTAATCTGGTCCTGTAAAGCTTCGCACCAATACTGGAGATGTGTTTCGAGTGGAGCGTCTTTGTATATAGGGGCAATAATCCGTTTCCAACCACCCCAATCATGCCGTGAGTTGAAAATTTTCTTCGATCCGTCCGAACGCATGAAGGATTTATACTCACCCTTACTCCATGACTGCGAAGGAGGGAGATTAAGTTCTTGTGATACAGAATCAGGATCGAGATTATTCCCGAGTATCATTAGTGTTACTGAACTCAAATATTCTTGGTCTGTTTCCATCGTCTCATATTAAACGAATAACGCTCCGCTTCACCGGGTGCAAAATGCGTAGCGAGGAACGAGTTCAGCTTTTTGCGATCCGTGTGAAAGTGGTTGTTAAGGTACAAATTCGACTAAAGTATAATCCTCGCCTTGCAGCTCCTCTGAAATTATTTCAGAAATAACTTCCCAGTCACCTCCAGCTAATCCAGCACCAATTAAAGGAAAACCAAATCTTTTTCCGGTAAACTCAGATTTTAATTCTTTAAAGACATTTCTGATTGCATCGTAATCAGCCTTGATTCCCTTTCCACGATAATTAAACTGTGTATAAGCATTAATCACAATAATAGAATGTTCGTTCCTTATTGTGGTTGTTTGAGTATAGCTTCCGAGTTTAGATTTATCACCTTTTTCTGTTGTTTGATCCACCTTGAATGCTTCAGGGAATTCTGATTTTATTGCTTTTGCAATGCCAGCACCCATAGTGCAAAAACAATTACAGCCATGAATAATGATATCAAATTTACCTTCAAGTGCTAACTTGATCAAATCACCTTTAACTGTTTTCATCATTTCCTCTATTTATTCAAGCACCTTAACGCTCAGCATAACCGGCTGGAAAAAGTTGCGGAGCGAAGCGGAGCAGCTTTTTCCAGTCCGAGTTCATGCTGTTGTTAACTTTTTTCTTTCAAAATCAGTAAAATAAACTGTTTTACCATATTTACTTTCCATTTTTTATTATTAATCCGGCAACTAAATATACAAAGATTAAGCAGCATACGCAATCTTTGGATGCTTGAAGTATTTTTTAACACGGCCTGGCAATTTCTGAAGTTTTCTCAGGTGTGAAATTGCTTTCCGTTTGAGTTCTTTTTTGTTTCGGGCTGGCACGCCGGAATGAACGCCATTTTTAAGATCACAATTCAGATATTCATCTGGATTCAACTCTGGGGAATACGAAGGAAGAAAGAAAAGCTCGATCTCCTCCTCATGTTCTTTGAGCCAGCCTTTGACGATGTGGCTGTGATGAACTTTCAGATTGTCAACAATCAGAAAGATTTTTTTGTCAGCGTCTTTGATCAGCCGCTTCATAAATTGGATCATCGTTTGGGAGTTCATCTTGTTTTTATAAACCATAAAACGAACTTTTCCCTGATTGGTGATAGAGGAAATCAGGTTGACGCGTTGGCATCTTGGATGAAGCTTAATCGCCGGTGTTTCACCGCGGGGTGCATAACTTCTCCCATGATAGCTGTCGTTGCACAGCCCGGTCTCATCACCCCAGTGGATCTCTGCTTTTTCTTTTTGGGCCCGTTTAGCAATTTCCGGATATTCTCTGTCCAACCAGGCTTTCACAGCTTTGGGATTCTGTTTGTAGGCGGCTTTCAGTGGCTTTTGAGGCGTAAAACCCCATCGTTTCAAGTATTCGCCAACAGTTCGGATCGGCATGTCTATAGCCCACAGCTGTTTGATGTGCTGTTGGACCGCAATGCGTGTCCACAAGGCAAAGGGCAGTTTCATTTGATCCGGGCATTTGTCCCGTATTGCCTTTTGCAGTTCTTTTTCCTGCTCAAGTATCAATGTACGGCAGATTCCCTTCGGGCGACCGCGTTTCTTTATGGTTACTGCCGATTTGCCGTCTCGAAGGTAAGCTTTGTACCATTTGCAAGCAGTAGTTTCATGAATTCCAGCAATTTCAGCGATTTCCTTGTATTTTCTTCCGGCTTTCCGAAGCCGGATGACCTGATTCCGGAGCTGTTGCTGGGCCTCTGTACTAAGTTTTCTCGCATCTGTTTTTTCCATGCGAAACTACATAGCACAATTTGATAAACTTTTGGAGTATTTATTTGCCGGGTTAATATCACGTAATTCTTTCGATATTTTAGAAAGCAGCTTCTCACTTTTTAACACCCATTGATTCAATAAGTTTGTCAATTTTTCTTCAATTTCAGAGCCATTTTCAATTTTGGATGCATTTTGGTCAGTAGGGTACATTCCTCCAATGTATGTGTAATGTGGAGAAAAATCCAAACGCTTGTCTCTGCATACTTCAAACAGCTTGCCATCAGCGTCTGTAAACCTTATTGAGATTATCCCACCATCCCTAGCAAGCCAGACATCCAGTACATCAATAGGTCCTTTCATAATTGGATCTTCAGATGCAAAACAAATAGATGGTATCAAAACTAAAAATATTATTAACAGATGTTTTGTCATAGAAAATCGGGTAGCCAGGGGCTGTTGCCAGCCCCAAGCCCCCTCAGAACCGTACGTGACAGTTTCCCGTCATACGGCTCAAGCATCCATTAAGGCGTGCCCTTGTGGGGCAACCCGGCCGTTTCATATTACGCGGACATTTATACCGGGCATGTACGCTGACCATAGGTCTTGCAGAACCTGCGCTTTCGGAAATACTCATTGTATTTCGGGTCAAAGGGGTTTGCATTTCCTCTGATCTTTACATGCCGGACTATACCGATACTGCTGGCTTTGATGAGTTCGTAAAGGCGGGTTTTGCCCGATTTATCCTTTACCTTTGTCGAGAAGATCCACGGTTTAGAGCCGCTTAGCCAATATTTCCTTTTCATCCAATTTTTGCTCTTGTTCCGATGCCTTCTTTTCATCCATTGCCATAGGCTGTTATAGATGCAGCTGTCAACGTAGCTGAAGGTGCTGCCGGAAACTACGTGCCGATGGTAGTTGACCCAACCCCTGATTTTGGGATTGAGCTGACCGATCATAGCTTCGGTACGGGTGCCGAGGTGAACGCGGATCGTCTCCCGGATGTTGCTCAGGAATGCTTTCACATTCTCCTTGGCAGGCTTAATGAGCAGCTTGCCGTTGTACTTACGTACATTTTGCCCGAGAAAATCGAACCCGTTATCTATCCTTACGATTCGTGTCTTGGCCTCCGAGAGCGACAGGCCCCTCTCACGCAGAAAGGCTTTAACGGCCGGCTTCACTTTACTCTCAAGGAGCGCTTTGGAGTTTCCGGTTATTACAAAGTCATCTGCGTATCGGATCACGTTGATCTTGGATCGTTTATAGCCATCGATCCTGGCTGGTGCAGCCTTTCTTGCAGCGGTTTCCAGACCGTTAAGGACCATGTTGGCTAACGTCGGAGAGACGATACCGCCTTGAGGCGTTCCCTTTTTCGTGGGATAGATTCTACCTTTTTCCATATAGCCTGCTTCCAGCCATTTCCATAGAATCATTCGATCCATCAGGATGTTTTCAAGTATCCACGAATGGCTGATTTCATCGAAACAGGCCCGGATATCCGCTTCTAATATCCAGGTGGGTGCGTATCCTTTGGCGAGTGTAATAAAGCATTGGGCGATTGCATCCGCGCATCGGCGTCCGGGCCGAAAACCATAGGAATTCGGGTCGGCAAGCGTTTCAGCAACCGGCTCCAGTGCCAGCTTATAGAGCGCTTGATAGGCTCTATCTGTCATGGTGGGTATACTCAGAGGTCTTTTCTTTCCGTTTTTCTTTGGAATGTATATTCTTCGCAGCGGAAGGGGATGGTAGCCTCGGCGCTTCAGCCGGTTAACTGCATCAACCTTCTGACGTGGGGTAGACCATATTTCGCCGTCTACGCCCGGAGTGCGTTTCCCCTTGTTGGAGGTAACGCGTTTGATAGCCAATAATTTTGCGTAGTACGAATGGGTGAGAATCCATTGCAGGGATTTTGCCTTCCTGAACTTTTTCTCTTTCACAGCCTTAGCGATACGCTCCTGCAGTCTTTTTACAGCACGGCGAATGGTCTTCCAATCAATGGCGTTCCAATTCGTATGTCTGTCGGTAGGCGCATCAGCCGACCCGGCGGGCGCTGTCATTTGCTTTCCTTCCTACAAAGATTCCACAGGTTATCTCGCAACAGGACACCAGCCCGGATATCATCTATACCCGCCGGACGTCAGCCCCCTTTCGGGTCGGGTCCGCCAAGGCGGAAACCCGTATCCGCCCGATTACAGGGCGGCATTAGCTTCTTCCTGCTTCTTACGCCCGCACCTCCAACAGTGTGCCTTGCGGTTTCACCTGCCTGATTGAAATGAGGCTAAGGTACGGGGTTTCCACGTTCCACACAATTGCCAATTATGAGTGACTTAGGTTTGCCTTCTACACCGGCGGTTCTGCATCCCCGTATGGGCAGTTAGAAGACCCATAACCTGACCGCGATACCCTTTTGGTCCAAGCTTTTCAGCCTCTTTAGCTTGTTCTCATTGACGATGCTTAACGGCATTCACATTACATTAACCATATCACTCCAACCATAGCCCTTACCCGGATGAGGCTTCCAGGAAGGTATCTACCTCACGGTTTCTACCCCTCTTGCCGGGGCAAGATTTGGTACATTGTCGGAAGGGCTTCATACCAGCTGCACAGCGCGCAGTAAGCATGCCTCCTATGGTACCAGCGGGGGAACGCTGGGATTGGTCAAGGCACCGTGGAGCCTTGCCAATCAGCCAATTGTGCGACTTCGTGTCGCACGTTAACGTTGAGCTTTGGGGCCGCCGAGCGTAGCGAGGGCACTGGCGCGGAGCGCCAGCGGTCCTACAACAGCGTATTGTTAAGTTGTTGAGATCAAGACTCTTCAACCCCAAACCAAGAACAAACATCCGTTTGTGATGATTTTTCTTGCATAATAGTCAGAGATTTGAGCCAATTGTTTAATGTTTCTAACGGATTCTTATTATCGACATTATGTAAGAAAGTTAAAACAGTCTCAGCGTTTTCATGTAATTGATATCGCAATTCTTTTGAGTGTTTCAGTACAATAAACGATTTTTCTGAGCAGTTTACACCCAAGCAAACAGTAAAATGAAAAAAACCACCTTCCTGCCTCTTCACTTAAATATGGCAACCACTCACCGTTACATGCTAAATCCAAGAAACATGCTTCTATAGGCAATTTTGTATTTTCAAACGAAATAATAAAATATGACATATTAGCTTTCGGGTTTGAAACTTAACGTCTGGCATGTGGCGCGGCGGCTTTTTGCCGTCGCTACCATGCCATGGTTATGCGATCCTCAATGGTTTTATTAACCCTTTTCCACTATCAAACCATCCGCCGTTCTCTTCACGCTTAACGAATTCCATTATTTTTGATTGTGCATCAACTGGAATTGTCGCCAATTTATCATTAAAGTGTGGAAGGTATTCATCAACAGCCCATCCGATTAATCCAAGCAAAAAACGGCCTGCTTCTTCTGGATTACGGTCAAGAAAAGTTGGGAGAGCTTCTATGAAGTATTCCGCAAATTTCATTGGGGGAAATTTCCACAATGCGTTATAGGTTGATTCATAGGCCTCCGTCATGCCCTCATCTTGAATCGAAGAAAGGATTGCATTAAAGACCTCTTGCCCTTCAGACCCATCAACCATATCGATCAGTTCCCAATACCGTTCAATTCTCTTTTGACTAACTTCGTCAGAGTGTTTCTCGGAAAAATCACCACATTCAATCAATTTCCGGCACCAGTCTTTTAATTCAATGGTAATCATATCAATTCATCCGCATAACATTAGTTACTCACCGCAATACGATGAGCAACCAGTTTGGCTGATATTCGCATTTTGCGACCATTGTCAAAAAGTTCGTCATTCTTAGTGGAAACTTACAAACAAGTTAACATATCATACTGATTAATCAATATAAACACGTCCTTTGATTTTTATTTTGGCTTTACTTGAAAATTCCATTTTATTTTCATAATGACGGATTTGCCCCTATTCGGGTTGCTCATCGTATTTACGGATAATTTTTTAACAACGCATGGAGGTAAAAATGATTCAGGATTTCAAATCGTATTTGTCGAGTCAAAAAGTCATTTCTCAAAAAAAATCCATTTTTATGTCCGGTGGGTTAACCATCGCTATCTATACTATAAAACAACGCCTGAATCTGGTCTAACCCAGCAACAAATCAATGAATTCCTTTCGCAATTATCCAAGCATTACCAGCAATGGCAGGTTGTCCAGGCAGGTGAAGCCATTCAGTTGTTTCTGTTTTTCCGAAGACGAAAAGCAATTGAGCAGAAAAATCCAGATATTTCACCCGATGATAGTTGGAAATTACATGCTGATGATTTAGCTAGGATGATCAGGCTTAAGCGACTTCGCCTTCAAGAGTGCCACAACCTTCGTATTAAAGATATTGATTTCAAAAGGAATCGATTATTGATCGTTCAAGGAAAAGGTGGAAAAGATCGAGAGGGGCTTTTGCCGGAATTGATTCGCAAGGATCTTCATCGCCATCTTCAATGGGTATGGAAGGTTTATTTAGAGGATAGGAAAAACGATGTTCCAGGTGTCTATCTGCCTTATGCCTTGCAACGGAAATATCCAAACGCTGGACGTGAATGGGATTGGCAATGGGTATTCCCATCACAAACACTTTCGATGGACCCGAGAACCAAGATTGTCCGTCGCCATCACCGTTACCCAGACAACTTGCAACGCCATCTTCGAAAAGCCGTTAAATTAGCAGGGATATCTAAAAGGGTAACCGTCCATACGCTTCGCCATAGCTATGCAACGCATTTGCTTGAGGGCGGTACTGACATTCGGACAATACAAGAACTTCTGGGGCACAGCGATCTGAAAACAACGATGATATATACGCATGTGGCATCAATCAACTTCGATGGTGTGAAAAGCCCACTCGATGAATTGTAAATCCGGCAGGGTTGGTTTCGTACCAGGACGTCAAAAAACATATTGGGATATCCTTGAATTTTGTGGGTATCCCAACAAACCGCCTCTCACCGAAACCTACTATATCTCCAACAAATCACAATCACGCACATACTATCTAAGTTGCAACATACGGCTATTAGTCCACAGCTCATTAACCACGAAAAAAGTGCGGAATATCTAGTACATTCCGCACCTCGCTTCGTTCCCCTAAAAGCCTATATGGAAACAAAGTATAGTAAACCGTTTCACTCCAAATCAGCAACTATCCCAGAAACAAACCGGATCTATACTTGTAATTTCTGTCTGAAACGAATTGGGTGATCAAGGAAAAACAACTGAGGCTTCAAACCAGCCAATCATACCGAAAACCCGATATCCCTCAATATGCTGGACTTGCCGATAACCGTTTTTACCGCCCTTCGAAAAGCACTGAACCGATTGTACTTAATAGTGTAAAATTTGCCGAGTAATTTTATGGCCCGGTCATCTCTTCCCGTCACCGAGAAAGCTTCCGCGAGCCCTCCAAGAATTTGAGCAGCCTGATCATAGGCCCGCCGATTTTTGTTGGAAACGATGTGATCGATTCGTTTTTCACCTTTTTTTTAGCCCACAAGAAAAAATCGGCAAGCTCGATATCCGAGAAGCTGGCTTTCTTTAGTCCATCCACAATTTCATCGTAGAATTGAATTCCGACTTCAACAGATCCAGCCAGTACATGTAGCCGATGGGTTGCCGTTTTTTCCATTCTCTTGCCGCATTCGCCACGGCTTCGAGGCCGCCTGACGTGAGGACCGCCTCAAATTACAGCGACGCAGCAAGATCACCAGGATTGCCCATCTTTAAAAATTTCTTCCATTTGGATAAAAAGTTATACATTGAACTCACGGGGCATTTGTCAGATAAGCGTAGAGTTTTGTTTGCATCATTATATTGGTTACAGATCATTGAAAGCCTCTTCATCTTCAGGACTGTTCCACTCTTCAAGGGCCTCTGCGATTGCCAAATGATAGGCCCGGCCAAACGGCTCGACTTTTTTAAGTTTTACAGTCTTTCCCTTCAACTCGTATACGATCAGATTGCCCGGTTTTATACCCATGGCCTTTCTGATGGTTGCGGGAATCGTAATTTGACCTTTCGCTGAAATCTTGCTTACGTTCATTTTTCGTATCCCTTAACATTTTTGCAATAAAGGTACAAAGCACCATCCTGATGTCAAGAAACGGGGACCGAGATCCGAGATTCGTGGTGGGAACGGCACTGCATAAAGTCTGAGCTTGACCCTGACCTGTTTTTGCTGTCACATAAAATTTATGTGCACCATGAGAAACAATCCGCGTTAGTGCCGTATTCAATAGCTTCTGTCAAAAAAGCAACAAACCTGATTGGCTATTCCCAATCGGGATCGCTATCGGTATCGGAATCGGAATCGAAAAGCCACGGGATTTGGGCACGACAAACCTGATGTGTATCGTCTTGCAATAGACGACGTTTCTGCCGGCTATGGGATCGAGAAAATCGATTTCGATACCGATAGCGATCCCGATC
>ENA-ORCT01000883-ORCT01000883.1-marine-metagenome-genome-assembly--contig:-NODE-883-length-12761-cov-4.024834_pt1 | contig 12761 bp, 6 predicted proteins | sample MGYA00248632_ERZ508511 | MGnify/ENA primary metagenome ERZ508511 (study PRJEB26182, sample SAMN06268839) | marine metagenome | isolation source: Tt an P1-techrep anaerobic enrichment on pine from sediment...
ATTTCCGAGGCGGCACAGAGTTAAACAACAGCGGTTTTTTCCAGAATATAAGACAATCTGTTAAGGAAACGGCATTGTATAAAGACCCATTGGGCACCATCTCCCCGCGAATTAAAGTCCAAGTAAAACACCGTGGTCAAACAGCGTCCGTACATGAAGTTCGTCAGCTTATGGGGCTTCTGCAAAAAGATGGGGATATTGGTATTTTTATTTCATCGGGTGGGTTTACACCTGATTCAAAAACAACCGCAAGAAGTTCCAATATCCACGTTGAACTTATTGATTTAAATCGGTTTATAAATTTATGGCAAGATTTTTATCACAAATTGAATGACGAAGATAAAAGTCTAATGCCCCTGCTCCCTGTTTATTTTCTATCTCCTGATAAGTAGGGCAGAACCAACAGGTAAACTTGACCGGGCAAAACGACGCGCCCGGCAAGTTACCCGCACGGTTATGTGGTTTGTTTTTAACGAATAATATCAATTTAAATGTTATAATAAGGAGATAGTTATGAATCTTAATGAAATCTATGATTGGTATAAATCTCAGGGTTTAGATCCTTGGAACTTCAATTGTAAGGAACCAGCGGGGTCGCATCTTAATTCTTAAATATTCGTAACGATTGATGAACATTTAAGATGCGACCCTGAGTAGTCCCATAAAAGATTATGGAATAAGCCAATAGACAAAAAAAATGGTAAATGGAATTGATGGAACAGTATTTTATAACTTAGACGAAAAGAAAAAATACTACCCAACAAAGAAAGAAAAAGAAATGAGAATAATACTATAACCACACAACTAATCAATCCAGCTGACCCCAAAAGCTGGCGCTTTTTGGGGTCAGCTGATCTAAGGTTAAGGGAACCAGTGGGGTCGTATCTTAATTCTTAAATATTCGTATCGATTAATTAATTGATACTTAAGATGCGACCTTGCTTAGTCCCCCAGCTGATTAACGGCGTCATATTTCAAATCGTGAAAAATGAATACTTGGAGAAAAATATACAATAATCAAGGTAATCTTCTGATATTCTTGTTTATGTGGGTAATGATTTGGATTATTATTTTTAAACTATATAATGTTATTTATCTCATTCCAAGTCAGCATGGTTCTCATCTGAATGCCTTGAAAGCACCATCATTCTCTTTTGAATACAGTAAGGGGATTTGGGGTCGGACTAAACTAACATTATGATTTCTATTAACTAAAACTTTAAAAATAGACGATTTCAGGATCGGTATCGCAGTTTTTAACCCAAATAATTGAACAGCAGAAATTGAAACAGGAGAAAAGTATGGGTTGGAGATTAAAGAAAGGCTATATTCGGGTTTTTCAGATGATTATGAGAATTTTTGGCATGATTTTGCCTTTTTCCGTACCGGTTTTGCTGATCGGGGCCGGAAGCGTGAAAAAGCTGGCTGAAAATATCAAGGCAAGGGGTATTAAAAATGTGCTGGTGGTGACCGACAAGGTGCTGATGGATTTGAAGCTCCTTGACGCAATGCTGGCGTCTTTGTCGGAAAAAAATATCCGTTATACGGTGTTTGCTGATGTTCAGCCCAATCCCACCATTGAAAATGTCGAGGCAGGCAGAGATATTTATAAAAAGAACAAATGCAAGGCAATTATTGCGTTTGGGGGCGGATCCCCGATTGACTGCGCCAAAATTATCGGTGCCAGGGTCAGGAATCCCTATTTGCCTGTGAGATTCATGAAAGGGCTTTTTCGGGTGATCATACCGATTCCGCCATTGTTCTGCATTCCCACAACCGCCGGGACCGGATCCGAAACCACCGTTGCCGCGGTGATTACCAATGCGGCAACCCATGAAAAATTCGCCATCAATGATTTGAAACTCGTTCCCAAAATCGCTGTTCTGGACCCTGAATTAATGGTCGGTCTGCCGCCTCATATTACATCCACCACCGGGATGGACGCGCTGACCCATGCGGTGGAAGCCTATATCGGGCAAAGCGGCAGCGCATATACTGACGAGTGCGCGGAATATGCGACAAAGCTGATTTTTGAAAATCTTGAAAATGCTTACAATGACGGTAATGACCTGGATGCACGAAACAACATGGCGATTGCCTCCTTCTACGCCGGATGCTCGTTTACAAGGGCTTATATCGGGTATGTGCACGCCATCGCTCACAACCTGGGCGGGCTGTACGGTGTTCCACACGGGCTGGCCAATGCCGTCGTTTTACCGTATGTTCTGGAATTCTGCAAAAAAGAAGCGGAAAAAAAGCTGGCAAAGCTTGCTGTTGCCGGTGGACTTGGCATTAACGGCGATTCGGATTCAGTGCTTGCGGACAGATTTATTGAAAAGGTTAAAACGTTGAACCAGGATATGAATATTCCGACTCATATCGCGGAACTCAAGGCGAACGATATCCCGCTGATTGCAGCGCGTGCCCTGAAAGAAGCGCATCCTCTTTATCCGGTGCCAAAACTGATGACGAGGCCACAGTGTGAAGAGCTTGTCGGGCGGTTTCTGGCATCATAGTCAAATCATAAATCATGTGCGATTAGCTGAATTTTCGGGGTCATGCCCTTTTGAATTGACTTTCATATGTGATTATACCCTCCAATTTTTATTGCTCGACCACTGAGAATAGAATACCCTGATGCGTAATATCCTGTAATGTAATGAACCGCGGCAATAACCGGCAGGATATCATTGGTTTTAACAGACCGCACCATAACATCATTTCGTGCGGTCTGTTTTATCACTTGCGAATCATGGCAGCAGCATAAGCGGTATGGCTTTTTGCATCCGCTGAATTTAGAGGTTGGGCTTCCACATTTAAGTTGGTATCAATGACCAACTAATCTCTTCCATGACGGGATCTGAAATACACAGTCGTTAGCTTCCTCTTCCATGCGCTGGAAAAGCGATACTGGCAAGGTAAGAGCCTGGTTTTCAAACAGGCTCTACGTGTCAGGATGTCATCCCGGAAACGTTTTCGCATGGGTAGATACAAAATTATGCGGAAGAAAATACAATATGAAGAAAAGGTATTTTCAAACCGCCGGGTTCATTGCTGTTTCAAATCGTCACTGACAAGTAATATGTCCAATTTTTATTTGCAGTCCACCGCCATTGAAATGTCCAATTAAATGACAAAAACCTACCGTTTTAAAGTGTCGAATTCCTCCTCTGGAATTGACAGGTTCGAGGTCTGTATTCGGGATAACCGACTGTTGACAATGAAATTTGAAGCAACATATTGAATTACTTTAAAATGATGCCTGGCATCTCGCTGAGCATTGCCGGATTATTGACAGATTTCGATAGGCAAATATATGCCAATCTTTTTTAACAATATCTCATTTCGTAAAATCGGTTGGACCATCCTTTTTTCACTGGCATTTGGCTTTTTTAGCATCCTCCAATCATATGGAGATCAGGCTGGGGATCCCTTGACCGTTGAAGAGAGAACATGGCTGGATCAGCACAATGGGAAAATTCTCATCAGCAATGAACTGGAGTGGCCGCCCATTACGTTTATGGATGAAAGCGGTAACACTGTTGGCATTGCCATCGATTATTACAAGCTCATTGAGAAGAAATTAGGCTTTACATTTAAATTGGACCGACCGGATACCTGGATCAATATTATCGACAAGCTCTACAACAAAAAGATCGATGTTATTTGTGATATTCAAAAAAATCCGGAAAGGGCCAAACATTTTATTTTTACCCAACCTTACATAACAATTCCCACTGCCATCATTGTTCGTAAAGAGATTTCCGGTGAGTTGGATTTGGCCAAAATGGGGGGGATGAAAATCGGGGCGGCCGCCGAGTCGCACATCTTCCAATTTTTAAAAAACAATTATAATACATTGCAGATTGTTCCCCTGAAAGATCCCAGAACCTGCCTGCTGGAAACCGCCACCAAAGCGGTGGATGCTGCGGTGGTCAATGTGGCTGCGGCATCCTATATCATTGAAAAGGAGGGGATCACCAATCTTCGGGTGGCCGGGTACACCAAACATCGATATCAGCTCAGTTTTGCCACCCGAAACGACTGGCCCATCCTTGCCGGGATCCTGGACAAGGGTCTGGGGCTCATCAGTCCCAAAGAAAAAGGTGCCATCTACCGCAAGTGGATCCACCTTGAGATCACACCCATCTATAAAAGACGGAGTTTCTGGATCATCGTTTCTACCATTGGTGCCTCGGTGAGCATTATCTTTCTGACCATCCTTGCAGTGAATCGGAAATTAAAGGGCATTGTGAAAAGACGGACCGCCTCACTTGAACAACAGACCAAGGCCTTGAAAGCAGAGATTGCCGTCCGCCGGCAAACCGAAAAATCGCTCAAGGAAAGAGAGACCCAGTTGCGCACCTTGATCGAGACTATACCGGACCTGGTTTGGCTCAAGGATGTCAACGGGGCCTATATCTCCTGCAACCTCAAGTTCGAGCGCTTTTACGGTGTTAAGGAGGCCGATATTATCGGCAAGACGGACCATGAATTAGTGAATAAAGAGCTGGCCGATTTTTTCAGCGAAAGTGACCGAGCGGCCCTGACCACCGGTGATCTGGTGGTTTACGAAAAAGAGATCCAGCCTGCGCGGGAGTGGGGCGGTCGGTTGATGGAGACTGTAAAAACACCAATGTACGGATCGGACGGCAAAATCATCGGAATTTTGGGAGTCAGCCGGGATATCACTGAGCGCAAAAAGATAGAAGAACGTGCCATGCAGGCACAGAAAATGGAAGCTCTGGGAACTCTGGCCGGCGGCATTGCCCATGATTTTAACAACATTCTATCATCCATACTGGGCTTTACGGAACTGGCCAAGATGAACACAGCCGAGGATCAGGAGACCCAGGACAATCTCAACCAGGTGTTGAACTCGGGGCTTCGGGCCAGGGAGTTGGTCAAGCATATATTGACCTTTAGCCGTAAGGCCTCGGTTCAAAAAGATGTTTTGCAAATAACCCCATTGCTCAAAGAAGACTTGCGGTTTTTAAAGGCCTTCATTCCCCCCAATATCGAAATGCGGACCGACTTTAGCGTTACCGACAGTGCCATTTTGGCAGATCCCACTCAAATGCATCAGGTTTTTATGAATCTGTTCACCAACGCCGCCCAAGCCATGAAAGACAAAGGTGGCATCCTGGATATTCGATTCAAATCGGTGGAACTATTGGATGGAGACCAATCCTATCCAAAGACATTGAGGCCCGGTAAATATGTCAAATTGACCATATCGGACACGGGCTGCGGCATCCCACCTCATTTGATCAACAAAATATTCGAGCCCTTTTTTACCACCAAACCCAAAGGGGAGGGTACTGGAATGGGGCTATCCACGGCCTATGGCATCATCGAAGCGATGCAGGGGCACATCTCGGTGACCAGCAAACAGGGCGTGGGTACCACTTTTCAAATCCTGTTGCCCGAGCAAGCCGGAGCCGATGTAACAGACCCAGCGGCCATGCCGGAGAATATGAGGTCGGGGCAGGGAACCATTCTCCTGGTGGACGATGACAGTGCCGTTATCCGTTGGACGTCGAAGATACTTCTCAAGCTTGGGTATACAGTGGTGGCTGCAGAGAACGGTCCCGAGGCATTGGACAAATTCAAGGCCAATCCCACTGGTTTTGACCTGGTTTTAACCGATTTGGCCATGCCGAAACTATCGGGGCTCGAGCTGTCCCGATCCATCAAATCCGAACGCTTGGATGTGCCCATTGTGCTGTGTACGGGCTTTAGTGAAGGGTTGACAAAGGAAATCATTCAAAATTCCGGTATCTCGGAAATTATTTTGAAGCCCGTCATTGCCAGCGAACTGGTTCAAATTATCGGTTCATATTTGAATCCCAAATAGAACAGGGTCAAAGAGAAACTGCCCCGACAAAGCCAGCGGGAGATTCCCGCTCTCCGGCGGCTTCAGCAACATGTATCTCTTGAGCAGGTAATTGAACATGCAATTCCAGCAGATTCAAGATGGAATTATGAAAATATCGATTTTAAAGATCTGACGCTCGCTTTTCGAGTTAAACGAATCTCCTTTTTTGGTTGGAAACTCATTCGGGTACATTAAGCATAGGTATAGTCATCTTTATTCAATCCACCGAAGAAGAAGTGCCTTTTGTTTTTTGCGAATCCAACACTTCTCTAACTGCTGCCGCCAAATCACCCTTGACAACTGGTTTCATAAGGTATCTTTGGATACCCAGGCTTAAAGCCTTTTCTTCATCAATCAGTTCACTGAACCCGGTACAAAGGATAATCGGAATATCAGGTCTAATTCCCCGAATTCTCTGGATAAGTTCAGCGCCATTCATCTTCGGCATGGTCATATCTGTAATGATGATATCATAGCCTTTAGGGTCGCTCTGGAATATTTGCAGGGCCTCACTGCTGCTGGTCATAGCAGTTGCATGGTACCCAAGGCTGGTTAGCATGCGCGTTACCATGGTAACTAATTCTTCCTCGTCGTCAACGATCAAAGCTCTTTCGTTACCAGTCGGGTAGATTTTCACAGTTTCAGTTTCTTCGGGAGTTATATCTGTAATAATGCGCGGCAGGTACAATCGAAATGTCGTTCCTTTTCCCAGTTCACTATAAACAGTAATATGACCGCCATAGCTTTTAACAATTCCATGTACTACAGAAAGGCCCAAACCTGTCCCAGCTCCTTTTTTCTTTGTAGTAAAATACGGATCAAAAATCTTTTCTATTGTTGCTTTGTCCATGCCAACACCATTATCGTTGACTGCAAGTTCAATGTATGATCCAGGAATTAAACTAAAGCTGCTGACTTTGTAATCATCCTCTTTAATCTGGACAGGCCGCATTGTTACGGCCAACACACCACCTGTTTCCCGCATGGCATGGTAGGCGTTAGTGCAAAGATTCATGGTGATCTGATGGACTTGGGTCGCGTCGGAAAGAACGGTTCCACTGCTGGGATCAATGTCCTGGCGGATTTCTATAGTTTTTGGAATGGAGGATCGTAATAATTTAAGGGCTTCTTTAACGATAAAATGAATCTGTAGCGGTTTTAACTCCTGCTTTGATTGCCTGCTGAAGGCCAATATTTGATTTACAAGATCTTTGGCCCGGTTGCCTGCCTTGTATACTTTATCAAGATCGGAGGTAATTGGGCTTCCCGGAGGGAGATCTTCCTTTGCCATTTCGGTGTATCCAAGAATCGCAGACAGAATGTTATTGAAATCATGAGCGATGCCGCCTGCCAAGGTGCCGATAGCCTCCATCTTTAGGGCCTGTTGAAGTTGAGATTCTAATCTGTTTTTTTCCTTTTCTGCATGTTTACGAGCAGTAATATCTTCGACAATTGCAAGATGGACTTTTCCCTTGGCAATTTCCTTCCATAAAGGAACAACGGTAAGAGTCACCCAAGCGATGTGCCCTTCTTTGGTCAAATACCGTTTCTCCATGGAAAAGTCACTTATCTTGCCTGCCAGCAAAAGCTGAGTATTATCCAAGTGAGCTTGCAGGTCGTCCGGATGAGTAATGTCCATAAAAGACCGGGCCAGCATCTCTTCCTCTGTATAGCCGACAATATCACAATATTTTTTATTGCAATGAATGAATCGGCCGGATTCTGAATTGATAATAGCTATGCCAATCGGAGCCTTTTCATAAATTACCCGAAATCTTTTTTCACTCTCCTCAAGGGTGCTCTCCATGTGCTTGCGGGCGGTTATGTCTCTTGCCAACGCAGTAATCTTGACAGCCCCCTGCAACTCAATCTTGCCAACCCTGATTTCAACCGGAAATGTGCTCTTGTCTTTTCTGCGATGAATGCTTTCAATGGTAACGTATTCATTTAACTCTAAAGTTTTGAATAACTCTGAAAATCGTTCAAGCGGAAACTCCGGGTCGATATCGGGAAGCGACATATTTAAAAACTCTTGCTTTGTGTAGCCAAGCACCTCACAGGCATGCTGATTTACATCAAGGAGACTTCCATTAATATCTATCAAGGCGAGTGTGTCACCCGCCTGGTCCACAATGGTGCGAACCCGCTCTTCGCTTTTTTTTCGTTCTCTTATCTCATTTTCCAGTTGTCGCCTGTGGGCGTTAACAGTCCTCAACCTCCATTGAAAAGTGGCGTAAATCAGCCCCGCCAGCATCACTGCGATCAAGGTCTTAAACCAGGCGGTCTTCCACCAGGGAGGTAGAATAACCACCTTTATGGAGACCCCCTGTTCATTCCAGATTCCGTCATTGTTTGACCCTTTGACTTTGAAGGTGTATTCCCCGGGATCAAGATTGGTATAGGTGGCAAAACGCTGATTATCAGCTACATAAGTCCAGTCCTTATCAAAACCTTGCATCTTATATGCATACTGATTTTTTTGGGAAAAACGAAAGTTCAGGGCGGCAAATTTGAAACTGAAAACCGACTGGTCATGCGAGAGGGTAATCTGTTCGGCAACATTAATGTGTTGAGTCAAAGGCGAATCAGCACCAATTGCGACAGGCTTATTGAACAGATGGAATTCGGTCAACTTTATTGGCGGGATATATTGATTATCAATAATCTTTTCGGGGTAAAAGGAGTTCATACCGTTTGTGCCGCCAAAAAACAACTGGCCGTCATCACTTCGGGATACGGCTTTTCGTCTAAATTGATTCCCTTGCAAGCCATCTCGGGCATCATAATTACGAAATTTTGCCTTTTCGGGATTAAATTTTGACAAGCCTTGATTGGTGCCAATCCACAGATTTCCTTGGTTATCATTAATAATACTGGCCACCATGTTTCCGGCGAGACCATCCACTGTGCCGTACACGGTAAATCTTTCCGATTCTTGATTGAACCGGTTCAAGCCTTGATTGGTGCCAATCCAGATCGTACCCTGATCATCCTGATAGATTGTGTGAATGGTGCTGTCTCTTATGCTGTGAGGATCATTCTGGTCTGGAAAATAATTGGTGAATGTTTCTGCTTCCGGGTCAAAGCGGCTCAGCCCAGCCTCGGTTCCCACCCAAAGCATGCCTGATGAGTCAAAAAAAACTGCTGTTACCCACTCAGAAACAATACTATTTGGATTATCCGGAACCGGCATAAAATGAGTAAATGTCCGGCTATCAGGATCAAACCTGTCCAATCCCCCCCCATACGTCCCTATCCACAATGAACCATCTGGGGAAAAATCCATGTCCCAAGCTGCACCGTGACTTAGAGTGGTCGGGTCATCCGGGTTATGTTGATAACGGACGAATGATTCTTTCTGGGGATCAAATTTATCCACTCCGGCAACTGTGCCGACCCAAAAAGCACCATCCGGGGCCTGAGCAATATCAAGCACGGTGTTGTTGCTCAGGGAAGCTGGATTGTTTGGATCATGCAGGAACTTGGTAAATGTCTGGCGATTGGAATCATAACGGCATAAGCCCCCGCTGCGGGTGCCCATCCAGAGCACTCCCTTCTGATCATTATAGATGGCCTGGACCTGATCAGAGCTAAGGATGTTTTGGCTGCCTATATTGTGTTGATAATGGATAAACCTGGAATACGAACTGTCATAGCGATCAACACCATTGAAGGTGGCAAACCAGAGGGTGCCGGTTACATCTTCATTAATTCCCCAGACCGTATTATCGGCCAGACTATGGGAATTGTTCGGATCATTTTGGAATCTCAAAAAGATTTCCGATTCCGAATCAAACAAATTAAGGCCATGGCCGCTGGTGCCGAGCCACAGTCGTTCTTTGCTGTCTCGAAAAATGGCGGTTACCGGCGCGCCACTTATACTCTGGGGATCATTTTCGCTATGTCGATAATGAGTAAATACTTCCGTTTCCGGATCAAACTTGTCTAACCCTCCTTCATGGCCGAGCCACAGGGTATCATCCTTATCTCTATGCAAACTCCAGATAAAGTCGTTGCTCAGGCTGTGAGGGCCTTTCTCGTTATGTCGATAATGTGTAAATGTATTTTCTTTCGGGTCGAACTTGTTGAGCCCTCCGCCATAAGTGCTTACCCACAAAACGCCGTCAACTCCTTCAAGAATCATGGATGCTTTATTATGGCTCAGACTTGTTGGGTCGTTAGGATCGTGACGGTAATGGATAAACTCATTTTTATCCGGGTCATATTTGTCCAGCCCCATATCAGTTCCAACCCACAGCATGCCATTGCTGTCAACAAGAACACTCCAGACAAGATCGCTCACTAAACTGTTTGGATCATTCTCATCATGGCGATAGTTGATAAATGTTTCGAGGACCGGATCAAAACGTGACAGCCCACCACCCCAGGTGACAATCCACATGGTCCCTTTTTCATCCTGATACAACCGCCACGTGTAATTATTGGCAATACTATTGGGATCACCTTGCCGATTTACGTAATTGGTAAATTCAACACCATCGTATTTGTTCAACCCACTGCTAATCGTTCCAAACCACAAAAAACCTTGGGTATCTTGCATAATTGCAGTGACATTATTGCCCGACAGACCCTCTTGAACAGTCAGGTGCGTGAATGTGATACTTGGGGGATCAAATTGTAGCAGATTAGTTTCAGGTTCCCGGGCTGGAAGATGATGCGGGGAGCAGATGAGAAACAGCAGCGAGGCAATTATGGTAATTGTCTTGTACTGCATCATATTAAAATCTCTTAAGAGAGTGCCTCTTCTCCCTCGATAGTTGGGGCAAATGAAGCGTTTTTAATTTAATAAATGGCGTTTTAATATATAGCTTGTTTTCGTAAGTTTAACACACTGTCCCTCTATAAAAAATACAATAAAACACAAATAACGATTCCTAAACCTATGTTCGACAGTGGTAGATACATAGAGTTCCCCTTTTTAAATAAATACGGGTTGGCTGAAAGCTGTTATGTGCACAGCGTTAAATGTATCGCCTTTGTATTGATGGTCAACCATTTTCACCTTCTCGTTCAGACCCCTCAGGCCACTCTGAGCGAATTCATGCGCCTTTTTTCGGTTACATACACGGTCCGTTTCAACCGCCGCCACGGGCAAAGCGGGCATGTTTTTCAGGGCCGCTTCAAATCCCTGGCGGTTGACCGCGATTAATATTTGCTCCCGCTTTCCCGATACATTCATCTGAATCCCATCCGGACTCGCCAATTTGAAGGGGCTGATTTTAAAACCCAGGCAGACTATCTGAAATCCTATGGGTGGAGTTCGATTCCCGGTCACTGCTTTGTCTGCAAACGACACAAAACCATGGATTACCGGTGGCTGCTCAGCACCTACTGCGGCGGCGATAATACCAATGGCCGGCGTCAATATCGGGAGTATGTCTATCAGGGAATTAAGGCGAGATTGAAAATGAACATGCAATTCCAACAAATTCAAGATAGAATAATAAAATTTTCAATTTTAAAAATCTGAACCTCGATCCTTAAAGGAAAAATTATGAACGAAGAAAATAAATCAATCCATGAATTTGATTTTGAATTAATCTGCGAATATTTTTCAAACTTGGAACGCCAGGGACCCGGCAGCCCTGAAGTAACGATTAAGGCATTGAGTTTTATCGATAATATTAACGATAAATCACGTATTGCTGACATTGGCTGCGGATCAGGTGGACAGACAATGGTATTAGCACAGCATGCACCGGGAAATATTACAGGTATCGACCTTTTTCCTGTTTTCATCGACCTGTTCAACAGGAATGTTGAGAAACTGAATCTTCAGGGTCGAGTAAAAGGTATTGTTGGCTCGATGGATAATCTTCCTTTCCAGGATGAAGAATTGGATCTGATGTGGTCCGAAGGAGCTATCTACAATATCGGTTTTGAACGGGGGCTTAATGAATGGCGGAAATTCCTGAAAACTGGAGGTTATGTTGCTGTTTCGGAAGTGTCGTGGTTTACAGAAGAACGCCCTGCTGAGATCGATGAATTTTGGATGGATGCTTATCCGGAAATAGACACTATCCCAAATAAAGTGGCGCAAATGCAAAAAGCCGGTTATATCCCGGTTGCCTCCTTTATTTTGCCCGAAAACTGCTGGACAGAGCATTTCTATGCACCACAAGTAAACGCACAGAAAGTCTTCCTTGAGAAAAATGCAGGTAATAAATCTGCCGCAGAATTTATCGCAAACCAGCGGCATGAAACTCAGTTGTACTATAAGTACAAAGAGTATTATGGCTATGTTTTTTATATAGGTAAAAAAGTTTGAATGAATTCGGTAACTATCTGATGTGTAAACAGATATCTAACCAGACAAATCTCGTGCACCGGACTTCTTACCGCCGCCGGTGCGCGGCACTTTATGTCCACTGTTGACTATTGGATGAGGGTATGAAGCAGATTTGATAATTGGAGAATAATATGGTGACACTGGATGAAAAGTTTAGAGCTCTTGATGCAGACAATGCTCCTGGTCAAGAGGTCCGACAAGTCACAAGCAATCTTGATGAAATTATGCGCGGTAAAAAATATAGCGGGGTTCCGGTTGATTTCTCGCATGGAGATGTAGATGCCTTTCCCCCAATACCCGGCTCATCAGAAGCATGGAAGAATGGCTTTGATAGAGGGGGGAAGCAAGCATATACTGAATACCGGGGTGCGGCTCAGATACGCGAGAGCCTTGCCACGCGCCTTGGAATGTTCACAGGCAGCCCCATTTCGGCAGATAACGAATTGATCATAACACCCGGAACTCAAGGTGCACTGTTTTTGGCTCTCGGTGCGACAGTCTCTATAGGGACGAAAGTTGCTGTAGTAGAGCCAGACTATTTCGCCAACCGCAAACTTGTTAAGTTCTTCGACG
>ENA-ORCT01000884-ORCT01000884.1-marine-metagenome-genome-assembly--contig:-NODE-884-length-12758-cov-5.225061_pt1 | contig 12758 bp, 1 predicted proteins | sample MGYA00248632_ERZ508511 | MGnify/ENA primary metagenome ERZ508511 (study PRJEB26182, sample SAMN06268839) | marine metagenome | isolation source: Tt an P1-techrep anaerobic enrichment on pine from sediment...
ATAGGCCGGCTATTCACCTCAAATTTGCAACAATTTGTCCTCGCTCTCACACATTTTCGCTTCAATCCCCTGGTTTTTAAACAGGCTCTAAGGTGCCAATTTCTGAAACCGGACACCTGACACCAATAATTTATGCCATTAAATGATCATGGCGCTTGCTGCTCCGAAGGGATCACTTTTTCCGAACAGGGTTTCGAGAAAATCGATTTCGATACCGATAGCGATCCCGATAAATCAATATCCCGACAAGCGATGTACCAGGCGCCTATTCTTCCCGTCGGTGATGTGTGTTTGGTTGCGGCTTGTCCGCATTAGACAGGTTGCCTGAGAACACGATACAATCCGCCAGTGAGTGCTTTCGAGCCTTCCTTTCCCTTTCCTTCATTCCTGCCCTCGGTAAACCCGGAAATATAGCCGGCCACTCTTTGAATTTCCACCCAATGCTGATGACGATTAAAATTTCAAGCAATCGATAGCTTGTGGTTCGTTGCAAGAAATGAGTTCTATTCAATATATGACTTGTTTTTTGCTCTGTTTTTTCTCCTTCAAATGTTTGACACGCTATATATCGATGCAGTATTAATTTTAGCTCTACTAAATGTCCCGTGCATTCGTACTCTGGATTTCAGTGTGTAGTATCGGTTAATTGTTTTAGTTGAGTATGGCTTCAGACTTTATAGGGAGGCGAGTTGAAAAATTGGACTCTGGTGCTGTATTTTTTACTGGTAGGTTTGGGATATGCGGTGGCTCATGCAGATTCCGGTCCCCTGGATCACCACTTTTCTACCAAGGTCATCCCTCCTGAACACCTCCCCATAGATTCTGAATTGTTCATATCCGCAGACGCTGGCCTCAAACAACACGAGAGCAAGTCGAGACATTTCTTTTTCATCGATATTCGTCCAGAAAAAAGTTTTGAGACCATCCACATTCCCGGTTCATTGAACATTCCGCTGTTTGCCATTAAAACCAAAGCTTTTCTCAAAAATAAACGAATCGTCATTGTTAACGAGGGGTTCGGATATTCCTCTTTGGTTGATGCGTGCCTTCAATTGAGACAATCCGGATTTGAATCGGTAACCATTTTAAAAGGTGGTCTCAACTTCTGGATCCAAAAGGGCGGTGAATTAAGGGGCGATATATTTGCTCGGAAGAGCTTGAGAATGATTGCGCCGAAAGATTTTTTTGGAGACAGCGGGTATGACGCTGTTATGCCTGTCGAAATATATAGTGGTGAAAGCGCCGCCGGAAAGTTACTGATTCCTCGAATTGTGGGTGCAAAATTGTCGAATGATATCTCCGTGATGATAGACAACCTGACCCGTGCAATTGAAACTGCCGGCATTGACGATCCGTTGTATGTGGTCATCATCGCTGAAACCGATTTGATGTATCAGAATTTTGAGGGGTTAATGGATCGAGAGTGGCCCTGGCCTCTGTTTTTTCTTAAAGGCGGTTTGACGGGTTATAAGCAGTTTTTAAATGATCAGGCTCGAATCCGGGCCACTCAGACTCGTGAACGAAAGAAGACACGGTGCCGTACCTGCAATTGAACATTCACATGAGATAACGCACATCCGGCAGCGAATTATCAAACAACAATCCGGACCAGAATTGTTTATGCATAACGAGGGAATCTGATGAAGCGATCGAAGTTGTTCGGTTGGATGGCAGCTGTATTTCTGTTTATTTTACTATACATGGTTGGACCATCAGTTGCGGCAACCACTTCAGGTGCCCTTCCCGCAGATGAAACGTGGTCCGGAACCATCCAGTTGACCGGTGACGTGATTGTTCCCAACGGTTTTACCCTCACCATCGAGCCCGGCACCACGGTTATCTTTCCGGCGGTTTCTGATGATACCGCGGGGGGCGGGGATACCTCGCGTACCGAATTGATTGTGAATGGATCGTTGATTGCAGCGGGTGCTGAAGAAAGCGTCATCAACTTTACCTCGGGAGCTGAATCTCCGGCTAAAGGCGACTGGGGGGGGATCAGGGCTTCCTGGACTGTGGGATTGAAGAATTTCACTCTGACTCATTGCGTGGTTGAATACGCTTTAACCGGGGTTGAATGGAGCGTGTTATCCGGGAACGCTGGTGCAAGCATTTCAAACAGCTTGATCCGTCAGAATTCCGGCCAGGGAATCTATCTATACGCCGAGAGCGGCGCTGCGGTTTCGATCGATATCCGTAACAGCCTGATCACGGACAACGGGAGCCATGGGCTTTACTGCTACGCGAAAGATCCGGATACCGAATTCTCCGGTACAATCTCAGGTAATACCATCACCCGCAATGGGGGAAGCGGGCTGTATGTCTACAGCTTCGACCAGGCCCGAAGCGCGCTTTCGATTGCCGATAACACGGTAAGCGGCAACTCGCCGTACGGGATCCATCTGTTCAGTGACCGGACTCAGGATGTGCGTTCTGAGTTTTCGGTGAGCGGCAACACGGTATCGGCCAGCGGCACCGGGATATACGCTTACGCCAAAGTCAGTGATTTTACCGTATCGATCACCGGCAATGAGGTGTACCAGGGCAGCGAGGGGATATACTGCAACGCGGATAATTATGACGGCGGCAGCTGGAGTTCCCGAAGCGTTGATGCCCTGGTGGCGGGCAACCGGGTTTATGACAACAGCGGCCGGGGGATTTTCCTCTCCGTCAAGGGGCGCTCCTATTACGATCGAGCTGTTCGTTTGACCGGCGAGGTCACCGGCAACACGGTCTATGGCAACGCCGGGGACGGGATCCAGTGCGCCCGGGCCAACACGTACTCAGAAAGCCGGATGGAGCCGGTGATCACGCTCAACCGGGTGTATGAAAACGGGGGGCGGGGCGTATCGGTGCAGGCCACGGCTCCGGTGGACCTGATATACAACGACATCCACGACAACACGGGGATCGGGCTTTACCTGCAGGCGGACAGCGGCACGCAGCTGAGCTACAACAACCTGAGCGCAAACGGGGGCGCCTTTGCGCTTGAGAACGCCAACGGGTCGAGCATCAACGCCCGCTACAACTACTGGGGGGCGGCGCCGACTGCCGAGATGGACGCCGGGGGCAACCCGAAGAACATCACCCGCATCTGCGACAGCTACGATGATGCCGCCATGGGGACGGTGGACTATTCCAGCTGGCTTGGATCAGCGGCGACGCTTCCCGGGGCCTTGCAGTCCCGGATTGTCACCCCGGTTTCCGGGAGCACGATAAAGGCATCGGTGCTGCGGATCCAGGGGGTTGCCGTATCGCCCACCGGGGTGAGCCGGGTGGAGGTGAGCCCGGACGGCGGCATCAACTGGCACGCGGCGGAAGGCCGGGAGACCTGGAGCTACGACTGGCCGGTGCCGGCAGATGGTACCTACACGCTGCTGTCCCGGGTGATCGATAACGCGGATGCGATCGAGGCGCCGGGCGTCGGGGCTACGATCACCATCGACAGCAGCCTGCCCACGACATCCGGTGCGCTTGCCGGTGATGAGAGCTGGTCGGGCGAGGTGATTCTGACCGGGGACGTAACGGTGCCATCGGGGGTGACGCTGAGTCTCGCTCCGGGGACGACGATTCGCGCGACGGCACTGGGCGATGACCAGAGCGGCGGGGCGAATGCCTCGCGGATTGAGTTCACTATCGAGGGCAGTCTCATTGCCGAGGGCACGGCCGAGAGCCCGATTCTGCTGACCTCCACGTCGGCCAACCCGGCTCCCGGGGACTGGTACGGGATCCGGGTGGTGAAAAGCTCCAACAGCGAGCCGGTCCGCTTGAGCCACTGCACGGTGGAATACGGCCAGGTGGGGGTATATGTCCGGGCGACCGGCTTTGGCGCGCCGGTGACCATTGCCGAGAGCACCGTTCGCCAGAGCACCGGCCAGGGGGTCTATCTATACGGCGAGAGCGGCGCTCTGGTTTCGGTTGATATCCGCAACAGCCGGATCACGGACAACGGGAGCCACGGGCTTTACTGCTACGGGAAAGATCCGGGCACCGAATTTTCCGGTACAATCTCAGGTAATACCCTTACCCGCAATGGGGGAAGCGGGCTGTATGCCTACAGCTTCGATCGGGCCCGAAGCGAGCTTTCGATTGCCGATAACACGGTAAGCAACAACTCGCCGTACGGGATCCATCTGTTCAGTGACCGGACTCAGGATGTGCGTTCTGAGTTTTCGGTGAGCGGCAACACGGTATCGGCCAGCGGCACCGGGATATACGCTTACGCCAAAGTCAGTGATTTTACCGTATCGATCACCGGCAATGAGGTGTACCAGGGCAGCGAGGGGATATACTGCAACGCGGATAATTATGACGGCGGCAGCTGGAGTTCCCGAAGCGTTGATGCCCTGGTGGCGGGCAACCGGGTTTATGACAACAGCGGCCGGGGGATTTACCTCTCCGTCAAGGGGCGCTCCTATTACGATCGAGCTGCGCGTTTAACCGGCGAGGTCACCGGCAACACGGTCTATGGCAACGGCGGGGACGGGATCCAGTGCGCCCGGGCCAACACCGACCCGCAGAGCCGAATGGAGCCGGTGATCACGCTCAACCGGGTGTATGAAAACGGGGGGCGGGGGATTTTCTGCCATGCAACAACGACTTCAAAAGTTATGTTTAACACGCTGTACCTGAATACGAGTAATGCCCTGTATAATGATTCCGCTTTTTCGATTGATGCCCGGTACAACTTCTGGGGAGCCGGAACCACCAATGAAATGAATCTGGTTGGCGGTTTCTGCAATGTATCGGACATCTATGACTTTCGGGATGACTCGTCCAGGGGTATGGTCAATTACCTTCAATGGTCAGACACGGCGTTAGAACCTTCGCCCGATTTGATTTCCAGGATTTCGGATCCTGTTTCAGGGGCTCTATTGGGTGAGGGACCGTTGATGATTCAAGGCGTGGCCTATGCCCGTGATGGAATAGACCGGGTTGAAATCAGTTTTGACGGTGGGGGGTCCTGGAACGAGGCGGAGACGGATTCCCGATTTGCCGGCAAGACCCTGTGGCGCTACTCTACCGAAGAGATGTACAGCGGCGAATACACGGTTCTCTCCCGAGTTATTGATATAAACGGACAGAATGAATCATCCGGGGACACGATAACCCTGACCATTGATCGGGATCAGATAACGCTGGCCGGTGAGCTTTTCAGCAATGAGACGTGGTCCGGTACGGTCCAGCTGGAAGGAGATGTGATCGTTCCCGAGGGGGTGACGCTGACGATTCTTCCCGGAACAATTGTTCAATTTCCCGCATTTTTTGATTCCACACTAGGCGGCAACAATTCGGTGAAATCTGAGTTGACTGTTTACGGCGATCTCCTTGCTGTAGGAACCGTCGATGAGCCGGTTGTCTTTACCTCGAACGCCGGTGACCGAGCCGGGAAGGGCGACTGGGACGGAATACGTTCGTGTGGAACGATACATCTCTGCTATGCCGCTGTTGAATATGCTGTCCACGGCATCTATTTCGAGCCTGACCGTAACCAAACTGAACTGGTCGTTGAGAAGGGGACGATTCGAAACAACTCAGGAACCGGAATTTACGTCGTTGCCAGAAACGCCGACGCCCAGGCGTCCATTCAACACTCCCTCATATATTCCAACACCGGCCACGGCATTTACTGCTATTCGACAAACGGAAAAACATTGCAGGCCGAGGTGTCGGGCAATACGATTTCCGATAACGGTACTGCCGGCATTTACTGCTATGCCGACGGTGTCAATGATTCGAGCATTACAGCGACAATTTTGAACAACATTGTCTCCGGACATGGTTCACAGGGAATTTATTGCGATGTCCGGCATGGTTCCCGGGGGCAGTTTTCGTGTCATGACAATACGGTGCAGAATTCCGGGACAGGCATCTTCGTCCATTTTTACGATCAGGATGCCTCAACATCCAATTCCATGGAAATCGTTCATAACCGGGTCTTTTCCGGAAATGAAGGGATCAAAATCTCCAGCGATTATTCGTCCCTGGCTCTTCAGATCATCTTCAATGAGGTGTCTGGAAATTCATCAAACGGAATCGTTTGTGACCCGGCGGTAATCGGCCCCGACTTCGCTCTGGACGGAAATGAAATTTACGACAATTCCCAATACGGCCTGTATCTGAACGTGTCGGATGATCTGATTATTTCCGGTAACGGCCTTTACGGCAACGGCCATTATGATTTGTACAACGCGTCGGAGGCTGATGTCGTCGCCGGCGAAAACTGGTGGGGCGTCAGTTCCACCAACCAGATGGAAAACAATGTCTATCCCGTTGATATCGCCAAAATCTACGATGCCCTGGACGACAGCGGCAAGGGGACAGTTGATTATTCAGGTTGGATGACCCGCTATGACGTGCCGAATGCGCCGATTATCGACCCGTTGTCATCACCCACCGCTTCGACCAGCATAGAACTTTCCGGTACCAAGGATTCCGGAACGGGCATTGTAATCAATCGCATTGAAATGGTTCCGGTTGATTCTGAAACCGCCTGGTCCTGCGAATGGCCGCTGGTGGAGGGAAAAAATCCGGTTTCGATTTCAGCCCGAACGGCCGAGGGGATGGTCAGCGAAACGGTGGTTGTTGAAGTCATCCGGGATACGACACCACCCGAGATTTATTCTGCGGTGCCGGCGGACGGTTCAGCTGTTCACCGGGCCGTTGAAGTCATCGACATTACCCTGAAGGAAGACAGTTCGGTGATCGACACCGCCGCCACCCTGCAGAACGCGCAGGTTTCCGATGGTAATGGCACCGGGGTTCCCGGGGCCTGGGACGGCAGTTATAACCATCTTCAGTTCATACCGGATGTACCCCTTGGAGAAGGAACGTACACGGTTACCGTTCATCCGACGGATACCCCTCTTGGCAATACACAGGCGGCAACGATTTCGTTTACCGTTGATCTGACGCGGCCGGAAACGCCGATTCTCGATTCATACGACACACCAACCCGCAACACGCCCTTTAACCTTTCAGGCAGCAAGGAAATCGGAGCATCCGTCTGGCTGGATAACTCGGAGATTGTGCCGGCAGATGCGCTTACCACCTGGACCTGCGATCTGAATCTTTTCGAAGGCACCAACAGCTGCCGGCTCCATGCCAGGGACGCGGCCGGAAATCGGAGTGATGAGGTGCTCATTTCGGTCATCCTGGATCGGGTACCGCCAGTTTTTGAATGGGCACAGCCCTCGAATGGCGCGTTTATCAACGAACGCCCCAATCAGTTCGTTTTTGCATTTTCAGATGCCACCACCGCCTTGGATGAAGCGGCAACGCGTGCTTCCGCCTCGGTGACTGATTTCGGCGGACAGAGTATCCCTGGGGACTGGCAGTGCCCGGTGGCAAACCGGCTCGTTTTTGTCCCGGCAGCCGCGCTCGCCGAGGGGTGTTTTACCGCTACGGTTCAGGCCGTCGATCTTGCCGGCAATACCACTCCGGTAACCACATCCTTTACCTACGATGCCACCCCGCCGGCGCCGCCGGTGCTGAATCCGGTCACAAGCCCGACCAGCTTTGCCGTTCAGACCCTGACCGGTGCCAAGGAGGCCGGAACAGCCATCTGGATCAACGGCAGTGAGGTTATTCCCGTAACCGACGAAACGAGCTGGTCCAGCATTATTACTCTATCGGAGGGCGACAATCACCTGGTGATCCGTTCGGTGGACGCCGCCGGAAATCAGAGTGATACCGTATCGGCGATTATCGTCTACGATGAAACCGCTCCCCTTCCGGTCGATACCCTGACCGCTGACGGCAGCGGCCCGGGTGCCATCCTGACTCTGGATTGGAGCGGCTACAATGAGGCTGTTCAAGGGGATGTGGCAAATTATCGGATCTACATCCAGGATCGCCTGTTTACCCAGGTGGGGACGATTGAACCCGTCGCCATCCTTCCGGTCGGTACCTTTCGTTACGTAAAAACCAACCTCATCAAAGGGAGCCGCTACTTCGCTGCCGTGGTGGCGGTCGACACCAAAGGCAATGCCCTTCAATCGGTCACGCCGGTCGCGGCGACACCCACAGACACCGTGGCGCCGGAAGATGTGACCGGTCTGAGAGTCGAGTGTTTTGATACTCAACTGGTGTTCAGATGGAGCGCCTCGGCCGACAGCCAGGGAGACCTGACCGGCTACACCGTTTATTTCAACGGATCTCCTGAAGGGATTGCTCTTCCCATCGGCGAGATAGCCTATATGGCCACAGGGCTTGCCACGGCCACGGCCTATGACTGCAAAATTACCGCCTGTGACGGAGACGGAAACGAGAGCCAGGGCGTTTCCATCACCGGCATCACCCTGCTGCCACACCCGCTTAACATTGCCATCGAGCCATACAGCGGCTACGTGGAGATTTCCTGGGCGCCGGCTGTGCCTCCGGATCTGGTGAAACACTATGCGGTGTATGTCCAGGATTTCGATTTTTCCAGCATCGATGGCATGTCTCCGACGCTTATCACCTCCGCCGTCTCGGGCAAAGTGGCTGAGCTGATCAATAACCGCACCTACTACGTTGCTGTTACGGCGGTAAATCTGTCCGGCGGTGAGCGCCACCAGGTGACCACCACGGCATGCACTCCCGTATCGGATACCCGTGGCCCGGAAATTTCGGGCGTGACCATTGATGGCGTTGCTGTGACTGACGGGTTTATCGTGGGCCGCCTGGTGACGGTGCGGGTCGATGCCACCGATCCCGCCGGTGTGAGCCGTGTAGAATTTTCCCTGGATGGAAGCCTGATTTTTACCGATTATAATGGTTCCCCCCACTACGACTGCTTGCTGGATCCGGTACTGTACGACGACGGCCCGCACACCCTGACCATTTCCGCCTGCGACACATTGGGAAACAGAAGCAGTGTTCAATTTTCACTGAATGTGGCCCTCGACCCGCCGGCTGCGCCGGTCATCACTCAGCCGGCCGACGGTTCGCTGGTCAATACACCGGAGATAACGGTTGCCGGGCAGGCTGAAAAAAACGCCGAGGTGATTCTCTATCGAAACGGTGAGCCGGCCGGACCCTGGACAGCCGCTGATAAAACCGGTGATTTCAGCCAGACGTTGGTGCTGATGGAAGACGAGAATAGAATACAGGCGGCTGCCCGCAATCGAGGCGGTGAAGGAGTCATCGGACCTGTTGTGTCGGTCACGCTGGATACCACCATCCCGGACAGCCCGACGCACCTTTCCGCTCAGGCCGCCGCCGGCGGAATAATCCGGCTGACGTGGAGTCGTCCGATCGGGAGCAGCGTTGCTGGGTATGCAATTTATAGAGCCGGCCAATCCTTTGAAACGGTTGTGTCAGCCAGCAAGATCAACAGTTCACCGGTTACCGATACAGCGTATACCGATCAGCCGGGAGAGGACGGAACCTATTTCTACCGCATCGTATCGGTGAGCCCGTCCGGCAATGAAAGTGCGCTGTCCAATGAGGTCTCCGCGGCTTCGGACCGGGTTCCGCCATGGGCCGAAGCCATTGTATTTACGCCCACCGGCCTGTTTGATCCGGTCACGGGCCGCATGGCCCCGGGAGTGGTGAATGTGAGCCTCACGGTGAGCGAGCCCCTTGAGATGACACCGTTTTTAAGCATTAATCCCCTGGGGGCCGTCCCCCTGTCTGTTGACCTGACGAGAGAGTCCGATTCTAAATATGCCGGCTTTTTTGTGATCAGCGACAGCACGCCGAGCGGAACCGCCTGGTCTGTTTTTTCCGGACGGGACAAGGCCGGCAACCGGGGTACGGAAATTGCCGCCGGAAAGTCCGTTGCCATCGACACGTCCGGCCCCGCGGTGGTGGACCTGTTGATCCAACCGGATCAACCGGTGAAAAACGATGCTGCCAATCCGGTGTCGCTGACGGTCACCATCGGGCTGGATGAACCCATGAAACCGGGCGAGTTGCCGAGATTGTTTTACCTGCTTTCCGGCGAAGGCCGGGAGCCGGTTGAAATCGAACCGGTGAACGTCGCCTCCCTCCCCGGGCACGGGGAAACCTGGCAGGCGGTGGTTGAGCTGCCGGCCGATGCCGGACTGGCCGAAGCCGAAACACTCCGGTTTACCTATCGCGGCATTGATGATCTGGACAATATCGGTGAGCGGATTACATGCTCGAATCGGTTCCAGGTGTATCAGGGTGAACTTCCGCCACTGGAATCCCCTGCAGGCCTGATGGGTGAAGCCCTGCCGGGAGGTCGCATTCGATTGACCTGGAATGCGGTTGACGGGGCTGTCGGGTACGATCTGTTCCGAAAAGGACCGGGCGAAGATGATCTTGCGCTGAATACCCGTGTTGAAGCTGCAACAGCGTTTGTGGATGACACGGAGGCGGACGGTCCGTATCGGTATGCGGTAGCCAGCGTCCGGTTGGATAACGGAGAGGAATCGGTCAGCGGCCCGAGCGCCAGTGTGGAGGTGACCGCCGATTCCGTTGCACCGCCGGCGCCGTTGAATCTGGCGGTGGAGTTGGTGCCCCAGGGCATTCTGGCGACCTGGAACGCGGTCGCCGATACCGGGCCGGTGACCTACCGGCTGTATCGATCAGATCTGCCAGAAATCGTCACGGTTGAAGGGCTGGATCCGGCCGCGGTCAAAATCAGCGCTACCCGGGCAGTGGATGCTCAGCCGTCGGTTTCCTGTCACTGCTATGCGGTGACCGCTGTCGACCCGGCCGGCAATGAATCCGCTCCGTCCAATTCCGCGTATCTCAATTTTGAATTGCTGCCCGTAACCACCCTCACGGTCAGACAGGTTGACGAGGATCCGCCGGTGCTCTCCTGGACCCATTCCGGCGGGAGCGTTGCCGGGTATGACATCGCTGTGGGGCCGGACAAACTGACACCGGAGCCGATTACAGATACAACCTGCACGGATTCCGGATTTACCGGAGACCAACGCCTGTATACGGTCACGGCCATTGACATCAACGGGCACGAGAGCCTGGGCCGCAGTATTACCCTGCCGGCTCTGACTGCCGCTTTAAAAGAAGGCGAAGATATCCGGCGGGGCATCATGAACCGATTGGTGTACCGGGTGGTGAATCGTTCGACTGTACGGATCGATCACATTCGCCTGAAGGTCCAGGTAGAAGGGCGGAATCATGTCTCGGACGCGTTCAGTATCGAGGCGGGGGAGTCCACCGAAATTGCCGTAGTGGTTGGCGGGCATGCCGATTTCCCGGACGTGGCTGAGCTGACAACAAGTATCGAGATCATGCCCCATGACGGGGAACGGGTAGACATTGTCCGTTCGGGTTCAATCGATGTCCGCAATGAAATGATGCGGCTGGAAATTCTAAATGAGCCGCTGACTCGCGGTGGTTCCGGAGAAGTTCGGTTTTCGCTTGAGAATACCGGTGAAGAGGAAATCGAAATCATTACCGCGATCAATTTCGGTCAAACCCCATCCGGTGAAATTACGTTTCAACTGGCGGATACCAGCGGAAACGTCTTGTCGACCGGAGACTTTCATCAACATCTGGGAGAATACGCGATAACCCTTCCCAATGGCCAGACGGTGGTTCGGGTTGCTCCCGGAAAGACATTCGTCTCCGAACCACTGACGCTTCCGATTCCTGCATCGTCCCCGGACAATGCCGTTTTATCGCTGTCAATTGACGGGTATCACCACCACGCCGGGCAGGCCGACCATCTCGTCATTGAAGGCGGGGGGACGCGAAGAGAAGTGGTCTTGGCGGAAACGCCTTACAAGGGAGAGATCGTTTCGATTGCGCCGGAGATTTCCTTTGGCGATGAAGATATCGTCATTGCCGGTCAAGCCGTGCGCCGGGATGATGGTGCGGTCCTGGCCGGAGCCGAGCTGAATCTGGTGATATCGGTCAACGGGTTTGAGCGAATCTACCCGGTTGTCACAGACGCCGATGGTGATTTTTCCTTTACATTCAAACCGCTTCCGGAAGAATCCGGCGTTTTCAGGGTACAGGCGGTTCATCCGGATCTTCGGGACCGGGATTTTAGAAATGAATTTGTCATTCAGAGCGTAACCGTAACACCGGTTGATATCGAACTGAGCCTGCCCCGGAATTACCGAAAGACCATCCCGATTCAGATTCAAACCGGAAAACTGACCGCGCTGAATCAGCTGGCTATTCTGTATGAAGCGATCGATCAGCCGGAAGGGGCCTTTCCGGAAGGCGTTCATTGCATGTTGCCGGATTCGATCGAGCATGTGGAGCCGGAGCAATCCGAAACACTGGAACTTGATATCTGGGGTGACAATACGGCGGCTGAGTCCGTGAGGATAATTCTTAAAGTTCGCAGCGACGAATCGGGGCAATCGGACTGGGCGCATGTGGTGGTGGATATCGGGTTTACCGAAGCCGCACCGGCGCTGGATCACACGCCGTATTACATCGAAACCGGTGTTAAACAGGGAGAGCGTATCGAGGAGACCATTACCCTGAAAAATGTCGGTACAGCGCCGTTGAAAGACGTTTCCCTGACGCTGATTGACCAGGATGGCCTGCCTGCGCCGGAATGGATCCAGCTGAATGTACCTGACAAACAGGGCTCTATCGGGCTGGGCGAGATGCGGTCGGCAGGTCTCTCAGTTATGCCGCCTGCTTCTGTAGTCGACGGAAATTATCTGTTCTACTTAAGAGTGGAAAGCTCCAATTGTGAAACGGCTGAAGTGCCGGTTTTTATTGCCGTGACGCAGTCCGGTTCCGGTAATGTCCTGTTCAAGTTGTCCGATATCTACACAGGGGTTCCTGATCCGGACGGCAATCTGATCCAGGGCCTTGAGGGC
>ENA-ORCT01000886-ORCT01000886.1-marine-metagenome-genome-assembly--contig:-NODE-886-length-12737-cov-3.430332_pt1 | contig 12737 bp, 6 predicted proteins | sample MGYA00248632_ERZ508511 | MGnify/ENA primary metagenome ERZ508511 (study PRJEB26182, sample SAMN06268839) | marine metagenome | isolation source: Tt an P1-techrep anaerobic enrichment on pine from sediment...
TGCCCATTGCCAGGGGAGCGCAACTGTCTTTTATCGGACGTAATCTCGACCAGGTAACAGCCATTGTTTTACCGTCTTCGCTGGAAATTACCGAGTTCGGGACGAAAACCTCTGGATTAATTACCCTGACGGTTCCTCAAAATGCAGTTGAAGGTTTCGTTGTGTTAAAAACGCCGCAGGGCGAGATTAAAACCAAAACTGAGATTGGCTATATGGAGCCAATCTCCATTGAGAGTTTTACCCCAACGAGCATCAAAGCGGGTCAGGAGCTAACCATCAAAGGCGACTACCTGAATTTGGTGAAGGAGGTGATTTTTACCGACCGTGTGGCTCTTGGCGATACGGCATTTACCAGCCAAAGCCGAACGGAGTTAAAGTTGATGGTGCCGGCCGAAGCTCAAACCGGTAAAATAGCTGTTTCCAACGGAGCTGAAGATCCGGTGATTGTGTATTCTGAAGCCGAGTTAGCCGTTACGCTGCCCGCTTTTGCTGAAATCAGCCCGAATCCGGTCAAAGCCGGAGAGATGCTGACCATCACCGGAACCAATCTGGATCTGGTGGTGCAGGTTGTACTGGGTGGAGATAAAACCGTCACGGAATTTGTGAGTCAAACAGAAACCAAAATTGAGTTGAATGTACCTGCAGATGCCCAAGACGGAAAAGTAAGCCTGAAACCGGCATCGATGGTTGTGGTTATGTCTGAAGCTGACTTAATTCTAACTGTTCCAACCGTAGGGGTTGCTCCTACAACTGTGAAAAACGGCGGTGAAGTTACCGTTACCGGAACCAATTTGGATTTGATTACCAAGGTAGAATTTGCCGGTGGCGCTGAAGGAACCATTTCTGACGGAGGAACCGACACGGAAATCATGGTGACGGTTCCCGAATTAGCAGTAAGTGGCGAAATTGTATTTTCAACAGCGTCGGGAAAAACGGTTTCGGGTGGCGAAATAACCATTGTTGCGCCAGCTATTACAGGTTTTGAGCCGAGCTCGGGCAAACCCAATACCGACCTTGTTATTACCGGAACTGATCTTGACCTGGTGGCTAAAGTGATATTTGCGGGTGGACTCGAAGGAGCGATTGGTGCCCTGTCTGAAACCAGTGTGACAGTAAGTATTCCTGTTGGCGCTCAAACCGGGCCGATTTCGCTTATCGCAATCAATGGCGTTGAGGTACAAACCATGTCAGATTTTGAAGTATTGTCCAATCTTCCTGATTTCACATCTTTCTCGGAAACCAGAGGTGAACCGGGAAAAATATTGACATTGAATGGAACTAAACTGGATCTAATCAAAGAATTAATTTTCCCCGGAGGTATTACGGCAACGGCATATGGCCTGAAAACAGACACGAAGGTGGAGGTCTATGTTCCTGAGAGTGTTACGTTGGGTTTTGGGCAGATCACGATGATTACTTATGAAGGAGAAGAAGGTCTTTTGCCCGAAGTCTATTTTGGAGGAACCGACCCGGTTCTTAATCAGGAACTGTGCTTCTTCAATTTTAACGGTACCGGGAAAGATTCCTGGTGGGGCAATGCCATTAACAGCGGTCCGTTGGATGATCCCGATAACTCAGCTGACGGAACGCCTTTCTGGAACATTGACGGAATGAGCGGCACTGGTTGGTGGGACGGCCTGTTTTTCAGAAACGGCAGTAATAATTTTGTTACAACCGGGGTGGACGCCAACACTTGGGCAGTTCGTTTCGATATAAATGTGCGTGAAACTATTCATGAAGGAATTCTGAAGGTTCGTTTAGGAAACTTCTTCTACGACTTTGCTCCGTGGAATGGTCAGCCAGATGGTTACAAAACAACCGGATGGATTACTGTAACCCTTCCGTTGAGCGGCTTTGTAGACGGAGCTGCCGTATTAACAGATCCTGCTGTTGGCGGTTCTGAATTTGGAATGATTTGGTCTTCGGGAACTGCTGTTAAAGTAAACATGGGAATCGATAATGTGAGATTTGAACCAATCCCTTAAATCTGCTGCCTAAAGTAGGTTATTGAATCATTTTGTGGGGTTTACTTATTTTCGAAAGAAGTAAACCCCACTTTTTCAAAACAGCAGGTGGCTAAGCACCTCTCTTGAAAAAAAACAATGAAAAGAAACGTTATCCTGTTCTCATTATATTTTTTGGTGAGTGTGGCTATCCCAACTGGGTTAAATGCAAATACAAAATATGAGGCGGAAACAGCGTCTTTGTCTTCAGGTCTTGGCGTTCACACTGCGACAGCCGGATTTTCGGGCAACGGCTATGTTGGAAATTTTGCTAACGATAACGATCAGCTTTCATTCAGCTTTAACATGGAAGAGGCTGGTTATTTTAATATACATCTCGGCTACCTGACTCCTTACGGTGAAAAGACAAACATTATTCGCATCAATGAAAACCGTTTGGACTTTACAGTGCCAGCCTCAACCTCGTTTCAGGAAAAACTGATTGGTAAAGTTCGCTTGAAAAAAGGAGCAAATGTAGTTGTCATCAGTAAAAGCTGGGGCTGGTTTTTTGTTGATTACCTGCGGGTGACAGCCAACACAGATACGGAAACCACCTTCAATGTCAGCGATCAGTTGGTGACACCAAATGCCAGCACAAATACCCAAATACTGTTTCAGTTTCTGAAAGATCATTTTCAGAAAAAGATTATATCGGGGGTTATGACCTTGGACAGTTTTGATGAGACCAACTGGCTGAAGCAAAACACGGGGAAGGCACCGGCTTTGGTTGGCCTGGATTTAATGCACTGTAATCGAAACTACAGTTGGTATGACGAGTTAACGCCTGTAAATGATGCCGAAACTTGGTACGGCAAAAACGGCATTCCGGCAATTGGCTGGCACTGGCGCGATCCATCGCGGCAAACCGAAGAGTTTTACACTGATGGAACGAGTTTCGATGTATCAAAAATTCAAGATGAAAGTTCAGCAGAATACCAGGCCATGCTTGCTGATATTGACGAGATTGCCCTGCTGTTAAAAAAATTGAAGGAAAAAGATATCCCCGTGCTTTGGCGTCCCTTGCATGAAGCGTCGGGTGGTTGGTTTTGGTGGGGAGCCAAAGGCCCCGAAGCATGCAAGAAGCTCTGGCAACTGATGTTTGACCGACTGGTCAGCCACCACCAAATCAATAACCTGATTTGGGTGTGGACCACTGATACACGAGAAGATGCGCTGGACTGGTATCCGGGCGACGAATTTGTGGATATTTTGGGTGTAGACATTTACGCTGAAGCTGGTGATTTTGGTTCTCAGTATCTTGCTTTTGATCACATCAAGACTAATTTTGAAGGTAAAAAAATGGTGACCCTCAGCGAATGCGGTATCGTTCCCGATCCGGACAAGCTGGAGGAAGACGAGGCCGGTTGGTCTTGGTTTATGCCCTGGTATGGGGATTTTGTAAGGGATGGAAATCTCAACCCTCTACCGCACTGGCAAAAAGTAATGGATCACGACTACGTGGTTACCTTGGATGAAATGCCCGATTTGAGGACCTATGTCACTTCGGTGCAGCATGTTCAACAAAAAAAAGACGCTCCATTTTATGCGGCAGTCGACCGTATCCAGCAAATGCTAATTGTCAATCCCGGCAGGTACCGGGATGAATACAATATTGAAATCTACAATTTATCCGGCGGCTGTGTTCTCAAGCAACAACGGGTAATGGGGACACGCTGGATTCCGTTGGCTGTGATTCCCACCGGCCTGATCCTGGTTTTGATCCAGACCCCGACAGCCAGTTTTCTGCATAAATTGGTTTATTGAGTCGCTCCGGATACTCGCAGCCTTTGTTAGTTGATTGCGCTTGAATAAGAGTGGGGAATATCTTTCTAAATGGACAAAAACAGCCTGTCAGAAAACTAAAGATATATTCACCCCAAGAGCTTTGGCGTAAAAAAATGATGAAGCTACGACAATCTGCAGTTCATCACAAAAACGTCATCCGGCAGGGCGGTTCTTTCGCGTGCATCTGCTCAGGCTATGTTGAGCGGTTTTTCGGTTGAACTTTATTTTCCACATAAAAATCATTTCGATTCTATCTGGTTGTTGCTATTTTTAGCGATCTAATGAATCGATCCACATGTGGTGATCCAAAATTTTATTGAACGAATTATGAAACGAACAGGATTCTTATTGCTTTTGATGACAGTTGTGCAAGTGGTGTTGGGACAGAACCAGATCGACTTGAGAAGATGGAACAGGTCAGTTGTACATGAAGTGCATTTACCCGCTTTTGCAGAAGTGCCGGATGTTGAAGGAAATAAATTTGAAACTGCTAACCTGCTAAAACACGCTCAGCTGTCGTTGAATCATGCCGACTATCAGTGGTCGATGGTGGAGTTGGGTGATGACAGCTTGCTAGCGGCCAATGCAAACGACCTGGTTTTGTTGTCGGGCTTTCTTTCCACGGATCGCTGGATTGAAGGTTCATTCAATTTGACCGCCAATGTCGTTTGTGAAATCTATGTGGATGGCGAACTTCAAAAGAAACAAAAGAGTGCCGAACTGGCTGAAAATAAAATAGAACTTAAACTACAAAGGGGAAAGCATGAGATATTGTTAAAATTGATTGCAGGTAGTGATACCCCGAAGCTAAACGCAGGTTTTAAAGCGGGGGAGGAGTTTGAATCCGCTGAATTGGATTGGAGCTTAACGCCCGAGCGTAGCCTGACAATTTACGATGTGTTGGATGGAAAAGAGGTCTCAGCTGCTAAAATTTCATCATCCGGGAAGTATGTTTTAATCAGCCATGCCGATCAGGTTGAGAAAACAGGGAAAAGCAAGTCGTGGCAGGAAATCTACAATTTGGAGCAGAAGCGAACGGTGGCCATTCTTCGGAATCCCGGAATTTCACAGATTAAATGGTTGCCCAAGTCGGATCGCCTGAGTTATGTGCAGTGGTTTGACGAAAAGGCAGATTTGTATGTTTACGATCTGGCAAAGGGGACTGAAACGCAGGTGGTGCAAGGGCTGGAGGATTTTGGCGGATATCGTTGGGTTGATAGCGAGGATTTTATAATCGCTACGAGAAATATAAAAGCCGAAAAGGCGGGTGATCTTAAACGCATTTTTGGAAACGATGATCGTCAGGCGAATTTCCGGAACCGATCGGTTTTAAACAAGATCGACGTGAAGACTGGACAGGTGGTACCATTGACGGCTGGGAATTTGACTGCCAGCTTGCATGATGTTCATCCTTCAGGCACCAAAATTCTGTTTTCGACCCGAAGAATGGATTATGCAGAAGTGCCTTTTTCAAAGCAGGATTTATACGAAATGGATTTGAAAAATCTGGAGATGGATACCATTTGGAAAGATAAACTGTACGGTGGTTCGTGCCAGTATTCCCCCGATGGAGCGTATTTATTGGTAGAAGGTGGCCCCGAGTGTTTTGGTCCGCTGGGTGTCAATGTGAGCGAAGGTAAAATTCCCAATAGCTACGATTCGCAGTTGTTTCTGTACAACCTGACATCACGAAAAGCCGAGCCGGTTACAAAATTCTTTGATCCGTCGGTCAGTAATGCGCACTGGGCAAAAAATAACCAAATATACCTGTCGGCAGTGGAAAAGGATTTTAAATATTTGTACGAATATAATCTGACAAAGAAGTCATTCCGGAAGATCGATCTCCCTGTTGAGGTGCTCAAATCCATCGATTTTGCAGATGATAAGCCCGTGGCCGTTTTTACCGGAAGCGGACAAACAACTCCTGAAAAATTGTTTGTCCTTGACTTAAAGAAGGAAAGCAGTGAGTTGCTGACTTTTCCCAAAGCCGAACAAATGGAACCAGTTCGCTTTGGAAAGACGAAAGATTGGAATTTTGTCAATCAAAATGGAACGACCATCTATGGCCGGGTATATTATCCGCCCAATTACGAAGTTGGCAAAAAGTACCCGGTCGTTGTCAATTTCTATGGAGGAACTTCCCCAACCGACCGTTCGTTTGGCGGACGATATCCAAAAAATACCTGGGCGGCCGGCGGTTATCTGGTTTATGTGATGCAACCCAGCGGTGCGACAGGTTTTGGGCAGGATTTCTCGGCCCTGCATGTTAATGGCTGGGGAGCCGAGGCCATTGATGACATTATTGAAGGAACCGAAAAGTTTTTGGCGGCACATCCTGAGGCCGATGCCGAAAATGTGGGATGCATTGGCGCGTCGTATGGTGGGTTTACAACCATGCTTTTGCAGACCCGGACCGATTTGTTTAAAACAGCTATTTCGCATGCGGGTATCAGTTCCATTACCAGTTACTGGGGCGAAGGCTACTGGGGCTATTCCTACAATGCTGGCGCCGCCAAATTCAGTTATCCCTGGAACCGGAAAGACATTTTCGTGGAAAATAGTCCGTTGTATAATGCCGACAAATTCAGCAACTCTATCCTCTTGCTGCATGGAACAGCAGATACCAATGTGCCGGTAGGCGAGAGTTTGCAGTATTATGCGGCATTGAAGCTCCTGGGCAAGGAGGTGGAAATGGTTTTGGTTGAAGGCGAAGACCACTGGGTGTTGGACTACGAAAAGAGGCTGAAATGGCACAATACCATCATGTCGTGGTTCGATAAGAAGCTGAAAAACCAGCCGCAGCAGTGGAACGATTTGTATCCGGAGAAAAATTTATAAGTGGATAAAGTCTACACTGAAAAAGTGATCGAGCAGGAATTAAACTTAGCAGGTCAAGGAATCATTAATTTTTCTTTGTGCATGGGTTTCTGATTTTCAATCCATCTGAAAAAAGGATACTTTTGTGCCGAAAATAGTTAATTATTTAAAACGATTATAAATTATGGCTTCTGTACAAAAAACTTTGTTAATGATTCTGGATGGCTGGGGAATTGGCGATGGCTCGAAAAACGATGTCGTGGCAACTGCTCCAACGCCTTTTATGGACTCATTGCTGAAAGAATATCCCAATTCACAATTGCTTACTTCGGGCGAAAATGTAGGTTTGCCCGATGGTCAAATGGGCAACTCCGAAGTGGGTCACCTAAATATTGGTGCCGGCCGCGTATTGTACCAGGACATGGTGAAAATTACCAAAGCAATTCGGGATCGCTCCTTGTGGGAAAATCCACAACTGCTGAAAGCATATCATTACGCCAAAGACAACAATAAAAAAGTACACCTGATCGGGCTGATTGGCCCGGGAGGGGTACATGCACTGAGTTCGCACATGGTAGCGCTCTGCCAAATGGCCACCGATCTCGGACTCGAAGATGTATTTGTTCACGGACTGACTGATGGTCGTGACACCGATCCGCGTTCAGGTTACGGCTTCCTTGAAACCGACCTGGAAGCGCTGAAACCAACCAATGGGAAATTTGCTTCCATTATTGGTCGTTACTACGGGATGGATCGTGATAAAAATTACGACCGCCTGAAACTCGCTTACGATTTGTATACCAAAGGCACAGGTGAGAAATCAACCGATCTGTTGGCTTCCATCCAGGCATCGTACGATGCCGGAGTAACCGACGAATTTATTAAGCCCATCTGCATGGTGAAAGAAGATGGCAGCCCGGTTGGACTGATTGAAGAGGGAGATGTGGTGATCTGCTATAACTTCCGTACCGATCGTTTACGCCAGACAACCATCGCTTTTACACAAGAGGATTTGCCTGAGTTTGGCATGCATACCATGGATTTGGAATGGTATACCATGACCAGTTACAAGGCCGATTTCAAAGATGTCAATGTCATTTTCGACAAGGAAAATCCAACCAACACGATGGGCGAAATCGTGTCGAAAGCCGGACTAAAACAAATCCGGATTGCCGAAACTGAAAAGTATGCCCACGTGACTTTCTTTTTCAGTGGTGGCCGCGAAGAAGAATTTGAAGGCGAAAGCCGGATTTTGATTCAATCGCCAAAAGTTCCCACTTATGACCTTCAACCTGAAATGTCGGCACCAAAAATTAAAGATGCCATCGTTCCGGAGTTGCACAAAGGCGAAGTGGATTTTGTTTGTTTGAACTTTGCCAATGGCGACATGGTTGGCCATACCGGTGATTATGAAGCAATTTCGAAAGCCATCACAGCCGTTGACTCGTGCGCCAAAGAAGTGGTTGAAGCAGCTCGTGCAAATAATTACAATGTGCTGATTATTGCGGACCACGGAAATGCAGACAATGCTGTGAATCCGGATGGCTCAGCCAATACGGCACACTCGTTGAATCCGGTTCCGTGTATTTATGTGAGCAATGATAAAGACTTGAAGCTGAGCAATGGCGTTTTGGCTGATGTTGCTCCGACCTTACTCTCTGAAATGGGATTGGAAATCCCGAAAGAGATGACCGGTAATATTTTGATTAAAAGATAAATAGTTCGATAGGTTGTATTAAGGTCGTGTCGTTGGGGCAGTCACCCTGAACTTGTTTCAGGGCCTGTTTCAATCTCTGAAAGATCCTGAAACAAGTTCAGGAAGACTCTTTAACGGACAAATTTTAATACAACCTTTCTTTTTTCAATAGAGAATAGTACATGTTGGAAATCGGAAAAGCCCTTGTGAGCCTGGATGTGTTGGAAGAGCACTTCCTTTGTGATTTGTTCAAATGCAAAGGTGCTTGTTGTGTGGAGGGGGATTCAGGCGCGCCGCTGACTGCTGAAGAAGCGGCTAAGCTCGAAGAGATTCTGCCACTTGTGGAGCCTTACATGACAGCGGAAGGGAAAGCAGTCGTTGGGCACCAGGGAACCAGCGTGGTGGACTCCGACGGAGACACCGTAACGCCATTGGTGAACAACCGGGAATGTGCTTTTACCTTTCGCGACGAGCATGGCATTGTGAAGTGCGCTGTTGAAAAAGCCTTTTTGGATGGCAAGACCGATTTCAGAAAACCTGTTTCCTGTCACCTTTTTCCGATTCGGATTACCGAGTATAAGCGTTTTGATGCGGTCAACTACCAGGAGTTGAAGATCTGCAAGCCGGGTCGTGATTGTGGACGGGGTCAAAAACTACCCTTATACCAATTCTTGAAAGAACCGCTGATCCGAAAGTATGGCGAAAACTGGTACAAACAGCTTGCCTATGCCGCCGAGGCAGAACCCTGGAAGAAATAATCCGGGTTTAAAAAAGGCGCAGGAATAATTGGGCTAAGAAAATTGAAACAGAGCAGGTATTCCATCCCGGAGAACCTGCTCTGTTTCATTTTATAACGCAGTATTTTGAATGAGGCCTTTTTCTTCAACCTGATTTTTCTCAAAAAGCCAGTCGACTAGTCGCAAGTCATATCGGTTACGGCTTTTGTCAGCGTCGAATTTTTCAACCATTTCCAGAATGGCCTGTTTGATTTTCGGATTAAATTCATTGGTATAGTCCAGTGCATTTAAAGCGTGTGTGCGGGCAAAAGGTTCCGGATGATTCAACACATCAAGCATGGCCTGTAGTCCTTCTTCTTTTTCACCCATATAGTAAAGCGCTTCGGCAGCAATCACTTTCACGTTCGGAGATGAATCGTTGAGCGCAGCTTGCAGCTGGGCTTTAGCACTTTTGGCCTCTTGCCCTAAAATCAGCAAGCCGGTAGCGCCCCAGTAACGTATGACAGGATTATCATTTTGAAGGCAGTTAACCAGCTGATCGATGTTTTCATTTTTGCCCAGCGTAGCCAGTTCAGCGGCATCCATAATTTCGTCCAAAGGAACCTGGTTGGTCCGAATCAAATCATACATGGACATGTTTTGGGCCATCATGCTTCGTTCGGCTTCAGGAATGAATCCGGTGTCAAAAATCTTCGTCACCCAGTCTTTATTGGCTTTCCGCATCTGTTCCAGCACTTCGGTGTAGTTAGGGTTGTCAGCCAGGTTGTTCACTTCCCACGGATCATTTTCAGTGTCGTACAATTCTTCTACCGGTTTAGTATTCCAAAAAATCGATTGCTGAGCGTTGCATTCGCCGTTCAGATATGCCTGTTCCCACGATGGCATGGAAGGAGCTTGCCAAAGGTAGTTGATGTGCTGTCCGTAAATTCGGTAGGGCATGTAGTTGCGGATGTAGCGGAACTTATGGTTCCGGACTGCCCGGCTCATGTCGTAGCGTTCGTCCATACGGCCGCGGAACATATAAGCATATTCGGGATCTTCGGTCTTTTGCGCTCCAAGAAAAGCGCTGCCTTGCATGTAGTCGGGGATTGGAATGCCTGCAATACTTAATAAGGTTGGGGCCAAGTCAACAAAACTAATTAAACGGTCGACTTTCGAGCCCGGATTTTCTGCAGGGAAAAGGTATTTGTATTTTTCAGGAATGCGAACGATAAAAGGGACACGGGTGCCGGTTTCATAGACAAAGCGCTTGCTTCGTCCCAGCACGCCACCGTGGTCGCCATAATAAAAGACGATGGTGTTTTCGGCCAGGTCGGCTTCTTCCAGCTCCTTCAGCTTTTCGCCAATCCAACTGTCCATATCTTCCACCTTGTCGTAGTATTGAGCCCAATCGTGCCGCATTTCTGGGGTGTCAGGATGGTAGGGAGGCAGTTTTACCTCGGCCGGGCTGTGCCTCAGCACTTCGTTTGGAATCCATTGATGAATCGAGCTTTCGTGACTAATGGTGGAATTAAAGATGGCAAAAAACGGTTGCCCGGGCTTTCGGTTTTTGTAGTGAGCTTCGCCGCTACTTTCGTCCCAAATATTTTTTGTTTGTTCGGGATCGATGTTATAGTCTTCCTTTCGATTATTGGTGCAGTAATATCCAATCTCCCTGAGAAATTGCGGGCTGAAACGTATTTTCTCCCCTTTTTGATAATAGCTCCGCATGTGTTGATTGCCTCCCGAATTGGCATAGACGCCGGTAATAATTGTATTTCGGGCAGGAGCGCAAACCGGAGCGTTGGCATAAGCATGCGTGTACAAAAAACCTTCCGACGCCAGTTGGTCCATGTTGGGTGTTGTCGCAAAATCGTCTCCATAGCAGCCGGCAAACGGACTGTTGTCTTCGCTGGTTAGCCACAAAATATTGGGAAGTTCTTCGGTTTGTTGGTTTTGGCACGAGTTCAGTCCAAGAACCGCTAGAAGGGCCAGACTCAAAAGTTGGTTTGTTTTTTTCATTATTTATAGGGTTGATTGATGTTGTCGTTTATTCTCGGTCAGGCCACAATTTCCAGCTGGTTTTCTGTTGGGATAGAGGATGAACCTATTTGCAAAAGCTACGATTAGATTTTATTGTTTTATCATTCGATTTTCTCCCCTGAAATATAAGCAAAAAGCGAAAGATGAAGAAACGAGCGAGCATATTAAATTGGGGGCTGGTCGTTGGTAAGAAGTACGAGAGACCGTTTGCGAAAACAGGAACAGATGAAGGCCCGGGCATTTTTTTTCTTCAATTGGTGATTTTTCAATGTTGTAATATTTGGGGAAACCTCATTTAGCGGACTGTGAGTTAGTTGACCCGATGATTTCCGATCCATTGATTGAGGTATTCGCTTGGACTGGCTCCAAATTCGGCCTTAAATATTTCGCTGAATGTAGACAATGTTTTCACGCCGACCTCGTAGCTAATTTCAGTCACGTTCATTGATGTCGTCAGCAACAGGTTTCTCGCCCGGTTCATGCGTAATTTGCGTATGTATCGGGCTGCCGACATGTTTGTTAGCGCACTGAACTTGCGATATAATTGAGACTTGCTCATTGCCATTTCCTGACAAAGTACATGCACATTAAAGTTTTCATCGGCGAGCTGGCGATTGATAATTTCCGTCACGCGGTTCATAAACTGATCTTCGCGAACAAATGCACTTGTCGGAGTAAGTTGGCTGACATTCCCGCTGGCATATCGTTCATGCAGTTTTTTGCGCAGTTCCAGTAGCTTTTTTATCCGAACCATCAGCTCCTCCTGACTGAACGGTTTGGCGATGTAGGCATCGGCTCCCTGTTCCAGCCCTTCGATTCTGGAGGGCATGTCGGCTTTGGCGGTCAGCAAAATAATCGGGATGTGGCTCCTTCTGAAATCCTCTTTCAATTTTTTACAAAGGGTGAATCCATCCATCTTGGGCATCATCACGTCGCTGATGATTAGATCGGGAATGAACTGCAGTGCCTTATTTTTGGCTTCCAGTCCGTTGGAGGCAGTTTGAATTTCATATTGGGCTTCAAAGCAGTCTTTCAGATAGCCTGTCAAGTCGGCGTTGTCTTCTGCAATTAGAAGTTTATAGCATCCTGTATTGGTTGAATGGAAACCGCCTGAGAAGGAGGACGTTTGTTTTTGAACGGGTGAAAAAAGTTGGGGCTGCTTCGTCGTCGCCAGTTCCATGCTTGAACTAACGGTAATTGGCAATTTGACTTTGAATACTGTTCTGCCAGGCGCGCTGCTTACGCTTATTTCACCCTCCAACAGTTCGATCAATTCCTTGGTGAGCGAGAGGCCAATACCGCTTCCTTCGGCTGGACGGGAGTCGCTGGCATCCACTTGATAGAAGCGTTCGAATATTTTTTGCTGTTGATGCTCCGGAATGCCAATGCCGCTATCGTGGATGAAAATAGACAAGAACTTTTCATCGCAGTTGATTCTCATCAGTACATAACCACCGTTGGGTGTGAATTTGATGGCATTGCTCAACAGGTTTGTAACGATTGTTCTGACTTTTTGGACATCAAAATCCATGATACAGGATTGCCGTTCAGCTTTGAAAATGAATCGCAGGTTTTTTTGTCTGGCTGCATATTCCTGAAGTTGAAAGGTATCCTTAAGTAGAGGAATGATGTTCCCATGTGATAGGGTTAATCGCAGGTTCCCGTTTTCGAGTTTGT
>ENA-ORCT01000887-ORCT01000887.1-marine-metagenome-genome-assembly--contig:-NODE-887-length-12733-cov-2.693979_pt1 | contig 12733 bp, 11 predicted proteins | sample MGYA00248632_ERZ508511 | MGnify/ENA primary metagenome ERZ508511 (study PRJEB26182, sample SAMN06268839) | marine metagenome | isolation source: Tt an P1-techrep anaerobic enrichment on pine from sediment...
TGGAAATGGGATTCCTTACGCCACCCTTCGGGTTCAATCTGTTCTACATGCAGTCTGTGGCGCCGGATCATGTAACCATGATGGACATCTACAAGGCCATTGTTCCTTTTATTCTTATTACGATCACTGCGATTGTCCTATGCATGGTCATCCCTGACATCATTCTATGGCTGCCGCGAGTGGTCCTTCAGTAAGAGAAGATAAATGAAAGTCGCGTTGGGCCAAATCGACTGTGAGCCGGGCCGGATTGAAGCCAATACCCGCAAGCTGTGCGACCATGTGTATCAAGCAGCGCAGAAGGGCTGTGACGTCGTGATCTTTCCAGAACTGGCCGATACCGGCTACGATCCGACTATTCTTGCTTCGGTTGCCGTCACATGGCAAGTGGACCCGCTGCCTGCCCTGCAGGCCGCTTCGGCTGAAGCTGGTATTTTCGTTGTTTGCGGCCTCTCTGAACGGGTGGAAAGTGGAATTTACAACTCATTGGCTGTCATCTCTCCTTCCGGGAAGCTTATCGGCCGTTATCGCAAGGCCCACCTAATTACCTCATCGCCATTTTTCGAAGACTGCCATTTTTCCCCGGGTTGCAGGCTCCTCCTTTCCAACATCGGTGAATGGCGATGGGGTTTTACCATTTGTTATGACATCCGGTTCCCTGAACTTTTTCGGGTACTGGCTCTCGCCGGTGCAAAGGCGCTGGTCAACTGCGCAGCCTTTCCGGATAGCCGGGCCATGAACTGGGATGTGCTGACACGGGCCCGGGCCATAGAAAACCAGACTTACCTGCTGGCCGTGAATCGCGTCGGCACCGACGGGCCTTGTCAATTCGGGGGCCTGAGCAGAGTGGTGGCTCCGGATGGTACGCTGGTTGCCGAAGCTTCGGCGGATACCGAGGAACTGCTGATCGCCTCGCTCGATCTCCGGCAGATCGATATCGTCCGCAACGAAATTCCCGTCTTCGATGCCCGCCGTCCGGATATTTACGGCGATCTGGCAGCACGCGGAAACGCTTAGCGAAAGGAACGCCAACATGGGAAAACCTATGGAGGCAACATTTCATCATGTTGCCATCGCAGTCAGGGATATGGATCGAATGATCGACTTTTACCGTGACTGCATGGATTTTTCAATTGAATGGGAAAAGCCTGCCTATAGCGGTCCGGGATTCGAAAAAGTGGTTGCCCTGAATGGTGCCAAGGCCCGCGTGGTGATGCTCAGTGGGCATGGCATGCACTTGGAACTGTTTCACTATCTCAATCCTCCCGGCCTGGACCTGGGGGAATTGCGCATGTGCGATTTCGGATATACCCATTTCGCGCTGACAGTCAAAGGGCTTCCCAGCATTTACAGCCGGCTGGTGGAGGCTCATACGGTCTTCAACAGCCCACCGCAGAATCTTCGTCCCGGAGTATTGGCTGCCTATCTGAAGGACCCAGAGGGAAACACCATCGAGCTCGTGCAATATGAGGACGCTTAACGAGAGGTTTCTCTTTTGCGGCCCTTTTTTGCAAAACAAAAAAATGGACGCTGCAATGATAAAAGGATTTTTTCACAACTTGCTGGTGGTTGACTTGAGCAGCAAGACCTTCAGCGAGGAAACAATTGATGATAATCTGTTGCGCAGAACCATGGGAGGCAAGGGCCTCGCCGCCCACCTCCTGCTCACGCGCAACCCGCCCGGCGTTGATCCGTTATCGCCGGAAAGCAACATTATTATATCGCTGGGTGCCGCCAGCGATAGCCCGGTATACGGTTCCTGTCGCCATGGCATTTTCGCCAAATCCCCGCAGACAGGGCTTTTTGGGGAATCCTACTCCGGTGGGCGTCTGGCCATATCCATGAGTCGCTGTGGCTTTGACGCCATGATCCTTCAAGGACGTTCCCCAACGCCGGTTTGGATCGAGGTCAGTGATCGCGGGGGGATTTTCCACGATGCCACCGGTCTGTGGGGTAAAGATACATTCGCCGCTGAGAAGGCCATCAGCGAAAGGATAGACGTCAAACGCCCGGGAATCATGGTGATCGGTCCTGCAGGAGAAAACCAGGTGCGTTTTGCAGTTGTTAAAAACGATGGCTGGAGAGTCGCCGGACGCACCGGCATGGGCGCGATTTTTGGTTCCAAGAATCTCAAGGGAATGGCTTTCCATGGTGCTCGACAGCGGCCCTTTGCGGATCCTGATGGTTTGAAGGTCTATGCCCGCGAAATCCTCAGCACGTTCAAGGACCATCCCGCCACTCACAATTACCGCAGCAAGGGCACCCCGATGATGGTTGAAGTGATGAACAAGGCCGGTGCCTTTCCCAACCGCTATTGGTCCCGGGGAGTCATGCAGGATTGGGAGAAAATCTCAGCCGAGGCGATAAAAACCCGTTGCCGGCCAAAACCACATGCCTGCCATACCTGCTTTATGGCCTGCGGAAAACGGATCGAGGTGCAAAGTGGCCGCCATGCGGGACTGGCCCTTGAAGGTCCCGAATATGAAACCATCTATGCCTTCGGCGGTTTGTGCCTCATCGATTCGATCGAAGAGATCGTCTATCTGAACGACCTGTGCGATCGCCTGGGAATTGATACCATCTCTACGGGCAACTTGGTGGCCCTGGCCATTGAAGCAGCGAGACGGGGCCGGATCAACATTGCCATGGATTATGGACAACCGGATCAGGCGGCAAGACTGATCTGCGATATCGCGGCCCGGCAAGGAACCGGAAGTGTTCTGGCCGAGGGAATTAAGACAGCCAGCCGGACTTTGGAGATGGATGATGTCGCTGTTCATGTCAAAGGCCTCGAGCCAGCCGGCTATGACCCCAGAAAATTGAAGGGGATGGGGCTGGCCTACGCTGTTAGCGATCGGGGTGCTTGCCATCTGCGCAGCACGTTCTACAAGGCCGAACTGTCCAAAATGATTGCGTCAGATGAAATTAACGGCAAAGCGGAGATGTTTATTGATTTTGAAAACCGCTGCACGCTTTTTGACAGTCTGATTCTGTGCCGGTTTTACCGGGATTTCTACGAATGGGACGCCCTGGCTCGGATTTATTCGCTGACCACCGGTCTTTCTTTTTCCAAGGATGACCTTAAGGAAATCGCCGAAGGCATTACTGCTGATACCCGTCGATTCAACCTGCGAGAAGGTCTCACGCCAGATGACGACCGGTTGCCGCGGCGGCTGGTGACCGAGGCCATAGAGGACGGTAGCCGGCTTACCGACGACGACCTTCAACAGATGATAAAGGATTATTTTCAGCTCAAAGGCTGGGGGCCTGACGGTATACCGCCGGCGATGGAACAAGCGGCCTGAATGACAACCCCATGGACGGATTGCCCAACCCTATGCCTTCGATGAAAGAATGGAGTACATTCTGGTATGCTTCAGAACGCGTCGATCCCTGGTGGAACTTAGCGCTGGAGGCTTATTTGCTGGATGTTGTCGGGCCGGATCAGGTTTTTTTTTATATCTGGCAAAACGAGCACACCGTCGTCATCGGCCGCAACCAGAATCCATGGAAAGAGTGCCGCATACAATTGTTAGAGGAGGAAAACGGTAAACTGGCACGAAGGCTCTCGGGTGGCGGAGCGGTATATCACGACCTCGGGAATCTCAATTTTACCTTCATTATGGGTAAAAGGCTTTACGATCTTGACCGCCAATACGCCATGCTTACCGAGGCGGTCAGGAAAGTGGGTATTCCCGTCAGACGCAACGGTCGCAATGATATCGTTACCGAAAACGGACATAAATTCTCAGGCAACGCTTTTTACCTCCGCCCGGCCGCTGCGCTTCACCACGGTACAATCCTGATCGACACGGATTTAGGAAAGGTTCAACGTTACCTTAACGCTTCTCGCGAAAAACTGGCCTCCAAGGGCGTTGACTCCGTGCGGTCAAGGGTCACCAATCTGAAAACGTTGAAACCCTCATTGACCGTTGAAGAGATGCACTCCGCCCTTTTGAAGGTGTTTGAGTGTGCCTACGGCCGCACCGCCCATCCTCTTGAAGATTTGTTGAAAATAGACGACCCGGAGGTAAAAGGTCTTCGGGATAAATTTGCTTCGCAAAAATGGCGCTTCGACGACACACCGGACTTCAATTTTCAGTTCGGCCGTAGGTTCGAATGGGGCGAAATCGAATTCTGCCTGGATGTCCAAAAAGGGCGGATTCAGCGGGTGAAGGTTTTCTCAGATGCTCTTGAAGCGGATTTGATCGGTACCATTGGCCCCTGCATCCAAGGAGCCCCTTTTGTGGAAGCGGAAGTTGTCGATCGGCTTCAGGCCCTATCCAACCGAACCCCTCATCCAATCCTGTCTGATGTTATCGACTTTTTCCAGACCCACCCGTTGTCCGGGTAAAAAGGGGTGATGAGGCGTTAGATGACGGGAAAAATTGACCGGATAAGGTTGGATCTGGCCCGCAAGATTCCGGTTTACCCGCTGCCGGACAACATTCAGACCTTTCCGGCACAAGGCTTCGACTTAAATGCTCTCTGGTTGATTCCGGAAAATGGTGCGGGAAAACGTCTCATTTTATTTATTCATGGCGGCGGGTATATCGCGGGATCGATCCGCACCCATCGAGAATTGGCCGGACGCATTGCCCAGGCCGCAGATACCCGGTGCCTGCTTCCCGAATACCGGCTGGCTCCAGAGCACCCGTTCCCGGCCGCCATTGAAGATTGCGTATCGGTTTACCGGTGGTTGATCGGACAGGGGATTGCTCCACATCACATTGTTCTTGTCGGTGATTCGGCCGGTGGCGGCCTTGTGGCATCAATGTTGGTATACCTGCGAGACAATGGAACACCGTTGCCGTCAAAGGCCGTACTTATGGCCCCTTGGGTGGACCTGACCCACGATGGCACCAACGGCAGGGAGAGGCTTAGTGTTATGGCCAAAGCCTCTCTCAACAACAAGGATCCTAAACTTCCCCTTGCATCACCACGTTATGCTAAGCTTCATCAGCTGCCACCGATGATGATTCAGGTAAGCGATGGGGAGCCGCTCTATCCCCAGACAGTCGGATTTTCCAAACGGGTGCAGGCATACGGTGGCTCGGTAGCATTGGACGTTTGGAAGGGGCTACCCCATTTATGGCAGTATTTTTCCTCAGTCTTTCAGCCAGGGAGGACGGCCATTGAGAGAATCGGCAGGTTTATACGAAAAACGGCCCCATCCCCAACGCTTTCAGACGCTAAGACAAGCTCCTTCGGGGGTGCCATATTATCTGGCGGCAGTCGATATGCCGGATCTGATGGCATGGTTTGAAGATCTGGGACTGCGCCGAGATAGCCCTATTACTAAAACCGTTGATAATGCCCAAGTTCAGGGCGCCTGGGTTAAAACTGTCAAAGGACAATATGTTCTTGGTGGCGATTTGGCAGCAGCCATCATTTTTTACAGAGGTGAGGTGGCGACCTCGCTGGGGTTGCTCACAGCAGGTCAAAGTGGGATCGTATCAAATATCCTATACGGTCAGGACACCCTTTCCCTTTTTCGTCAAGGAGCAATTCTATCCCCTGGTATACAGGTGGAGATAATCAAATATCTGCCATCGGTCAGATATACAGTTCAAGCAAAGAACGGCCGGGAAAAAGAAATCTCCTTGGACGCAGCTGCCCACGTTTGGGGCGTATCCGGGGAAAAACATGTCCAGCTCGCAGCGGTTTACATGGGTGAGACATTTATCGTTAAATTGTTTTCATCTCCCGGTGTCAAAGACCGCTTTTTGTCATGGGGTATGGGAAAAGGTGTGAGATTGTCGCTGAGACGCATAGATTCGGTCGATTCCATGATTCCTTATATGGAAGTCGAAGGAACGGCCCAGAAAATTCTCCTCCCAAAAGGGTACGCCGACTATATCTATGTGCGAGTCTGTGAAATCTGCTGGTCATGCGGCGCGTGCATGGTTTCCGGTGAATGATTCACGTGTTTAATGAATTGACTTTACGTTTTTGGAGAGCAAATTTTATCAAGGAGAAGTTATGAAGAAGGTAATTCTTACCATCAACGGGCGAGCGCGGCAGGTGGTAGCGGACCAGGATCTGGTGCTGCTGGATCTGCTGCGCGAGCATTTGCATTTGACGGGTACGAAGCAGTCCTGCGACCGCAAGGGTCAGTGCGGGGCGTGTACGGTGATCGTGAACGGCAAGGCGGTGTTGTCCTGCCTGACCAGGGTGGCGAAGCTGGACGGCGCGGAGGTGATCAGCGTGGAAGGATTGGGCACGCCGGACAACCCGCACCTGATCCAGGAAGCGTTCGTGCTGGCCGGGGCGATTCAGTGCGGCTTTTGTACGCCCGGGATGATCATGGCGGCCAAGGCGCTGCTGGACGCCAATCCCGATCCCACGGACGATGAGATCAGACACGCCCTGCGCCGCAACCTGTGCCGGTGTACGGGATACGCCAAGATCATCGATGCGGTGCGTCTGGCCGGCCGCTTTCTGAGAAAGGAGATCACGCCCGACGAGATTCGCCCGAAGGCCACGGACGCAAAAATGGGCGTTTCCCACCCCCGGCCGTCGGCCCTGGCCAAGGCCTGCGGCACGGCACAGTTCGCCGCAGACATCCAAATGCCCGATGCGGCCGAGATCGCGGTGGTACGAAGCCCCCATTTTCATGCCGCGATCCAATCCATCGACTGCACCGCGGCCGAGGCCATGCCCGGTGTGATCGGGACGCTGACGGCCAAGGATATCCAGGGAACCAACCGTTTGAAGTACATCGTGGAGGACCGGCCGATCCTGTGCGAGGACCGGGTGCGGACCCTGGGCGATGCCGTGGCCGTGGTGGTGGCCGAGACGCGCGTGCAGGCCGAGGCGGCGGCCGCGGCCGTCAAGGTGGACTACGATCCGTTGCCCGAAGTGCGGACGCCGGCCCGGGGGATGGCGCCGGATACCCCGCAGATCCACCCCGACCGCCCGAACCTGTGCTTCCAGCAGCCGGTGATCAAAGGCGACGCAGACGCGGCCTTCGCATCGGCCGCGGCCGTGGTGGACCATCGCTTCGCCACCCAGATCAACCATCAGGCACCCATGGAGCCGGAAAACAGCGTGGCCTTCATGGAAGGCGAGGGCGAGGATGCCGAACTGGTCGTGATGGGCCGCAGCATCAACATTCACCTGCACATGGCGACCCTGCAGGCGGCCCTGGGCTTCGAAAACATCCGCTACGAAGAAGCCTTCTCCGGCGGCCAGTTCGGCATCAAACTGGAGATTTTCACCGAGGGGATCGCTGCCGCCGCGGCCCTCAAGTTCCGCCGGCCGGTGCGCTATGTCCCCAGCCTGGCCGAGTCGATGCTGATCACCTCCAAGCGCCACCCCTTCGAGATGCAGATCAAGCTGGGTGCCGATGCAAACGGCAAAATCACGGCGATGGCCATGGACATGACCGTGGACAACGGTGCCTATCACTCCATCGGCAACGTGATCATCAACCGGGCCCTGCACATGCTTTCCAGCTCTTATTACATTCCCAACATCCAGGTGGCCTCGCGGCTGGTGTACACCAACAATCCGTGGGGCAGCGCAGCCCGCGGCGCCGGTCCGCCCCAGGCCCACTATGCCCTGGAGTGTGCTATCGACATGCTGGCCGAAAAGCTGGACATGGACCCGCTCGCCTTCCGGAAACACAACGCCCTGCAACCGGGTCAGACCAAAGCCACCGGACACGTGATCGACGAGTGGGCCTTCGAGGGGCTGTGCGCGGCCATCAAACCGGAATACGAGCGCGCCGTAACCGATGCGGCCGGCGTTGCCGACGGGCCGGTCAAACGTGGCATCGGCCTGGGGGCTGCCGCCTTCGGCATCGCCTTTCCGGGCGACAAGTCCATCAGCGCCGTGGAACTGGGGGCCGACGACTGCGTGACGGTCTATGCCGCCGCCGCCGATCCCGGCGAAGGCAACGACTCCATGCTGACCCAACTGGCTGCCAAGGTACTGGACCTGCCTTTGGACCGGGTGCGGGCCGACACCCGCAGCACCGATCGCACCGCCGCCGCCGGCCCTGCCTCGGGCAGCCGGGTGACCTTCATGATCGGCGGGGCCACCGTGGACGCCCTGAAGCAGCTCAGGCAGGCCATGGACGAGGTGGGGGCCAAGAGCCATGCCGCCTTTGTCGCCGCCGGCCGGCCGACGCGGTATGTGGGGCACAAATCGGTGCTGAATACCGCGCCGCTGGATCCCGAGACCGGCCAGGGCCCGTCCACCGATTCCGACGTGCACGCCATCCAACTGGCCGAGGTGGAAGTGGATACCGGAACCGGGGAAGTTCGGGTTCTCAGGGTAACCGCCGCAGTGGATGCCGGACCGGTCATCAACCCCAACAATCTCGAAGGGCAGATGGAGGGCGGTATGGACATGGGCGTGGGCTACGCCCTGCGTGAGCGCTTCGAAGCCGGTAAGACCACCGATTGGCGCACCTTTGCCTTCCCCACCATGAAAACCGCCTTCGACATGACCGTGATCACCCGGGAGACGCCGCGCAAACGGGGGACCCTGGGTGCCACGGGCGTCGGCGAGATGGCCATGGTCTGCACGGCACCGGCCGTGATCAACGCCATCCACAATGCCTGCGGCGTATGGATCGACGAACTGCCGGCCACGCCGGACAAGGTCAAGGCGGCCCTGGAGGCGGCCGGAAAGGCCTGACCATGAGCACGGACGGCCTCCCCCCCGATGCCGAACCGATGCGGGACCGGCAACTGCGGACAGTTGCCGGTCGGTCGATCTACTTCGACTGGGAGGGGTTTTTCTGGGACCCCCAGGACTGGAATGAAGCCATCGCCCTGGCCCTGGCCCGGGAGAGCGGCATGGAGGGGCTGGACGACAATCAGTGGCGGGTGATCCGGTTCATGCGCGAGTTCTACTTTTATCATGGCCGGGCGCCCAAGAACAAAGACCTGCGCAAGGGCACGGGGATGCCTCTGATGGCCCTGGAATCGCTGTTTCCCCAAGGGATCCGCAAGGGCGCCCGGCGGCTGGCCGGGCTGCCCAACCCCAAGGCCTGCCTGTAGCCCGGCAACCGATTCGATAACTATTCCAATGGAAAGCAAGCGATTGATCTATCTGGACAACGCCGCCACCACCTTCCCCAAACCCAAGGGGATGCTCGACAGAATGGTGGCCGAATATGCCGACATCGGTGTTTCACCGGGGCGGGGCGGCTACGATCTGGCTGCCGCCGCCGAAGATGCCCTTACCAAAGCTCGCCGGACCCTGGCGCTTTTTTTTAACGCCCCGGACCCCCGGCGGGTGATTTTTACGGCCAATGCCACCGACAGCCTCAACCTGGCCATTTCTGGGTTTTTGAAAGCCGGCGATCATGTAATTACCACCCGTCTGGAACACAACTCCGTGCTGCGGCCCCTGTATCACCTGCAGCAGACAGGGCAGATCACCGTAAGTACCGTACCTTTTGACGGGCATGGATTCATCGACCCGGCCGACATCGAGCGGGCCATCCGCGCCCGTACCCGGCTGGTGATCGTCAACCATGCCTCCAACGTGCTGGGAACCGTGCAGCCGGTATCCGCCGTGGGCGATATCAGCGCGGACCACGGCGTTGCCTTGCTGGTGGACGCGTCCCAGAGTGCCGGCCAGGTTCACGTGGACATGGAGGCCATGCGGGCGTCGGCGGTGGCGTTTACGGGGCACAAATCCCTCTATGGACCGACGGGTACGGGCGGTCTGGTTCTTCGGCCGGACATGGCGGTCATGCCCGTGCGTTTCGGAGGCACCGGTGTCGATTCGAAAAGTATGAACCACACCATGGATTTTCCTCACCGGCTTGAGGCCGGCACCCACAACCTGATGGGCATTATCGGATTGCGCCTGGCCGTCGAGGATCTTCAGGCCGAGGGCGTTGCGACGATCCATGCCCGCAAGATGAAACTGACCCGGCGGTTGGTCGACGGCTTAACGTCGATTGACGGCATCACCGTCTATGGTGCCGACAGGCTGGACAGGCACCTGGCCGTGGTCACGGTCAACGTGGATGGCGTCGACCCGATGGACGTGGGCGCCATCCTGGATGCCGATTTCGATATTGCCGTACGGGTGGGGCTGCATTGCGCGCCGCTGGTCCATGCGGACCTGGGCACCGGCGAACGGGGCGCCGTGCGGTTCAGTTTAGGACGATTCAACACCGAAGCGGACATCGACCGTGCGGTTGACGCCATGGCCCGGATCGCAAGGTTGTAAGCGGTTGGCGCAGGCAAATATTGCAGTATCTCAAATGCAGTCGCGATTCCCGCCTTTAACATTTAACATACCCTCGCCCATGGCCCTATCCTCCCGGATTTGAACGATGGACCGGCCGGTCCCCTTGGAATCGCTATCCGGCCAACCCCGCCGCTTGCATCATGGGCAGCAGGTGCGCCAGACTTTCCCGGCCGGCTTCCTCGGGACGGTCGGTATAGGGGTAAAGTTCCAGGCTCATGTCATGGCTGTATCCCAGCCGCTTCATGGCGGCGAAAACTGATGGGAAGTCGATGGCGCCTAATCCGGCGATGAGATGATTGTGCTCGCGGGTGGGAGCGATATCCTCGATGTGAATGTGGCCCACCCAGGGGAAGAGTTCTTCGAAGGCCGCCGCCGGATCTTCTCCGGCGCAGAAAAAGTGGCCGATGTCGAAGTTGACTCCGACGACGGAGGCTTGGATGTCGGCCACGAAAGGCTTGATTTCAGAGGTGCGTTCCATGAGCAGGTCCGGCTCGGGTTCGACAAGCAGCCGGACGCCCAGTTCCTCGGCCCTGGGAATGACCTGATCCATGCCCCGGTGAAACAGGCGCAGGGCTTCCTGGCGGGTCATGCCGGCGGGCAGAGGGCCGCCCGGAGGGATCGAGATATTGCCGCATCCGATAAAGGCGGCGATATCCAGGCAGGCCAGGGTGTGGGCCACGCGGATCTTCCGGCGGTCTTCCTCCGGTTCGATCCAGGAGGGAAGATAGGTGTCGCCCACGGCAAAAAGGGTGAAGCTGTTCAGGTTGGTCGGTTTCAGCCCGTTTTTCTCAAGGCCGTCCTTGACCGTTTTCAATTTCTCTTTGTCATACTCAGGGGGATAGAGGTGGGGTTGATCGCACATGATCTCCACGCCCTTGAACCCCAGCCGGGCGATGCGGTCGAATGAATCCAGCAGCGGGAATTTTACGAAGGCGTTGGTGCTGTAGCCAAAAACCATAGGATCTTCCTTTCTAACCGGCGTAAAGAGATTGCTCTTGGACGGCGCTATCGGTCGTCGCGGTATAACCGCATACAGCTTTCTCCCTCTATCCTTGCCAAAAACAATCTCTCTACGCCTTGTAGTGCAACGAAAAACGTTTAACCCATGCCGGCTTCGTTGACGCGCACTTCAATGCGTGACTCCAGATTATTCAGGGCCGTCAACTGCTCTTCGAAGGTCAACGGGGCGTTGTCCCCCACCGGTTTTTTGAAGTAAAAGCCGAGGTGGGGAACCGGGCCGCCGATGCCGGCCGTTTGCAGGGCCGCAGCCCAGCGGGCCAGATCCAGGGCCATGGGGGCGGCCAGGATGGAGTCGCGGCCCTGGAGGTTCAGGCGCAGGCTCATGGGCAGGCCGAAGATGCCGGTGATGTCGATGACGTCCCAGGCCTCCTTGGCATCGCCGCGGGGCGGGTAGTAGTCGATGTGAACCTTATGGGTGGACCGACCGTGACGCTCGCCCACCGGATACCCGAGGATATCGTCCAGAAGACGGGTCTTGTTATTCAATTTGCCGCAGGCGTTGTCCGGGTCCATCAGGTTGAGACCGTCGGCATTGCCCAGGATGTTGAGGCTGTACCAGCCGTCCACATAAAGCCCACGCGCCTTGAGGGCCGAGGCCAGCACCACCTTGAAATAGGTCTGGCCGGTTTTGCCGTCGCGCCCGGCGATGGGAACGTTTTTTTCGCTGGCCAGGTTGCAGATGACCGGCAGTTCCACGGAGTTGGGGGTGAAGTTGACCACGGGGATGCCGGCCTCGATGGCGGCAGCGACATAGGCCAGATCCGGAAGGACGGTACCGGCACGTTCGGCCATGAGGGCTTTCAGGTCCGGGTAGCGGTCCGGCTCGGCCACATCGCAGGCCGCCGGCAGCAGGTTGATCAATATCGGCCGGCTTTCCGGGAAACGGTCGCGGCAGCAGGCGATATCGTCGCCAATCCGCTTTTCCTGGTCGCCGATGGCGCCTTTGTTGGCCGGGGCGGTGAAAACGGTCACCTCATCCAGCCGGTCCACGTGGGGCCGCCATAGACCCTCGGGCAGTACACCGTGGCGGGAGATGGCATCGGAGACGGTTTCGTCGGAACAATCCCATCCGGCCATGGCCACCGACGAAACGTCACCCATGAAGGCGAACCTGTCGGCGGTGGTAAGCCCCGGCAGGATGAGTTGCGGGTCGTACTTTCGGATCGGTAGATATTAATTCCAGCCTGGCCGGCCATTTTACGTTTTTTAATCCTGCCCGAACAGCATTTTCCGCAATATGAAAACGCATATCATCCGATACTCTTTCTATTCCGAAAATATCATGAAGAACCTCACACACAGCCAACGCCGCCCCAGCATTAACAAACTGATGCCGCCCAAGAAGCCCCAGCTCCAAATGATTAAACTTCCACATTAATCCATCATAGCGAAAGGTATGAATTCTATCTTCCGATTCTGAATTCTGAATTCTGACTTCTGACTCCTGACTCCTGACTCTTGACTCCTGACTCCTGACTCCTGTCTCCTCACTCCTGAC
>ENA-ORCT01000888-ORCT01000888.1-marine-metagenome-genome-assembly--contig:-NODE-888-length-12732-cov-3.785302_pt1 | contig 12732 bp, 14 predicted proteins | sample MGYA00248632_ERZ508511 | MGnify/ENA primary metagenome ERZ508511 (study PRJEB26182, sample SAMN06268839) | marine metagenome | isolation source: Tt an P1-techrep anaerobic enrichment on pine from sediment...
GACCTGATCCAGACCCAGCGCGCCTATTCCTCGAACGCCAAGATCATCACCACCGTGGACGAAATGCTGGACGAGACGATGCGGCTGAAACGCTGATCGGGCAGCGCGCGCCCGCCAGCCGCCCTCAGAGCCGGGGCGGGCGCGTTGACATTCTGGAGGCACGGACATCATGAGCATCAGCAGCGCCTTCGCCGCCAGCCAGAGCGGGCTGCGCATGACGGAAAAATGGGCCGAGGTCACCTCGTCCAACATCGCCAACGCCACCCGCGAAGGCTATGTGCGCCGGGGGCTCAGCCTGTCCAGTACCGCGGGCGAGGCCTCGGGCGGGGTCGCGGTAACCGGCATCACCCGCGAGGTGAACAGCGCAGTGGCGCGGATGTACCGGCTCGAGATCGGGCGCATGTCGCGCCAGCAGGCCGTGGCGGACGGGCTGGAAACCTATGCCGCGCAGCTGGGCCAGCCGGACGACGCCCAGGCGCTGACCAGCCGCCTCACCGCGCTGCAGTCGAGCTTCGACCTGCTGGCCAACAACCCCGCCGACCCCTCGCTGCAGCGCGCCACGGTCGAGGCGGCCGGCGCGCTGGCGCGCACGCTCAATCAGGCGTCGGCCGCGCTGGACGAAGCGGGGGCCGAGGCCCGCCGGGGAATCGCGCAGGACGTGGAGACCCTGAACAACCTGCTGGGCAAGGTGGCCTCGCTGAACGAACGCATCGTGCAGGAGAGCGGCGCAACCGCTGCCCGGGCCGGGCTGGAGGACGAGCTCGGCACCACCCTCGACGCGGTCGCCGAGCTCATGGATGTGCAGGTGAGCCGCGACGCGCAGGGCCGCGTCACGCTGCACAGCTCGGGCGGCACCCCGCTGATCGCGGCCGGCACGGTGCTGCAGGTGAGCTACGACGCAGCCACCGGGCGGCTGATGGCCGGCACGACCGAGATCACGCCGGGCGTCCCAGGCGTGCGCGGGTTCGAGGAAGGCCGGATCGCCGGCGCGCTGGCGCTGCAGAACGAGGTCCTGCCGCAGATGCAGTTGCAGCTCGACGAATTCGCCCGCGCGCTTGTTGAGGGGTTCGAGACCCAGGACGCCTCGCTCGCGCCCGGTCAGGCGGGCCTCTTCACCGATAGCGGCGCCGCCTATGACCCGGCGCAGCGCGAAGGGCTGGCCGGGCGGCTGTCCGTCAATCCCGCGGTTCTGCCCGAGTCGGGCGGCGAACTCTGGCGCATCCGCGACGGGCTCGGCGCCGCCGCGCCGGGCGCGGACAGCGATTCAACCCAGATAAACGCCTTCCTGTCGGCGCTGGAAGCGCAGCACGGCTTCGACACCCAGGCCCAGCTGGGCGACCAGGGGACACTGGCCGACTATGCCGCCAACCTGATCTCGGCCCAGCAGTTCGTCCGCGTCGACGCGCAGGACCAGCTGGACAGGCTGCAGGCGGGTGCCGAAGCCATCGCCGCCACGCGGTCCGGCTCCGAAGGCGTCAATGTCGATGACGAATTGCAGCAGCTTGCGGCCATCGAACAGGCCTATGCCGCCAATTCGCGGGTCATGCAGACCCTCGCCGAAATGATCGACGCGCTGCTGGCGGCGGTGTGAACGGAGGGGATGCCACGATGACCACCACGATCTCGACGGTCTCGACCCTGCAGATGCTGCTGACCCGCCGGCGCATGGCCGCCGATCTGCAGGCGCAGCTCACACAGGCCTCGCAGGAGGTCTCGACCGGGCTCCGGGCCGATGTCTACCGCTCGCTCGGCGTGCGCTCGGCCGAGACGCTGGCGCTGCGCGCCCGGATGGACCGGAACACCGGCCTGATCACCTCCAACGAGGTCCTGGCCAACCGCATGGAGATGATGGCCGAGACGCTCGGCCAGGTCCGCGATCGCGCCCAGAGCTTCCTGGAGCTGGCCGTCGCCAACCGCGATGCGCCCGGCGCCACCGCCGGGACACTGCAGGCAGAGGCGCGATCCGCGCTGCAGCAGCTTCGATCCCTGATCAATGTCTCCTATCACGGCGCGGCGCTCTTTTCCGGGGTGGACAGCGGGCAGGCGCCCCTGCAGGGCTGGGAGGACGTGAACCCGCTTACCGGCCTGTCGCCCCGCGACGTGGCCGAGGGCGTGATCGGCGGCGGCATCGCCGACGCGGCGGACGCCGCCGCGAAAGTGGCGGCGATGGAGACCATCTTTGCCAGCGCCGACGCCGCGCAGCCGGAGCGCAATTTCGAGGCCACCTTCTACAACGGCACGCCCCGGCTCGATGCCGGCGGCGCGCCGTCGCCGCGGCTGACCGCCCATATCGAGGAAGGGATCACCCTGTCCTACGGCGTGCAGGCCAATGACGAGGCCTTCACCGAGCTCTTGCGCGGCCTGTCCATGCTTGCCGGCACCGATGCCAGCGCAATCGCGGATGCCGGTGCCTACGGCGCCTGGGTGGGGGCCGCGGTCGACGCCGTGAGCGCCGGGATTTCCGGCCTGATCGAGACCGAAGCCCGGCTCGGCGGACAGCAGCAGATCCTGGAAGAAACGATCGGCCAGCAGAACGACCGCAACGATCTCTACAACAGCCAGATCCTGTCGTTGGAAGGCGTCGACGTCTACGAGGCCTCGACCCGCGTGTCGCAGCTCCAGACCCAGCTCGAGGCGACCTATGCGGTGACCGCGCGGCTGTCGCAGCTGAGCTTCCTGAACTTCATGTAACGGACTGGCCGGGCCGTCAGGCCTATTCGGCCGCGCTCAGATGCTCGGTCGCCACCGCGGGATCGGCGGGCGCGAACTTGTAGCCGCGGCCATAGACCGTTTCGATATATTGATGGCCCGAGGCGACGGCGGAGCCGAGCTTCTTGCGGATCTTGCAGATATAGACGTCGATCACCTTGTCGAAGGGCTGCTCGTCGGCCATGCCGTAGACCGCGTCATAGATCGCCCCTTTCGAGATCACCCGCGGCGCGTTCAGCGCCAGGTGCTGAAAGATCGCGTGCTCGCGCCGCGACAGTTTCACCCTTTGCCCCATCACCTCGGGGTCGCGCCCGTCGAAATAGGCCGTGACCTCTCCGATGGTGATGCTTTCGGCGGCGTGGCCATAGGCCCGCCGGGTGATCGAGTTGATGCGCGAGCGCAGCTCCACCGCCTTGAGCGGGATCACGATGTCGTCGTCGGCGCCGCTGTCCAACGCCTCGGCGGTCTGCCGCGCGTTGCGGAAATCGCGCATCACCAGCACCGGGTTGCGGGCGCCGGCGGCGCGCAGGATGCGGATGTTCTCCAGCGTCGACGGGGTATCTGCCAGCAGGAACGGCCTGGTGTCGCTGCCCCTGCGCGTCAGAAGTCCGAGGTTGCCGCGAAAGAAATCGTCACCGATCTCGACGGGCCTCATGCCCGCGCCCTCGAGCTCAGACATCACGCCGGGGCGCCGTTCGGCCCTTGGTTCATAGAGGTAGATATGCATCCGTCCCTCGATCGGCCCTTCCCGTGAGCACGCGACATCGTCAAGTAGTATCCGCAGAATGATACGGATCAACCTCAAGATTAGTCAAGCATTGTGCTAGACAATGTTTGGCTTTAGGCAAACTGTTCTTGAAAATATCCCCCATTTCTGCATTTAATCTTTGAAAACAGGGTTCCGCCCGGATGACATATTGCACGCACCCATGATTCCACCCCGCCTCCGCCCTGCCCCGCTCGCCGGCCTGATGGCGGCGCTTCTGCTGGCCCTCGGCGCCGCCCTGCCGGCCCGGGCCGAGGTGCGGATCAAGGATATTGCCACATTCGAAGGCGTGCGCGAGAACCAGCTCGTCGGCTACGGGCTGGTCGTCGGGCTGAACGGCACCGGCGACCGGCTGCGCAACAGCCCCTTCACCGAGAAGAGCATCGAGGGGATGCTGGAACGGCTGGGCGTGGGCAACCTGTCCGACGACGAGATCAAGACCGAGAACACCGCCGCGGTGATGGTCACCGCCATGCTGCCGCCCTTCGCGCGGCGCGGCTCGACCATCGACGTGGTGGTTTCCTCGCTGGGCGACGCCTCTTCGCTGCGCGGCGGGACGCTGATCGTCACCCCGCTGTCGGGCGCCGATGGCGAGATATATGCCGTCGCGCAGGGCCCCATCGCCGTGGCCGGCTATGCCGCGCAGGGGATCAATGCCTCCATCGTCGAGGGCGTGCCGACCGTCGCCCGGATCGAGAACGGGGCGACCGTGGAAAACGAGGTCGATTTCCGCCTCAGCGACCTGAAGACGGTGAAGATCGCCCTGCGCACGCCCGACTTCACCACCGCCATGCGGGTCGAGGAGGCGGTGAACGCGGCGCTGGGGGCGGGCAGCGCCTCCGCGCTCGACCCCACCACGATCGAGCTGCGCCCCCATGACAAGACCGACATCCCCGAATTCCTGGCCCGGGTGGAGAACCTGCGCGTCCAGCCCGACAGCGTGGCCAAGGTGGTGATCGACGCGCGCTCGGGCACCATCGTGATGGGCCACAATGTGCGCATCGACAAGGTGGCGGTCAGCCAGGGCGGGCTGACCATCATGGTGCGCGAGGATATCGAGGTCAGCCAGCCCGAGCCGATCTCGATCGGAACCACGGTGGTGGTGCCGCAGACCTCTGTCGAGGTTCAGGAGAAGCCGGCACATTTCACCGTGATCGAAGGCGATGTGAGCCTGCAGCGGCTGGTCGACGGGCTGAACGCCATCGGCGTCGGCGCGGCCGAGACCATCTCCATCCTGCAGGCAATCAAGGCGGCCGGCGCGCTGCATGCCGATCTCGAGATCATCTGAGGACAACGCTGATGCAAGTGACCGGAAAAGCCGCCATCGCCGTCCAGCAGGCCACCGCAGAGATGAATGCCCGCCCCGGCGCGGCGGAACCGGGCGCGGCGCAGAACGCGGCACGGGAATTCGAGGCGCTGTTTCTCACCCAGGCGGTCGAGGAAATGATGCGCAGCGTCGATGTCGGCGATTTCGGCGGCGGCCATGCCGAAGAGACCTGGCGCAGCTTCCTCGCGCGGGCCATCGCCGATGAAATCGCCGCCCAGGGCCGCACCGGAGTCGCGCAAAGCGTGCAATCGGTGATCGCGTCCTACAACGCCGCCTCGGCACAGGGAGACTGATCATGTCCGGCACGAAACACGGCTCGACCGCGGAAATCGAAGCCCTGACGCAGCTCCTCAAAGAGGAAATCGCCGCCATTGACCGGGGCGAGCTGGACAAGGTGGCGCAGCTTTACCCGCGCAAGGCAGAGCTGCTGGCCGCGCTGGAGGCGGCGGCGCCGGCCATCGAAAAAAGCGCGCCCTCCGACACGGCCATGCGCCAAAGCCTCCAGGAGCTTCAGGCGCTTGTCCGCAAGGACGCCGCGCTCCTGGAACGCATGACCGACGCCACAAGCGACCTGGTTTCCGAAATCAGCCGCATCCGGGACCGGCACGGCCTGAAGGGTCTCTACGGCGCCAAGGGCGAGATGCAGAAGACCACGGCAACGGTTTCGCAACGCGTCAACCAGAAGGTGTGAAACGTTAAACTTGTCGAAACCATCCGCTCCAACTTCACCACCACGGCAGGTGCCGTCTTTCGTCAGAATGACGATGAAATCGTGAACCAGAAAAGAAACGGAGCAGAACATGTCTTCCATTCTCACGAACAGCTCGGCGATGAGCGCGCTTTCGACGCTGCGCAACATCAACAACAACCTCAGCGAGACCCAGAGCCGGATCTCGACCGGCCTCAAGGTGCAGTCGGGCAAGGACAACGCCGCCTACTTCACGATCTCGGAATCGATGAAGAGCGACAGCGGCATGTACAAGGCCATCGACGAGGGCCTGACGCTTACCAAGAACTCGGTTGCGACCGCCCGCCTCGGCGCCGAGACGGTCATGGATCTGGCCAACCAGTTCGCCGAGCGTGTGGCCTTCGCCCAGGGCGATGCGGTTGACCGCGCCGAGATCCAGAAGGAACTGGTTGGCCTGGTCGAGCGCATGACCACGACCATCGCTCAGTCGACCTTCAACGGCAATGACCTCGTGAACGCCGATGGCCTGACCGCTGGCGGTGCTGCGGTCAACGTCGTCACCGGCATCACCCGTTCGGGGGGCGCCTTCGCGACCACGACCATGACCTTCAACTCGGTCGACCTCACCGCGATCCGGGACACGCTGGCCGCAATCGACGTCAGCACCTCCATCGACCTGGCGGCAGATCTCTCGACGGCCGAAGCCCAGCTGTCCACGGCAACCTCTGCGGCAACCTCGCTCGGCGTCGCCGAGAAATCCATCGAGACCCAGCAGGAATTCCTCAGTGCCCTGACCGAGAACCTCGACAGCGGTGTCGGCGCCATGATCGACGCCGACATGGAAGAAGAGGCCGCACGCCTGCAGGCGCTGCAGGTCCAGCAGCAGCTGGCCACGCAGTCGCTCTCGATCGCCAACCAGGCGCCTCAGAGCATCCTGAGCCTGTTCCGCTAAGGCGGATCAGGTCGCGTGACGTGACTGAGCGGGCCCCGGGAAACCGGGGCCCGACCCCCGGCCCCTGACGGCCGGACCATATTCCACCGTTCAGAATGACGGAAGGCAAAGGACGCAGAACGCATGAGCATTGCCGCCTACAAACAGACCATCCGCGAAAGCGAATCCCCCCGCCAGATCGAACGCCGCATCCTGTCGCGCATCACCGGAGAGCTCGAACAGCACGCCCAGGCCTTCGACGGCGCCGAGACCAAGTTCGACCGCCAGTCCCTTCTGGCCGATGGCCTCCGCGCCAGCCTGAGCGAAAACCAGGCCATGTGGCGCGCGATGAAGCATGACCTCGCCGCCGAGGGCAACGCCCTGCCCCCCGATCTGCGCGCCTCGCTCTTGTCGCTGGCGCTGTGGGTGGACCGCCAGACCGCCCTGGTGCTGGGCGGAGAGAAGGGCCTCGGCGCGCTCGTCGCCATCAACCGCAGCATCGTCGCCGGCCTGTCGGGCCAGGCGCCGCGCCCGGAGGGTTGATGCATGGCCCTGACACTGACCCTCAAGCCCAACGAGCGCATCGTGGTCAATGGCTGCGCGATCCGGAATTCCGGCCGCCGCCATGTCATCATGATCGAAAGCCACGCCGATGTCGTCCGCGGCCAGGATCTGCTGGACGAAAGCGACGCCGCCACGCCGGTCGGCAAGGCCTATTACCTGATCCAGACCGTGCTCATCCGCGCCGAGCTGCGCGACAAGCTGGTGCCGCTCATCCAGCAGGACCTCGCCGCGCTCGCCACCGTCTTCGGCGGCGAGAACCTGATGCGGATCTTCGAGGCCGCGAACTACGTCAGCCAGATGGACTACTACAAGGCCCTTCGCGCCCTGCGCCCGGTGATCAAGCACGAGGCCCGGCTGCTCTCCGGCGCCGCGACCGAGCAGGAGCCCGGCACGGCGCAGGAGACGGCTCGGGACGCGGCGGCCGGCAGCGGCGCGCGATGATCCCGATCTCGGGCATGGGCTCCCTGCTGGGACTGCAACTGGTGGACGCGACCAGCGACCGCCAGTCCGAGATGATCCGCAACTCCGCGCAGCACGCGCGGGCCATCGCCGCCTTCCGCGACCGGATGGGCGACGTTGAAACCGTCGACCAGCTGATGGAGGACCAGGACCTCTATGTCTTCGTCATGAAGGCCTTCGATCTCGAAGACCACATCTTCGGCAAGGCGATGATCGAGAAGATCCTGAAAAGCGATATCAGCGACAGCTCGTCGCTCGTGAACCGTCTGACCGACTCGCGCTTCCGCGAGATGTATGAGGTCCTGGGCTTCGGCAACGGCGGCACCACCAATTTCAACACGCTGTGGAGCAGCTGGCGCGAAGGGATGGTCGACCGCTACGTCCAGCGCCAGCTCATCAATTCCCAGGCCGATCAGAACGAGACCGTGGGCGTGGCGCTGGAATTCCGCCGCAAGGCGGGTGAGGTGAGCAGCGCCTATGACATCCTCAAGGACGAGGACCTGAGCACCGTGCTGCGCACCGCTCTCGGAATCCCCAAGGAAACCGCGCAGATCGACATCGACCGCCAGGCCGACATCATCAACGGCAAGTTCGACCTGACCAAGCTGCAGGACCCGGCGGAGGTCGAGAAGCTGATCCGCAAATTCGTGATCATCAGCGATGCGCAGAACACGGAAAACCTGGAGCAGAACGCCGTGGTGCAGCTGATGAGCGGCGCCGTGAGCGCGGGCTCCGGCGGCCAGTTCGTGCCGGTCACGATCGACATCACCGCCATCAGCAACACGCCGCGCGTCCCCTACAGGTGAGCGCCGCCCGGCATGGCGTGATCAGGGCCTCGAACGGCCCGGCGCCGAGAGGCCCTATTCGATGATCTCGTCGTCCTCCTCGGCCAGCGGAAGCTGGATCACCTCGTTCTCGGCCAGTTCCCGCGCGTAGTCGACCATCGCTCTTTGTGCGCTGCGCACCTCGCGGCTGCGCACCGGGCCCATGGTGTTCATCTCCTCCAGCAGCATCTCGCGCGGGCGGCTGGGCAGGGCGTTCAGGAAATGGTCGCGCACCTCTTTCTTTGCGCCGCGCAGCGCCAGAGGCAGGGTATTGCCCTCCAGCCCGCGCATGATCCGCGCCAGGGCCTGCAGGTCGAGCTTCACCAGGTCGTCGAAGGTGAACATCTTCTGCTTGATGCCCCTGAAGGTCTCGGGCAGGCGCTCCTCGAGCGCGGGCGCGATGCTCTCGAACAGGTCGCGGTCGAGCCGGTTGAAGAGGTTCGCCATGCGCTGCTGACGCTCGGCCGCGGTGGGCTGCGCTGCGGCGGCGATGATGTCGCTCTGCAGCGTCTCCTCGATCTGGCGCATCATGTGGTGCGGCACCGCCTCCATGCGGATCATCCGCTCGATCACCTCCTGCATCCGTTCCACGCCCATCAGCGGCAGCACCCGGGCCGCCACCTCGGGCGCGACATTGGACATGATCGCCGCCGCGGTCTGCGCGTGCTCGCCCTTGAGGTAATTGGCGATCACCGTCTCGTTCAGCGAACTGAACCGCTCCCACAGATCGCGCTCCTTCAGCGGGCCGCGGACCTCCTTGAGGATGTCGTTGACCTGCTCGTCGGGCAGGAATTTCCGCAGCATCTTCTCGGCCACCGAGAAGGAGCCGACCACGCCGCCGCCATTGGTCACGCTTTCGAAGAACTCCATCATGACGTCCTCGACCGCCGTCGCCGGGATCATGCCGAGCCCGGCCATGGCCCGGGTGATCTTCTGGATATCGGCCTCGTCGAGCTCTTTCATCAGCTTCGAGCCGCGCTCTTCGCCCAGGCACAGGAACAGGACCGCCGCCTTTTCCGGGCCGCGCAGCTTGCGCTCGCCGGTCATGCGGCCCGAGCCCGCGCTGGTCGTTGTGCGTCTGAGGGTCGCCGTCGTCATGGACCGTTTCCTTCCGTTGCCTCCAGGGGGCGCCGTTTCGCCGGCGCGGCCCCGCCTAGCCCCCGCCCGCCATCGGCAGGTAGCTTTCCATCAGACTGCCCGCCAGCATGTACCAGCCGTCGATCAGCACGAAGAAGATCACCTTGAACGGCAGCGAGATCATCACCGGCGGCAGCATCATCATCCCCGCGCTCATCAGCACCGAGGCCACGATCAGGTCGATCGCCACGAAGGGCAGGTAGATGAGAAACCCGATCGTGAAGGCGCGGCGCAGCTCCGAGATCATGAAGGCCGGCACCAGCGTCCGCCAGCCCGCCTCCTCGGCGGTTTCCGGCGCGGGCAGGGCCTCGCCGGTTTCCGCCCCGCCGCTGCGCGCGGCGATGTCCTGGAACAGCGCCATGTCCTTGGGCCGGGTATTGGCGAACATGAAGGTCTTGAACGGCGCGCCGATCCGGGCGATCGCCTGTTCCTCGGTGATCGCATTGTCCATCAGCGGCTGCAGACCGCCCTCCCAGGCATCCTCGAAGACCGGCTGCATGACGAAGAAGGTCATGAACAGCGCCATCGAGCTCAGCACCATGTTGGGCGGCGTCTGGTTCAGCCCCAGCGCCGAACGCAGGATCGAGAAAACGATGACGAAGCGGGTGAAGCTGGTCATCACCACCAGAAGCCCCGGCGCGATGCTGAGCACCGTCATCATCGCGACAAGCTGCAGGATGCGCCCGCTGAGCGAGGCCCGCTCGTCCGAGCCCGCCGGCGCGTCGCTCAGCGCGTCCGACAGCGTATCGAGCAGCCCGCCCGCGTCCTGCGCCGCGGCGGGCAGCGCCCAGAACAGCGCCAGCGCGGCCACGGCCAGGCCGCAGCCGCGAAGTCCGGAAAGGGCGCGGGGCTGCCTCACTGCTCAGCTTCCCGAAATGTAGTCCTTGACGATCTCGGTCAGCGACACGCCGATCCGCTCGCCCTCCAGCTTGACCAGATCGCCACGTGCCACCAGCCGGTCGTTGATGACCACATCCACCGGCTCGCCGATCCTCTTGTCCAGCTCGATCACCGAGCCCCGGCTGAGCTTCAGCAGGTTGGCAATCGGCATGCGGCTGTGGCCCAGCACGATCTGCACCTTCAGCCCGACATTGAGCATCGCGTCGATATTGCGCCCCGCCTCGCCCGCATCGGACGGTCCTCCGCCCACCATGCTGTCGATCACGGAGCCCGCCTTTGCCGCCTTCTCTGCCGCGCCGATCTCGGGCAGGGCATCGGCGATGCTCTCTGCACCACGCGCATCGCTTTGCGCGGCGGGGGAGGCCAGGCTTTCGTTCTCGTTCTCAGACATTCGCGTCACTCCCGCTCAGGATGGTTTCGGAGGCGCCGGCCCGCGCCTGCCTCAGCGCGGTCAGGATCCGGTCGCAAACTCCGGCAAAGCTGTATTCCATGAAGCCGTTGTCCCACTCCATCCGCACCTCGCCCTCCGGCAGTGCCGGGTCTGCGGCCAGTTCGACCCGGGCCTTCAGCCCGATCGCCTGCGCCGCCTGTTCGATCTCCGGCTGCACCAGCGGCAGGGCGCGTTCCGACAGCGTGATGCGCAGGGCGGCGCTGCCCAGCGCCAGTTCGATCGTCTTTTTCACCCGGTCGAGGGCGCGGTCGCGGGACCGGCTGCGCAGAACCTCGGGAAAGACCTGCTCGCAGACCGAGAGGGTGAAATCGAGCACCTGCGCCTCAAGGGCCGCACGGTGCCGGTCTGCCTCGCCGATCAGGCGCTCCAACTGCGGCCCGAGGGTGCCCAGCACCTCGGCCCGGAGCGCCTCCGAGGACACCCGGCTTTCGGCGAGCCCTTCGGCCCGGCCCGCCGCATGCCCCTCGCGGAAGGCCTCGGCCCGCGCATCGGCGAGTGCTGCCTCCAGATCCTCGGGCGTGTAGCAGGCGCGGGCGCGGCGCTCGGCCTCCTGGCGTTCGCGGTCGAGTTCACGGTCGAAATCCCGGTCGAAGATGTAGCTCACCGCCTCACGCCTCCTCTGCCAGCCAATGTCGCAGCACCCTGAGCGATTCCTCGGGCTCCCCCTCGACCAGTTCCCCGATCGAGTTCACCCGCCGCCGCCGCACGCCGCCGCGGACCGAGGCGAGGGTGATCAGGTCCGCCTCGTCCTCCTCCATGGCATCAAGCACGGTGCCCGTTCGCGCCGCGCCCTCGGGCCGGGACTGCGGCACCTGGGCCGGCGCCTGAGCCTGGGCCGGGCCGCGCAGGGCCTGCGGGGCCGCGCCGCCGGCCGGCGCTTCGGCGCCCAAGAGCGGGCGGGGCCCGGCCCCGGCAAGCGCCGGCTGAGCGCCCCCGGCTGCCGCCCCGGCACCGGCAAGCGCCAGATCGCCGCCCGGCTCCGGCTTCGGAAGGAACCGCATCAGCGGCCGCACGCCAAAGGCCAGCACCACCCCCACCAGGGCCAGCGCGAAAAAGCCGCGCAGAATCGACATGATATTCGACGAGATCGCCTCGCCCACCGAGGTGCCAACCGGCTCGCCCACATCCATCGAGTAATCCATGAACCGCAGGGAATCGACCGAGATGGTATCGCCGCGCGCCTGGTCGTAGCCGATCGCCGACTGCACCAGCTTGCCCAGGCGCTCCAGCTCCTCCTCGCTGCGCTCCTCGTAGCTGACCGATCCGTCCGCGGCGACGTTGTAGATGCCGTTGACCAGAACCGCGACCGAGATGCGCTCCACCTCTCCGGGCTCGCGAATGGTCTCGCTGCGGGTGCTGCCGATCTCGTAATTGACGACCTCGTTGGTCTGGTTCCGGCTGGAGCTCGACTGCGGCCCGCCCGCCCCGTCGCCCACCAGTTCCGCGGGCAGGTTGTCGGCCACGCCGACCTCGCCCTGGGCGTTTTCGCGCCCCTCGCTGCTTTCTTCCCGGGTCTCGGTGGAGCGGACCACCTGCTGCGCCGGGTCGTAGCTTTCCTGGCGGATCACCTGGCGCTCGTTGCTCAGATCGACGCTGACCTGCACCCGCGCGTTGCCCGCGCCGACCCTTGCGGTCAGGATGGCCGCGATGTTGCGCGACAGGCGCTCCTCGATGGCCATGCGCCTGGATTGCAGCGACAGGTCCCCCATCCCGTCGCCCTCCTCGGCCAGGATCGTCTCGCCGCTGGCCGACAGCACCGTGACATGCTCCGGCGACATCTCCGGCACCGCCGAGGCGACAAGCGCGCGGATCGCAAGCCCCTGCCGGCGGCTGATCTGGTGGTTGGCCCGGCTGCGCACGATCACCGAGGCGGTGGGCTCGGGGCGGCTGCGGGAAAACGCCTCGCGCTCGGGCAGCACCAGATGCACCCGCGCGGCGTCGATCCCGTCGATGGTCTGGATCGACCGGGCCAGCTC
>ENA-ORCT01000889-ORCT01000889.1-marine-metagenome-genome-assembly--contig:-NODE-889-length-12716-cov-3.516497_pt1 | contig 12716 bp, 10 predicted proteins | sample MGYA00248632_ERZ508511 | MGnify/ENA primary metagenome ERZ508511 (study PRJEB26182, sample SAMN06268839) | marine metagenome | isolation source: Tt an P1-techrep anaerobic enrichment on pine from sediment...
AGAAGCCGCTCTCGTCCCACGAGGGGGAAGAGTTCATCGTCGTGGTCAGCGGCGAGATCGAGGTCCTCTACGGCCAGGAAACCTATCGCCTCGGGGAGGGCGACAGCATCTACTATAATTCAGTGGTCCCGCACCACGTCGGATCCGTGGGCGAGACGACCGCCAGCATCTACGCGGTGCTCTATTTTCCAGAATAACGGCTCCGGGAGGCAATGTTCATGAGTGCGTATCATTTGAAGGAAGCAACCCTGGGACAGCTGCTGGACCAGGCCATATCCGAATATCCGGAGAACGACGCCGTCATTTATGTAGACCGGGATTTCCGCTTGAACTACCGGGAATTCGGCGAACTCGTCGACCGCCTCGCCAAGGGGCTCATGGCCATGGGGCTGACCCGGGGCGAGAAGGTCGCCGTCTGGGCCACCAATGTGCCCTACTGGGTGGCCCTCCAGTTCGCCACGGCCAAAATCGGGGCCGTGCTGCTCACGGTCAACACCAACTACAAAACTAGCGAGTTGGCCTACCTGCTCCAGCAGTCCGAAGCGGAGAACCTCTTTGTGATCGACGGGTTCCGGGACACCGACTACGTGCAGACCGTCTACGACCTGGTGCCCGAACTCAAAACCCAGGAGCGCGGGTACCTGGATACCCCGGAATTCCCCGCACTCAAGCGCGTCGCCTTTCTGGGACAGGAGAAGCACCGCGGCATGTATTCCATCCCGGAAATTCTGGCGCTGAGCGTCATGACCGACGACGACGCCTACCAGGAGCGCCAGGCATCCCTTGACCCCCACGACGTGGTCAATATGCAGTACACTTCGGGGACCACGGGATTTCCCAAGGGAGTGATGCTGACCCATCACAATATTGCCAAGAACGGCTTCTGGATCGGTGAGAACCAGCACTTCGGGCCAACCGACCGGCTCTGCCTCCCGGTGCCCCTGTTTCACTGCTTCGGATGCGTTCTCGGGGTTCTGGCAGCGGTGAGCCACGGCACCACCATGGTTATACTGGAAGGGTTTGACCCGGTTCAGGTAATGGCATCGGTCGAGCAGGAGCGCTGCACCGCACTGTACGGCGTCCCCACCATGTTCATTGCCGTGCTGGAGCACAAGCTGTTTGATAAATTTGATTTTTCCACCCTGCGAACCGGCATCATGGCCGGATCCCCCTGTCCCATCGAGGTCATGAAGCAGGTGATGGAAAAAATGTACATGAACGATATCACCATCTGCTACGGGCTCACTGAAGCCTCACCGGTAATGACCCAAACCCGGATGACCGATGAGGTGCGACTGCGCGTGGAATCTGTCGGTCAGTCGATGCCGGGTATCGAGGTCAAAATCGTCGACACCAAGACGGGTGAAACCCTTCCACCGGGAGCTCAGGGAGAAGTCTGCTGCCGGGGCTATAACGTCATGAAAGGCTACTATAACAATCCGGAGGCCACGGCTGAGGCCATCGATTCGGACAACTGGCTCCACTCGGGCGATCTGGGTGTCATGGATGAAAACGGTTATCTGTCTATCACCGGGCGTCACAAGGATATGATTATCCGCGGCGGGGAGAATATTTACCCTCGTGAGATCGAAGAATTCCTGTACCAGATGGAAGAGATCCAGGACGTCCAGGTTGTCGGGATACCCAGCAAGAAATATGGTGAAGAGGTGGGAGCTTTTATCCAGCTCAAAGAAGGGTGTGAACTTACCCCTGAGGATGTGAAGGATTTCTGCAGGGGACGGATCAGCCGCTACAAAATACCCAAGCATGTGGCCTTTGTTGAAGCCTATCCCATGACCGCCAGTGGAAAGATTCAAAAATTCGTTCTCAGAGAGCAATCCGGGGAGTTTTTCCCGGAAATTGACCAGTGATCGATTCTCTTATGAAACCATTTCGCATTAGAGCTGTTCTGTTTGATTTCGATGGCACGTTGACCCTGCCCGGTGCACTGGATTTTGCTCACATCAAGGCAACCATTGGATGCCCCAAGGACCAGGCGGTACTGGAGTTTATCGATTCCCTGGAAGATCCGGAGGCCCGCCACGCTGCGCACCGGGCGCTGGACCGATTTGAAATGGACGGCGCCAGGGAGTCTGCCCCGCACAACGGAGCCGAAGATCTCATCGAGCATCTGAAAACAAAGGGACTGCGCCTTGGAATTATCAGCCGAAATCGAAGAAAAGCTATTGACCGGGCGCTGGCGAACTTCAGTCGAGTCCGGGCTTCCGATTTCGATATTATCATCTCCAGGGACGATCCGATCCGCCCCAAACCCAGTGGCGACGGAATCCGGATGGCCGCTGAAAAATTGCAGGTCTGCCCGGAAGAAATCATGATGGTGGGGGATTTTGCCTTTGATATCGAAGCCGGCAACCGGGCCGGGGCGGTAACGGTGTTGCTGAAAAACACTGCCGAATCCGCAGCATCCCCGGTACGTGCCGACTTTACCATCTCCAGCCTCGAGGACTTGCCGGGGATCGTTCGGATGGGTCTTCCCCTGCCGGCCGGCAAATTTCCCAATGATCTTCTCGATGAATTTCTCCACGAGTTTGAATTCGATGATCCCTCGGTACTGATTGCCTCGGGCATTGGCGAAGACACAGCCGCTGTGAATGTCGATGGAGAAGAGGTCCTCATTCTGAAATCCGACCCCATCACTTTTGCGACGGACGCCATCGGCCACTACGCCGTTCTGGTCAATGCAAACGACATCGCCACTGCCGGGGCCATACCACGGTGGTTTTTAACGACCCTGCTTTTCCCTTGCGGCATCACGCCATCGGGCATCCGGCAGGTGATGAATGATCTGAAAACCATTTGTGAAAAGTGGGATATCACATTGTGCGGGGGGCACACGGAGATCACCGACGCGGTCACCCGACCGGTGGTCATCGGAATGATGGCAGGGACGGTGCCGCGGGCGCGACTTATCGACAAACGCGATATGCGTACCGGAGATGTCGTGTTTTTGACCAAACAAGTCGCCGTCGAGGGAACGGCCATCATTGCCAGGGAGTTTGACCGGCGACTGGTCAGCCTGGGTGTCTCTGAGACAGACATCCGTACCTGCAAAGATTTCCTGTCAATGATCAGCATACTGCCCGAAGCGCGAATCGCCAGGGATTGCCCCGGAGTCAGCGCCATGCATGATGTGACCGAAGGCGGTGTCGCCACGGCATTGAAGGAACTGAGCATAGCCGGCGGGCACCGTCTTCGGATAGATCTTGAACGCATTCCGATCTACCCTCAGACCCGCCAGATCTCCAGGCTGCTTGGAATCGACCCACTTGGCCTGATCGGATCGGGAAGCCTGCTGATCTGCTGCCGTGCCGATGAGTCAGACACACTGGCCGGACAGCTTGCCCAGGCCGGAATCCCCTGTGCCCGGATCGGAAAAGTCACGTCATCCGGACAGGGAATCGAAGCGATGAAGGCAAAAGAGAGGACCGACTGGCCGGAATTTGAGGTGGATGAAATCACCCGGCTTTTCTGAGAGCCTGAGGGCTCACACAAAACGGGCGGTTGGACTTGCAATCAGTCCCAAACCGCCCGTTCCGTAAAGCTGACATCAGTTGTTGCGGGTCAATCCCCGTTTAAAAATTTCAAAAGAGAGTTCAAGCGTCTTTTTCAGGTAATCCTTGTCTTCATTAATGATTTTCTTGCTGGTGTTCCAAAGGATAACCCCTGAAAACAGCGCCCAGAAAATATCAGCCAGCGCAACGGGATGACGGTCAACAAAAATGCCGTCCTTGATTCCCTCTTCAAAGATAGCCGCTATGGCTCCAATGGATTTTCGCGACAGGTCCTCAATTTCGGACATAAGCTGAGGGGAGAGGTTTTTCAAGGTTTCACTGGACTGAAGGTGAAACATGTTGATCAGGATCAACGGATCGAATGCATAGACATCATACATGGATTCGATCAGCGCATTGACCTTTTCCTCCGATCCCATGTCTTTCTCGTTATTGACATGTTCAACCCGGATGTGGAGGTACTGAAGAATCCGCAGGGACAGTGATGCGTAGAGCTCTTCCTTGTTTTTAAAATACAGGTATAATGTGCCGGGACTCAGCTCCGCTTCCTGGGCGATATCCTCCATGGTTGCCTTGTTGAAGCCCTTGCTCGTAAAAACCCGTTTGGCAGCGACAATGATCTGCTGGCGTCTTCGTTCCTTTTCTCGTTCTTTTCTTTCTCTGATTCCCATATTGTGTTATTCCCTGAATTATATTTATTTGTAAAACGATTGGATAATTTATATTTTCAATTTGGTCAAGCAAAATATTTTCAATAATTGATAATTTAGCGGGACCGCAACGCCAGGCAAGGCAACCGAGTTGGCGGGCACTTTATAACCATTCAAAATAAACATGATATTTGAAGAGTCAATGGCCAACCGTTTACTAACGATCCATCATCAACTGACGGCCACCTGAACGATTGAAATCAACCACCGGACCGATGCCGGGTCCGAAAGAGAACCACGTGCCAATCCAACGTCCCGGATTCAGGCTCCATATTTCATCCCCCAGCTATCTTGACCACGTAATCGGGTGCTATTATTTTTCTGGGTATGTTCGCGGATTAAATCAATTCATGGGTGTTAACGAATCACGTGTCCCGATTTATTGACAGGGAGAATGGCCATGGATGTTGGAAGATGGGATCCAATTGGAAACATCACCGCGCTTCAGGAACGGATCAATCGACGGTTTGAAGAAGCCTTTCCCAGTTCTGACCGGAATGCCGAGGAAGCGACACATTGGGACTGGCGCCCGGCGGTCGATATTTTCCAGGCCGGTGATGAAATTGTTATAGTTGCTGACCTGCCCGGCCTCACCCGGGACGATGTCACACTGGAAGTCAGGGAAAATCACCTGACGATCAAGGGCATCCGGCCGGCATCCGATGATACTCAATCGGAAAATTATTACCGGCGGGAGCGCGGTGAAGGGCGCTTTCACCGGTCATTTAAACTGCTTCATGCCGTCCAGCCTGAAAAGATCAACGCAATCTTCGAAAACGGAATGCTGACGATTCGAATCAGCAAACCCGATGAAACTCGGCACCCGGCAACTACCGTGCGGCTCAATTGGTAAATCATACCATGGGTTAAAAAACAGCCCTTGAGGAAAGCGGGTTAAATGATTTCGCATTCCTCAAGGGCTGTTCCTTTTTTACGGAGTATCTGCCGGCAAGTTCAGGTGCCGTATCTGTTTATTGCTGAAGCATCAATTCCAGTCGCTGGTCTTTTTCCGTCCAAAACCGATTGAGCTCCGCCTGAAACCGGGTTCGGAAATCTGTATCGTTGACATAATCCCCGATCAGTTCCGGGGAGATCGGCCTGGACTCCACCCAGACTCTGATTTCCCGCACCTCGCCGCACAGGTAGGCCCAGAAACTCTTCGCCCCCTGCGGGTAGGCAATGGTAACATCGAGTATTTGATTCATCTGATCTCCCATGGCCGTCAGCACAAAGGCGATTCCGCCGGATTTGGGACGCAGAAGATGGGTATAGGGAGACTGCTGGCGCTGATGCTTCTCAGTGGTGAATCGTGTTCCCTCAACAAAGTTCATAACCGACACAGGAAGGGTTCTGAATTTCTCACATGCCTTCCGGGTGATCTCGATATCTTTTCCCTTCAGGTGCGGATGTTTTTTCAGAAACGCCTTCGAATATCGCTTCATGAATGGAAAATCCAATGCCCACCAGGCCAGTCCGATCACCGGCACCCAGATCAGTTCCTTCTTGAGAAAAAATTTCAGCATGGGAATCCGCCGGTGGAAAATCCGCTGCAAAACCAGGATATCCGTCCACGATTGATGATTGGACAGGACCAGGTACCAGTTGTTTCTCTCCAGGGCCTCCAACCCCCTGACATCCCAATGGATCGGATTGATAAGACGCTGGGTTAGATTGTTGACCCACACCCAGCCATCGGCAAACCGGATCAGAATATCGGTTATAATTCGCCGCAGTGGCGCAATGGGGATCAGGAGCTTGGGAATTGTCAACACCATAAGCGGAATAGTCCAGAAAAGGGTATTGACGACCAGAACAAAAAAAGCCAACCCTCCGCGAACCGGTGCAGGCAGTAAGCGCAGCATCAATAGTTCCCTCCATAACGTAAAGCATTTCACCGGGTGTCCGGAACCCGTCGACTCTCCAAACAGACGAAGCGATATTCCGCGATCGGTAACTATAGCCGAATCCTGAATAGACGCCCACTGCCAACCGTTCTTTTTACAAATCTTTTACAAAATTCCCCGGCCGTGAATTCCGTCTTTTCAGGAACGCGGATTTAATTAATTGCAAAAATATGGCCCCGAAGATGGGCCACCAGGCAAGCCAGAAATTGTAATTAATAAAATTTGCGTTCCTCAGTAGCAGTCCCCAAACCAGATATTGAGTAATCCCTCGGATCTGATATATCGTTAAACACTATTGTCGGTATTCCTTTCCGGCAACGCCCTGCAAATGCAACGGATATCATCATGGATCGAACCCGCTGGTTTTTTCATCCCATCCTGGTTTTTATATTTTCCATTGCCGCCCTGGGGCTGTCCCTTTTTCTTTACATATACTGGTACATGGAGGTCAGCACCGGTCTGGAGTCAATCATCCGCCGCTTTAACCTGGATTCCGGGCAGGTGCTGGAATCCGAAACATGGGTGGTAATTCTTGTTTTATCCATCCTGGTAGCGATCATCCTCCTGGGAATTTTCACCATCTTTGTCTATAACCAGAAAACCCTTCAACTGTACCGGCTTCAAAATAATTTCATCAACAGTTTCACTCATGAGCTGAAAACCCCGGTTACGTCCATGCGGCTTTTTCTGGAGACATTGCTCAAGCACGACCTCTCCCGGGAAGACCAGCACAAATACATCCGGTACATGATTCTGGATATCGGACGGCTGTCTGATAACATCAACCGGATTCTGGATCTCGCCCGTCTGGAAAGCAAAAGCTACAAGGCCAATTTTGCAGTCACAGACCCGGTGAAAGCCATCCGGCGTTTTGTGGAATCGAACCAACCGGTGTTCAGGGATCTGGATATCCTCATAAAACCGCCTGCCCGGGACGACAGTCGCTGCCAGATCGATCTGTCCCTGTTTGATATGCTGTTGATGAACATTTTTACCAACGCCGTCAAATACAACAAATCCGAAACCCCGCGGATCGAGATATCATTTGAAATCGGCACACGCCGGTTTCATATCCGGTTCAAAGACAACGGCATCGGCCTTGAAAAAATTGAAATCAAAAAAATTTTCAGAAAATTTTACCAGGTGGGACGGGCGGATGACATGTCCGCAAAGGGGAGCGGACTGGGCCTTCACCTGGTGCAGAACATAACCCGCATACACAGAGGCCGCATGAAAGCGGAAAGCCCGGGAAGAAAACAGGGAACGACATTTATTCTGTCGCTGCCGCTCTGCAGGCAGCGATCGGCGTTATCTTAGGAAAGCGGCTTGCACAAACTCACATCTCTGAATATTAACCGGATGCGGCCCGCAAATTGGCGCCTCTGAAATACGTGAATTATGACAAATAAAGATAAACGGCACATTCTGATTATCGAGGATGAAGAACATATTGCGGAAGGTCTTAAACTGAACCTGGCGCTCCAGGGATACGATGTAACCATCGCCGGGGACGGAATTTCCGGTCTTCAGAAATGGAAAAGCGGGAAGCCGGATCTGATCATTCTGGATATCATGCTGCCCGGAATCGATGGACTCTCGGTGCTGCAAAACATCCGACTGGAAGACGAGCGTCTGCCGATTCTGATTCTCTCGGCCAAGGGAACGCCGGATGACCGGGTGAAAGGCCTTGCCTGCGGGGTTGACGATTATCTTGCCAAACCGTTCAACCTGGAGGAACTTCTGCTCCGGGTGGACCGGTTGCTGACCCGGGTCTCATGGAATCACAGCGATCATGGCAGCCGGGAACCCGGGAAGCTCTCCCAGTATACCTTCGGCACGAACCAGATTGACTTTGAGGCCGGAAGGGCGCGTTGCAACGCCGGCGAAATCCAGTTGACCGAGCAGGAGATCAAACTCCTCAAACTCTTTATCACCAACAGCGGAAAACCGATGTCCCGGAGCAAACTTCTTGAAATCGGCTGGGGTTACGCCGGCGGCATGACGACACGAACAGTGGACAATTTTATTGTGCGCCTGCGGAAATATTTCGAACCGGACCCGAAAAAACCCATCTATTTCAAAAGCCGGCGATCCGTCGGCTATGTCTTCAATCCCAATCCCTCGGAAAAATAGCGGACCCGGGACCGCCGTTATCCGCGCTCCGGATCGTCCGGGCCGGGCCGCTTTTTTTCCCGGTCCCCTATGGCCGAATGAGCGGCGGCCAACCGGGCCACCGGGACCCGGTACGGCGAGCAGCTGACATAGTCCAGCCCCGCGCGGTGAAAAAAATTGATACTGGCCGGATCGCCGCCATGTTCCCCGCAAATCCCAACCTCCAGATCAGCCCGGGCCTCTCGTCCCTGCTCCAGGGCCAATACCACCAGTTGTCCCACCCCGGTGACATCCAGGGTCTGAAACGGGTTACTGGGCAGAATCCGGCGATTGACATAGTCCAGGAGGAACTTCCGCTCGGCATCATCGCGACTGATGCCGAACGTCATCTGGGTCAGATCGTTGGTTCCGAAACTGAAAAACTCGGCAATTTCCGCAATCTCCCCGGCGGTCAGTGCCGCCCGGGGCACCTCGATCATGGTGCCGAACTGGTAATCGATCCGCACACCCCGATCCGCCATGACCTGCTCGGCGGTATCTTCGAGGATTTCGCGGATCACTTTCAGTTCGTTGACATGGCTGGTGAGGGGAATCATTATTTTCGGACGAACCACAATGCCGTCGGCAGCCGCCTCGCAGGCCGCCTCGAATATGGCCTTGACCTGCATCCGGTTCAAATCCGGCCGCATCAGCCCCAGACGGCACCCCCGGAGCCCCAGCATGGGATCAACCTCGGCCATGTCACTGACCACATCCAGCAGATGCTTAGCGTCCTGAAAATCCGGCCCGGTTGAACCCGCTGCATCCATGGTGGTTACCTTGACCAGCAGATCATCCCGTGGCGGTAAAAACTCATGAAGCGGCGGATCCAGAAGCCGGATTGTCACCGGCAGTCCGTCCATGACCTTGAAAATCTCCAGGAAATCCTGCTGCTGTACCGGCTGCAATTCCGTTTCAAGAATTCGCCGAAAAGCCTCGTCGTTTCGGGAAAGAATGGCCCGCTGGAATTTTTCACTCCGCTCCCCCAGGAACATGTGCTCGGTTCGGCACAGGCCGATTCCCTGGGCACCGAAACTGCGCGCCTGGGCCGCCTGCTCGGGTGTATCGGCATTGGCCCAGACCTCGAGTCGACGGATCTGATCCGCCCATTTAAGAAGCACCGCCAGCTCCCCCATCTCACCCGGTTCCGGGGATACGGTACGGAGCTTGCCAAGGATCACCTCTCCCGTGGTACCGTCGAGTGAGATCATATCCCCCTCGCGGACAATGCGCTCATTGACCCGGAATTGCCGGCCGGCCAGATCGATCTGGATTAACTCACAGCCGGACACGCAGGGTTTTCCCAGTTGCCTGGCCACAACTGCGGCGTGGCTCGTCGCACCGCCATGCTGGGTCAGAATCCCCTGGGCGGCAATCATTCCGTGCACATCGTCCGGTGTAGTCTCCGGCCTCACCAGGATCACCGGCTTTCCGGTATCCCTGGCGACCCGTTCGGCGTCATTGGCGGTGAAATAAACTTCCCCCACAGCGGCCCCCGGCGAGGCGTTCAGTCCGGAGGCAAGAACCGTGCAGCGCATCCGCTCTTCGGGATCAAAGCCCGGATGCATCAGCAGGTCCAGCAGGGACGGGTTGATTCGGGAAACCGCCTCATCGGTTGAGATCAAGCCCTCGCTGACCATGTCCACCGCGATTTTAACAGCGGCCCCGGCGGTCCGCTTTCCGTTTCGGGTCTGCAGCATCCAGAGTTTTCCGTCCTCCACGGTAAACTCCATGTCCTGCATCTCCCGGTAATGGGACTCCAGGGTCCGCGACACGCTGTCAATGCCCTCATAAATCCCGGGCATCTGACGTTTGAGCTCCTGAAGAGCAATGGGCGTCCGGGATCCGGATACAACATCCTCGCCCTGGGCGTTGATCAGATATTCGCCATAGAGCATGTTTTCACCGGTGGCCGGATTGCGGGAAAATACGACACCGGACCCCGAGTTCGAGCCGGTGTTTCCGAAAACCATGGTGACGATATTAACGGCGGTTCCAAGATCGTGTGGGATACCGGTCGCCATGCGGTAATCCACCGCCCGTTTTTTGTTCCATGACTCGAAAACCGCTTTGATGGATCGCTCCAGCTGAACCCAGGGGTCCTGAGGTAGCGTCCCGCCGCTGGCCTTTTCGATCAACCGGTTGAAATCCTTGACCACCTGTCGCCACCCGTCCGGCGACATCTCCGGCTCGGAGGCGACCCCTTCGGCAGTCATGACATCCCTGAGCGCCTGGTCAAAGAAATGACTCTCCACATCGAGAACAACATGGCCGAACATCTGGATGAGCCGCCGGTAGGCATCCCAGGCGAAGCGCTCATCCCCCCGTCTGGCAAGCGCGGCAACTGACTCATCGTTGAGCCCCAGGTTCAGCACCGTATCCATCATGCCCGGCATGGAATACTTTCCACCACTTCGCACCGAGACCAGCAGGGGATTTTGCTCGTTTCCAAACTCACGCCCCACCTGGCGATGCAGCCAGTCCATTCCGTCTCGAACCTGATCCCAGAGACCCTCCGGAAAAATACCCCCGCGGTCAAGATATTCCACGCACGCCCGGGTTGTCACCGTAATCCCCGGTGGAACCGGCACCCCGAGATGGGTCATCTCGGCCAGATCGCCGCCCTTTCCTCCGAGAAGATCGCGCATTCGGGCGCCGCCTTCGTCAAAGGTGTACACCCATTTTTCTGCCATGGATCCTGGCTCCCTTTCTATTCACTAATAAGCATAAACCTCATACTCGGTCTTATACCCCAGCAATTCATCGATTTTATTTTGGATTTCGCTTCGCTCTTCACTAAGGACCCACTTGCGCCAATCATCGGCCGACTGCCAGGTGCTGATCACGAGACTCTCGCCGGGTTTATCGATCCGACGCAGGGTTTCTCCGGAGATATATCCCGGCTGATTCGCAGCATAGTTTCTCAGCTTGATAAGCAGCGGCAAAATATCCGCCCGCTGCTCATCGGACACCTTTCGTTTGATTAAAATCTTAACTGACATTGTGCCCCTCCTTTGGTTGACATGCCTCAATTCTGGAGCCCTTTTTTTCCAAACCCGACAACCACGTAACGGTCTTCAGTTATACCGGCAGGATGCACAGCGCGCTGTGCGCCTACCGCCAACGGAATTTCGAGTACGATTACGAGCACCGCTTCGCTGAGCACGAGCACGAAACTCGGAACCCGGAACCCGGAACTCGGAACTCGAAACTCGAAACCCGGAACTCGGAACTCGGAACCCGGAACTCAAAACCCGAAACGCTCACGCCATCCCCCCGTTCACCGGAATGACCTGTCCGGAAATCCACCGTCCGCCCTCACCGGCCAAAAACGCCACAACATCGGCGATATCATCGACCTCCCCCAATCGACCCATTGCGGCCATATTGGCCATGCGGTCAATCTGCTCAGCGGTTTTTCCGGCACGGAACAGTTCCGTGTCGACCGGACCGGGGGATACGGCGTTAACGGTGATTCCCCGATCGCCCAACTCCCGGGCCAGCACGCGGGTCAACTGCTCCACCGCCCCTTTGGTGGCGGCGTAGACACCGTAATTGGACAGCAGCATCCGGGTAACCGTGCTGGAAATGTTTATGATACGCCCACCGGATCGCATCCGGCGTCCCGCCTCCTGACAGGCGAAAAACGTCCCTTTCACATTGACGGCAAACACCTGGTCAAACTCGTCCTCGGGCACCTCTCGAATGGGTCGATACCGGGCAATACCGGCATTGTTGACCAGGATATCCGGCGGCCCCAGCTGATTCCCGGCTTCTTCAAACAGACGCCGCACATCAGCAACCACGGACACATCGCCCTGGATATCAATCGCCCGACCGCCCGCGGCGTTGATCTCCGCTGCCGCCTCCCTTGCTTTTTCCCTGTTCTCGCGCCAGTTGATGACCACGGCCGTGCCGTCCCGGGCCAATCGTCTGGCAATGGCCCGCCCGATTCCCCTCGAACTGCCGGTTATGATGGCAATGTTGCCGTTCAGGTTTCCGGAGGTCATCTGCGTCTCCTCAACGGGTATATTTATCTCAGAAATGCGGATTTATTAACTTGCAGGAATATCACGACGAATGTTGGTTCATATTCAAGCCGCGCAGATTTATGCTGTTGGATAATGGCTGACGGGCAGAACGAAATCAGGAATCAAACCGGGATGAAAAACTATCTGCCGAGTTTCATACACAGTCCGGGCAACACCTTGAGATTCTCTGCAGGCAGTGATATCGGCCGCGGCGGCAGTGGAGAAGAATGGATAAGCAATAATTCGCCGTGTTGAAAATATTGTAGGTTTCCAGGGAAAACCTGTCAACGAATTTGAAAACCAGGCTCTCAGAGCCTGTTTGAAAACCAGGGGATTGAAGCGAAAATGTGTGAGAGCGAGGACAAATTGTTGCAAATTTGAGGTGAA
>ENA-ORCT01000891-ORCT01000891.1-marine-metagenome-genome-assembly--contig:-NODE-891-length-12701-cov-2.395120_pt1 | contig 12701 bp, 12 predicted proteins | sample MGYA00248632_ERZ508511 | MGnify/ENA primary metagenome ERZ508511 (study PRJEB26182, sample SAMN06268839) | marine metagenome | isolation source: Tt an P1-techrep anaerobic enrichment on pine from sediment...
GCGCGCGGGCCGGAACAGGCGCCGGGGCCGATGGGGCCGGGCGAGCGGCGGGTGGCGGTGGTCGCCGGGCTGACGGCGCTGGCCTGGATCACCCGGCCGTTTCTGGAGGGGCTGTTCCCCGGGCTGGAGCTCAGCGATGCCGGGATCGCCATGCTGGCGGCGCTGGCCTTGTTCGCGCTGCCCTCGGGGCAGGGCGGGCGGCTGCTGGACTGGGAGCACGCGGCGACGCTGCGCTGGGACGTGCTGATCCTGTTCGGGGGCGGGCTGGCCTTGGCGGGGCTGCTGGAGACGACGGGGCTCGCGGCCTGGATCGGGCTGAAGGCGGCGGCCCTGCAGGGCCTGCCGCTGGCGGTCCTGATCACCCTCATCGCCGCCCTGATGGTGCTGGTGGGGGAGCTGGCCAGCAATACCGCCATGGCCTCGATCTTCCTGCCCATCGCGGGGGCCGCGGCCGCGGCGCTGGGGGCCGATCCGGTGGCCTTCCTGCTGCCGGTGGCGATGGCCGCCTCGCTGGGCTTCATGCTGCCGGTGGCCACGCCGCCCAATGCCATCGTGTTCAGCCACCGCTCGGTGGGCCGGGCCGACATGATCCGTGCCGGCGTGCTGCTGGACGTGATCGGCGTCGCCGTCACCGTCGCCATCGGCGCGGTCCTGGGGCCCTACCTGGCCTGAGGCCGCCCCCGGTCTACCCCAATTGGAACAGGCGGTGAATGCCTCTTGCAGCGCAATCACCGGGCAAGACGGCAGCCCCTGGCCCTCACGCGCCGGATCGACGATCCGTCCGTGGAAAACCCGTTCTTCGGCCTCCGGCAAATAACCTGGCACCCGCGCAACGACGGCCTTCGGGTGAATGAGAAGCGGATCCGCCGGTTGATGCGCCTGACGGGACGGATGCCGGTCTGCCAGAAGCTCAGCACCAGCGGGCCCGCGAAGGGGCGCAAGGCCTCCCGCGATCTGGCGATGCGCCGGGGGTTACGGCCTTTGACGACGGAGACCCACGCCATTCAACTGCGCCAGGCAGCGCGTTCCTATTCAATTCCAAAACCATTCAGGAACCGGTCGACAGCACGCTCGATCTCATCGGAGGGATCGTCCGGGCAAGGCATGTGGTAGATGTGCTGGCGGATGCCGATATAGACAATGCCGCCATGGAGATTCCAGATATCCTCCATGCTGGGCTCGGGGCCCCGTGTGGCGGTCTCGGCAATCTCCGCAAGCAGCGGGCGCAGGATCACTCCGCCCAGATGTTCGAGATAACGCCGGTTCAGCTCCGCACCGGCGAGGCCGGAGAACATGAAGATTCTCATCCATTCGTATTGAAAGATCAGCGCGCTGTATTCGTTGTAGAACGCGAGAAGCCGGTCGCGCAGCGGCTTTGAACGGTCGCTCAGCCGCTCGGGCCAGTCGGGCGAGAGGCGGCCCAGATAGACGTTTTCGTAGACGGCCTCGATCAGGTCGTCCTTGGTCGCGAAGTAATTGAAAAGAAGCGATTGCGTGATCCCCAGCCGCTTGGCGAGATCGCGGGTTTTGCCGTCGAGTCCCTGTTCGGCAAAGAACGCGACGGCGCCATCGACGATCTGCTGGCGCCGCTCTTGAGGCGGCAATCGGCGGCGTGCCTCGCACGGGGGTTCGGCCTTGTTGTGATCCTCGACGCGTTTGTGCATGGCGCCATGCTCTCCCGGTTTTTGCGAAACATTCTACTTGCATCGACTCGCTTTTTATAGATCAGATGATCAACACAGTTGAGCGCTTGCTCAACAAGCGGCGTTGGGAGGCGCCGCTTTGCGAAAGGGAGGAAAGGCATGAAGGCATCCGCGGGCGGATACGTCCGGGCAAGGGATTTGACTCATGCGCTTGACGTTCTCGGCCGGTCGGACGGTATGGGCCGGGTGCTGGCGGGCGGGCAGAGTCTCATTGCGGCCATGAACATGCGGCTGACCGCAGGCGACATGCTGGTTGACATCTCACGCCTGTCGGAGTTGCGGGGCGTGACCGAGGCGGGGGAGACGCTGCGCATCGGCGCGCTGACCCGGCATGTGGAGGTCGGCTCTGATCCGCTGATCGCGGCCCATGTGCCGCTGCTGGCGCAGGCGGTTGGCTACATCGCCCATGCCGCCATCCGAAATCGCGGGACCATTGGCGGGGCGACCGCCCATGCCGATCCGGCCGCGGAGTTTCCTGCGTGCCTCGTGGCGCTTGGCGCCGTGATCGAGGTCACGGGCCCGACCGGCACGCGCGAGATCGCGGCCGAGGATTTCTTCGTCGACGTGTTCGAGACCGCCATCGAGGAAGGCGAGATCCTGACCGCGATCATCGTCCCCAAGGCCCAAGCGGGCGAAGCCCATGTGATCGAGGAGGTGGCCCGGCGTTCGGGCGATTACGCCCTCGCCGGGCTCTGCCTCGTCAAGCGGCCGGCCGGGCATCGCGTGGCGCTCTTCTCGGTCGGGCCGCGGCCGATGCTGGCCAGCTCCGCGATGCAAAAGCTCGACGCGGGCGATCTGGACGGCGCCGTCGCGGCGCTCGGCCAGGACATCGACCCGCCTTCCGACACCCAGGCCAGCGCCGCCTACCGCCGCCACCTCGCGGGCGTGCTCCTGCGCCGCGCCGCGGCCCGTATCGAGGGAGACACCGCATGACCGAACTGTTCCGAGACAAGGTCGACATCGACCTGACGGTGAACGGCGAGCCGGTTGAGGCGCGCGTGCCGGCAGGCCAGCACCTGATCGATTTCCTGCGCCAGACCCTGGGCCTGACCGGGGCCCATGCGAGCTGCGAACACGGCGTCTGCGGCGCCTGCACCGTGCAGGTCGATGGCGAGGCCGTGCGCGGCTGCCTGATGCTCGCGGCCCAGGCCGACGGGACCGAGATCTGGACCGTGGAGGGCCTCTCCGACACCGCCGCCATCACCGATCTGCAGGAAGCATTCGTCGCCCGCAACGCCCTGCAATGCGGCTTCTGCACGCCGGGCATGCTGGTCGCCGCCGAAGAGCTGCTTTCCAGGGGCGGCACCCCGAGCCGCGCCGAGATCCGCGAGCATATGTCAGGCAATTACTGCCGCTGCACGGGCTACGAGGCCATCGTGGACGCGGTCGAAAGCGTGGCGCAGGCGCGCGCCGGAAAGGGGGCAGCATGACCTTGGAGTTCGGTAATCCCGACCGCCCGAATTCCTATATCGGCAAGACGGTGCCGCGCCCGAATGCCGGCAAGCTGGTCCAGGGCCGGGGCAGGTATGTCGACGACATCGTGCTGCCGCGCATGGTCCATGTGGCCTTCGTCCGCTCGCCCTTCGCCCATGCCAGGATCGGCAGGATCGATACCGAGGAGGCGAAATCGGTCAAGGGCGTGCTGCGCGTCCTGACCGGCGCCGATCTGGCCGAGGTCTGCACGCCCTGGGTTGCCGTGCTCGCGCATCTGAAGGGCCTGAAATCGCCGCCCGAACACGCCATGGCCGTGGACCGCGCCTGCTGGGTGGGTGAGCCGGTGGTCGCCGTCGTCGCCTCGTCCCGCGCGGCGGCAGAGGACGGCGCGGCGCTGGTCGAGGTCGATTACGAGCCGCTTCCCGCCGTCACCGACATGATGACCGCGCTCGACGCCGGCACGCCGGTTCTGCATGCCGAGATGGGCGACAACCTCGCCTTCCAGCGCCTGCACGAGGAAGGCGACCCGGACGGGGCCTTCGCCCGCGCCCACAAGGTCGTCTCCGCGCATTTCCGCACCGCCCGCCATACCGGCGTGACGCTGGAGCCGCGCTCGATCCTGGTGGACTGGAACCCGGCCGAGGATCAGCTGACCGCATGGCACGCCACCCAGGCGCCGCACATGATGCAGACGGTCCTGGCCAAGCACCTCGGCCTGGCCGAGGGCAAGGTGCGGGTGATCTGCGGCGATGTCGGCGGGTCCTACGGGATCAAGGTCCATGTCTATCCCGACGAGGTGGCCACCGCCGCCATCGCCAAGATCATGGGGCGCCCGGTGAAGTTCATCGCCGACCGGCTGGAAAGCTTCACCACCGATATCCATGCCCGCGATCACGAGATCGAGGCCAAGATCGCGGTGGACGAGACCGGCAGGATCCTGGCCTTCGACATCGACGACTGGACCGCGATCGGCGCCTATTCGGTCTATCCGCGCACCTCGGCCATCGAGGGCAACCAGGTCGTGAACCTCTGCGGCGGGCCCTACGATTTCGCCGATTACCGGGCGAAGACCACGGTGGTGTTCCAGAACAAGACGCCCACCTGCCAGTACCGCGCCGTGGGGCACCCGATCGCCGTGGCGATCACCGAGGGGCTGGTCGACATGGCCGCGGCCGAGCTCGGGATCGACCCGATCGAGATGCGGCGGCGCAACATGTATGCCGACGACGCCTATCCGGTCACGTCGCCCGCCAAGATGCGCTTTGAGGGGCTGTCGCACCATGCCTCGATGGACAAGCTCCTCGAGATCATGGATTACGACGCGCTGCGCGCCGATCAGGCAGAGGCGCGCAAGCGGGGCAAGTATCGCGGCATCGGCATCGCCAGCTTCATCGAGCTGACCAACCCGTCGCCGTTCATGTACGGGATCGGCGGCGCGCGGATCTCGGCGCAGGACGGCTGCACCGTGCGCATGGACCCCGACGGCTCCGTCGTCGCGCTCTCGGGCGTGACCGAGCAGGGGCAGGGGACCGAGGCCATGCTGAGCCAGATCGTGGCCGAAGGCGTGGGCGTCAGCCCCGACAAGGTCCGCGTGATCACCGGCGACACGCAGGTGACCCCCTATGGCGGCGGAACCTGGGCGTCGCGCGGGGCCGGGATCGGCGGCGAGGCGGCGCTGCAATCGGCGCGGGCGCTGCGGGACTCGATCCTCGAAGTGGCCGCGGCCATGCTGCAGGCCGATCAGAGCCAGCTCGACATCCGCGACGGGGCCGTCGTCGATGCCGGGACCGGTGAAGAGCGGATGCCGCTCGAGGAGCTGGGCCGCATCGTTTATTTCCGCGGCGACACGCTGCCCAAGGGCCTGCCGCGCGAGCTGGTCCAGACCCGGCATTTCATCACCTCGGACTATCCCTTCGCCTTCACCAACGGCGTGCAGGCCTCCTATCTCGAGGTCGACACCGAGACCGGCGTGGTGCGGCTGCTCAAGCACTGGTGCGTCGAGGATTGCGGGCGGATCATCAACCCGCAGCTCGTCGACGAGCAGATCCGGGGCGGCATCGTGCAGGGCCTTGGCGGCGCGCTTTTCGAAGAGATCCACTACGACGACGAGGGGCAGCTGCTGAACGGCTCCATGGCCGATTACCTCGTGCCGATGGCCGCCGAGATGCCCGACATGGTCATCGGCCATGTGGAGACGCCGACCAGGGAAAGCACACTCGGCGCCAAGGGCGCGGGCGAGGCGGGCACGGCCGGCGCGCCCGCGGCGGTCATGAACGCGATCAACGACGCCCTGCGCCCGCTCGGCGCGCAGGTCACCGAGATGCCTTTCACGCCCGAGCGCATCCTGCGCGCGCTCGGGACCATTGCCGACTGACGTCAATCGGGGCGCAAGAGGAGGCGCCCCTATAAGGGAGGAAACGACATGAGAACGTACACGCTTGGCGCGCTGAGCGCCGTGGCACTGCTGACCGGGGGCATGGCCGCCGCGCAGCAACAGATCACGGTGAATATCGGCTCGTCCCACCCCGAGGCCAATATCTGGGTCTACGCGATGAAGAACACCTTCCAGCCGGAGGTGAACCGCATCCTGGCCGAGAACGGCAACGAATACCAGGTGAACTGGGTCGAGGCCTATGCCGGCACGCTCTACAAGTTCACCGACACCCGCGAGGCGGTGATGGACGGCATCGTCGATGTCGGCATGGTCGGCACGGTCTGGGAGGGCGCCAACATGCCGCTCCAGAACGTCACCTATTTCACGCCCTTTGCCACCGAAGATCACAAGATGATCATCGAGATCTTCGACGATCTGTCGGAGAACCTGCCCGAACTGCGCGACAGCTGGGCCGAGAACGGCATGGTGCATCTGTCGTCGCTGATCACCGACAGCTACGACATCTACGCCACCTTCCCGGTCGCTTCGATGGAGGATCTTCAGAACCGCAAGCTGAACGCGCCGGGCACCTCGGCGAACTGGCTGCGGAATACCGGCGCGACGCCGGTCGACGGGGCGCTGACCACCTATTACACCAACATCCAGACCGGCGTGACCGAGGGCACGCTGTCCTTCGCCTCGGGCATCCTGCCGACCCGCGTCTACGAGGTCGCGCCCGAGCTGACCCGCGTCGGCATCGGCTCGATGTATTTCGGCGGCATCGCGGCCAACAAGGACTTCTTCGACGGCCTGCCCGAGCCGGTACGGGCCGCCATGAAGGAGGCCGCCGCCGCCACCTCGATCGCGCATGGCGATTACGTGGCCGACCTCGCCGCGCGGGCCCTCGACGAGATGCAGGCCGCGGGCCTGACCATCCACGAGCTTCCCGCCGAGGAGAAGGCGAAATGGGTCGAGGGCCTGCCGAACATCATCGAGCCCTGGCTCGAGCAGACCGGCGATGCGGGCAAGGTGGTGCTCAAGGCCTATTTCGACGCCCTTCGCGAGCGCGGCGCGACGCCGCTGCGGAGCTGGGACGAAGGTCTCTGATCGACGGACTTGCCTGATGCGGCCTGCCCGGGAAAATGACCCGGGCAGGCTGCCGCGTGAAAGACCCCCTGGAGGCCCTTTATGACCGACGAGACCACAGTCGAAAGCGATGACGCCTTTGTGCCGCGCTTTTCGGACGCGCCGTTCGGCGCGCTTCTGGGCAGCGTCGCAGCGGTCATGTCCTCCATCGGCACGGCCTGGATCGGCGCCCTTATGGCGATCATCGTGGCCGACGTGATCGGGCGGAACTTCCTGAATGCGCCGATCACCGGGGTGTCGGAGATCGCCGCGCGCTCGGTCGTCGCCATCGTCTTTCTCCAGGTCTCCGCCGCCATCCTGCAAAGGCGCCTGACGCGCGCCGATTTCCTGATGCGCCGGATCGAGCGCGCCAGGCCCCGTGCGGCCGCGCTGATCGAGGCGGGCTTCTGCCTGACGGGCGCGGTGGTCTTCTCACTCATCCTCTGGGCCTCCTGGCCGAAATTCGTGGATTCCTGGACCACCGCCGAGTTCTTCGGCGTGCAGGGCGTCTTCACGATCCCGACCTGGCCCTTCCGGGGCATCACCGTCCTTGGATCGGCGATGGCCGCGCTCGCCGCGCTCTACCGCTTCCGGGACGAGATCAAGGCTTTTGGGAGGTCCGCATGACCACGCTCGCCATCGGCTTTCTCCTGATCGGGGCGCTGATCGCGCTCGTCCTCATGGGCATGCAGATCGCCTATGCGCTGTTCTCTGTCGCATTCGCGGGCATCTGGATCATCCGCGACAATATCGGGCTGGCCTTCCGGATGCTGGAGCTGACCGCCTATTCCGGCATCGCCGATTACCTCTTTGCCACGATCCCGCTTTTCGTGCTGATGGGGCTTCTCGTCAGCGTCTCCAATGTGGGGCGCGACACCTACGAAGTGGCCGAGGAACTGCTCCGCCGCATGATCTGCGGGCTGGGCGTCGCCACTGTCGCCGCCAACACGGTCTTTGCCGCCGTCACCGGCGTCTCCATCGCCTCGGCGGCCGTCTTCACCCAGGTCGCGGTGCCGGAGATGACCCGCCACGGCTACCGCCCGAACTTCTCGGCGGGGACGGTCGCGGGATCCTCGGTGCTGGGCATGCTGATCCCGCCGTCGCTTCTGCTCATCATCTACGGCGTGCTGGCCGAGGTCTCGATCGGGGGCATGTTCCTGGCGGGGATCGTGCCGGGCCTGCTGCTGGCCTTCGGCTTCGTCGCCATGCTTGTCGCCCTCACCGTCTTTTTCCCGGGTTTCGTCCTGACCGACCCCGCCGCCGCGCGCGAGCGGCGCCTCGACCGGGAGTTCACGCCGATGCCGCTTGGCACGATGATCGCCAAGCTCATTCCCATCGTGGCGCTGGTGATCCTCGTTCTCGGCGGGCTTTACGCCGGCTTCTTCACGCCGACCGAAGCGGGCGGGGTCGGCGCCTTCGGCGCGCTGGTCGTGGCGCTGTCGCGGCGCAGCCTCGACCGGCACAAGCTCTGGCAGGTGATGAAGCAGACCGGCGTCATCTCGGTCTCGATACTGCTGTTGCTTATCGCGGCGTCCTTCTACTCGCGGATGCTCTCCATCGCGGGGCTGCCGAATGCCATCGCGGGGCTGGTGACGGAAACGGGCTTCAGCCCGCTGGGCTTTCTGTTCTTCTATGCGCTCATCATCCTTCTGATGGGGATGATCCTTGATTCCACCTCGATCCTGCTGATCATGGTGCCCATCGCCGCGCCCATCGCGCAGGGCATGGGGATCGATCTCAGCCATTTCGGCATCGTGACCGTGATCGCGGTGGAGATCGGGCTCTTAACGCCGCCCTTCGGGATCTCGGTATTCACCGTGCACAACACGCTCAACGATCCCAACGTGTCTGTGGAGCAAATCTTCGGCGCGACCCTTCCGTTCATCCTGGTGATGACCGCGGTGCTTGTGCTGGTTGCGCTATTCCCTGTCCTGGCGACCGTCTTCCTGTGACAAACGCCGCTTGAGCATGACCGAACGCCCGAAAGACGGGGGCACAAGATCGCGCCGATGTATCGGGTGATGGCGTTTTCGGCCTGCGGGAGGGTCCGGGGGCGGTAAGCGCGCGCAGGCGATCCGCCGCTTCGATAATGCGCCTGCGTCAGTGACAGCGGGGGCGTCTGAGTTCGCGCTGGGGTTGGGCGATTGCCATTCTCGGACCTCCGAGAGGGGAGGTGCCGCGCGACGGACGAGAATCCGTGCAAGCTTTTGTGCAAAACTCCCGGGCCGGTTCACCGATGGCCTGGAATTTACGCATCCAAATCAACGCATTGGGGAAGATTTGGCTCCGGCGGTAGGGATCGAACCTACGACCAATTGATTAACAGTCAACTGCTCTACCGCTGAGCTACGCCGGAACGTGGAGCGTCATATAGCAACAGCTTTCGGGGGCGTCCAGAGGGTTTTCGAAGAAAATTTCACCCCCTGAACCGGGGCTCAGACCCGCGTGAAAACCGCCCCCGCCGACAGCTCTCCCTTCGGGGCGGCCAGGCCGCGCTGCGTCAGGTCGATCAGATGCGCCAGCACGTTGCGCCGCGCCGCGGGCAAAAGGGCCTCGGGCACATCGGAATAGATCCGCGCGGTCAGGGTGGCGGCATCGGCCGGGCCGCCATCGAGGGCCGAGAGGATCTGCGCCTCGCGCCCGCGGCGATGGGCGAGCAGCTCAGCCAGCCGGGCCTCGGGATCGGCGACGGGGGCGCCGTGGGCGGGGTAGAAGACCCTGTCGCGGCGGCCCTGCAGCTTCTCCAGGGAGGCCATGAAGGCGGTCAGGTCGCCGTCGGGGGGCGAGACCATGGAGGTGGCCCAGCCCATCACGTGATCGCCGGTGAACACCGCGTCGCCCAGGGCAAAGCACATGTGGTTGCCCATGTGCCCCGGGGTCCAGAGCGCGGTCAGCGCCCAGCCGTCGCCGGCCACGCTTTGGCCATCGGCCAGGCAGCGATCGGGGGCGAAGCCGGCGTCGATTCCCTCGCCGCCGCCCAGGCCGGAAAGCGCGGCGATCTCCGGGTTGCGCCCCGCTGCGCTGTCGCCGAAGGCCAGAACCGGGGCGCCGGTTGCCTCGCGCAGCGGCGGAACGAGGGCCGAATGGTCCACATGGGAATGGGTGACCAGGATGTGGCTGACCGATTCTCCGGGCGAGAGCGCGCCCAGAATCGCCTCCAGATGCGCGGGGTCGCCGGGCCCGGGGTCGATGATCGCCAGCCGGCGCGTGCCCACAAGATAGGTGTTGGTGCCGCGGAAGGTCATGGGCGAGGGGTTGGGCGCGAGGATGCGGCGGATGCCCGGCTCCAGCTCCTGCACCTCGCCGGGGGAGGGGTCGAACGCCGCGTGCTCCATCTTGCGCTTCCTCTTTGGTCCGCCTGCGCCTAGGGTCTTAGCCCATGAAGCCTGGATGGATCAAACGCACGCTGCCGCGGGGCCTTTACGGGCGGGCGGCGCTGATTTTGCTGCTGCCGATGCTGACCCTGCAGCTGGTGGTCTCGGTGGTGTTCATCCAGCGCCATTTCGAGGGCGTCACGCAGCAGATGACCCGCAGCGTGGCGCGCGAGCTGGCCTATCTGGTCCAGCAGGTGGAGGCCGCGCCCGATTCCGGGGCCGCGCGGGGCGCGATCGCCGGGCTTGCGGAGGCGCTGGACATGGAGGTGACCCTGCCGGCGCCCGACCGGCTGACCGCTGGCCGCCGGTTCTACGACCTCTCGGGGCGCACGGTGGCGGCGGTTCTGCAGGAGACGCTGCCGGGGATGCGCGCGGTGGATCTCGCCAGCCATGCCCGCGAGTTGCGGCTGCTGATCGACACCGCCAACGGGCCGATGCGCGTGGTGCTCGACCGGCGCACGGTTTCGGCCTCGAACCCGCATCAGCTTCTGGTGCTGATGATCGTCACCGGGCTGTTCATGACGCTGATCGCCTTCCTGTTCCTGCGCAACCAGCTCAGGCCGATCACGCGGCTGGCCCACGCGGCCGAAGCCTTCGGCAAGGGGCGGGTGCTGCGCTACAAGCCCTCGGGCGCGACCGAGGTGCGTTCGGCCGGCAATGCCTTCCTGGACATGCGCAACCGAATTGAGCGGCAGATCGAGCAGCGCACGCTGATGCTGTCGGGCGTCAGCCACGACCTGCGCACGCCGCTGACCCGGCTGAAGCTCAGCCTGTCCATGGCCGAGGAGAATGACGAGACCCGCGCCATGCAGCGCGATGTCGGGGACATGGAGCGGATGCTCAACGCGTTTCTCGATTTCGCGCGGGCCGATGCGCTGGACGATCCCCAGCCCTGCGACCCGGCGGCGCTGCTGCAGGGGGTGGTGGACAAGGCGCGCGCGGGCGGCGGCGACGTGGAGCTGGGCGTGCTGCCCGAGGGGGCCGAGGCCATGCTGCGCCCGCTGGCGGTGGAACGCGCGCTGCAGAACCTGCTGGACAATGCCCTGCGCTACGGCAGCCGCGCGCGCGCCGAGCTCGATATCACCGACAAGGTGGTGCGCTTCACCATCGAGGATGACGGGCCCGGCATCCCGCGCGAGCGCCGCGAAGAGGCGATGAAGCCGTTCCAGCGTCTCGATTCCGCGCGCAACCAGAACCGGGGCACGGCGGTGGGGCTGGGGCTGGCCATCGCGTCGGATATCGCGCGCAGCCATGGCGGACTTCTGCGCCTGGGCCGGAGCGCGGGGCTGGGGGGCTTGCGCGCGGAGCTGGTGCTGGCGCGCTAGGCGCCTGAAACGCCTAGAGCGGCGTGCCCATGTTCAGCACCCACGCGGTGCGCCCGCCCTCGGGCCGGGCCACGCCCAGACCCATGTATTTCACCTTGGGGTTCAGCAGATTGGCGCGGTGCCCGGGCGAGTTGATCCAGAACTCCATCATCCGCGCGCTGTCCTCGCGGAAGCCGAGCCCGGTATTCTCCACCGCCATGCGCGGACGGAATTTCTCGCGCAGCAGGCGCTCGCGCAGATCGGACCCGTCCGAACCGTAATGCGAATAGCTCGCTTGCGCGGCGTTGTCGCAGGCATGGGCCTGGGCCGTGCGGATCAGCCGCCTTTCGGGGCGTACCGGGGGCACGCCGTGGCTGCGGCGGAACCGGTTGACCAGCGCCAGCATCTCGGAACGGCGGGCCTTGGCATCCCCGGGCAGCGGGCAGCGGGAACTGGCCGGGGCGGGGCCGGGCTGCGGCGCCGGGGCCAGCCGCTGGGTCACGGTGACCGGCGCCGGCGCCACCACGGGCACGCAGCCAGCAGCCAGCATGGCCCCGGCCAGAAGGGCCAGGAGGATCGGTCTGCCTGTGGGTCGGGTCGTCTTGCTCATCTGGGCCCTGTATTTCCTGCCGCGTTGGCGGATTGCATCTCGGCTCTTGCGGATTCCGTCAACAGCTGCCTCCCGGAATGGGTGGTTCTGTGGCGGATTCTGGCCGATGCCGGGCCCGGGCCCGGTTCACTGAGGCCCGATCGCCTGCCCGTCGCCCGGCCAATATTGATCGTCCAGAACATAGACGACCTCCTGCCTTTCGAACGCGAGCGAACAGCAGCCGCATTGGTGAACGTGCTTGCGTTTCAGGGCGGTTGCGCCCGACCTGGTGACCACGCGGTCGCCGCGCTGGAGATGTTCCACCGGCAGCGCGCCACGCAGGGTCAGAACGACCGCGCCCGGGGGCAGGGTGGCCCCGGTGCACTTCGTGTGGCACGAAGCGCAGCGGGTGGTTTCCTGGGGGTATTTTTCATGGTGCGGGGCAATCCGCGCCGATGCCTGTTGGGTCGTGGTAATGCTCATATTCATTTGAGGGCCTCAATAGTAAAAAGCACGTTAAGTTTGCCGCCGAATTGTGGCGATATCATGGTCAGCAGGGCGGAACAGGCCGGCCGCGCGGGCGGCGCGTTGCCGGAAGCGGGCGGAAAGGGCACATCGCGAAGAAAAGCCGGCGCCCGGCGCGGCGCATTCCCGCATGGCGAGGCCAGAGCGGGACAGCCCTGGCAGCAGGCTTCCCCGAAACGAGGGCGGTGCAGGGCACTCTTTCGGAAAATCGCTCTGGATCAGGGGCTTGGCGGGGATGTGGTAGGCCCTTCTGGCGTTTAGTTTTTCCTAAGG
>ENA-ORCT01000892-ORCT01000892.1-marine-metagenome-genome-assembly--contig:-NODE-892-length-12693-cov-2.744451_pt1 | contig 12693 bp, 7 predicted proteins | sample MGYA00248632_ERZ508511 | MGnify/ENA primary metagenome ERZ508511 (study PRJEB26182, sample SAMN06268839) | marine metagenome | isolation source: Tt an P1-techrep anaerobic enrichment on pine from sediment...
ACACAGTTGGATCCTCTCCACCGGTATCAGTAATTTCACCATTCAATTGAGCCGATGAACCTGTAATATTTGTAGCGCCGGTATTTGTAACAGTCAAGCCGGAGGGAATGTATTCAATGCGTACATTTATAAAATCACCGTCTGTCGGCGTCAGCACCCAGCCGGTTCGGCCCTTAGTGATTTGAACTGTCATTCGATTCAGGTTGGCGCTGCCATTATCGTTGGAACTTTCAAATTCAAGTTCATAAGTACCATCCGGGATAACCGTTCCATCCGGGCTGGCAGTGTTGTATTGTTTCCAATCCCAAATGATCTGGTATTCACGGTATCCATTCTGAGTTGCAGCGGTACGGTCCGTCCGGTCATCAGTTCGATAAGTCGGATTGTTATTATACCAGGTATAACAGCTTGAATACCGCGTGTAGGCCCATAATGCAACTTTACCGGAAGGCACATCCCCCCCTTGCGAAGTTCCGCCCAATGTACAAATACGCGTCCCCGATGTTGTCGTCAGCCAAACCGCCATCACGTATCGGTCCCCATAGCCCCCACTTCCAGCATAGGTAGGCGTGAATCGGACATTGAGTATATCTTCGGCCAGACAAAACTGACTGAAAAAAACACTAAGGATAAGACCTGCAAACACTGGTTTTTTAGTAGAGAGAACGTTTTCCATCATAAATTCTTCCTCTGTGTATTTGAATTATAAACGGCAAAGTCTTTTTTCTTGCCCGCTGCTATGTTCGATCGTTTCACGTATCGTTTCTTTTACTGCCTTGATTAAATCAACCACTCTGTCACGAACGGATTTTGAAAGTTCAATACTCCATTCGACTTTTTCCGGCTCAACGCCCAAAACCACCACGGAAGGACGCTTTGATTCAGGGATCATCTGGAGAATCTCAGCAACTCCCATATCATGAAGTGAATGGCTTTCTGATGCCGATAAGCTGTTTCCGTTTAAACGGTAAAGAGTGCCGGGTTGGGCACCGGTCTGCACTGCATCCAGAATGATCACAAATGGATATTGTTCCATTAAATCCTGCATTTTCAGACTGGATGTGCCAATGTCATAAATATCTGCGCCATCGGGTCTCTGTTGTTCAAGTAAATGAACAGCGTGAACTCCCAGGCCGTCGTCCTTCATCAGCAGGTTGCCGACTCCAAGAACAGCAATTTTATTTTTGTTTTCTACTTCGTTCACTTAGCATAGACCCAATTTGAATACTTCGGTTTCTTTGCCCGGACGGATAATATGTGTCGCACAATCCAGGCACGGATCGAATGAATGAATTACCCGCATGACTTCGATGGGTTTGTCGGCATTGATTATCGGTGTCCCAATCAGTGCCTGTTCCAGAGGACCCGGCTGGCCGGCATCATCGCGGGGTGAGCAGTTCCAGGTTGTCGGAGAGATTACCTGGTATCGGGATAACTTGGAATCGTTGATTTCCAGCCAGTGTCCTAACGAACCTCTTGGGGCTTCGGTTAAGCCGTATGACTCTGCCGAAGCGGGCAGCGTCGGTTCATTATAAACCGGTCCGGTCGGGTCAAGCTGGTTGACCCACTGCTTCATTGCCTGGGCAACTTTGAGTGCTTCCTGTGCACGTGACAGGTGTCTGTCAAGAACTGAGATGCCGTTTTGGTAATCACCATTGACCCACATTCGCGCCAGCGGTCCGACTTCAAATGGTAAATTGTTATAACGGGGTGCCTTCAGCCACGAATAACCTCCGGTTTTGGGATTTTCCGGAATACTCTGGCCTTGGGACGGATGTGCTGCAGGAGCATTCTGGAACCATGAATGCGATACATGCTCAGAAATCTGGTTGACATCCAGTGCCTGAGGACTGCGGGAGCCACCGACTATATACCCCCGGTTTAGAAGGCGGCTGGTTGCTGCCGTATCCAGATCGAAAACCCCATAGCTCATGAGATTGCCGTATCCCTTTCCATACGAGAAGTAGTCGGGATACTTGGAGGCCAGCAACTGAACATCCGGGATATACACATCCTGAATGAATGGAATTAATTCATTGATAAACGTATTAAACAGATCAATCCGTTCCTGACGCGGCGTACACGTAAACCCACCCGATATATAGGCAGGCGGATGTGGTATTTTACCGCCGAATATTGCCGTCATCTGATCTGCTTTACGACGAATGGTTAAGGCCTGTACATAATGTGAAAAGAGTTGGTCGTTCTGGTCTTTTGATAAACGCCGATCAACCGGCCAGTCGGCCTGCCATGGAGGCATCGCCGCCCCTTCGATGAAATCCGGCGTCGACAGCAGATAGAAATGGAGAATATGGGATTCGACAAAATTGGATCCATTGACAAGATTCCTCATAATTAATGCGTTGTCCGGAATCGCCACACCGAATGCCGTGTCCAGATTTTTGACCGCTGCCATACCATGCGCTACCGGACATACCCCGCAAATACGCTCAGTAATATGCTGAGCATCACGCGGGTCTCGCCCGATCAGGAGTTTTTCAAATCCACGGAACAGTCCCCCGATCGCCTTGGCATCAACAACTTGTTGAACTCCGTTGACTGTATCAATCTCGATATTGATATTAAGATGCCCTTCAATGCGAGTGACTGGATCAAATGCAGCCTGTATTTTCATTTATTGTCTCCTTGGTTTATTATTGACCAAAAGAATGATGACTTTTGTTTAAAGATAAATATCCCCGCCCGGGAAATCCGGTTCAACGCATCCAATGCACATCCCGTTACAATCGACACACCAATTTACGGGGCCGTTTTCACCATTGTGCCATTTTCGGCTTGGACAATCCGAAAAGGTGGAAGGCCCTCGGCAGCCCAGATCCTGCAGACATCGGTAATCCTGCCCGAATGTCGTTGCCAAATCGGGATTACCACCATTATTGGGATTGCGCGGGCAATTCTCATGAACATTATTGGCATGTTCATCGACATCTTTGTTGCCGAACAAAGCCGTCGGACGCAGATAGGGATCCAGTTCAACCGGATTATTGAGTATCAACTGGACCACCCCCCAGGCCACCCATGCCGGATGCGCCGGACAACCCGGAATATTGATCACGGTTTTGGCAGGATCAATCGAGTGCACAAATTCCGGGCAACTGACAACTCCGGTGGAATTGTATTCAACCGGTCCGGATTTGGGAATACCGCCGTAACAGGCACAGGTTCCCACACACAGAATCACTGCGGCGTTGCCCACTAAATTGTGAATTGCCTGCTGGTATGTGAGCTCCTGGTCGCCGTCAGTGGCAATTATACACGCACGCCCGTCGAACGCCGTCGGCACCCCGCCTTCCAGGACAAGAACGTATCCGCCCTTGCGATTGGCTTGATTGGCCATCGTCACAGCTGTCTGGCCAGCCGATGCCATCACTACCGTATGATAGGCCAGGTTGACATAGTTGATCAACACATCGGCGGTTGTCACCAATCCCACCGGAGGCAAATCCGCATATAAATTTAAAAAGGAAACTGAATCCCCCTGACAGCCACTGCCATGAAGCCAAAGCAGTGTGGGAACCCCAGGTCCTGCAAGAGCCGCTTCCAATCGCTCAAGCTCCCCAAGACTTAGCCCCAAGGCGGTTGCGGAAGCAGTGCAATATTTGAGAAAATCACGTCTGGTAACCCTCATGTTTATTCCTTTCCTGAAAAATCTCTCAGATTAGTGAATTGCGCATTCATCATGTTTTGTATTGCCTGAATTTCCGGAAAACCAGGAGAACCGGTTACATGGCATTGATTATCGATAAACATTGCCTCAATTCCATCAAGTTTCTCACAGAGCCGAAGTCCTTTGACCGGTCCCATGACAAAAAAAGCAGTCGAGAAGGCGTCGGCCGTTTCTGCGTCCTGCGCCAAAACCGTAACCGAGATACAATGGTCAACTGGATATCCGGTGCGAGGATTGATAATGTGATGATAACGTTTGCCGTCTATGACAACCGTTTTTTCATAATCACCCGAAGTAACGACAGATCCGCCGGAAAGTGACAATGTTGCCAAGACATCTCCTTTCGGATCACGCGGATTGGTAATTCCGATCGGCCATGGGGTTTCTGTGGAGCTGGTATAGACACGAATGTCTCCCCCAGCATTAATCAGGAAATCTTCGAAGCCGTCGTTTAATAAACTTTTTGCTCCTTGATCAATTACAGAGCCTTTGGCGATCCCTCCAAGGTCGATTCGCATTCCTTTTTTGACAAGCTGGGCAGTGTTATTTTCTGCATTAATGTTTAAGAGATGATAATCAACAAGCTCTAGTGCTTTGTTAATTTCTTGTTCGGTGGGGATTTGTGGCAAGATCGGTCTTAGCTTCCACAGTTTTCCAATACTGGAAAAGGTAACATCAAAAGCGCCTTTTGAATAATCCGAAACCTCTTTGGATTTCAGCAGTATTCGTATTAAATGTGAGTCAACATGAACAGGATCCCCTCCCGCGGATTGATTAATGCGTGAGGTGTCACTGGTCTGTTCCCACGAACTAATCAGGTCAACCAGTTTTTGCATTTTCAAAACGGCGTGCTCCAAAGCCTTCTGGGTTTGAAGTTGGTGTCCATCCTCGGAACGAATTTTAATCGTGACACTTGTGCCCATCATGGTTCCATCATATTGTGCGATGAAATCTTTTTGAGCCCAGAGAAGATTACCTGATGAGAAATACGCGCACACACATATTGTCAAAAGTGTGTGTGCTCTACTAAAAGACGTCCCCTCCACCACATTACTGTGATGGTTAAAAATCTTCAAATACTGCCAATCCCAATTTCATCTCATCTTATTTTGAAAACCCAATGATTCATACTATCCAAAACGGTCTGGCAAATCAATGCAGTAAACAGGTATTTGTAGATTTTTTTTGCCTTATATGTACACTTCTAAGATATGAATATATGTATTTTCTTTATATCCTTAAATGGGTGTACTGTCAAGAGTTATATTCGTAACGTGTTTCACTGCAAGGCCTTACGAATGGGGCAGGACTCGGCTGAAAATCCGTGTGTCGGCGGTTCAGGATCGGTCATTTTAGCCAAGTGTGCCAAAATCGTGTGCAAGCGGCTCTCTTCTAGCTCTCGCAACATGTCAAATCTGCATTTTTAGGTTAACATCCAAATTCTTGATTTAACAGCATTTATGAAAACACGCATCCTCGAACTAAAAATCCGTGTGTCGACGGTTCACGATCACACTAGTTATGAAAATATATTGAATTAAGCTGTTCAAGTAATGATTCCTGGTTGCCGGTTGTCAAATAAATATCGACGATTGCATTGGGGCTGTTATTCCACTTGAATGTCATAATTGAGCGGGCGGGAATTTCACTAACGACCCATTGATTATTCCATTCCAGCTTTAGAGTTTCATTATAAGAATTCGAGTTGACAGCATATAAGACAAATGACCCATCCGTATTTTTAAATGCGACTGTCAACACATTTCCATTTGTTGACTCAATTCGCACGGCGCCGGGACGAAGGAATTTGCTCGCGTGACCAAGAGCATAATAATGCGGCCGCGGGGTGACCTGTCGATTCGATTGATTGATCGTAACTATGCCATAACAGGTATCACAACCTCCGGCAATCTTTGGACCGTTACTTTCGTTTAGAGCCAGATTCCATTTAATTACAGTTTTAGCCCAGTTCCGAAGGGTATTTATCATAAACGTACCATTTCGAATCAGATCAGCATCAAATCCAACATCATTCCAAGTTCCGTCCGAACCTTCTGTAAAGTAGACCGACTTAGTGGGATAGGCCTTATAGACAGTGTTTTGCGCTGTAACATTTCCCCCATAGTGATGCCAAGCCACCCCGTCAATATAGCTCCTGGCCTGGGAATCCGACAGCACATCAAGGGCAAAGTCCGTATTATCCCAGTTGTGATCCCAGACGAGAATTTTGGTCGAAAGATTGTTTGCTTCAAAAGCGGGTCCCATTTCCTTGACCAGTTTGATCTGATCAGCCGGTTCCATGTGACAACCGGGATAAGACCATGGTTCATAGTACGGCTCATTCTGAAGCGTAACTGCATCTACTGAGATACCATGGGTAGCATAAGCCTGAATATATTTAACGAAATAGTTCGCGTAGGTTGGGTATACGTTATTTTTCAAACTTCCACCGCCGATATGACCGCTGGTTTTCATCCAGACCGGAGGACTCCACGGACTGCCCATGATTTTCACATTCGGATTAACGGCCAAAATTTGCTGCAGGGCAGGAATGATGTAATTTTCATCGTAGGCGATTGAAAAGTATGTCAGGTCATAATCATTGTTAACTCCGACGGGAAGATCATCATAACTATAGTCCTGCAGGCGAAAATCAGATGCCCCCATCGGCTGACGCAGGTAACTGAGTCCGATGCCTTCTTCCGGATCGAACAGGTCAGTTAAAACAGCCTGACGCTCGGTGGGATTCAGAAACTCATAGATCAGCCATGCGGATGAATCCGTCAAAGAAGCTCCGAAACCTTCGATTTCCTGATAAGTGGTTGATGGATCAATAACAAGCGTTTCCGCACCGGGAGGAACCTGCCAACTCAACCAGTTCAGTGCAAAGACCTCCATGTCTTCGATGGAAATCACATCGTCACCGTTGAGGTTATATTCCGGAGCGCTATGTTGCCAGAATCCGGACAAATATCGATAGTCCATATAATCAATAAAGAAATTGGTATCATAATCCGGATTGGAAATAATTGATAACACGGCATTTTCAAACCAGACACTTCCGGTTCCGGGATTACATGAAAATTCTACTTTTACCTGGCTTGTACCAATCGGAGCGACCGCTGAGTGTGTATAGGCATCCCAAGGATGTGGAATGTCATAATTTTCTCCATACACGGCCGGATTAACAGTATTTCTGGTTGAGTCGCTGATTATTTCTCCCGTTTCATCAAGCCAGACTAGAGACATTGTGCCTGTCGGGAGCCACCATGCATCGGCACCGCTTAAAACGGTAAGAATATATTCCTTTCCTGGAATCGCCGGAACAGCCTGGTAAAATCCCCCGCCACCGTCACCGCTTGCACCAACCACCAGATAATAAGAGCCGTTATAAGTAACACCTATCTTATTCTCATGATTAGCCCATCCATTGCCCCAAGCCCATGGTGTCCATCCGGCTGGCGGATTCCCGGAAGCAGGATTGTTGAAATTGCCATTGGTCAGCAGGTTCGCATGCGTCAAGGTAGTCAATATTACTATCAGTAAGATTGTCGCTTTTGTGAATTCGCGTAATCCTATCATTCCTGTCTTTCGGATGAAGTAATTTCTAATTAGCAATAAACTCTGACATCGGTACCAGAAAAATGACAAACCGCCCCCCATTGTTCCTAAAGTCCTCGCGAAAATCAAGCCCCCGGTACTTGATAAATAGGTACCGGAGGGCTTTTTTGACATCTTTTAAATTACATTGTCGACCATAAACCCGTAAATCATACAAAATACTATTTACGGCGTCTAAGCAGTAATCCGCCCAGCCCCAGCAATGTAAGCATTGCCGGCTCAGGAATGACTTCCAAAACGGCATTATCGAAACCGACACTACCGGTTGCATTGTTGGCGGTTAATTCCACTTTAATCTGGGTTGTCCCAGCCGGAGTAAGCCCCGACAACGAATAGGTTTCCCAAGGATGAGGGATATCAAATTGATCTTCTCCATATACTGCGGGATCAACAGTATTCCTGCTAACCTGACCCAATTCGGCTTCCGTATCATCAAGGAAGAACATAATCATCGTACCGGTCGGTAGCCACCAGGCATCGGCCCCGCTATCGACAGTCAGCGTGTATTCAATTCCCTCGGTTGCCGGAACAATCTGATAGTATCCGCCGCCACCACCTCCAGCTGCGCCAACAGCAATATGCCATGAACCTGAACCCCATGCAGCTTGTTCTGTATTGGCCCATCCATTTCCCCAAGACCACGCAATCCAATCAGTGGCCGGATCTCCAGTGGCTGGATCTTCAAAATCCCCGTTGGACAGGAGGTTTGCGCTCGCAATACCGGTCACTGCGAATAACGCCATTAGAAGTAATACTTTTTTCATCTTTCAATCCTCCACGAATAGTAAATAAGATTTTTAAAATACTTCACTTCATATTGTAACACAAAAACTTTCGTTAACTGCCGGATACCAAGACCGCCCCGGCGCCCGACAGATCTATTTATCAACATAAACTCCATGACAGTTACGGTGTGCAACTGGCCTTAGGCGTCATGCATGTGGCCCAATCTCGGGCGATAATTGCAAAGTCGTTTAAGTCCGTGTCACAATCACCGTCCAGGTCTCCGTTGATCCATTGCTGATACATTGGATCATCCGGGTCATTGGTAGCTGCTTCGATACACGTCAGGTATACGATGGTTGTCGCTTCTTCTGCGGCATTTCCGGCACTGTCTTCCACATTGAGCCAGAAGCGATATGCCCCGTTGGCGGCCTGGCCAGCAACTGGATTGGTAATGGTCACAGGCGCCGTCACAGTACCGGACAATCTATCGGGTGCCTCTATCCAGGTTTGTGCCCCGATCGTCACAACCGTCGCCCCGGCTTTGTCGTGACCGCCCTGTTCATATACAGCCCGGATGATAGGACTCTTACCATCATCCGTGTAGGATCCCGACAGCATTAAACTAACGGTCGCGGGGTCATTATCAGCATCTGCTTCGTCGACCCAGGTATACTGCATATTTTGGGTATCATTGACATCCGGATTCACCATAGCAGGGACATCTCCAACCTTAAAACTCCAAACTTTGCCCGTAAAAGTGACAGGATTTCCTGGAGTATTGGGATCTGTGCTGTCCACACGCCAATAATAGGTTGGGCCGTCAGCCAGTGTCACAGGGGGTGTCAAATCGCTTAACTCGACGGTTCCGGTCGTGATATCCGTTGCCGTTGAACTTTCGTTCACGAAATTGGGATCTGTACCAAAGAAAATATCACAGCTAATAACATCTGAGGGATTGTTGGGGTCTTGGTTTTGCCAACTCAATGTAGTCACATTCAATGGAATTTCAGCACCATCACCCGGATTTGGACCATAGGCTTGGCCATACAGTTCTACATCGTACACCAAGGCATTATCGTAGTTGACCGCACCATCCCCGGCTGTAGGTTGATACATGCGTAGAAGAATGCGCCCGGTGACTGCATTCACCGGTGCTGTCAAATCCTCTGAATAATATAACCATGTATCAGTCGGATCATCCTTTGTAATCACACCGAAAGTTTCTTCCAACAATAAATTTTCAGCTACATCGTACCATTCAGCATGCAATTCCCCGGTTTTGTCACCGGCACCTGGATTTCCTGCAGGGTCACGAAGGGGATCGCCCGACGTATGGAGCATATAGCCGCTAAATCGATAGGTGTGCCCTTCGGTGACCGAAATATCCTGAAAGATACCGCTGTCGGTCCACCATAACTTGACAGCTTTTGTATCGATAACGGCGCCGATATCATCATGATGCCAACCGCTGTAGTTCCAAGTAGACCATCCCGGAATCGGAACATTTGTAATCTGGCCGGTGGGGCCATCCTCAAAACCGGGATTTTCTAGAATATTGGCTTGAACACCAGCAACCATTGCCAAAAGAATTAAAACACAGCACCCGAATACTTTTCTCATCTTTCAATTCTCCTAAATATATGTTTAAGATTAAAAGTATATCGTTTACACAAAACACAAATGCCTTAACTTTCTATAAATGTTTCTTGCTTGCATTCTGTGTGGATTTGCTTAAAAACTTGCAAGAAAAGAAAAATCGCTGAACAATGCTTGGCTTGATTGCAACTCGATGATATTGAGCGCTTTTCATCGTTCCATCCTCTTAAAAACGAAGATTATGTAAAATACCTATATACAATTATAGCAACCGATTGCTATTGTATTCTAACCACTGGCACTCTTTGTGTCAAGTTAATAACTATATTTTTATACAAAAAGTTGCTCGTTCCTAATAAACATCATTTATTAATTTGAAAAGACGACTCAATAAACTTGGAATGCTATCGGCTATTTCCCATCCTGTAGTATAAAAATATTTTTGTAAAACTTATAAAGCTTAAATCCTTTCAGCTTATGCTAATCTTGAAACTACAATTATGATTCGATTTTTTTTTGTTGATTTGAACTATAATTTTTTCGGGTTAAATATCAGGTATTAAAGGTTATGAAAATGCAGACTCGACCTTGGACGATGCTGATGATGCTGGCAGGATCCCCATCAAGGCTTGGACAATGAGGTCATTGAGCCCCCTCCCCAAGGAGCCGGTGAAATCATCTGCCGGGAACGGCTCGGGGGCTTCTGAGGTACATGGTGAGAACTGCGTAAGATGTAAGATGAATAAGTTTACAGTACTAGAACGCCCTGCTTTGAGTCTGAGGTATGACAAAGGAAAAAGTGAGTTACGGATTGCAGATAAAAGTATAATTGATGGATCGGTCATTTTAGCCAAGTGTGCCAAAATCGTGTACCAGCGGCTCTCTCCTAGCTATCGCAACATGTCAAATCTGCATTTTTAGTTTAATATCTAAACTCTTGATTTAACCTCATTTATGAAAACACGCATCCTCGAACTAAAAAACCGTGTGTCGGCGATTCAACATATTAAGCCTTTGGACTATTTTGCTTTATCTACATACATGTATTGAATCCGTCATTTAACTTCCCATGATATATATCAGGGACAAGTTTAGCTCTGCGAACTCAACATTACGCCAGAATGGCTTATCCCATTTACCGTCTATTGTATTATTCCCTGAACATAGTATGACCGTATAGCGTTTTGACTTTTAGGTTCACTATTACGAAGAAGACTCTACTCCAATCTTATTAAATGACGTAAACAGAGTGATTGTTGCTGCAATCGCGATCCCAGCCAATACAAAACCCCACATCAGATTGCCATAGACAAAATTGCCTACAGAGAATAAGGACGAATAGATCGCAACACAGCCCAGGAAGACACACACTATCTGCATGGGCAGTTTCCAGTCACTAATCGCGTTCTTATTATCTATTTCTTCACCGTCAGACCTGGCTTCCAAAACAACCTTCCGCCAACCGGGCCCCCCCGGGTGACATAACTTGTAAAAGCTGCGAAGCGTTTTCGTATCAGCCGGCTTGGTGACAAGGGTCGTAATTATCCAGACGATGCTTACAAGAACCACACAGACCAGCAGTTGGACAGAAAATTTTAGATTATTCAGGTCGGGATGATAAATATAGATGCCGCCATTTTTAACAACACCACCAAAGACAACGTTCACATCGTCAACCGTCATTTTTTCAACCACATCGACACGTGCACGCCTTTGATTTTCTCGCTCAAGTTCCCACAGATTCTGCTGCTGATAATATTTTTGCAGGTCCTGCTGCCACGATGCATCCGCCATAGTATCCACCAACACAGGTATAGAGGCCGCCTGCCGCAGTTGGTTGACTTCTATCAGTTTTGCCTCGTAAGCCGCTCTTACAGCATCGCGGGCGGCGATGCCTTCTTGTCGGGCTTGACGCCAACTCGTAATCAGCATTTTCAGTTCCTTTTCGGCCTCTTCAATTCCTGCCTGCATCTGCCCTTGCTGAGCCACCACCGCATCAACACTAGCGGCATCGTCAATAACAAATACACGGTCACGGACAGCAGCACTATCGATATACCATTTCAAGGTCCCCTTTGAACCTACGCCCAGCACAATCCAACATGCCACAATCGTCGCCGCAACCATGGCACTAATTTCGGTCCAGGCGTTAATCCGCCACCAGAACCACCGCAGCAGGTAGATTCCACCGGTTCCGGCACCGGACAGCAGTAAAATCTCAAACGCCTGATTCGCATCTTCCAGGAAGGTCAGCGCAAAAAAGGCCGCGATCAGCATCAGCACAACCGTACAGATACGTCCGACCCGAACCATCTCTTTTTCACTGGCCCCAGGCCTCATAAACCGTTTGTACCAGTCATTGACCACATAGGACGATCCCCAGTTCAGGTGCGTCCCAATGGTGGACATATAGGCGGCAATGAGCGAGGCCACCACCAATCCCAACAAACCTGGGCCAAGTTTGGAAATCATGACCGGATACGCAATGTCTTCTTTCAAGTAGGTTGGGTCAATGCCGGGAAATTCCGCTTTGATGCTCTCCAGAGACGGGTAGACCACCAGAGACGCCAACGCTACAATAATCCATGGCCAGGGCCGCATGGCATAGTGCATAAAGTTAAAGAACAAGGTAGCACCGATCGCGTTTTTTTCATCTTTGGCCGAGAGCATACGCTGGGCAATATATCCTCCGCCACCCGGCTCAGCTCCCGGATACCAGACACTCCACCACTGCACTGCCACTGGAATTAACAACAGCGGTACCCATGCCAGCCACGTCGAAAAATCCGGCATCCAGCTCAGTTGACCTATGACATTCGGATCGGTCAATAAGGCGCTTAATCCCCCAACCTCCGGCTGTTTGCAGGCCACAATCGCCGCATAGACCGCACCAAACATGGCTACACTGTATTGAAAAAAATCGGCCCAGATACAACTTTGGATACCGCCGGCAGTAGCATAAACGACTACACCAATCGAACCCATTAAAACCGCAACCCACGGTTCAACATCAAAGATAACCTGACCGATCTTGATGGCCGCCAGTGTCACCGTTCCCATAA
>ENA-ORCT01000893-ORCT01000893.1-marine-metagenome-genome-assembly--contig:-NODE-893-length-12677-cov-3.383810_pt1 | contig 12677 bp, 9 predicted proteins | sample MGYA00248632_ERZ508511 | MGnify/ENA primary metagenome ERZ508511 (study PRJEB26182, sample SAMN06268839) | marine metagenome | isolation source: Tt an P1-techrep anaerobic enrichment on pine from sediment...
GAGCCCCCTTTCAAGGGGATGATTCGCCATCGGGGATGGAAAGCACGGAAGATGGAGCTTCCAACCTTGTCCGGCAGTCAGGATTCGAGTATTATTGCTCCGGCTGAAATTGAAATTCCGTAGCCGCCAATTTTTACTGAATTCAAAGGAATGCCTATTGGTTTAAGCCGCATTCCCAAGTGAATAGAATTATTTTCTTTTATCCGCACGGCAAGGAAGCGGTTCGGTGCCGTTTATCCATCGACAACAAAAACGTTGGACTCGGCGCCTGCAATCATCCCTTTCCGCGTGGTGAAAGTTGAGTAAAGGAATGAACATAGTGGCCGATCCCGTTTACATTATTGGAATTGACTTAGGAACCACCAACAGTGTGATTTCGTATACCGAAGCGACCATTGAGCGAGGAAAAACACCTGATATCCGGGTGTTGGAAATACCTCAACTGGTCGGGCCGGGTGCTGTCGAAAAGCGCAGCATGCTTCCCTCTTTTGTACTGCTTCCAGGGGAGCACGATGTTCCGCAGGATGCCCTCACACTGCCCTGGGGTAATGGAAACCGCCATGCGGTCGGGGAGTTTGCACGTGAACGCGGTGCTGAATTGCCCCAACGATTGATTTCCTCATCCAAATCCTGGTTGTGCCACACACTTGTCGACCGCAACAAACCCATTCTGCCATGGGAGGGACCGGCTGATATTGATAAACTTTCACCGGTTGAAGCGTCCGCAGTTGTCCTTCGGCACATTCGAGATTCGTGGAACCATACGATGGCCGCCGAGGACGACCGACTGCGGATTGAACACCAGGATATTCTGCTGACCGTTCCCGCTTCATTTGATGCGGTGGCCAGGGAACTGACGGTTAAAGCGGCTGCCTCGGCAGGAATGACCAATATTACCCTTATCGAAGAGCCAATGGCCGCCTTCTATGCCTGGATTGAATCCAACGGCGAAAAATGGCGGGATATCGTTCAGAAAGACGACATGGTCCTGGTTTGCGATGTCGGCGGCGGAACGACCGATTTCAGCCTGATTCGCGTGTCGGAAGATGACGGTGATCTGCTGCTTGAGCGTATTGCCGTCGGAGAGCACCTGCTGGTGGGCGGTGATAATATGGACCTGGCGTTAGCCTATTCTGTTTCCAGAAGGCTGGCCGAAAAGGGGACGCGGCTGGATTCGTGGCAGCTTCGCGGGTTGTGGCATCACTGCCGGAATGCCAAGGAAAAAATCTTTTCCGATCCCGACACAACCAGCCTGCCGCTAACTGTGCTGGGACGAGGAAGCAGCTTGATCGGGGGGACGATTCGAACCGAATTGAATTCCGATGAGGTTGAAACGATTATCCTTGATGGTTTTTTCCCGAAATGCAGCCAGACGGATCGGCCGCAGTCCAGTAAATCTGCCGGAATACGGGAGATGGGGCTTGCCTACGAAGCCGATCCGGCAGTGACCCGTCACTTGGCAAATTTTCTGAGTCAGCCTCACTTGGAAGAGGGGCGGCAATTTATCCTCCCGACGGCCGTATTGTTCAATGGTGGTGTGATGAAGGCGGCCTCTTTGAGAGAACGGGTTCTTGATGTGTTCGGGTCCTGGGGAGAATCCAGCGGCGAACCGACCGTACGTGAAATTGAATCCCTGGATTTTGACCTGGCTGTCGCGCGAGGGGCGGTTTATTATGGGCTGGCCCGCCGAGGGGATGGCATTCGTATCCGGGGCGGCCTCAACAAAACCTACTATATCGGCATTGCTGCCTCCATGCCGGCTGTCCCCGGAATGCCGACCCCCACCAAAGCCCTGTGTGTCGCTCCCTTCGGAATGGAGGAGGGGACCGGAGCTTCTCTGGACCGGCAGGAATTTGTTCTGGTCGTTGGTGAACCGGTAAAATTTGACTTTCTTGGATCCCCGGTCCGATACGATGACCCAGCCGGTGCAGTGGTCGAAGACTGGGAGGGTGAAATTGAAGAAATCACCACATTGGAAACCACTCTCGACGGCGAGCCCGGCACCACGATCCCGGTAACGCTGGAGGTGCGGGTGACCGAAATCGGGACCCTGGAAATCTGGTGTGTATCCCAAGCTGATGGGAACCGTTGGAAGCTTGAATTCAACGTCCGGGAAAAAGACAGCCGGGCTTAATGGAGAACAGCGTATTGAACCTGTCCGACAAACGTTACATCATCGGAATCGATCTGGGGACAACCAACTCGGCGGTCTCCTACGTGGATCTCCATGACGATTCGTCGAAAAAAAATCGGATTAACATATTCCGGATTCCACAGCTGACCGGTCAGGGTGAGGTCAACAGGCTCCCGGTTCTGCCCTCTTTCCTCTACATTCCTGGAAAGTATGACATCGATCCGGATGGCCTCAAGCTGCCATGGACCATCCGTGATGATCATATCGTCGGCACGTTTGCCAGGGAACACGGCGCCAGGGTGCCGGCCAAACTGGTTTCATCCGCAAAAAGCTGGCTCTGCCACGGAAACGTCGATCGCAATTCCAGGATTTTACCATGGGGTGCTGGTGACGGGGTCAAAAAAGTGTCACCGGTTCAGGCAACCGCGGCCTACCTGGAGCACATTAAACGGGCCTGGAATTCATTTTGTGGGGAAGACGACGAGCGGTACCTTGAGAATCAACAGGTCATTATCACGGTGCCGGCCTCGTTTGATGAAGTGGCCCGTGACCTGACAATGGAAGCGGCGGCACTTGCCGGAATTTCCGGGGTCACACTGATCGAAGAGCCGCTCGCCGCTTTTTACAGTTGGTTGATACGACATGAGAGCAGATGGAGCGATTTTGTCAAACCGGGTGATTTAATCCTGGTATGCGATGTCGGGGGAGGAACCACGGACTTTACGTTGATCACATTGCGCGAGGTCGATGGCAGTCCGCGTTTTGAGCGAATCGCCGTTGGCGACCACCTGATTCTCGGGGGCGACAATGTGGACCTGGCCCTGGCCAGTCGGGTGGAGGGCGCCCTTGGACGAAAACATGTCTCACTGAGCGGCGATCGGTGGAAAACACTTTGCCATCAGTGCCGCCAGGCAAAAGAAGCGATACTGGATGGAACCGCGGATTCCAGAAAAATCACCCTCATGGGGGAGGGGAGCCGACTTATCGGCGGGACGATTTCTACAGAGATTGATCGCAATACCGTCGAAGAAACGGTTGTTGAGGGATTTTTCCCTCTTGTTAAAACAGATGGATCCGCGGTGCGATCGGTTAGAAAGGGCATCAGCGAATTCGGCCTTCCCTATGAGCAGGAACCGGCTATCACCCGCCATCTCGGAATGTTTCTTGAGCGCCATCGGGATAGTGTACAGCGGGTGCTGGGCCGTGAGCACAAGACCCCGGATCTGATCCTTTTCAACGGGGGATCGCTTAAACCCGCCATTATCCAGGAGCGAATCCGAGAGGCGATTCGGTACTGGTTCCAGGACAGCGATGAAAATCTGCCACGGGTACTGGTCAATCCGGATCCGGATCTGGCTGTGGCACTCGGGGCTTCGTATTATGGTCTGGTTAAAACCGGAATCGGGGTCAAGGTGGGAAGCGGGAGTCCGCGGGCTTACTATCTGGGCGTCGCCCGGATGAATGGCGAATCCGCAACCCCGGAAGAAAAGCCGCAGGCAATCTGTCTGGTTGAACGGGGGCTGGATGAGGGCTCGGAGATCGGGCTTAACGGGAAAAAATTCACAGTCCTTGCCAATCAGCCGGTGAGTTTTGATGTGTACAGCTCCAGTTACCGGTCTGGGGACCGGTGCGGCGATCTGCTGGATATCGATGATACCCTCACGCGCCTTCCTCCGATTCAAACGGTGGTTCATTACGGGAAAAAAGGTGAAAAAACCGGTATACCGGTCCGGATAGAGGCCACATATACCGAAATGGGCACGCTCGCCCTGTGGTGTCGATCACTGGTAAGTCACCACCGCTGGCAACTTCAATTTCAGCTGAGAGACCGGGCAGAGACCATTGAGGTCGCGGATCGTGAGGTTTTTGACGAGGCCGTAGTTGCGGAAGCATGTTCGCTGATAGACCAGGCATTTACCGGAAATGGAGACAGGCTTCGACTGGATAATCTGGTAAAGGATCTGTCCGGCATCCTCGACCGTCCGAAAGAACGATGGCCGCTGGGATTCATCCGCAAACTCTCTGATGAGATGCTCCGGCTGATAAACCGACGGAGCGTGAGTCCGGAATTGGAGAGCCGCTGGCTGAACCTGACCGGCTTCTGCCTCCGGCCGGGTTTTGGCGATGCCCTGGATGAGCACCGGATTAAATCCCTGCTGAAGATACACCGGCAGGGACCCGTGTTTTTAAACAATGCTCAGGTCCGCAAAGAGTGGTGGATCCTGTGGCGGCGGGTGGCCGCCGGATTGAAGCCCGGGCAGCAGCGTCAGTTTATCCAGGAACTTACCCCGACAATTATGCCCAAAAAAGGCAGCAAGCCCCGCGTGCCGGCCCAGGAGAGACTTGAAATCTGGATGGCTGTGGCCAATATGGAAAATCTTCTGGTCAAGGATAAGGCAAAATGGGGTCGCCAACTGTTGTCAGAAATCAAACCGAAAAAATGTCGCCCCCAGCAGTTGTGGTCCCTGTCGCGTATTGGCGCCAGGGAGCTTCTTTACGGCCCGGCTGACCGGGTGATCGCCCCAGACGAAGCGGCCTTCTGGATAGAAACGATCATGGGCCAGAACTGGCGCAATCCGAAACCCGTCGGTGCGGCCCTGGCCCAACTGGGACGGCGAACCGGCGACCGGGTACGGGATCTGGATGAGACCTTTATCAATCGGGTTGTCGACTGGCTGAAAGGGTTCGATATGTTTGAAAGTGAACTGAAATTCCTGACCGAAGTCATTCCCATGGACCGGGAGGAAGAAACCCTCATTTTTGGCGAATCCCTTCCCGCCGGACTGGTGCTTCACACGGACTAGGCGGGATGCGGGGGGCGGAAGGAGGATTTTTGGTTCCTCCAACTCTGAAGCACAGCCTATCAGTTCAGTGTTCCGCATCCCGCATCCTGCATTTGAAATTTCAAATTTGAAATTCGATTCTCATCGGTTCAAAAAGCGATAATAGTCCAGCATTTTGGCGAAAGCTTTCACCGCCCGCTCGGGAGTTTCGTAAAATACGCCTTTGAAGTCGCTGCCCTCGACCCGATACAATGTCTGGTCTCGTTCTTCTTTCAAGAGGCTGACCCCAAAAACCGGCTTCTGGTAAGTTTCCATCAACCGGACGATATGCGCCACGTATTCGTTCTCGAACTCAATCAGATGCCGGTTGACCCCTTCCAGGAAATCTTCCGAATAGCCTGCATCCGACCGGGAAATGGAATCTGCAAGCCGCTTCACAAGAATCCGCCTTCCCATAATGCCAAGATTGATCACGGCATCGCATCCATCCCACTTCAACAGCTCTTCAATGGCGATCATCGGAATTTGCATATCGTTCTCGCCGACAATATCCACCGGGTTGGATCGGCTCCAGTACGGCGGCAGCAGTTCATCCATGCTGGCAATAATGGATTTGGACAATTCGGGTACATCCAGTCCGTATTCCGCACACAGATCAGCCGTAACCACGCCCCAACCCCCGCCAAGGGTGAGAATGGCCGTCCGATTTCCTTTGGGAAGGGGCAGGGAGGAAAATGCCGCAGCAAGATCCAGCAGGTCCATGGATCGTTCGACCTTGACAATGCCGGCTTGCCGGCAAACCGCGTCAAATACGGCTGAATCCGACGTCATTGCACCGGTATGACTGGCCGCGGCACGATTGCCGGCCTGGCTCCGGCCGCCCTTCAGCAGCACGACGGGTTTTTTCTTTCCCACACGCCGCGCACTTTCAAAAAAACGCCGGCCGTTTTTCACACTTTCCACATACAGCATGACCGTGCGTGTCAAATCATCCACCTCAAAGGCATCAATGTAATCCTCGATCGTTACCATGCCTTCATTGCCGGACCCGCAAAAAGCGCGGATTCCGATTCCCTGCTGCTCGGCAAATGCCAGAAGCTGGGTTCCCATGTTACCGGATTGTGCCACAACGGCCGTTGAGCCGGATTGGGGCCAGACGTGGCTGCCGGTACAGTAAAGATTGATGTGCGGGTTACAGATTCCCATGGTATTAGGCCCAACGATGAGGATACCCGCCTCGCGGGCGCGGCGTACCAGTTCGTTTTCCGCCGCCTTTCCATCCGCTCCGGTTTCCCCGAAGCCGGAGGTGATCAGCAGCATGTTTCGAATACCCTTTTCCGCCAATTCAGGAATCAGATTCATCACACCGGCCGCCGGGATGGTAACAACCGCCAGATCCACTTTTTCAGGGATAGCTGTAACACTCGGATACACTGGGCGCCCGGCAATCTCACCGCCTTTGGGATTGACCAGATACACCTTGCCTTCGTATCCACGGCTGGCAGTCAGGGCGAACAGGGTGTGCCCCCATTTGCCCATTTGTCCGGATGCTCCGATAAAGGCGATGGACTTCGGATAAAACAGATACCCCAGGTGGGCCGGATCGACAGCCGGCAGGAATTTTGTATCTGGCTCCGGTTCCCCGAAAACCATCAGGGCGTCCACTGCCACAACCTGCCCGTCCGGTGTCAACAGCAGAGGATTGATGTCGATCTCACTGATCTCCGGAAAATCCATGCCGACTCTGGCCAGCCCCATGAGGGTGCGGACCAGTTGATCGCGATCTGCCGCGCTTTCGCCGCGGAAATTCCCGATTATGGACTTCGCCCGAATTTCATCGAGCATTTCTTCGGCGTCTTTTTCGGTCAGCGGTGCCGCTCGAAACGTGACATCGGAAACTGCCTCGGCAAATACGCCGCCGATCCCGAACATGACCATTGGTCCGAACTGCGGGTCCCGGAACAGTCCTGCCACAAGCTCGCGTCGCCCTTGAATCTGGGGTTGAATCAACAGGCCTTCCAGATCATCGCCGGCATTTGAGATAATTCTGGTTGCGGCGGCTGAAACTGCCGCCTCATCTCTCACATCCAGTTCGACCAGTCCGCGTTCGGTTTTGTGAAGCAGTTTTTGCCCAAGACCTTTGATAACGACCGGAAAGCCTGTCTGCCGGGCGGCGCTCAAGGCCTCCTTTGCATCCCGGGCGATCGATTCCTCAACTACCGGCACGCCATATGCCTTCAGTAACTGCTTGGATTCATATTCGGTCAACGCTGCGCGACCGGCGGAACGAGCCTGATTTACTAACGCCTTAACGTCCACGTAAAACTCCTATTTTGCGTCAATCGATTGTTAATTCGGGACCTCGCCTTACTCCCCGTACATTTCCGTAATAATAACCCGAAGCGCCGATGCTTTTTCCGCGGTGATCTGACCGATTTTTCGCTTCAACCTGTGTTTGGGAATGGTGTGGATCTGATCAGCAGCGATTTCCAGTCGCTTGCTGTCACAAACGATCTGCAGGCGGCTTTTCCAACTGGGATGAAGCCGGGAGGTCATTAAACAGACCAGAACTGTGTTCAGATGGCGGTTCATTTCATTTTTACTGACCACCACAACCGGTCGGATTTTAAGATCCTGACCGCCGGGCACAGGGCTGACGTTGGCCAGATAAATTTCATAGCGTTTCGGATTTTGCACCGATTTCCTCCCGGTCACGGATAAATTCCGGATCATCGGTTAACCATTTCTCTTTTTCCGCGGCCATTTCCTGGTACGTCTGTTCCCAGGACAGCTTGTTGTCATGAATTTTTCGTATTAAAACGCCGTCCTCGGTTTCTTCCAGCAGCAAGGTGTCGCCGAAATCATATTTCTGGAGGAGCATCTTGGGCAGGCGGATTCCTTTGGAATTGCCAATGGATATCAATTTGGCAATACGTGAAGGGACTTGTGTTTTCATACAATCACCACGATCGTTCTTCTGATTTACGGTTTTTTTACGCTGATACAATTTGTGATTACAGTAATTACTTTTTGGCAGTATGTCAACATCCAAGCGCCGTGTCATTTATTCAGAAAAAGTGATGAAGGTAAAAACTGAAACAGGTTTAAGTCGTTGTAATAAAACGGTCCTGGGGCAGAGCCTTTACGAAACGCCACATTTGTGGTACTAGCGCAATTGTCGGTTAATGTTGCAGATTTTCCTGCAGATCGGTCGATTTACGCTTGACCAGATCGATGGTTTCGGATCGACGCGTATCAACGAAAAACCCAGTCATCCAATTGCTTTTTGGGTCGCTGTCAAAGGCCACCTTTTCAGGGCGGTTCCGGGAGAAACACAATGCGCATCGGCATGGGCTATGACATCCATCGCCTGGTATCGGGACGAAAACTGATTCTTGGTGGAATCCACATACCGTTTGAAAAGGGCCTGCTCGGCCATTCGGATGCGGATGTCCTGGTGCATGCCGTTTGTGATGCGCTTCTCGGCGCGGCCGGTCTTGATGACATCGGCACACATTTTCCAGACAACGACCCGGAATTTAAAAATATTTACAGTATCAAACTCCTGGAGAGAACCCTGGATCTGATACACGCCGAGGGCTTTGAAATTATAAATGCCGACGTGACCGTTTTCGCCGAAAAACCGAAGCTGTCACCGTTCCGCAGCGCCATCAGGGAAGCCCTTTCGCAAACACTTGAAATAGAACTGTCCCGAATCAACATTAAAGCAACGACCGCGGAAGGCTTGGGCCCGGTTGGAAGAGGAGAGGGCATTGCTGCGATGTGCGTGGTGCTTCTAAATAATTTGAGTGAATAAGAGGAAAGCAGATATGTCACTTCGAGTTTACAACACGTTAGGCGGTAAAAAAGAAAAATTTGAGCCTGTAGAACCCGGAAAAATCAGCATGTATGTTTGCGGGCCTACAGTGTACGATTCGTGTCACATCGGTCATGCCCGATCGGTTGTTGTCTTCGATGTCATTGCCCGTTATTTTCGGGCAATCGGATATGATGTGACCTATGTACGCAACTTTACGGACGTTGATGACAAAATCATCAACAAAGCCAACCAGCTTGGGATCGAATCCGTTGAGGTTGCTGAAAAATTTATTCAGGAGTTTTATGAAGACATGGGCGCCCTTAATGTTGAACGGGCCACCATCGAACCCAAAGCAACTGAAAATATTGACGAGATTATCCGTGTTATCGAAATCCTGATCGGCAAGGATATGGCGTATGCGGTTGACGGGGATGTCTATTTTGCCGTGGAAAAATTTCGGGACTACGGCAAATTGTCCGGCCGCAAGCTGGAAGACATGGAGGCTGGCGCGCGCGTGGAAGTTGATGATCGAAAGCGGAATCCAATGGATTTTGCCCTCTGGAAGGCCGCAAAGCCGAATGAGCCGGCCTGGGAGAGTCCCTGGGGGCAGGGGAGACCCGGGTGGCATATCGAATGTTCAGCCATGAGCAGCCGGTTTCTCGGTGAAACATTCGACATTCACGGCGGCGGTAAAGATCTTATTTTTCCCCATCACGAAAATGAAATTGCCCAGTCCGAAGCCGCTTTTGAACAACCCTTTGCCAAGTACTGGCTCCACAACGGGTTTGTCAATATCCGGCACGAAAAGATGTCCAAATCCCTCGGGAATTTCCTGACGATTAAAGAGGTGATTCAACAATACCATCCCGAAGTGGTTCGTCTGTTTCTGTTGTCGCATCATTACCGCAGTCCTATCGATTTTACCGATCAGGCCCTGGATGAAGCCGCCGCCGGGCTGGACAAGCTTTATGCGCTTCTTGATCGTCTGGACAGCCGACTCGGAACCGGACAGGAAACGTCAGAGAGCGCATCCGGCGAACTGTGGAGCCGTTTCTGCGATGCAATGAACGATGATTTCAATACCGCCCAGGGTATCGGGTATCTGTTTGATTCGGTTCGCAATTTGAACCGGCTGCTGGATGATAATCCCCAAAAACTCTCCGGTGAGAAACGAAGTCTGTTGGAAGACGGGCGGACGAATATCCGCACAATCAGCAGCGTGTTGGGCGTTCTGGTTGAATCTCCGTCAGACTATTTCGATACGCAAAAAACACGGGCTCTTGAAAAAGCAGGGATCGATGCGGCGGAAGTCGAACGACTGGTTGCCGAACGGTCTGCGGCCAGAAAAGAAAAAGACTGGGCAGCGGCGGATCGGATTCGAAACCAGTTGGAGGAAATGAATATTATTGTAGAGGATCGGCCAGATGGTCCGATCTGGAAAATTACACGATAGGGCAGACCGGATTGCAGTCTGGATACATGTCGTTCAACAAATGAGCGGGCAGGTTTTGACTCGGATTTCCCCGAGCACCAAATTTATTTACACCCAGAACCGTTCGGGAAAAATACGCAGAAATGCAATAAACGGCTTTCGCGTATGCCCGGGCGGTTAATTTTTTTAACCGTCGGCTACAACAAAGGCTACAGGCCTTTGTTGTATAGATGATATAATACGCGATAAGGCATTCATATCATGTCATCCTTTAAACTCGTTTCCGATTTCACCCCTAAAGGGGATCAGCCTGAAGCAATAAACCGGCTGGCCCGGGGGATACACGATGGGAAAAAACATCAGGTGCTTCTGGGGGTGACTGGCTCGGGGAAAACTTTTACTGCGGCGAACCTGATCCAGACAGTCGATAAGCCTACCTTATTTATTGCACCTAATAAAACCCTGGCGGCCCAGCTATACAGCGAATTCAAGACGCTGTTTCCGGAAAATGCGGTGGAGTATTTCGTCAGTTACTATGATTACTATCAGCCGGAAGCCTATATCCCTGCCAGCGACACGTATATCGCCAAGGATTCCTCGATAAATGAAATGATTGACAAACTTCGGCATTCAGCGACGCGCTCCGTGTTGTCCCGGCGGGATGTGATCGTGGTGGCGAGTGTGTCATGCATTTATGGTCTCGGTGCGCCGGAAGATTACCTGGCCATGCGCGTGGAGATTGAAGATGGTGTTGAAATGGGGCGTGATCAGCTTCTTCGCGATCTGGTTTCCATTCAATATGAGCGCAATGATGTGGATTTTCACCGCGGGGTGTTCCGTGTGCGAGGCGACCGGGTTGAAATTTTCCCGGCCTACGAGGAGGACCTGGCGGTTCGGGTGGACTTTTTCGGTGATGAGATCGACGGCATCTCGGAAATTGATCCCCTCCGTGGAACGGTTACCCGTCGATTGAAGCGGGCAACCCTCTTTCCGGCCAGCCATTACGTCACCCAGCAAACAACCCGAAAGCGTGCCATAGAGACAATTATCGACGAACTGAAATCGCGGGTTGAATTCTTTCGGGCAGAAGGCAAGCTGATCGAGGCCCAGCGAATTGAAGAACGAACCCAGTTTGATCTGGAGATGATGCAGGAATTGGGCTACTGCAACGGAATTGAAAACTACTCCCGGCACTTGACCGGACGCCGTCAGGGCGAGCCGCCACCTACGCTCATGGACTATTTTCCGGATGATTTTCTTACATGTGTGGACGAGAGCCATATTTCGATTCCCCAGGTCCAGGCCATGTACAAAGGCGACCGTTCGCGAAAAGAAAGTCTGGTAAAATATGGTTTCAGGCTTCCGTCGGCGCTTGACAACCGACCGCTGAAATTTGACGAGTTTGAAGCCAGGCTGTCTCAAGCCATCTATATTTCGGCCACTCCGGCTAAGTATGAGCTCGAACACGCCGGGGGCACAGTTGTCGAGCAGATTGTACGGCCCACCGGCCTGATGGACCCGGACATTGACGTTCGACCGGCCAGACATCAGGTGGATAATCTGTACACGGAGATCCTTGATCGGCGAGATAAAAATGAACGGGTGCTGGTGACCACCCTTACCAAACGAATGGCAGAGGATCTGACTGAATATTACGCTGATTTGGGCATTTCGATCCGGTACCTGCATTCGGATGTAAGCACGTTGGAGCGGATGGACATCATTCGGGATCTCAGAGTTGGCAAATTCGATGTTCTGGTGGGTATCAACCTGTTGCGCGAAGGATTGGACATACCGGAAGTATCCCTGGTGGCTATCCTGGATGCAGACAAGGAGGGGTTTCTGCGGTCAGCCCGATCACTGATTCAAACCTGTGGACGGGCGGCACGAAACAATCGGGGGCAGGTCCTGATGTATGCAGACAGGATTACCGGTGCCATGAAACAGGCGATCGATGAAACCCGAAGACGCCGGGCGATCCAGAAGCGCTATAACACAACTCACAATATTACCCCAACAACAGTGCGAAAACACATAACCTCAATTTTTGATTCTCTCTATGAAACGGAGGAACCGAAAACGACCACCGTCGCCGAACCGGTCGCTGAATATCAGACGCCGGACAATCTGGATGAGCTGATCCGGTTTCTCGAAAATGAAATGAAACAGGCGGCCAAAGAGCTTGCGTTTGAAAAAGCCGCCGAATTGCGGGACCGAATCAAGGCGTTAAAAAAACGGATGGTATTTGAATATTGAGTAAGGTGATATTAATTACCATGCATTATCACGCTATTTCCGAAAACCACTGTGGCCCTGACTTCGATACTCCCCGGATATCTCAATATGCCTGAAAGTTCAAAAACCAGACTTGCCCAGGTCACCTCCTCACCCGGCGTCTATCTCATGAAAGATGCCGATGGGCAGATAATTTATGTGGGCAAGGCTCGCAATCTGAAAAAGCGTCTGGCATCGTATTTTAAACAGGCGGATCACCCCGATATGAAAACG
>ENA-ORCT01000897-ORCT01000897.1-marine-metagenome-genome-assembly--contig:-NODE-897-length-12658-cov-3.283205_pt1 | contig 12658 bp, 9 predicted proteins | sample MGYA00248632_ERZ508511 | MGnify/ENA primary metagenome ERZ508511 (study PRJEB26182, sample SAMN06268839) | marine metagenome | isolation source: Tt an P1-techrep anaerobic enrichment on pine from sediment...
TAATGGTAAAAGGACCCCTTGGGCACCTTGGCCTCTTGCAAAACGGCCCCGATGCCGGTGGCGCTGTAGCCCTGGGTGGCGATCAACTCCATGCCGATCCTGATGATGTCGTTGCGGGTGTCTCTCTTCTCCATGGCGGCCATTATTAGACCGGTCGCCTAGTATGTCAAGTGCTAATTTCGAAATGGTTATTTTCAGATTCAGGACTGCTTCGACTCCCTCTGCAGGCGCTCGCACCGTCGCAGCTCGTGTTTCAGCGCCTCTCCGGACAGCAGGGTTTCCCAAAAAGAGATTCCCAAAGAAGCAATCATCAGTGCCAGACTGACCACGAAAGCAAATCTACCCCAGTATTCCAGATCAGCAAAGAGGCAGACCATCGACACCATGCAGAGCAAAATGCTGATAATTCCGGCCCCCTGCATCCACTTGATGAGAAGAATGCGCAGCCTCAGGTTATTGACCTGGCGACGCACATCGAGATCCTCGCTTTCGGCCAGGCGCCCGGCCAGAGCGCGGATCACCGAGGCCAGAGCCAGAAAGCGGTTGGTATAGGCAAGCAACAGCAACGAGATGGCGGGAAACAGCAGTGCCGGGGTAGTGATATCGATGGTCATGGCAAATCCTTCCTAACTCCAGCCAAGACAGGCGTTGAACAACGGTCTGCCCAGGGCGTTACGACAGTTTCGGCCGGCAACCAAGGCTTTGGCACTGCCTCGCGCCACCCGAACATGGTCAGCAGGCCAGAGAAGTCCTTAGCCAGAGGCGCCTGAACCACCAGTGGCTGACCACTGTAAGGATGGGGCAACGCAAGCTCGGTGGCGGCCAGCAACATGCGCCGGACACCGAACTGGCGGCGAAAAAAACGGTTGTGCCGGCCATCGCCATAGGTGGTGTCACCAACGATGGGATGAAAAATATGCTTGAAATGGCGCCGCAGTTGACGACGGCGGCCGGTAATCGGCCTCGCTTCCACCAGGCAGTAGCGGCTGGTGGCGTAGCGTCCCACGGCAAAGGGCAGCTCGACGGTAGCCAAACGGCGATACTCGCTACGGGCCGGGCGCACCACTTCCAGCTCGGCCCCGGCGAGGCGCTGATCGGGTTCCTCACGCAGCGCATAATCGATGCAGCCTTGCTCTTCGCAATAACCACGCAATACCGCCAGATAGGTCTTGCGCACCTGATGGCCGGCAAAAGCCTTGGCCACCCTGCGGGCGGCATCGGAGGTTCGGCCGAACAGCAGAACACCAGAGGTCGGTTTGTCGAGGCGATGGACCGGATAGACCCGCTGGCCGAGTTGATCACGCAGCAACTGCAGCACAAAGCGGGTCTCCCGCCAATCGATGGGGCTGCGATGGACCAGCAGGCCAGCCGGCTTGTTAACCGCCACCAGGTGCTCGTCAAGATAGAGGATGTCCAACGGTTCGTTCATGACGGCTCAGGACGCCAGAGCGTCCAGCTCCTCCCAGCGGACAAAAGCTTCTTCCAGCTCCTGCTCAGCCTCGGCCAGGCGCTGCTGCAACCCCGCGACCTCCTCGCCGCGAGTGCGATAAAGCTCCGGGTCACCCAACTGCTGCTGCAGGGCGTCGATCTCGGTTTCCAGGTCGTCGATACGCTGAGGCAATTCCTCGAGCTCATGTTTCTCCTTGAAGGTGAGCTTGCGCGGTCGCTCCTTGACCGGCTTGCCGCGCGGAGTCTTGTCCTTAACTTTGGCCGGTTCAGAAGACTCCGCCGGCCGCTGGCGCAACCAGTCGTCGTAGCCGCCGACATATTCGCCGACATGACCGTCGCCCTCGAAAACCAGGCTGCTGGTCACCACCCGGTTGATGAATTCGCGGTCGTGGCTGACCAGGAAGAGGGTGCCCTGGTAATCGGCCAGCAATTCCTCGAGTAGATCGAGAGTTTCCAGGTCGAGATCGTTGGTCGGCTCATCGAGCACCAGCAGGTTGGCCGGACGGGTGAAGAGCTTGGCCAGCAGCAGCCGGTTGCGTTCGCCGCCGGACAGAATACGCACCGGGCTGCGCGCCCGGTCGGGGGTAAAAAGAAAATCCTGCAGATAGCCGTAAACATGGCGCGGCCGGTCGCCGACCAGAACCGTGTCCTGGTCACCGGACAGGTTCTGCTGCACGGTCAGGTCGGGATCGAGCTGCTCGCGCAACTGATCGAAATAGAGCACCTCGAGGTTGGTGCCGAGCTTGACCCGTCCCTCCTGCGGAGCCAGTTGACCGAGCAGCAGCTTGAGCAAAGTGGTCTTGCCGACGCCGTTTGGGCCGATGATGCCGACCCGGTCGCCGCGCAGCACCGTGGTGGAAAAATCCCGAATGATGGTCTTTTCGCCGTAACTGAAATTAAGACCCTCGACCTCGGCCACCAGCTTGCCGCTGCGGCCGGCCTCTTCCAACTGCAATTTGGCTGTGCCGGTGCGACCGCGCCGCCGCCGATGTTCCTCGCGCATCTGCTGCAGGGCCCGCACCCGGCCTTCGTTGCGGGTCCGCCGCGCCTTGATGCCCTGGCGAATCCACACCTCCTCTTCGGCCAGCTTGCGGTCGAACCGGGCCCAGGCCTGCTCTTCGGCATGCAGTTGTTCCGCACGCCGCACCAGAAAGGTGTCGTAATCACAATCGAAATCGAACAGCTTGCCGCGATCGAGTTCGACAATGCGGGTCGCCAGGGCGCGCAGAAAAGCCCGGTCGTGGGTGATGAACAGCAGGGTCAGATTGCTGCGCAACAGATAGTCTTCCAGCCAGTTGATCGATTCGATATCGAGATGGTTGGTCGGCTCGTCAAGAAGCAGAATGTCCGGCTCGCTTACCAGGGCACGGGCCAGCAGCACCCGCCGCTTGACCCCGCCCGACAGGCTGCCGACCTCGGCGTCGGCGTCGAGCTTGAGGCGGGTCAGGACCTGTTCCACCCCCTGCAACCGTTGCCAGCCACCGGCTTGCTCGATCTGCTGTTGCAGTTCGAGCAACTCCGGCAGAGAATTATCGCTGCCGCTCTCTTCGGCCATACGAGAAAGTTGCTGGCAACGGACAATCTGCTCGCCAACCGGTCCAAGGCCGGGAACCACTGTTTCCAGCACCGTACCGGCCAGGTCCGGCGGCACCTGCTGGGGCAAACGGGCGACCTTCACTCCCTGGCGGCGTTCGACGGCACCGGCATCGGGACGCTGCTCACCGGCCACCAGGCCAAGCAGGGTCGATTTGCCGGCGCCGTTACGGCCCAGCAGGCAGATGCGCTCACCGCGGCTGATCTGAAGATCGACACCGTCCAGCAATGGCGGACCGCCGAAAGCCAAGTGAATATCACGCAAATTCATTAATATCATGAATGATTTTCCTTCCGCCGCTGAAAGGGTCCATGGAGGATCCTCTTCAACAATTTCCATTTCTTCGCGGCGATTATGGCAAAAGATTGGCCCCGCGCATAGGGCCAATCCTTGACAGGGACATGAATATCAACAACAGTGGAAGAGGAAGCTGTTGCTGGTTACCTTTCCCTAAGGAGCTGCCATGAATTGCAGTCGCATGCTACGCGTTCTGCTTGTCGCTCTGAGCCTTCTGATGCTGCCGGCCCTTCAAGGCTGTCGCGACCGCACGCCTCGAGTGGCACCCTTGCCTCCCGATGCCCTGATCCTGGCCTTTGGCGACAGCCTGACCGCCGGCAACGGCGCCAGTCGCGATGCCAGTTATCCCGCGGTACTGGAGCAACTGACCGGCTACCGCACGATCAACGCCGGACGGCCCGGCGAACTCAGTAGCGAAGGCCTGCAACGTCTGCCCGGCCTGCTGCAGCGTTACCGGCCCGACCTGGTGATTCTCTGCCACGGTGGCAACGACCTGCTGCGCAGGGGCGACCCGGACCGGACCGCTGCCAACCTGCGGCAGATGATCGAAGCGGTGCAAAGCAGCGAGGCGGAAATCGTGCTCTTGGCGGTACCGCAACCCGGTCTCTGGCTGAAAGCAGCGGATTTCTACCAGGAACTGGCCGATCAGTACCACATCCCCTGCGATACCGAAATCCTGGCGGAAATCCTCTCCCGCCGCGAATTGAAAAGCGACGCCATTCACCCCAATGCCGCCGGCTATCGGCAACTTGCCGAAACCCTGTCCCGGCTCATCAGCGAAGCAGGCAACAGCTGAGCTTTAACGCTGCATTTCCTTAATCAAGCCGCCGAGGGCCTCCAGTCCGTTGCGCAATCCCTCGCTCCACAGTGCCCCGCAACTGAGCCGAATGAAGTTGTTGTACTTGTCCTGAGTAGAAAAAATGGCTCCCGGGGCAATACCGATGCCTGCCTCCCGAGCCTGGTAAAAGAGCGCCACCGAATCGATCGACTCGTCCAACTCCAGCCACAAAACGCTGCCGCCCTTCGGCCGGGTCATGCCGATACCGGTCGGAAAACAGTTGCCGATATGGATCTGCATGGTCTGCATCTGTTTTTCGATGGCTGCCCGCAAACGCTGCAGATGCCGTTCGTACTGCCCGGTGCGCAGGTAGGCCGCCACCGCCATCTGGGTCGGCGTTGCGGTACAGACGTTGGTCACGGTCTTGACCTCCAGCGCCTGTCGGAAATAGCGCCCCGGTAGCATCCATCCCACCCGGTAGCCGGGGGCGATGGTCTTGGAAAAGGACGAACAAAGCATCACCATCCCCACTCGGTCGAAACTCTTATAGGTGCGTGGCCGCCGGGAACTGAAACACAGGTCACCGTAGACATCGTCTTCGATCAGGGGCACCTCGGCTTCCGCCAGCAGCTTCACTACCTCCTGCTTGGCTTCGTCACTGGCCAGACTGCCATCGGGGTTGTTGAAGTTGGGGCTGAAGATAGAGGCGCGTATATCGAATCGCTGCAGGACCTTGGCAACGTCCGCCGGATCCACGCCATTGTCCGGTCGGGAAGGGATCTCAATGGCCCGCAAGCCACAATTTTCCAATAATTGCAGAAAGCAGTAGTAGGTCGGCGACTGGATCAGCACGTTGTCCCCAGGCCGGGTCACGGCCCGCAACGCCACGTACAGCGCCTCCATGGCCCCGGAGGTGATGAGAAAATCCTCAGGACTCACCGACATACCAGCATCGAGGGCTCGAAAGGCCAGTTGGCGGCGCAATTCGAGATGGCCGTAAATGGTTTCGTAGGCGATGCTTCGACAGGGAGAATCACGGAGTACGGATGCCATGAGGCGTGACAGGGCCTTGCTGGGCAGCAATTCTTCGGAAGGACATACAACCCCCAGAGGCAACAGATTGGGGTCCCCCACCGAGCTGAGCACCGTCTGAATCAGCCGCCCGCGGTTACCCAGGGTCGGCTCCAGTTCGGGTCGTGGCACGCTGACCGGCGGGGAGCAACTTGGCTGCTTTCTGACGAAAAATCCGGAGCGGGGCCGCGCTTCGACCAGGCCCTGCTTTTCCAGCTCCAGATAGGCCTGGTTGATGGTCGTGATGCTGGCATTCAGCTTCCGGCTGAGGGCTCGCAAAGACGGCAACCGTTCACCCGGCCCGACCGCTGCCGACTCGATGAGATGCCTCACGTGGCGTTCCACTTCCTGGTAACGAAATAATTCTTGCCGCACGTATCTCTCCTGCCGAGCCTGCCTCGTTCTCGGCCGTTCAGCCGTTAAACGCTTGCCCCTATTAAACCCCGAGTACGAGTACCGTCCCTACGGGACTGAGTACGAGTACGCCAAACAGCCTTCACCAAAACCTCCAACTGTAGCGGGTCACCCAAATCTGTTATGGCCTCTTTTTACTCGAACTGCATCTGTTATGCAAACAGAGATTCTGATTACCTGCTGTTAAACGCTGCCGCTCTCCTGCGCCGGCGACCTCAGGGAGGAACCTCATGTTCAGATGCGCATCGCTTATACTGACTTTCGCCCTACTGCTTCTGCTGCTGACCCGCTGCGACCATCCCGCCGGGGACGCTCGCCCGCACGGAACCGGTCCCGAAAGCCTGTCAATGGACCCCCTTTAATTGATTTACAGGCTCTCGAAGCCTGTCAAAATGGAACGCATCGTACCGTCTGCTGACAGTCGCCCCTCCAAGGCGGAACACCGCGCCAGGGAACACAAATTTTCTGGCAAAAACAAGCCGTTTTTTATATGATGGCCCCGTTTCACCAATTTATGCCCCATATCTTTTCATGCCCGGGCCGGGGGCTTGGGCCCCCGTCGCTGAAAAAATTATCCTGCCGCCTTTACGTTCCGGCAGGATGCTTTTTTCAGCCTCGCCTCCGCGCATGAATTTCAATTTTTAGGAGTTTGAAAATGAAAATTCTGGTAACCGAAAAACTGGCCAAAGAGGGTCTGCTGATCCTCGAAAAAGAACCTCAGGCGGAACTCGACGTCAAGCTCGGCATGAGCCGCGAAGAGCTGTTGGACGTGATCGGCGACTACGAAGGCCTGGTCATCCGCAGCGCCACCAAGGCCGACAAGGAACTGCTCGAGGCCGGCAAGAAGCTCAAGGTCGTCGCCCGTGCCGGGGTCGGCCTCGACAACGTCGACCTCAAGGTCGCCAGCGAGCGGGGCATCATCGTTTGCAATGCCCCCTTCGGCAACGTCAACAGCGTCATCGAGCACACCATGGGCCTGATCCTCGCCTGCAGCCGCAAGCTTATTCCGGCCGACGCCAGCCTCAAGTCGGGCGCCTGGGATCGTGGTTCCTTCAAGGCCAGCGAGCTTCAGGGCAAAGTCGCCGGGGTCATCGGCCTGAGCAAGATCGGCGGCGGCGTCGCCACCCGCCTCAAGGCTTTCGGCTGCGACGTGATCGGCGCCGACCCCTATATCTCCGAAAAACGCGCCGAAGACCTTGGCGTGCGCCTGGTGTCTCTCGACGAACTGATCAAGACTGCCGACATCATCACCGTACACGTGCCCCTCACCGACGAGACCCGCAATTTGATCAGCACCGAGCAACTGGGGGCCATGAAGGACGGCGTGTCGATCTTCAACACCGCCCGCGGCGGGGTTATCGACGAGCAGGCCCTGTTCGAGGCTCTGGAGAGCGGCAAGGTCTCCGCTGCCGGCATCGACGTATGGAGCGAGGAGCCGCCCAAGACCGACAAGGTCAAACAGCTCATCGGCCACGAGCGGGTACTGTCCATGCCCCACCTGGCTGCTTCCAGCGTCGAGGCGCAGATCAACGTCGCCATCGACGTGGCCAAGGACATGGTCCGCTACATCAACGAGCAGCCACTGACTTACGCCGCCAACATCCCCCGCTTCGACAGCGCCGAGATGGACCAGATGCGGCCGTTCCTCAACCTGGTCAACATCATGGCCGATTTCGTCTCACAGCTGGCCGATTCCAACCTCAATAAGGTCACCTTCAGCTACCAAGGCAAAGTCGCCGAGTGCGACTGCAACCCCCTGACCGTCTGCGGCCTGGCTGCCCTGCTTAACAACAAAGTCGAGCAGGACGTGAACATGGTCAATGCCAACCTGATCGCCGAGGACATGGGGGTCGCCGTCGAGGAGGTGAAGAATACCGATTCGGACATCTTCTCCAGCACGGTCAGCATCTGCATCGAGGGCCCCGACCTGCGCCGCACCATTACCGGCACCCACTTCGAGGGCCAGCCGCGCATCGTCCAGCTGCGCGACTACCGGGTCGACTTCGTCCCCGAAGAGCACATGCTGCTCATCACCTATCAGGACCGCCCCGGCATGATCGGCAAGATCGGCCAGGTCATGGGCGAACACGACATCAACATCGCCGCCATGAACCTCGGCCGCCAGGAAAAGCAGGGCGAAGCGATGGTCATCCTGTCCCTCGATTCGTCGGCACCGGGCAACGTGGTTGAAGAGATCGGCCAGACCGTCGAAGCCAACTTCATCAAATATCTGCACTTGGTCAAAGCCAAGGCCGAATAAGAAAAAGTGCCTGTCGGGGCAGCTGAACGGACCTGCCTGTTCAGCTGCCCTTTTTTCCGAGGTCGAGACCATGATCGTTGGGATTCCCAAGGAGATCAAAAGCCGCGAATACCGGGTCGGCATGACCCCGGCGGGTGTACGCACCCTGGTAGAAGACGGCCACCGGGTGGTGATCGAAAAAGGGGCTGGCCTCGCCAGCGGCCTGCCGGATGAACAGTACCGGGCCGCCGGTGCCCGGCTGGAGCCTTCGGCGGTTAACGTCTATGAACAGGCGGATCTGGTCGTCAAGGTCAAGGAGCCGCTGGCGACCGAATTCGAATTGCTGCAACCCGAACAGAACCTCTTTACTTTTCTGCATCTGGCCGCTGCCCCGGAATTGGCCGCTGCGCTTCTCCAACGCCGCATTACCGCCATCGCTTACGAAACGGTCCAGACCAACGATGGCGCTTTGCCCCTTCTGCAGCCGATGAGCGAAGTGGCCGGTCGCATGTCCATCCAGGTCGGCGCCCACTACCTGCAAAAAGAACATGGCGGCAAAGGCGTATTGCTGGCCGGCGCGCCGGGCGTCCGACCGGGACGGGTGGTGGTGCTCGGCGCCGGTAGCGTGGGCAGCAACGCAGTACGCATTGCCGTCGGCATGGGTGCCGACGTCACCGTGCTCGACATCGATCCGACCCGCCTGGCAATCCTCGACGACCATTACGGCAACCACATCCTGACCCTCATCTCCAACTCCCAGAACATCGAGGACGAGGTCACACGCGCCGACCTGTTGATCGGCGCGGTACTGATTCCCGGCGGACGTACCCCGCAACTGGTAGACGAAAAGCTGGTGGCGCAAATGAGCTCCGGCAGCGTCATCATTGACGTGGCGGTCGACCAGGGCGGTTGCATCGCCACCACCCGCCCGACCAGTCATGATGACCCGGTCTATCACGACCACGGAGTATTGCATTACGGAGTTGCCAACATGCCGGGCGCTGTGTGCCAGACCAGCACCTTTGCCCTGACCAACAGCACCCTGCCGTATATCCGCAAGCTGGCAAAACTCGGTATACAACAGGCTCTGGCAGAGGATGCAACGCTGCGGCGCGGCCTCAATACGTGTGCCGGCCAGGTACGCCACCAGGCAGTGGCCGAGGCCTTGAGCCTGCCTTGGCAAGAATAAACAGCTCGGCAGACCTTGGTTGCAAATCGTCGCTCGCCGATCCACAAAGACAGGAAAAGCCTGGAAACATTTGTTTCCAGGCTTTGATTTTTCGGCGAGCTTTGCAGTTAAAGGAGAATGGTCTATTTTTTTGACTTGCCGAACAGGTCGAGCTGATCGAAACGATGAATTTCGATATCGAACGGACGAGGCTGATAACGCGGGCAGCTGACCAGCAGGGTACCGGCCGGCTGGCGGCAGGACCTGACGCACTGGACACACAGACGATTATAGGGGGTTTTTTCTGTTTTTTTGGCCAAAAGAGCCTCCACCGGGAGAATTCGTCGTCATTGTAGCAGGCACTCTCCTTCGCAGCAAGCACCAGCATCCTCGGTATTGTCAAAATTCTTCCCAGAAAGGGTTGACAACTTGCCTCCGTTCCGGTATCTTCACAGTCCGTTGTCGCGGGGTGGAGCAGTTCGGTAGCTCGTCGGGCTCATAACCCGAAGGTCGCAGGTTCAAATCCTGCCCCCGCTACCAAAATTATCAAGGGACTTGCCAAATGGCAGGTCCCTTTTCGTTTCGACCTTTTTTCGACCTTCGACTTGCAAGGAACACAATCGATCCGGCCAATAAATTGACTACCTCAATATTTCCTTAACATTCACCTGATATATCCTTTCAAAATCCCTCACGGAAAGGACTTATCACCTTGGCGCGAAAAATCTTCGTCCTCGACACCAACGTTCTTCTGCACGATCCCCAATCAATCTACTCTTTCCAAGACAATGAAGTCGTCATTCCCCTCGCCGTCATCGAAGAAATGGACCGTTTCAAAAAGGACGGCGGGGAAACCGGACGTAATGCCCGGCAGGTTGCTCGTCTGCTCGATGCCTTGCGCGATCAGGGCGTACTGACCAACGGCGGGGTGCCCCTGGACAATGGCGGCCATCTGCGGGTGGTTTTTTCCGGATCTTTCCTGTCCGAAACCCTGCCGCCGGAACTGCAGAACCCAACCGTAGACAACCAGATCCTGGCACTGGCCCTCCATGAACAGCAGCGGGAGCGTCATCCGGTGGTGGTGGTCACCAAAGACATCAATCTGCGCATCAAAGCCCATGCCGTCAACCTGCGGGCAGCCGATTACGAAACCGACAAAGTCTCCTTTGACCAGCTCTATTCGGGCGCTCTGGAACTCGATGTTGAGGGCGAACTGGTCGATCGCTTTTACCATGACCGGCATATTCCTGCGCCGGTTGCCGGACTCCTGCCTCATCAATGTGTGACCCTGCGTAACCGGGACAGCGAGCAGCACTCGGCCATCGGCCGCCTGGAGCCGGACGCCAACCGAATCGTCCCCCTCTTTGAAATACCCCGTGAGGGCTACTGGGGGATTCTGCCCCGCAACCGGGAACAGAAGTTCGCCCTCGACTTGTTGGTTAATCCGAAAATCCATCTGACTACCCTGGTCGGCAAGGCCGGAACCGGCAAGACCCTGCTCGCCATCGCCGCCGGCCTGCAAAGCGTTACCGAAAAGCAACAATACACTCGCCTGCTCGTTTCAAGGCCGGTGTTTCCTATGGGCAGGGATCTCGGTTTTCTGCCGGGGGACGTCGATGAAAAGCTGGCACCCTGGATGCAACCGATCTACGACAATATCGATTTGTTGCTCAATGGAGAAGGGTACGGCATCGGCAAGAAAAAGCGGGGCCACCAGGAACTAAAAGAAATGGGCGTTCTCGAGGTCGAGCCGTTGACCTATATTCGCGGGCGCTCCATTCCGCGCCAGTTCATCATCGTCGATGAGGCGCAGAATCTCACCCCTCACGAAGTAAAAACGATCATCACCCGGGCCGGTGAAGGGGCCAAAATCGTGCTTACAGGCGATCCTGAGCAGATCGACAACCCCTATGTCGATGCCTCCAGCAATGGCCTGACCTATGTGGTGGAACGCTTTAAAGACAGTCCGATCAGCGGTCATATCACCTTGCGTAAGGGGGAACGCTCGCAATTGGCAGAGGCTGCCAGCAACCTTCTCTAAATCTGTCGCTTGCTGCTTCCTATTGGTCCCATGAAAATGCCGCCCTTTCAGGGGCGGTTTTTTCATGGCGCAAACCGATTGAAGCTGGCCCTGTTCCCTCTACCTGTTGACCGGATTAAGGATGAGGCTCGCAACGTTTTCAACTTCTGGTATCAGTTTGTTCTCTTTGAGGGCTGCGGACAATCCGGATCAGGCATTCTGCATTCAAGTTCCTCCCGTAAGCTTTCCTAAAGAGCACGATCATTGTCATAATCTTTGTTAGAGTTTAGGTATGTCAGGATCGAATCGAAGGTGCGGCATATGAAGCGGAAGGACCAGCGGGCAAAAGGCCTGGACCTTTTTAGTGTCTCCTTGGTTACGACCATTGTTGCGCTACTTTTGGTCTGCGCCTCCTGGTGGGCAGTATCTAAAATAGAGCAGAGCGTCAAACAGGAAATTGGACAGTCCCTGGTCACCATTCGAGATGCAGCACATAAATCTTTTCTCGCCTGGGCCCGAGAACACCGGGCAGGTGCCCGAATATTGGCAACAACGCCGGAAATTTTACAACTAACCCGGGAGTTTCTGGCCGTTCCCCGCAACCGGCAAGCGCTGCTTGCTGCTTCGGCTCAGGACAGGATCCGCTCTTTACTTGCTCCGACCATTCGCCGACGGGATTATCGGGGTTATTTTCTCCTCACGCCGGACTGTTTCACCCTGAGTGCTTTCCGCGACATCGAAATTGGTGTGACAGGTCCGCTTGCCAACCAGCAGGCCATCCTTGACCTGCTGAAGGCAGGGGACACCATCGTCACTCTTCCAATCTACTATGAAGTTCCCTTAGGGAAAGAAGCAAGTGAGTCTACGCCGACAATTTTCGTCGGCACACCAATCCGAAACGAAATCGGCCGGATTATCGCCTATTTTGTGCTTCGAATCGATCCCTGGCAGGAATTTACCTCTATTTTCAAACGAGGCCGCATTGGCGAGACCGGCGAAACCTATGCCTTCGACCGGAAAGGTCGACTGCTTAGCGAAAGCCGCTTCGAGATTCAGCTGCAACAAATCGGTCTGCTGGAAACAGGCAAAAGTTCAATCCTTCGGGTTTTTTGCCGCAATCCTGGAGTAAATCTCGTAGCCGGCGAAAGCAGCGCTACTCCTCGGAGTCAGCAGCCGCTGACTCACATGGCAGCGAAGGCGGTGCGGGGAATCGATGGTGTTGATCTTAAAGGATACTGGGATTACCGCGGTGTGCCGGTTGTAGGTGCCTGGATCGGAGCGGACGATTTTGGCCTAAACATCGCCACCAAAATCGACCTCAGCGAAGCGTATAAACCTCTGCGGTTTGCCCGACTCATCCTGCTGGTTCTGACGGGCTTCTCGCTGCTTTTACTGCTCGGCCTTGCTTTATTATTTGTGGCCGACCAACGGCATCTCAAAGATAACCAAAAAAAATTGCAGCAAAAAAATAGTGAACTGGACGCTTTCGTCTACACCTTGTGTCACGACATGCGTAACCATCTTACCCCCATTATCGGCTACGCCGACTATCTCCAAGTGAACTCCCGGAAACGTCTGGATGAACAAGATTCTGATTGTGTGGCCGGGATCAGTACCGCAGGAAACAG
>ENA-ORCT01000898-ORCT01000898.1-marine-metagenome-genome-assembly--contig:-NODE-898-length-12645-cov-3.555936_pt1 | contig 12645 bp, 7 predicted proteins | sample MGYA00248632_ERZ508511 | MGnify/ENA primary metagenome ERZ508511 (study PRJEB26182, sample SAMN06268839) | marine metagenome | isolation source: Tt an P1-techrep anaerobic enrichment on pine from sediment...
GACAACAGGTGGCCATGTTGAGAGTGAAGAAGGGCAGGATAACGCCCCGAAACGACCGGAAGTTGATATAGAATATGATCACCGTGACCAGCATCACCAGGGGGATCAGCTTGAGCAGATCGGTCCGCATGTAGTCATTGATCCAGATGTAGACCAGGGGTTGACCCTGTGGGATTATGTGAAGGCTGTTGTGGTAGCTGTTGGCAATTTCAAGAATTTCTCTAGCGATGGCATCGTGGTTGGGCGCATTTTTAAACTGAACGATAAAGCCCAGATCGGTAATCTGGCTGCTGCGGCTATTGCGGGCGTAAATTCCTTTTTCAAAAGCCGGGTTTCGCTCCATTCGTTTCCGGAAAGCGGCAAAATCCTCTGGTGTTTCCGGAAGCAGGCGTCGGCCATTTTCGTCGGTTTCGATCAGCCTCACACTTTCCAGAGTGTCCGACGTTCCTGCAATATCCCGAAGGGTAAACGGTGATATGATTTCGGCTATCATTTCGCGCTGTTTCAATGCATTGGCCGCGAGCAGTCGGTTATAAAGCCGCTGGAGACGGTCGATCTCAAACATCGTATCGGCTGTCGGCGCCGATCCCAGCTTTCGGATAACCAGGCGGATAAATGCCGGATCGTCTCTGAAGGCGGCTTCCAGGTGCGCGAAACGGATTGGGGCGGTTGCCATCAACTCTTTAAACCGGCTGAGCCGCGAGGCTTCGCGGTCCGAATCATACGTGTCATATGCTTCAAGGTCACTCAGAAGGTTGTTGATCTGCCGGAATGACTGATGAGACCACAGATCATCGCTGGAGACAGCCAGAACAATGAATATGTCACTGTCCCCATAGACGTCTTTGACCTGGTTATAAAACATGTATTCGGCATCCTGCTTGGGCAGAAACGATTCGATAGAGGTGTCGAATTTCAGCTTGAAGATGCCAAGGGACAGCCATGCGGTAAGCATTACGCATGCCGATATGGCCACTATCGGGTGTCTGATAACCCACTTGATGTAGTGATTCATGGTGGTATCCGGGGTGATGGTCACTGTTCAGCGATTGCCCGGAACATCTCAATCGCTCGCTGCGACTGACGTGTCAGTCATACATGTACAAAAAAAAATAAAAAAATATGACGTGAAAATACAGGTTGTTACGGTGCTGATCGATTTTGCTGTCGCCGGGTAAGGTGAAAATCAGCCGGCTTGACTGATCCGTCAGTCATCGTCGGGTAAAAAATATATTACATCGTTGCGATCGGTTCGACGGACGGAAATTTGAACGACATGCCTTTCAGGATAAAGGACAGCATTTGCTCCTGAAGGGTTTTAATATCGAAATTTTTTTGAACCAGGAGGAAATACAGCAGGCTTCGCTCGACTATCCCGAAAATGAAAACCGATCCGGTTTCCGGGTCGTCAAAGCCAATCATTCCCCGCTCTATACCTTCCCTGAGCTGTTCCTGAATCAATGTGATAAAGTGGAACTGAATGTCTTCGTATATCTCTTTGAACACGCCGCCGTTTCCGATCCCTTCACGAAAAAGCAGCTCAGCCACAGCGATATCGTCTGTATAAATTTCAAACATTCCCTGTATGATATGTCGGACTTTGTTTTTTATCTCGTCTTCGGTTGTCCCGTCGAACAGATTGGCAGTCCGGCTGATAAACAGATGGCTGAGGCGTTCCATGAATTTTGCGCAGATATCCCGGAAAATGGCCTCTTTGGAACGAAAGTAGAGATAAAACGTTCCCTGGGCGACGCCAGCCTCTGCCACAATATCGGATATGCGGCTTTTTTGGAAACCTTTCTGCTGAAACGTCGTGATGGCGGCACTCAGCAATAGTTGTCTGGTATGTGTCTCTTTTCCATTCGTACCTGACATTGTTAACCTATATGTTGGTGATCAATAATTTTCAAGGAAAATTTTTATCGGGATTTTGGTTTCACCCCCAACAGGCGGTGCATGTCCAGGTTGCGCAGAAGAACGCTCCGAGGGGCTGAATCACCCAATTCAATCCCCGTGAACTTAATCACGGCCGGAATGACAAGAATTGAGCCAAGCGTGGTATTGATCATGGTGGATGCAGTCAGCACCCCGAACAGAACGATGGGCAGGAAATTGGAGGTGACAAGCACCAGAAAACCGACCGTCAGTGCCAGGGAGGTGAACAGGATCGCCTTGCCGGATACGCTGATGGTCCGCACCAGGGTCTTATCCACGTTTGCATTGTACCCGTAGTGCAACCGGTAATTGTTCAACAGGTGGATGGTATCGTCAACTCCGATGCCGATGGTAATTGAGGCGATGATCGAGGTTACCGTGTCCAGCTCGATGCCCAGCCAGCCCATGATACCGAAATTTACGATTACCGCTACCCCCAGATCGCAAAAGGCCAGGGGGCCGGCCTTGAATCGGCTGAACAGCATAACAACCACGGCGCCTACAATGAGCAGGGACAATATAAGCCCCTGGATCTGGCCGGAAACCACATAATGAGCCAGCTTAACGCTCATGAGCGGATAGCCGGTGATGTAGAAGGTATAATTCGATGGCAGGGTGGCGGTCAGATACTGCCGGATTTTCCGGAATATGTGTTTCAGTTCAGCGGTGCCAACACGGTCTCCCTGCTTCCGGCAAAGGCGCACCATGATGTTGGCCTCCTGGAAATCCTCGTCTACAAACGGTTCAAAGGCATCGGGCCGGCCGTCGGAATTGTCATCCTCCCCGGAAAAGATTTCAAGATAGTCCAGGATGTCGAGCCGGTTTTCCGGAATCGTAAAATAGGCCGGATCGTCACGGTTTACCGCCATGTGCATGGTTTTGATAAAATCGCCAAAAGCATCGGTCCGCCCCACGTTGAGATCGGCGTTTTGCTCCAGCACCAGCCATTGCCGGACCGTCTCTACGGTAGTGAGAAACTCCGGGGTTTTTACCCCATCCGGTTTGCCGGAATCGATCAGGATGCTGAACCCCCACCCGCCACCGAATCGCTTGCTGATGGCTTCGGAACGGGTCCGGATGGGATCCTCCGGTTTGAAGTAGTGAAGAAATTCAGTTTCCACCTTTAATTGAAAAATGCCGACAGCAGAAAAAGCCAGCAGCAGAATTCCTGCTGCCAGCACTTTGCGGTAGTGAATTACCGATCCGGATATTGTCCATGCGATCATCCGGTCCACAACCGTTGTGTGACGGCTGGGGTCTTGCCGGACCATCAGTCGGGGCCGCCGGTGGGGGAGCAGTTTCAGCCCTGCCGGAATGATCGAAACGGAAATCAATACCGTGAACAAAACGCCCATGGCCGAAAACGTGCCCCACACCCGTATGGCAGACACCTCGCCCGTGAGCAGGGTAAAAAAAGCGATAGCGGTGGTCAGGCCGGCAAGAACCACGGTTACTGAAATGTGGCGCATGCTCTCGGTCAGGCCGGGCAGTTTCCCCTGTTTGCCAATATCCTCGAAGTCCGCATAATATTGGTTGAGAATGTGAATGGCGTAGGAACTTCCCACGGCAATCATCAGCGGCGGCAGGGTGATGCCAACCGCGCTGAGTTTATATCCCAGGTGTCCCATCAGACCCAGAATCCAGCATTCGGCCATGCCCAGGGTCAACAGGGGGAGAAAAACGCCACGCAACGAGCGGAAGTTAAAATAGAAGACCGCGACTACCATGAACAGCACAAGCGGAACTAAGGTGTAAAGGTCCTCCTGGATGTAGGTGTTGAACCAGTAATTGACATATGGCACTCCTGCCGGGGTGATGGACAGGTCCGGGTAGCTGGATACAATATCGAGAACCTCCCTGACGATGGCATCCCGGTTTTCGATGTCTGCAAATTTGACCATGACGGCCAGGTCGCTGATGTTGCCCGTAGCCGCGTCACGTGAATAAAGCCCATTTTCAAAGGACGGATTGCGGCGAAGTCTTTCCCGAAACCGCTCGATGTCCTCTCCTGTGAGGGGAATTATCCGATTTCCCGCATTGTCCTGGGGAATCAGGTTGATCGTTTCCAGTAAATTATCTTTGCCCACGATGTCCTGTACCGTAAATGGTGAGATTACCGAATCAAGAAGGCGACATTCCTTGAGATGGGCGGCATGTTGTGCCGCTTCAGAAATTTTTTTCAATTCATGGCGACTTAAGTGAGCACCTGCCGGAGGGGGTGGGCCAAGATGGCGTTGTAGAAACCGGAAAAACGGCGGGTCATCATGAAAGGCTTCAATGAGTTCCCTGGCCGTCACTGAGCCGGAAACACCAAGGTCGGCCAACCTGGCCAGTCGGCGGGATTCCCGGGGCCGGTTGATTTCTTTGTACTCTTCCAGGTCGGTTACGAGTTCATCGATCCGGTGTAAAATTTCAGGAGTCCACAATCGATCGTGGGAGATGCCCATCAGCATGAATCGATCATTGTCACCGTAACGATCTCGGGTCTGATTGTAGATGAGATATTCAGGGTCCTGGCGAGGCAGGAACGATTCGATGGAGTTGTCGAAGGCCAGATTGAACATGCCGATTCCCAGCAGGATGGTGATCAGAAGGATAACTGCCAGGACCGAAACCGGATGTCTGATTACAAAGCGGATGTAAGTATCCATTCCGTCTCTCCGCTGGTGGCGATGTCATAATAAAGAAAAACAGGTAGATAAGAGGAAGATATCTGTCAGACGGGTTGTTCCGGGTATGACTCATACACGTTTTTTGGCAGGTTGTCCACAATAGATGGGTTGTTGCATAATTGTCTTTGCCGAAATGAAAATTTTCGATTCAATCCCCCGGTTTTCAAACAGGCTCTTGGTGATTATTCCGCGGCATGGTTGTTCTTGACCGGTACATGAAGAGGGGATTAAATCATTGTATTGAAAATCTATCTTCGCCGATGGGGAGTTGGTCCGATGATAAACAACCGCGCATTTGACCAGCGAATACAGGTCCTGAACGATCGCCCGGTACGCTCCGGGCGTTACGTGCTTTACTGGATGCAGCAATCCCAGCGAGCGGCATTCAACCACGCGCTGGAATATGCCATCGATGAAGCCAATTCTATAGGGCAGGGGGTGGTTGTCGGTTTCGGGCTCATGGACAACTATCCGGAGGCCAACGCCAGACATTACCTCTTTATGCTTCAGGGGCTTCGGGATACGGAGGGGCGCCTTAAAAAAAGAGGAATCCGGATGGTGGTTCGCCGCGGAAATCCTTCGGATATTGCACTGGAATTGGGACAACAGGCATCGATCATCGTGTGTGATCGAGGGTATCTCCGGCATCAGAAACAGTGGCGCCGCCAGGTCGCCGCCTCTGCCCGGTGCCGGGTGGTCCAGGTGGAAAGCGATGTCGTGGTCCCTGTGTTCCGGGTATCCGGGAAAGCGGAGTACGCAGCACGCACGATTCGGCCGAAGATTCACCGCCACCTGCAGGCATGTCTGGTCGAACTTCGGGGCCGACGGCCTCGGGTGTCGACGCTTGAGTTTCCCATTGCCGGCATGCCCATCGACCACCCGGCGGATGTTTTAGAGCAGCTTTCGATCAACAGGGCCGTCAAACCGGTGCCCGGCGGTTTTGTCGGCGGAACTTCCGAGGCCATCAAACGTTTTGACCGGTTTCTCGCTCAGCGTGTCGGCCACTATTCAGCGCACAGCAACCAGCCACAGACGGATGATGTGTCGACCATGAGCCCGTATCTTCATTTTGGCCAGATTTCCCCGAATTATCTGGCCTTGAAGCTGCAGCGGCACCAGGCGGTCCCGAACGACGAACGGGAGGCGTTTCTGGAGGAGTTGGTTGTCCGGCGCGAGCTTGCCGTCAACTTTGTTGAGTACACGCCGAACTACGACGGGTTCGAGGCACTTCCCGGATGGGCGAAAACCACCCTTGCCGAGCACAAAACTGACCGGCGGAGTTACCTGTACCCCATGAGAGCACTGGAAGCCGCCGATACGCACGACGCCTACTGGAACGCCGCCATGCGGGAGATGAAGTCCACCGGTTTCCTTCACAATTACATGCGGATGTATTGGGGAAAGAAAATCCTGGAGTGGTCCGAAACCCCGGAGCAGGGGTTTCGGACGACCCTTAAACTGAACAATACCTATTTCATTGACGGGCGGGACCCCAATTCCTATGCTGGCGTGGCCTGGGTGTTCGGGCTTCACGATCGGGCCTGGAAAGAACGCCCGATTTTCGGAAAGATTCGCTACATGGCCGCATCGGGTCTCGAGCGGAAGTTCGATGTGGATGCCTACCTTCGAAAAGTCGACCGGCTCGAGGCCGGAAAAGAATTCCGATGATCCTGAAGCTTCTGGGGGCAGTGGCATCGACAAAATATTGTCGTATTTTTGTTCGGTCTATCCGCTGTAATGGGAGGGTGCTTATTCGAGTGTATGAAAACATCACGCATTGAACAACCGGTCATATGGGCTCAAAAGCTTACCCGCGTATATTCAATGGGTACTGCCGATGTGGTTGCCCTGAACGGCATTGATCTGATTATTTTCCCCGGTGAGATGGTGGTGCTCAAAGGCAACAGCGGATCCGGAAAAAGTACCCTGTTGTCAATTCTGGCCGGACTGGACAGCCCGACCGCCGGGGAACTGAAGGTGGCAGGGCGGGATCTGGACAACAGTTCAGCCGAAGAGTTGACGCGGTTTCGTCGCGATGTGGTGGGCATGGTGTTCCAGTCGTTCAATCTGCTGCCCACCTTGAATGTAATTGAGAATGTATGCCTGCCGGCGCTTCTGGCCGGAAAACCCTTTGCCAGTGTCCGAAAAAGGGCTGAAGAGCTTCTTGGCTGGATGGATATGACCGATCGGATTGCGCATCTGCCGGCCCAGCTTTCCGGCGGTGAGATGCAGCGAACCGCCATCGCCCGTTCCCTGATCAACGATCCGGAGGTGATCCTCGCCGATGAACCGACCGGGAACCTGGACAGCCGCAACGGTGAAATCGTTATCCGGATTCTCTCGGATTTGAACCGACGCTGGGGTCGAACCGTCATTGTGGCCACCCACAGCACCCTTGCCGATTCATTTGCCACCAGAACCATCTGCCTGAAGGACGGGAGTATCTCCGGTCTCGCATGCGATATTTGATTACATTTTTCAGACTGTTTGTCTGGTTCAGCGCCCGGCACCTGAAGCAAAATCGCGGTCGGGCGCTGACCGTGCTGCTGGGAATCGCCATGGGCGCAGCGGTGTTCACCAGTGTCCGGTTGTCCATTCATGCCACGCTGGATTCGTTTTCCCGCAGCGTCCAATTGCTCGGCGGCCGCAGCGATGCCGTTGTGGCGCGGCCCGGCGGCCGGGTGCCGGAGAGCCTGATTGGCCCGTTGCTTTCTCATCCGCTGGTGGAGCACGCCTCGCCGGTCATGTCCGCCTACATCCGCCCCGCGGATTCACGCCATGAGCCGTTTTTTCTCATCGGTTTTGATCCGATTCTCGACCGGCCGTTCCGCAGTTGGAACAGCTCCGCCGGAAGCGATGACGGACAGGTCTGGCTGGACCTTATCACCCAACCGTTTTCCATTATCCTGAGCGAGCCGCTGGCAGAGGCCCTTCACGTCAAACCGGGGCAGTCGATTTTACTGGAATGCGCCCACCAATCGGCCGATTTTTCAATTCTTGCCGTTATGGCCTCCGAGGGACTGGCGCTGGCCGAAGGCGGGCTGCTGGCCGTAACGGATATTGCCACCTTTCAGGAGTTTACCGGATCGGTTGGGCAGGTGGATCGAATCGATCTGATTGTTCGGCCCATTGCAGAGGACATGGCAGACGCCGAACTCCGCGGTCGATTTGCCCCACTTCTGGCGAATGGCGTTGATTTTTTTGCTCCCTCTGACACCCGAAACAGCGGCAGGGGAATGATACGGGCGTACCAGCTCAACCTGTCGATACTCAGCTTTGCCTCCCTTTTTGTGGGCATGTTTCTGGTCTATAGCCTGGTGGCGTTGAATGCCGCTTCTCGGCGCAGGGAGCTTGCCATCCTTCGATCGATTGGCGCATCGCCCCGTTTGATATTTTTTCTTTTTGTAGCCGAAGGCGGTCTTTTCGGGCTCGCCGGATGGATTACCGCTGTGCCGATCAGCAGCCTCCTGGTTAAATACCTGCTTGGCGGAATAAGTCAGACCATCAGCACCCTGTTCGTGCGGGTTCAGGTGGATCATCTTGTCCTCAGCGCCTGGGAATTGATGCTGTCCTTTGCCGTGACGATCGTTGTGGCGCTGCTCGCGGCTCTTCAACCCGCCCGCGAGGCCATGCTGGTCAATCCAAAAGAGGCCCTTTCCATGTCGGCGGCAGCAGACCGATCGCTCAGCTTTCCCGCGCGACTGGCCATGGTTGGACTGGCTCTCATCGCGGTGGTGCTCCCGTTGTCCGGTCTGCCGGGTTGGCAGGGCGTACCCTTGCCCGGTTACCTGGCGGTATTTCTGCTGTTTGTCGGTTTTTCGCTGCTGAGTCCTTTTGCTCTTCAGCAGACGGGAACCTTCACCGCCCCTGTACTTCGCCGGCTGGCGGGCATGCCGGCCTATCTGGCCGGCCGTTATGTCCGGGATACGCGAACCCGCACCGCCGTGTCGGTGGGTGCACTGATTACCGCTGTTGCCCTGTTTGCCTCCCTTGTGATCATGGTGCACAGCTTTCGCCGCACGGTTGAAATCTGGGTCGAGCAGACCGTCAGCGGGGATCTGTTCGTTGCCCCGCGACTGGCTGAAATCAATCGGTTTCGCGATCTGTTTACCCCGGAGGAGGAAGCGGCCCTTCAATCGCTGGACGGCGTGGACCTGGTTCCCAATCGACGGCTTTTTCTGACCTTCAGGGGATTTCCGTACCAGTTGGAGGCCATGGACTTTGAGGCCTTTTCAACTTACGGGCAGTTCATCTGGCTAACTGCACCGCCAGTAGATGCAGGTGATACGCTGAACCGGGGAGAAGGCGTTCTGGTGTCGGAAGTTTTTGCCAACCAAACCGGCATCACGGCCGGGGACCGATTTGTCGCCCGGGTCGGCGGCGTCGGGATTGATTTGCCGGTAATCGGCGTGGTTCGGGATTACCGAACCCGGGGCGGGGTCGTATTTGTGTCCCTCGATCGAATCCCATTGGTCCCTGGAAAAAGCCGATGGAGCGGTGTTCGGCTATTTTTTCGGGAAACACCGCCGGATCGGGGCCAAAGACTTTCGGAACTCCGCGGCCAGGTCATCCGCAACGTGGGGGATAGGGTGAATATGGTTAACGGTGCGGATCTGAGAGGCGCTGTTTTGAAAATCTTCGATGAAACCTTTGCCGTTACAACGGTGCTGCTGCTCATCGCGCTGGCCGTCGCCGCCCTTGGCATTACCACCACCCTGACTGTGCTGGTGCTGGAACGCGCCCGGCAGTTGAACACCATCTTTGCCGTGGGTGGAAGCTTTCACCAGATCCGGTCGATGATTTTCTGGGAGGCGGTCATCATGGTGGCGGTCGGGGAGGTGATCGGATTGGTTTGCGGATTTATCCTGAGCTATCTGCTTGTCTTTGTCATCAACCGTCAGTCTTTCGGTTGGACATTTCTCTATCAGGTGGACTGGATGGCGCTCGTTTTTTCGTTGCCGCTGATCGTGGGAACAGCGCTTTTGGCTGCCCTGCCGGCTGTGCGGATGGTGTTTCGAGAACCGCCAGCTACCTTGATGAGGGAGCGGTGAGAAATAGGGGGGGAGTCGGCAGGTTTCAGTGCCTTATTCACTAACTTTTGTCAGAAAAAGCGCTGATACATTAAATAATTTGCTTCCGCCCGGAACATTGACTATATGTTCTTCCCTGTACATTGAAAACGAAATCCGAAACGTTGAACCATGAGATAAAAACGGCTTAACGGCGGATCAGAGATGATTTTTTTTACGCCAGTGCAGGAGTGAACGGATGAAAGTTGTCAAAATCGGTGGCGGATGCCTGAATGGCAAGAATGTTATCAAAGACATCGTGGAACTGATTCAGAAACGGTGCTGTGGTGATGTTATCGTGGTTTCAGCACTCAAAGGCATTACCGACTACCTGATTGAAAACATATCACTTGCCCTTGAACATGAAGAGAATATTCCTCAAATTATCAACCGAATCAAATCAAAGCACATCAATACTGCACGTCATCTGATTGATGAACCGGAGTCGATGAAGCAGTTCAGCAAAGACCTCAATAAAACCCTCACCCAGTTGGAACGACTCTTTTACGGGCTGAATTTCACAAAAGAAATCACTCCCCGGACGTATGATACCATCAGTTGCTATGGCGAGCGCTTTTCCGCCCAGATGCTCACTGCGGTGCTGCGCAGCCGCGGGGTGCATGCCCTGTGTCTGATGCCTCACACGATCGGCATGCTGACGGATGGAAAATTCGGTGATGCCACGGCAAACCTTAAACAAACCGCTCTTAATTTTCAGCAATCTGTCGCACCGTTGATCAGTCCGCAAACGATTCTGTTTGTGCCCGGTTTTTACGGCGTGAGTGAAACCGGCGATATTACCACTTTCGGACGCGGCGGCAGTGACTATTCAGCGGCAGTCGTTGCCGCCGCGCTGAACGCGGAAGTGCTTGAAATCTGGAAGGACGTGGATGGATTCATGAGCGCCGATCCGGGTTATGTGCCGGATGCCGAATTGATTCCCGTGCTCTCCTATGAAGAAGCGGCAGAACTGGCCTATTTTGGTGCGAAAATTCTTCATCCCCGCTCCATTGAACCCATTCGGGCCAAAAAGCTGGACATCCGGATCACCAATACGCTGAACCCGGACGCTCAGGGCAGCATTGTCACCCGAACTAGTCCCATAACCCGAAACATCATCAAAAGCGTTGCCTATGATGAGCAGATCGGCATTCTAAAGGTATACGCATCAGGCGTTGGGGCTCGCCCGGGTATTCTGGCGATTGTCGCCAATCAGTTGTCACAGAGCGGCATTAACATCCGGTCGGTTGTCACCTCTCAGACCTGTATCAGCTTCCTTCTGGACCGCAAGGACTTGAATCCAGGGCGGGCGGCGCTTCGCACTATCACGCCGAGGCCCTACCGGCGGATAGAAACCACAGATGATGTGTCGCTGATCGGTATCGTCGGTGACGGTGTTCATCGGAAAAAAGGTATTGCCGCCCGATGCTTTGCCGCTGTGGCTGCATGTGATGTGAATGTTGAAATGATTTCATACGGCCCGTCACGATCGGCCCTGTATTTCATCACCCGGAAATCGGATCTGCTCCGCGCTTTGAATGCCATTCACAGTACCTTTTTTTCAACGCCACGATGTCTGCCGGATAATTAGTTCTGTCAATCAGATACCAGTGGACTGCCATGAGACCATGTGTTTGCCTTGTCGTGATACCAATTTTTCTGTTTTTTGGATTGATGCCGGCAGCAGGGCAGAGTCCGGCGAAAACCGATGCCGGATACGCAAAGGTTACCGGCCCCTGCCTCTTTGAATTCCCGCGGGACCACGGCGCTCATCCGGAGTACCGGACCGAGTGGTGGTATTATACCGGCAATCTGGCTGATGACGCCGGCCGCCGATTCGGATTTCAGTTGACGTTTTTTCGGAGCCGAATTCTTCCTCCAGGGGAAGTGGTGACTGCGGATCATCTGAGGTCGGCCTGGCGGACGCCGCAGATTTTTGCCGCCCATGCAGCTATCTCGGACATAGAAGCCGGAAAACACTGGTTTGACGAGCGACTGGCCCGCGGCGCGATTGAAATGGCCGGAGTCAGCCGCACGGCCGGCGTGACCCGGGTGTTTCTCAGAGACTGGTCGGCTGTATTCCGTGACGGTTTGCAGCATCTGTCGGCAAATACTTCGGATTTTTCCCTGGACCTCCAGCTTGTCCCGCTCAAACCGCCGGTGGCTCACGGCGATGCGGGCTACAGCCGGAAAGGAACATCTCCTGATCGGGCCAGTTGCTATTACTCGTTCACCCGTATGGAAGCCCGGGGGAATCTTGTTGTGGACGGGATGTCGGCGGAGGTAGCGGGCCTTAGCTGGATGGACCATGAGTTCAGCTCCGCACCGCTGGAGGATGGTATCGACGGCTGGGACTGGTTCAGCCTTCAGTTCCAGGATGAAACGGAGTTGATGATCTATCGGCTGAGGCTCAAAGAAGGGGGCGTTCATGCCGCCTCCAGCGGAACATTTGTGAACCGGGAGGGACATGTACGGCATCTGACCGCCAAGATGATCGATGTTACGGCTCGGGAATACTGGAAAAGTCCGAATTCCCAGGCAGTATATCCTGTCGCCTGGCGGATTGTGATCTCCGTCCTCGATCTGGACATCAAGGCCAGCGCGGAATTAAAAAATCAGGAAATGCGAACCAATCGCTCCACTGGCGTGACCTACTGGGAGGGGAGCGTGTCGGCGAACGGGGCTCGGGCCGGTCAACCCGTTGAGGGAAGAGGGTACGTGGAAATGACGGGTTACGCGGACCCTTTCAGCGCTTTGAGGGGTAAACCGGATTCGTGATTTTTCCCATCCATAATCAAACATATTGGATGGATACCCAATTATCGCTCACGGTCCTCTTCTGAATCAAAAAATCGGTGCTGATTGCCTGCATTCAGTGCCGGGGAAAAGCGCCTGGATTCCCGCCTTCGCGCATAGGCGTAAAGCTAAAACATGCTGATTTTATGTTAAATTTTAAGGATGCAAAACAC
>ENA-ORCT01000899-ORCT01000899.1-marine-metagenome-genome-assembly--contig:-NODE-899-length-12641-cov-3.272286_pt1 | contig 12641 bp, 11 predicted proteins | sample MGYA00248632_ERZ508511 | MGnify/ENA primary metagenome ERZ508511 (study PRJEB26182, sample SAMN06268839) | marine metagenome | isolation source: Tt an P1-techrep anaerobic enrichment on pine from sediment...
GCGGGTCGCGTCCCGCCAGACGCCTTCCTTTTTGTCCAGGCGGCAACAAAAAGGAAGCAAAAAGTGCCTGCCACTGCGTGGAGCACTTCTGTTACGAAGGGGTGGAGAAGGCTTACTAACATTGCTTTGAGTGACAACGGCGGCAATTCTTTTGCAACTCTCCTTTTTTGCGAAAGCTGCTAGCTAAAACTGTTAGCCAAAACTCCTTTTGCAACGGTTTGCATGTTTTGCTGGGTTTTAAAACCCAACAGCGCAGATGCAACACAGTTTCTTTACGCTGCTCCGTTGCCGGCATGCAAGTTGTGCCGACAACCAGAGAGTCACCAACGAAGAGCTTCTGCCGCTCTGATAGTAGCGCAGGGGAAAAGACGCATCACAATCCGGCGACAGGAGTCCGGCGACAGCCCAGCCCTTTCTTTGATTACTTTCTTTGGAGCCAGCAAAGAAAGTAATCCGGCTGGCCGGCCGGGACCGGCGAAGTTGACGTTGCAGGTTTAAAACCAATCCTTGGAGAAAACCATGAAAGGAACTATCGTTCGCACCGCCGAACAGGAAGAATACGCCCACCCGGCCCACGACCGCTTCTTTCTGCGCGACGTGGTAACCGCCTCCCTCAATCCCGCCCTCTCCGTACATCGGGGCCGCATCGAGGTTACCGGCGAGATTCGCCCTCACGCCCACGATCAGCAAACCGAAACCTTCTATATCCTGACCGGCGAAGCGCTGTGCACCATGAACGGCAAGGAAACCCTGCTCACTGCCGGTTGCTGCGTGGTGGCGCCGCCGGGCGTTTCCCATTGCCTCAAGAATGTCGGCGATGAACCGGTGGAACTTATGGCACTGTTCACCCCTCCTCTCAAGTAAACGCACCACTCTTATAAACAAGCAAACTGCCGGCGCCCTTTTTGGGTTGGCCGGCAGTGCTTTTTCAACCCAGAGCCTCGCTTCCCGGACCTGACGGTGACATAGCTGCCGGTCAAACTACGAAAAGATCGTCTCTTTCCTACTCTGCACACCCTTGACAAAGCCCCTTCCCTTTGCCATTTTTCTTTTTTTAGCCGTGGGCATGTGTTAAAATACCCTCTATTTTTTTCATAAAGTCCCAGAAGGCGAAAAGACGCTATGAATATTCGCGGAACAACCATCATCTGCGTGCGCAAAAACGGGCAGGTCGCCATGTCCGGCGACGGCCAGGTAACCCTGAGCAATACGGTCATGAAACACACCGCACGCAAGATCCGCCGCATGTACAACGACCGGATCCTGGCCGGCTTTGCCGGCAGCACCGCCGACGCCTTTACCCTGTTTGAAAAGTTCGAGGCCAAGGTACAGGAGTTTCGTGGCAATCTTCCCAAGGCCGCGGTGGCCCTGGCCAAGGACTGGCGCACCGATCAGATCCTGCGCAAGCTGGAAGCACTGCTGATCGTAGCCGACAGCGAAACGACGCTGGTGCTATCCGGCGCCGGTGACGTTATCGAGCCGGACGACGGCATCGCCGCCATCGGTTCCGGCGGCCCCTTCGCCCAGGCCGCGGCCAAGGCCCTGGTGGCCCACTCGCAGCTTAAGGCCCGGGAGATAGCCGAACAGGCGCTGAAGATTGCCGCCGACATCTGCATTTACACTAACGACCACATCGCTTCGGAGAGCCTGTCGTGACCAATTTTACCCCTCGCGAGATCGTCTCCGAACTCGACCGTTACATCATCGGTCAGCACAACGCCAAGCGTGCGGTAGCCATCGCCTTGCGCAACCGCTGGCGGCGTCAGCAGGTATCCGCGGAACTGCGTGATGAGATCGTGCCAAAAAACATCATCATGATCGGCGCCACGGGGGTAGGCAAGACAGAGATCGCCCGGCGGCTGGCCAAGCTGGCCCAAGCGCCTTTCATCAAGGTCGAGGCAAGCAAGTTTACGGAGGTCGGCTATGTCGGCCGCGACGTAGAGAGCATGGTGCGCGACCTGGTCGATTTGGCGGCAATCATGGTCCGCGACGAAGAGGCCCGCGCGGTACGGGTCAAGGCCGAGGATTCTGCCGAGGAGCGGTTGCTCGACCTGTTGCTGCCCGGCACCGATGTGCGGGAACACGAGGAAATGGAAGGCGAAGGCACCCGTGAGAAGCTGCGCAAGTTGCTGCGCCGCGGCGATCTCGACGAGCGCACAGTGGAACTCGAAACCCAGACCGCCAAGGTGCCGACCATGGAGATCTTTACCCCCCAGGGTACTGAAGAGATGGGTTTCAACATCAAGGAGATGTTCGGCAATCTGTTTCCCAAACAGACCAAACGGCGCAAGATCAAGGTCGGCGAAGCCCGGGAGATGCTCATTGAAGAGGAAGCTGAGCGGCTGGTCGACATGGACAAGGTCAACACCCTGGCCAAAGAGCGGGTCGAGCAGAGCGGCATCATCTTCATCGACGAGATCGACAAGATCGCCGGCCAGAGCGGCCGTCAGGGCCCGGACGTGTCCCGTGAAGGAGTACAGCGCGACATCCTGCCCATCGTCGAAGGCTGCACGGTCAACACCAAGTACGGTCCGGTCAAAACAGACCATGTGCTGTTTATCGCCGCGGGCGCCTTTCACATTGCCAAGCCCTCGGATCTGATTCCCGAACTGCAGGGGCGCTTTCCGATCCGGGTCGAACTGGAAAGCCTGGGCGAAGAGGAGTTCATCCGCATCCTCACCGAGCCGAAGAACGCCCTGACCCGCCAGTACCGGGCGCTGCTGGCTACCGAAGGCATCGAACTGAGCTTTAGCGACGACGCGATCCGCGAGATTGCCCGCACCGCCACCCTGGTCAACGATCGCACCGAAAACATCGGCGCCCGACGGCTGCACACCATTCTGGAAAAGCTGCTGGAGGATTTGTCCTTCGACGCTCCGGAACGTCAGGAGCGGACCATGACCATTGATGCTGAGTACGTACAGCGCAGCCTGGCGGATATCGCCAAGGACGAGGATCTGTCGCGGTATATTCTTTAGGAAGATTCGGGGGTTTCCCCGTACTCGAACTCGTACTCAGCCCTGCAGGGGCGGTACTCGTACTCGGAAGTTAAAGGTCTGCTGACAAAAAAACACCCGAGTACGGTACGAGTACGAGTACGCCGGACCTGAAGCCAGCGAACTTTTTGCCCAGAAAGAAACAGTTTCATGGAAGAATTAATCAGAAAAGCCTCCGTGCTGATGGAGGCGCTGCCCTACATCAAGCGCTTCGCCAACAAGACCATCGTCATCAAGTACGGTGGTAACGCCATGGTCGAGGAGCGTCTCAAGAGAGGTTTTGCCCGGGACATCGTGCTGCTTAAGTACATCGGCCTCAATCCGGTCATCGTTCACGGCGGTGGGCCGCAGATCGGCCGGGTGCTGGAGGCGATGGGTAAGGAGACTCGCTTTGTCCAGGGCATGCGGGTGACCGATGCCGAGACCATGGACGTAGTGGAGATGGTGCTGGGCGGCAAAGTCAACAAGGAGATCGTCGCCAACATCAACGCTCACGACGGGAAAGCAGTGGGCTTGAGCGGCAAAGACGGCCGGCTGATCGTGGCCCGCAAGCTGGAGGTCAAGGCGATCAATCCCGACACCCTGACATCGGAAATCATCGACGTCGGCATGGTCGGCGAAGTCGAACAAATCAATCCGCAGATCATCCGGGCCCTGGAAGACAGTGGTTTCATTCCGGTCATCGCTCCGGTCGGAGTCGGTCTCGACGGCGAAACCTACAACATCAACGCCGACCTGGTGGCCGGTCGCATCGCTGGCGCTCTTCGGGCGGAAAAGCTCATTCTGCTGACCGACATCGAAGGGGTTAAAGACAAAAACGGCCGGTTGATCTCCACCATCGATGTCAACAAGGCTCCTGACCTTATCAACGACGGTACCATCAGCGGCGGCATGATTCCCAAAATCAACTGCTGCTGCGACGCGGTCAGCGAGGGGGTACACAAGGCCCATATCATCGACGGGCGGGTGGAACACGCCTGCCTGCTGGAAATGTTCACCGACAAAGGGATCGGCACTGCCGTGGGGAGGTTTACCTGATGACCACTTCAAAACAATGGATCGCCCGGGGCGATAAGCACGTGGCCAAAACCTACGGCCGCTATCCGCTGGTGGCGGCCCGCGGCGAGGGTTGCCGGTTGTGGGACGTGGACGGCAAGCAGTATCTTGACTTTCTCGCCGGAGTGGCGGTCAACAACCTCGGCCACTGCCACCCAAAGGTGGTGGAAGCCCTGCAGAAGCAGGCTGCCGAACTGATCCACTGCTCCAACTTCTACCACATTCCCAGCCAGATCGAGCTGGCCGAACTAATCTGCCAGAACTCTTTCGGCGACCGGGTCTTTTTCTGCAACAGCGGCGCCGAGGCCAACGAAGCGGCGATGAAGCTGGTGCGAAAATACAGCGCCGAGAAGTACGGTTCCAACCGCTTCGAGGTCATTACCGCTCTGGCCTCTTTTCACGGCCGTACCATCGGCACCATCAGTGCTACGGGCCAGGACAAGGTCAAGGCCGGCTTCAATCCCCTGCTGCCCGGTTTTCACTACGTGCCCTTCGGCGACGCCGAGGCGCTGCGCCAGGCCATCACCCCCAACATCTGCGCGGTAATGCTGGAACCAGTGCAAGGCGAAGGCGGTGTGCGAGTGGCGCCGCCCGGCTACCTGGCCGCAGTACGGCAGATCTGCGACGAGCACGACCTGCTGCTGGTCTTCGACGAGGTTCAGGTAGGCTGCGGCCGCACCGGTTCCCTGTTCGCCTATCAGCAGGACGGCGTGGCACCGGACGTCATGACCCTGGCCAAGGCTCTGGCTGGTGGTCCGCCTATCGGCGCCATGGTCGCCACGGAACAGATCGCCGAGTGCTTCGGCCCCGGCACCCACGGCTCGACCTTCGGCGGCAACCCCCTGATGGCCTCCGCCGCAGTGACCGCCATGCGTACCCTGCTCGACGACGGGGTGCTCGACAACTGTGTGGCCATGGGCGACTACCTGCTCAACCGCCTGGAGGAGTTGCGGGACCGCTACCCCTTCATCAGCGAAGTGCGCGGCCGCGGTCTGATCCTCGGCATGGAACTGACCATTCCCGGTGCCGACATCGTCTCCAAGGCCCTGGAGAAAGGGCTGTTGATCAACTGCACCGCCAACACGGTACTGCGCTTCTTGCCGCCCCTGATCGTGACCCGCGAGGAGATCGACGAGGCACTGAACATCTTGGACAGCATTCTGCAAGAGATTTGATGGCCTAGCCACTTGACCAATTTTCAAATATTGGAAATTTGACGGCTTAGCCGTTCAATAAGATATTGAACACAGGAAATTAGACTCGAAAAGGGTACCGGCACGGCAGTCGGCCCCTTCTTTTCAGGAGGATTGATCGTGAAAAAGGATTTTCTCTGCCTCACCGACTGGAGCCTTGAGGATCTGGAAGGCATCTTTGACCTGACCCGCGACCTGAAGGCCAAGCAGAAAGCCGGCGAAGAACACCGGCTGCTTCAGGGTCAGACCCTGGGAATGCTGTTCGAGAAGAGCTCCACCCGCACCCGGGTTTCCTTCGAGGTCGGCATGTACCAACTCGGCGGTCACGCCCTGTTCCTTTCCTCCAGTACCACCCAGATGGGCCGCGGCGAACCGATCAAGGACACCGCCCGGGTAATGTCCCGCTACGTTGACGGCATCATGATCCGCACTTTCTCCCAGGAGGCAGTGGAGGAACTGGCCCGCCTGTCGGATATTCCGGTGATCAACGGCCTGACCGACAGTTACCATCCCTGCCAGCTGATGGCCGACCTGTTTACCGTCATCGAACACAAGGGCAACTACCGCGACCTGGTCTACTGTTGGATTGGCGACGGCAACAACATGGCCAACAGTTGGATCAACGCCGCAGCGGTGTTCGGCTTCGAGCTGCGGGTCGCCACCCCCGAAGGTTATCAGCCCGATCCCCAGGTCATGGCCCGCGCCGAACAGATGGGCGCAAAAATCACTTACACCACCGATCCGCTGGAAGCAGCCCGCGGCGCCCAGGTTCTCAACACCGATGTCTGGGCCAGCATGGGCCAGGAAGAGGAGCAGAAGGAGCGGGAGAAAGCTTTTGTCGGCTTCCAGATCAACAATGAGGTGATCGCAGTGGCCGATCCCAAGTGCATCGTTCTGCACTGCCTGCCGGCCCATCGTGACGAGGAGATTACCGACGAGGTCATCGAAGGCCCCCACTCGGTGGTATTCGACGAGGCGGAAAACCGTCTGCATGTGCAAAAGGCCATCATGGCCACCCTGATGGGCCAGCCGTAGAAGACCCATAAGCACCTGGAGAGATCATGGAGATCCGCTGCCCGCATTGCGGGTTCGCCAAAGATATTGCCGAGCAGACCATCCCCGACAACGTTCACCGGGTCAACTGCCCGAGCTGCGGCCAGTCCTTTCCGTTCAGCAAGCCGACCGTCGCGCCCGAGCCACCGGATGGGAACGAACAGCAAGTCCGACCGCCGGAAGAGGTACTGGTCACCTGCACGGCCTGTAACCTGCGCCAGAAAGCTGCGGAGCGCTGCCGCAACTGCGGCCTGACCCTGGTTGTCCAGGCCCTGCCGGACGGGGCGCCGGCGCAGCAATACGCCGGTTTCTGGCTGCGGATGGTAGCTTGGCTGATCGACTCGGTGGTCGTTTTCATCCTGCAAATGGTGAGCGGGATCGTCCTCGGCGCCAGCGGCGCACTGCTCGGCGGTCTCAGCGGCGACGACGGTGCCATCGCCATGCTGGTCTGGCTCTTCACCACGATCCTCGGCATCGCCTATTACGTTGTTTTTACCGGCTCCTGCGGGCAGACCCTGGGCAAGATGGCACTACGCATCAAGGTAATCCGCAAAGACGGCGGCGACATCGGTTACGGGCGTGCGGCCCTGAGGGAAACCGTCGGCAAGTTCGCATCGGGCATCATCCTCGGCATCGGCTACCTGATGATCGCATTCGACGAACACAAGCAGGGGCTGCACGACAAAATCGCCGGCAGTTATGTGATCAAGCTCTGACCCAGCATCGCAGGTTTATTAGGAATATTGCTGCATCGAAGCTAAGAACCTTAATTCATCACGAAGATCATGAAGAAAAGCTGAGGCTCTGGATGACAGCTTTTTACAGTCTCCTTCGTACTCTTCGTGTCCTTGGTGGTGAAAACAACAACCAAACAGAAAAATCTATCCAGGCGACAACCTGAATAGCTGATCTTTTAGGAAACAAGGAGATATCATGTCCAAACAAAGTTCCGTTAAAAAGGCCGTACTTGCCTATTCGGGAGGTCTCGACACCTCCATTATCCTGCGCTGGCTGATCGAAGAATACGGTTGCGAAGTCATCGCTTTTTCTGCCGACCTCGGCCAGGCCGAGGAACTCGACGGCATTCCGGAGAAGGCCAAGCAGACCGGTGCCAGCAAATGCTACATCGAGGATTTGCGCGAAGAGTTCGCCCGCGACTTCGTCTTTCCCATGTTCCGCGCCAACGCCATCTACGAGGGCCGCTACTTCCTAGGAACCTCCATCGCCAGGCCGTTGATCTCCAAGAAGCAAATGGAAATCGCCGCCGCCGAAGGCGCCGACGCGGTCTGCCACGGGGCCACCGGCAAAGGCAACGACCAGGTCCGCTTCGAACTCGGCTACTACCACTTCGATCCCGACATCAAGATCATCGCCCCTTGGCGCGAATGGGATCTCAACAGCCGCGAGGCCCTCATCGCATACGCCAACAAGCACGGCATTCCGGTGCCGGTCACCAAGAAACGCCCCTGGAGCAGCGACCGCAACCTTCTGCATATCTCCTTCGAAGGCGGCATCCTCGAAGATCCCTGGGCCGAGGCTCCGGAAGAGATGTACGTGCTGTCGGTCAGCCCCGAGCAGGCGCCCGACAAACCCGAATACATAGAGGTTGAGTTCCGCCAGGGCAACGCCGTGGCCATCGACGGTGAAGCCCTCTCCCCGGCCCAGTTGCTGGCCAAGCTCAACGAACTGGGCGGCAAACACGGCATCGGCCGCGCCGACATCATGGAAAACCGCTACGTCGGCATGAAGAGCCGCGGTGTCTATGAGACCCCCGGCGGCACCATCCTCGAGGAAGCCCACCGTGGGGTCGAGCAGATCACCATGGACCGCGAGGTGCTGCACCTGCGCGACTCCCTCATCCCCCGCTACGCCACCATGGTCTACAACGGCTACTGGTTCGCCCCCGAACGCGAAGCCATGCAGGCGCTGATCGACGAAACACAGAAGTGCGTCAACGGCGTGGCGCGGGTCAAACTCTACAAGGGCCACTGCCGTGTGGTCGGCCGCAAGTCGGAAACCGACAGCCTGTTCGATCCGGAAATCGCCACTTTCGAGGCCGACGAGGTTTACAACCAGGCCGATGCCGAGGGCTTCATCCGCCTCAACGCACTGCGGCTGCGGATTCGCAGCGCGATGAAGAAGAAGCACCACGAGCCGATCTAACGCTATCTTCTGCTAACTGTTAAAGTCAAAAAACCGCGGGGTTGCGGCCCCCCACGCCGCCCTACTCTTTTTTCACGCAAAAAAAGAGTAGGCAGAAAAAGGCGCCCCGGCTCCTTGCCGGCCTTTGGCCGGTTCCCTACGCTTCGCAGACGTTTTGCGGGCGGGAAAAAACTCGCTGACGCTCAAACAGTTTTCCCGCCTGTTTCGCAAAAGCGTCCACTCCGCTCCGGCTGCGTCACAGGGGAAGGTGATTCAAAGACTTTACCCCCTGTGAGTGCCGCCGAACGGAGGGATTTTCATCCGGAAGAGAAAGACGTCTGAGCGAAGCGAATCTCGTCTTTCCCGGATTAAAATTCCGGAGAGAGGGAACCCGTTGGAGCCCAAAGGGCGGAACCGGCCGACTTAATAGATTTTTCTGTAGCAGCATTTTCTGGCCCGGTTCCTGATCTACAACACCGCGGGACCGCGTCCCCGCGCGCCGCCCTACTCTTTTTTCGCGCCAAAAAAGAGTAGGCAGAAAAAGGCGCCCCGGTTCCTTGCCCTTCGGGTTCCCTGCGCTGCGCAATCGCCGGGCGGGCGGAAAAAAACTCGCTGCGCTCAGACAGTTTTTCCGCCTGATTCGCCCACCGATCGCTCCGCTCCGGCTGCGTCACAGGGGGAAGGAAAATCAAAGGCTTCAAGCTGAAAACTTACAGATTGGCTCGGTTTGATCTTTGTGCCGATTGCCGCTATAGTTCCCGCCATGACCCCTGCCCTCGAAATAAGCCATCTGCATAAGAGCTTCGCCGGCACCAAGGCGGTCGACGACCTGTCGCTGACCATCGAGCCGGGGGAGATCTTCGGCCTGCTTGGGCCCAACGGCGCCGGCAAGAGTACCACCATCAACATGATCAGCGGCGTCTGCCGCATCGATCAAGGGACGGTGCGCATCTTCGGCCACGATGCGGTGCGTGACTACCGAACCACTCGGCGACTGGTGGGGGTCATGCACCAGGAGATCGTCATCGACCACTTTTTCACCATCGACCGGGCGCTGAAGATTCACGCCGGCTACTACGGCGTGCCCGGTGACAAGGGCTGGCGGGAGTTGCTCATCGAGCGGCTCGGCCTCGGCCCCCACTTAAACAAGTCGATGATCAAGTTGTCCGGGGGCCTCAAGCGGCGCTTCATGGTCGCCAAGGCGCTGATACACAAGCCGCAGTTGTTGATTCTTGACGAACCAACCGCCGGGGTCGATGTTGAACTGCGCCGCGCCCTGTGGCAATTCGTGCGGGAGATGAATCGCGCCGGCACTACCGTGCTGCTGACCACCCACTACCTGGAAGAGGCTGAACAGATGTGCGGCCGCATCGCCATCATGAACGGCGGCAGGCTGGCGGCTTTGGAGCGTACTTCCGACCTGCTGGCCCGCCTCGAGGGCCGCACGATGCTACTCCATCTCGACAGCCCCCTCGACCAGGTGCCGGCCGAGCTGGCCGCATGGCACGGTCAGCTTGAACAGCAGGGCCGGCTGCTGCGCCTCAGCCTGCCCGGCGACCTGGCGATGGGCGAGGTCTTGCAATTGCTGGCGCGACTGGAACTGTCGATCCGCGACATGGAGCTGCCGCGTCCGGGGCTGGAGGAGGTCTTTCTCGAGCTGACCGGCCTGCAGCTCAAGGAAAATAAAGGGAGTCTGCCGTGATCGATCGCCTTCGCCAACAGCAACGCTTTGTAGCCTGGCTGCCCTTCGTCACCCTGCTGCAGAAGGAGATCCGGCGTTTCCTGAAGGTCGCATTCCAGACCCTGCTGACCCCGATCGTCACCGCCTCCCTCTACCTGTTCGTGTTCGGCGCCACCCTCGGTCAGCGCATCTCTGTGCTGGAAGGGTTCTCCTACGCCCAGTTCGTGATCCCTGGGCTGATCCTCATGGGGGTCATCAACAACAGCTTCGCCAACACCTCCTCGTCGCTCTTCATCTCCCGCTACCTGGGCAACATCGTCGACCTGCTGGTCACGCCCCTGACTCCGCCCCAGTTCATCCTCGCCTATACCCTGGCGGCCATGCTGCGCGGCCTGCTGGTCGGCGGAGTGGTGCTGCTGATCAGCTGCTTCTTCGCCCAACTGCCGTTCGCCTCCCCTTGGTTGGCGGTGGCCATGGCCGCCATGGCCAGCTTCCTGTTCGCCCAGTTCGGCCTCATCGCCGCCATCTACGCCAACAACTTCGACGGCCTGTCGATGTACAACAACTTCCTGATCCTGCCCCTCATCTACCTCGGCGGGGTCTTTTATCCGATCTCCATCCTGCCGCCTTTCTGGGCGCGGCTGTCCCATTTCAACCCCATGCTTTATCTCATTGACGGCTTCCGCCACGCCATTCTAGGCGTTGGCGATCTGTCGCTGGCCACCGCTTTTGGCGTTTCCGGACTGATGGCCGCCGCTCTGTTTGTCTGGGCGGCCGCGCTGCTCGGCAGGGGCTATCGGCTGCGGCTGTAAAATCCTTTTTCAGATATTTTCAACAAATATTTGTTTACAGAAGGAGTTTTTAGGTAAAATTACAGAACTTCTTTAATGAAGTTTCGAGAATTGTCCGCCTGATTTCGAACCTGACCCCAAAGAAATTGTTTTCGCAACACTCACAGGATGACTGCCATGGGAACCTTGGTCGTATACAGCGAAGACAGCGCCGAACATCGCTACACCATCTGCCTCAACGAGGCAAGTGACCACTACTTTCTGGTTATCGACGGCAAGCCCTATATGGAACAAGGGCACCTCTTCGTGGGCACCTTCGACGATGTGCACGACAAGCTCAAGGAACTGCGCGCGGCGGAAGACCTGAAGACGATCTGAACTTTTTCGACGAACGGCTCCGCTCTGCCTTCGGACTGACCATCCTTTTCCAATCCGCTTTTTCCCGCCTGTTGAGGTAGAACCATGTTCAGTCTGCGCCATTACCTTGCCGCTTTCCTGCTTCTGACCACCTTGAGCTGTGCCCCAGCCCCTTCGTTCAAAACTATACAGAGGGAATCGGCTACGAACGTGATCATCATGATCAGCGACGGCATGGGCTACAACCAAAGCGAAGCGGCCAGCCTCTACGCCAGCGGTCAGCCGAGCAGCCAGGCCTATGCAGGCTTTCCGGTGAAACTGGCTATGAGCACTTTTCCCCTAGGCGGCAGCTACGACAGTGAAAAGGCCCGGGCCAGTTTCGTGCAGGTAAAATCCGGCGCAACCGACTCCGCCGCCTCCGCTACCGCCATGGCCAGCGGGCACAAAACGATAAACGGCGTTATAGGCATGGTGCCGGCCGAAGACGGCTCTCTGCGGCCGGTGGAGAACCTGGTTGAACGGGCGGAGCAGCTTCACAAAGCCAGTGGCGTGGTGACCAGCGTGCCCTTCGCCCACGCCACTCCGGCTGGTTTTTCCGTCCATGATCCCAGTCGAAAAAACGCCTCGGCCATCGCCAACCGCATGCTGCGCGATAGCGCCCTGGACGTGATCATGGGCTGTGGCCATCCCTTCTTCGATCGCAACGGCGTTCAACTTCACGCGGCCCGCTCCTTCAAGTCCGTCGGTGGAGAGGAATCATGGGGGAAACTAAAGGCCGGCACCCTGGGCGGCGATGCCGACGGTGACGGCCAGGCCGACCCCTGGACCCTCATCGAGCAGCGCAGCGATTTTCAACAGCTGGCCCTCGGCCCCACCCCGAAGCGGTTGCTCGGGATCCCCCAAGTCGCCAAAACTCTGCAGCAGAAGCGAGACGGCGATCCGAAGGCCCGACCCTACGCGGTGCCGCTGCTCAAAACGGTGCCGACCCTCACCGAAATGACCCGCGTTGCCCTCAATGTGCTCGACGACGATCCCGACGGCTTTATGCTGATGATCGAAGGCGGGGCGGTAGACTGGGCCAGCCACGACAACCAGGCGGGACGGATGCTCGAAGAACAGCTCGACTTCGACCGCTCCGTAGCGGCGGTCGTTCGCTGGGTGGAAAATTTCAGCAGCTGGGACGAAACCCTGCTGATCGTCACCGCCGACCACGAAACCGGCTACCTGACCGGGCCCGGCTCAGACCCGACCTGGCAGCCCCTGGAAAATTGCGGCCGCAACCAGCCGCCGGAAATGGAATGGTACAGCGACAGCCACACCAACAGCCTGGTTCCGCTGTTCGCCCAAGGGGCTGGCTCAGATCTTCTGAAGC